>WNFC01000869.1_pt1 | contig 30524 bp, 29 predicted proteins | sample 5400541 | NCBI WGS metagenome assembly WNFC01 (sample SAMN13153342, study PRJNA577476) | soil metagenome | isolation source: 120 cm saprolite under Douglas fir tree site 2 hole 2 replicate 1 | place: USA:California | collected 2015-04-18
AAAGTCAGTGTTTTGCTTTTTGGGAGGGAGCGCAGGGCTTTAGCCCTGCGAAAATCCAGCAAATACAAGGGGCTGGTAGCCCAGGGCTTTAGCCTTGGGTCTCCCCGGGCCTTCTTTTCGCAGGCCGCAATCATCATTTTTCCGCTACCTCTTTAGCTATCACCCTCTCCGGTACACTGACATCGCAGCTATCTCAAGCGCCGTACCGGTGATCCATGTTCCTTCTCTGGAAGTACTTCGCTCTGGGCTTTAGCGCGCTTCTTCCTCTCATCAACCCCCTCGGCTCTGCGCTCATCTTCCTCGGCCTCGCCGGGAACGCCCCCATCGACGCCTACCGTGCGCTCGCCCGTAAAATCGCCATCAACACCGTCATCTTCCTCGCCGTCGTCGAGCTCATCGGCTCGTCTCTCCTCGGCTTCTTCGGCATCTCTCTGGGCATCATGCAGGTCTCCGGAGGAATCGTCATCGCCATGATCGGCTGGTCGCTCCTGAACCAGAAGGACAGCGCACCCAGCCAGGAGAAAACCGACGCCGCCGAAGCCGCCGTCCCCGCCCTCACCGGGTATGAGATTAACAGGCTCAAGGAGAAAGCCTTCTACCCTTTCACCTTTCCCATCACCGCAGGCCCCGGCTGCATCGTCGTCATGCTCACACTCAGCGTCCACGCCACCCACCCAACCGTCAGCCAGACCATCATCGCGCACCTCGGTCTATTCCTCGCCGCCATCGTGCTCAGCGGCGGCATCTATTTCTGCTACGCCTATGCCCCGAAGATCACCAGCGCCATCGCTCCCTCTACCGCCCACGGCATCCTTCGCGTCATAGCCTTTATCCTGCTCTGTATTGGCGTCCAGATCGCCTGGAACGGCCTCAGCAGCCTCCTTGAACCCCTGTTAAACCACCAACAACTTACGTAACCATCAGAGTCACAAATCGCAATCGGCAAAAATCAACGGAATCCCATGACGAAACCCACCGCGCCCCTCATCGTCCTCGTCGAAGACGAAGAACACCTCGCCCAGGGCCTCCTCTACAACCTCCAGGCCGAGGGCTACCGCACCCATCACGAAGCCGATGGCGACGCCGCCCTCGCCTACCTCCTCGCCCCCAAACAAGATCCCGGCGAAAAAATCGCCGCGATCGTCCTCGACTGCATGCTTCCCGGCGCCGATGGCTTCACCATCGTTCGCGCCCTCCGCGAAGCCCAGCAATACACCCCCGTCCTCATGCTCACCGCCCGCTCCCGCCCCGAAGACGTCCTCGAAGGCATCGAAGCCGGCGCCGACGACTACCTGGCCAAGCCCTTCGACCTCAGCATCCTCCTCGTCCGGCTCAAGTCTCTCCTCCGCCGCACCGCCTGGCAAAGCGCCGCAACCCCCGAGACCCCGCCGCCCGCCCTCGCCGATCAAAGCGACGAATACTCCTTCAACCACCGCACCATCCGCTTCGACACCCTCGAGCTCATCGCCCCCAACCGCACCACGCACCTGACCCTCATGGAAGCCGACCTCCTACGCCACTTCACCGAACGCGAAGGCCAGATCGTCTCCCGCAAACAGATCCTCGAAGAGGTCTGGCGCGTGCACGAAGACACCGACACCCGCGCCATCGACAACTTCATCGTGCGCCTCCGCCGCTACATCGAAGACGATCCCTCCGACCCCCAGCACCTCGTCACCGTCCGCGGCATCGGCTACCGTTTCCTCGCCAACCCCTGATCCAGATCCCAAGCCATCGCTTTTCTTTTGTCCTGCCCGAAGGGCATATCTGCTGTTGCTGTTGCTGTTGCCTTTGCATCTGCCTTTCTTGTTGTCATCCCGCAGGGATCTGCTGTTGCCTTTGCCCTTGCCGTTGTTTTTGGGATTAGCGTGGGGCTTTAGCCCCGGGCCTTCTCTTCACCGATCGCAAATCTCACCCCACGACCTCATTCATGATGCCGCGCCAGCAGCCCATCCACAGCCACCCCTTGCTTCGCCTCCCGCCACCTCCGCGCCTCCACCGGCGCCAGAATCCGATGCACCGTCCCCAGCAGCTCCGGCAGCCGGAACGGCTTCGCCAGAAAACTCCACCCTTCCTCCTCCAGCCCGTCTTCGAGTACCCCGCCCGAGATCAGCAGCACCGGCACCTCATTCCGTATCGCCTTCAACTCCCGCGCCAACTCCAGCCCCGACCGCCCCGGCATATAGACATCCGTCACCAGCAGATCGATCTGCGGCACGCTGCGAAATATCTGCGCCGCCCGCTCCGCATCCCCCGAACTGAATACGCTATACCCCTCATGCTCCAGAAACGTCCGCGTCAGCAAACGAACATCCGGATCGTCATCCACCAACAGAATTACGCTAGGGGATAGCTCAGACGAGCCACCGTTACTGGGAGAAATTTCGAACGGCATCTGCGAATCTTTTGGCTTGTTGCTGGTAAATACTTCCATTTCACTCAAACTCTGCTCGCCGCAATCGCGCATACGGCGTCGCCTTCTCTCAACGGATACATCTCGAAAGATGGACTCCCCAACGCATCTCCGAGTTGCCTCGCAAACCTCATTCCCTAACACCACCCCAAACAATTTCCAACACCGGGATACACTTGAAGCGAGTCTCACCGAGCAGCAAAAAATGCGCATCCTCACCCGCTACATCCTCCGCGAAGTCACCTCCCACGCCCTGCTCGGCGGAGCCCTCTTTACTTTCATCATCTTCACTCGCGACCTCGGCAAGATCCTCGAGTTCGTCGTCCGCGACTCCGCCTCCTACGCCGACGTAGCCCGCATCATCGCCTACACCCTGCCCAACGCTCTTGTCGTCACTATCCCCATGGCCGTCCTCGTCGGCATTCTCCTCGGCCTCTCCCGCCTCGCTGCCGACAGCGAGATCACCGCTATGCGCGCCGCCGGCATGGGCGCCATCGACTTCGTCCGCATCGTCTCCATCGTCTCCGCCGTCGCCCTCGCCCTCGGCCTCTTCAACTCGCTCTACCTCGCGCCCCGCGCCGCCGCCGGCCTCATCGCCCTCGGCGAATCCCTCAAATCCTCCCAGGCCTCCTTCGAGGTCCAACCACGCGTCTTCTACGAAGAGTTCAAGGACCGCGTCCTCTACATCCAGGACGTCACCCCCGCCGCCGGAGCCGCCGTCTGGGAACACGTCTTCCTCGCCGACCTCACCGAACCCGCCGACCCCCACATCACCACCGCCGCCCAGGCCATCGTCGTCAACGGAACCCCCAACACCCCCGACGCCCAGACCATCCGCCTCCATCTCCTCAACGGCGGCCAGCACGACACCTCACCCTCCGACCCCAACCAATACAACATCTCCACCTTCACCACCACCGACATCCCCATCGAGACCGAAGCCCCCGAAGACACTCACCTCGGCCGCGTCAACACCCCCATCCAGGCCCTCTCGCTCGCTGAACTCTGGCGCCGCGGCAACTCCCAGGCCGCCACCAACGGCCGCGAAGCCTCCATCTACCGCATCGAGTTCAACAAGCGCTTCTCCTATCCCTTCGCCTGCCTCGTCCTCATGCTCGTTGGCGTCCCCCTGGGCATCTCCTCCAAACGCGGCGGCAAATCCACCGGCTTCGTCCTCACCATCCTCCTCGTCTTCATCTATTACTTCCTCTCGCTGGTCGGCGGAGCCTTCGCCCAGTCCGGCAGACTCTCCCCCTTCCTCGGCGTCTGGGGAGCCAACCTCCTCTTCGCCGCCGCCGGCGCCATCCTCCTCTATCAAATGTCTCGCGGCGGCATCGCGCTCAGCATCTTTTCCTCCATCGGCGTCGGGCTCAACAAACTCATCACCCGCCTCGTCAGCCGCAACGCATCACCCAACATGCGGTCCAACTTCGACGTCGCCACACTCCTCCGCAACTTCCGCAGCATCTCCCGCATCCAGTTCCCCCTCCTGCTCGACGACTACGTCATGCGCGAGTACGCCACCAACTTCAGCATCGTGCTCTTCTCCTTCTCCACTCTCTTCCTCATCTTCACCTTCTTCGAACTCATCGGCCCCATCTTCCGCAACCGCACGCCCCTCGTCACCGTCGGCGAATACCTCATCAATCTCATTCCCTTCATCCTCTACAACGTCACGCCCCTCTGCGCTCTTGTCGCCGTCCTCGTCACCTTCGGAGCCTTCAACCGCACTTCAGAGCTCACCGCGATGAAGACCAGCGGCATCAGCCTGTACCGCATCATCACGCCCGTGCTTGTGGTCACCATCCTCATCTCCGCCGGCCTCTTCGCCTTCGACGAGTCCTACCTCCCCTCCGCCAACCGCCGCCAGGAAGCTCTCCTCTCCATCATCAAGGACAAGCCCGCCCAGACCTTCTCCCGCCCCGACCGCCAGTGGATCTCCGGCCAGACCAACAACGCCGGCGAGCCCGCCCGCATCTTCTACTACCAGCGTTTCGACGCCGAAACCAACAAGTTCGCCAACCTCACCGTCTTCGAGTTCGACCCCGCTGGCTTCACCCTCCAGCGCCGCATCTTCGCCACCTCCGCCCGATGGGATCCGCAAGTCAACAACTGGGTCTTCGTCAACGGCTGGCAGCGCACCTTCGCCGGCGAAACCATCGCCAGCTACCAGCCCTTCACCGTCTCCACCTTCCCCGAGATCAAGGAGCAGCCCACCTACTTCAAGAAGGAGTACATCCCCTCGCAGGAGATGAGCTACGCCGAACTCTCCGACTACATCGCCGACCTCAAACAATCCGGCTTTGAAACCAAGCGCCTCGCCGTCCAGCTCAACAAAAAAATCGCCTACCCTCTCGTCACCCTCGTCATGGCCATCCTCGCCATCCCATTCGCTTTATCGATGGGCAAAAAAGGCTCCCTCACCGGAATCGCCACCGCCATCGGCCTCGCCATTGTCTACTACGTCGTAGCCCTCATCTTCGAATCCCTCGGCAACGTCAACACCCTCCCCGCGGTCCTCGCCGCCTGGACCCCCGACCTCCTCTTCGGCATCACCGGCGCCTACCTCCTACTCCGCACCCCCACCTAGCCTGACCATTTCCCTGATCTAAGTTTGCTTTTCCAGTTGTCACCGAAGGAAATCTACCTGTCGTTGTCGTTGAGGTTGAGGTTGCTCTTCTTGTTGTCATCCCCGCAGGGGATCTGCTTTTCGCTTTTCGCTTTTCGCTTTTCGCTTTTCGCTTTTCGCTTTTCGCTTTTGGCTTTTGGCTTTGCTTTTGGGCTTTGCTTTTGCTTTTGCTTTTGCTTTTGCTTTCGCCTTTGCCTTTGCCTTTGCCTTGCAGTTTCCTTCCGCCAAACTCGCAAAAATCGTCATTTCGACCGAAGCTGCTCACAGTTTCATCGTGAGCAGCGAAGCGGAGAAATCTGCTTTTGCCTTTGCCTGTCATTCTGCCCCTGAGCGACGGCGAACGTGGAAGCACCACTCGCATTTTGCTTTTGCATTTCTTTTTTGTCATCCCCGAAAGGGATCTGCTTCTGCTCGTGTCGTTGCTTTTGCCTTTGCTTGCCTTTGCTCTTGCCTTTGCCCCTTCTCATTCACCTGAACAAAAACTGTCATCCTGAGCGAAGTCGTTCGCGCCTTTGCGAACGACGCAGTCGAAGGACCTGCGGTTGTTCTTGCCGTTGCCCGTTTTTGCCTGTCATTCGGAGCGAAGCGAAGAAAGCCGCTTGCCAAGTTCGATGGCCGGTCGTTCGATGAAATAGAAAGAGCATGTGGCTACGATCATGGCGAACGCGAGATTGAACGGAAAGACGCTTAGACGACCCAACGGAAAGTGCCCTAAAGGTCGAAGGAGGAATATCTCCTGCCAGACGTGGAGGCTGCAGTCGCTCACCGATCCGAACACTGGGGCAGCATGGACCCTAGCGGCTGTCAACGCTGCCGAGTTTGGAATCAAGATAACTAACTAGCACGATCTGTGATTCTCCTCCCCCGCTGGATCATGGGAGCCTCGATCGCGTGGTAGAGAAGCACGGAAAGCGCGGGGACTGAAAAGAGAAAGGCTGTCCAGCTCAGCGAGGTTGATAGGTGGATGTGGTCGAAGAATAACCAGCGCAAGGGGACGTGTACGAGATAAATTCCGTAGGAATATTTGGCGACAATAAATGCTGCACGCGACACATACCCATCTTCCATCTCGCGGAAGAAAGGGATTGAAGCGCCAATCATGATGCATGCGCCCCACTGGGCGATGGACGACATGCCCAGAGCAAAGCATGCGACGGCAACAGCACAGATAGCGAAGGGCCACAGAGAGCCGGACAGCCGGGGTTTACGATCCAACATGCTGAAGGCAAGCGCGCCGGCTATGAAACACGGGAAGAATTCCATCAGCCATGATCTCGTAGGAAACAAACTCCTCTCCACTACCGCCATGACGATTGATGCGACGAGGAGGACGACGGCACCATCCTTTCCATGCTTCCTTACGAAGCAGAAGACGGCGGGCAGGAGCGCATACATCTGAATCTCGAATGGAAGGCTCCACATCGGGCTGCTAAGGGAGTTGTTCGCGATGACTAGTGCGACAGAATAATCCACAGGTAGGACAAAGTTCTGCACCAGAAGGACGTTTTCTACGATCCTCGTCGGGTGAGGCCATGCAAAGGTTTTGGGCGGCGATGGTGGGATATGAAAGATCAGCACCATCGCCACAAGGAAAAGGCTCAAGGGGTAGATGCGAAATATGCGCTGGATGTAAAAGCGCGAAATGGAAGAGTTGCGCTGCATGGACATCATCAGCACCAATGCGGTATGCACGAAAAACAGGAGCACTCCGAACCGGCCTATGCGGACCTCGACAGTACTCCTAAGGGCGTCGGAGCCGAAGGTCATGACTGCGGTTGAATGAGCAAACAGGACTGAGAGAACGGCCATAGCGCGAAGCACATCGAGATTTCTAAGGCCGGTCGCGATAGGCCTTGCAGTTTGATCGGGTTTGGTCTCAGTTTCGAGTAAGAGGCTCATGTCGAAGGAAGAAGCTAGTTATTTCAGCAAATCTCTGTGTTCGTAGAAAAAGTGGCCAATGAATCAGTGGTACGGCAATTGCCAGCGCCAGCAGAAGATACTTTTCGATCTTCAATTCATAACGCCTTGCTGAATTTTGCGGGGAGAGCACCAACCTTAACACAATTCACGGAGAAACCCACGTAAAATGAGACCGATAGCTCTGCCCGAAAGGTCGAAGCGAAGCCCAAGGGGCGATACGACTTATATTTTTTCTTCGTTTTCAGCCCAAAAATCGCATGTCAAGCCCCAAAACCATCTAACTCATTGCCCTCCAACAACATCCGCGTGGCATGTTAGTTACGCTCAACCGGCTATACTGAATATAGATCCAAGAAAAAGCAAAGCCCCGAAGGGATATAGACCCCTCCGGGGCTAACTTATTGAAAACAAGTATTTTGCCAACAACCCATTTGTTATGAATATTTTACAGACGCCACCACCTGCCAAGCGATTGAATCCAGGATTCTTACGCCCAAAATACCCCCTGGGGGGAGGGGGTACCCCCATCATGGATCGAAGACAACCAAAAGAAAAAAAACGAAATGACATCATCACCTCTTCCGACACCTCGAAATCGCCAAAACCGTCCTACACTGGAATGACGATGATCTCCAAGTTTCCCTCAGCCGCTCTCCTTGCCGCTCTCACAACAGCCGCACTAACCACCGCCGCCACCGCCCAAACCGCTCCGACGACCACACCGAAAGCTACCCCAAAAACCGCAACAACCACCACTCACCACGCAGCCACAACCACCACGCACTCCGCCGCTACGACCGCCGCTCCGGCCTGCTCCAAGCTCCCTGAACTCTCCCCGAAGATTCCCGCGCTTCCCGCCGGCGCTCCCTGCGCCAAGCCGCTCTACACCATCGTCTCCGAACCGGCCGTAAAGCTCCAGTATGTCTCTCCGCTCGAAGGCCCCGGCCTCCGCGAGACCCTTGGTCTCGAGCCCACCAGCTTCTCCCTCGACTACGTCGACACAAAAATCGGCACCGGTGAGCTCGCCGCACCGCACAAGTGGTACACCATCCACTACACCGGCTACCTGACCGATGGCACCAAGTTCGACTCCTCCGTCGACCGTGGTGAGCCCCTCAGCGTCGCCTATGGCCAACATCAGGTCATTCCGGGCTGGGACACTGGCTTCGACGGCATGCGCGTCGGCGGCAAGCGTCGCCTCTTCATTCCTTACCAACTTGCTTACGGCGCAACCGCTCGTGGGCCGATTCCTGCCAAGTCCGAGTTGGTCTTCGACGTTGAACTGATTAGTCAGAGCGACGAGAAGCCCCAACCCAAAACCCCACCCGCGCCCAACGGTTCAACCACACCAGTCAAACCTGCCACGACGATGCCAGCAGATCCCCCCGCCAAGCCCTCAACCACCCCGCCGCCCGCAGACCCTACCAAGCCTGAAACCACCCCGCATCCCCAGGGCCTCTAACCTCATCAAATCGAAAGACCTGCAAGACGAATACCTATGTTCGAAAAACTTAAACCGCTCGTTCCCTACCTCAGGCGATATTGGAAGCATCTCGCCTGGGGCGGGGTCGCGGTCATCCTCTACAACGTCATTAAAGTTCTCCTCCCCGTCGTAATCGGCCACGCCATCGACGACATGCAGCACGGCATCACCGAGTCCAAAGTCCTCCACCACGCCCTCCGCCTGCTCCTCATCGCGGCCCTCTCCGCCATCTTCCTCTACATCTGCCGCCAGGTCATCATCGGTGCCTCGCGCGAGATCGAGTTCGACCTTCGCAACGACATCTTCGCAAATCTGGAACGCCAGTCGCCCAGCTACTACCACACCCACCGCACCGGCGACATCATGGCCCGCACCACTAACGACCTCAACGCAGTCCGCATGCTCCTCGGCCCCGCGATCATGTATTCGGCGAACACCATTGTCTTCACCGCCGCCGCGCTGCCCTTCATGTATCGCATCAGCCCCAAGCTGACCTTCTTCGCCTTCGTCCCCCTCCCGATGGCCTCCATCCTGGTCCAGTACTTCGGCGCCCGTATCCACCGCCGCTTCGAGCGCATCCAGGCCATGTTCTCCGACATCTCCGCCAAGGCCCAGGAGAACTTCTCCGGCGCACGCCTCATCCGCGCCTTCGCCCAGGAAGAGGCCGAGATCGCCTCCTTCGAGACCACCAACCTCGAGTACATCAAGCGCAGCCTCTACCTCGTCCGCCTCATGGCCATGCTTTGGCCCACACTCGAGTTCGTCCTCGGCCTCTCGCTCATGATCACCCTCCTGGTAGGCGGCCACGAGGTCGTCTCCCACCGCATCTCGGTCGGTCAGTTCACCGCCTTCAACGTCTACATGGTGCAGCTCACCTGGCCCATGATCGCCGTCGGCTGGGTCGTCAACCTCTTCCAGCGCGGCACCGCCTCCGTAGTCCGCATCGACGAGCTCCTCAAGCAGCAACCCTCCATCGCCGACGAACCTTCCCTCATCAACCTCAATGCAGCCTCCTCTGCCGAACCGGGCACCCCATCCCCTTTGTTGTCATTCCGCAGCGCAGCGGAGGAATCTGCTTCTCTGTCACCCCAGCAGCAAGTACAAGGCGACATAGAGTTCCGCAACCTCACCTTCGCCTATCCGGACGCCCCATCCGTCCTCCACGACATCAATCTACGCATCCCCGCCGGATCAAGCCTCGCGATAGTAGGCCCGACCGGCTCCGGAAAATCCACACTAGTCTCTCTAATTCCCCGCCTCCACGACGCCCCGCCCGGAACTGTCCTGATCGATGGTCAACCCATTCGCAACTTTACCCTGTCCACACTGCGCAAAAGCATCGGCTTCGTCCCGCAGGAGACCTTCCTCTTCTCCGAGACCATCCGCCAGAACATCGCCTTCGGCAGACCCGACGCTACCGCCGAGCAGGTCGAAGAAGCAGCCACCATCGCCCACATCTGCACCGAAATTCTCGAATTCCCCAAAGGCTTCGACACCGAGGTCGGCGAGCGCGGCCTTACCCTCTCAGGCGGCCAGAAGCAGCGCACCGCGATCGCCCGCGCCATCATCCGAGACCCTAAAATTCTCATCCTCGATGACGCCTTAGCCAGTGTCGACACCTACACCGAAGAGCGAATCCTCAGCGGCCTCAAGCGAAACATGGAAGGCCGCACTACCGTCTTCATCTCGCACCGCATCTCCACCGCCCGCAACGCAGACCAGATCGCCGTCCTGGTCGCCGGCCGCATCGCCGAACTCGGCACTCACGACGAACTCATCGCACGCAACGGCTACTACACCAGCCTCTTTGAAAAACAGCGTTTAGAAGAAGAGCTGGCCGTAGCAACTTAAGCTTTGAATTTACTGAAAATAAAATGAGCGTTGTCATTCTGACCCTGAGTTTGCCGAAGGGGAAGAACCCCCGCATTTCGCTCGAAGCAGCACAACGGAAGCCATCGCTGCAACCGCTCCAGACCACTCGATCTACGCCGACCAGCGCGAAGCACCAGCCTCGCCGGTCGCCGCATGTGCATCCACAGCGGGCAAAAACTTCTCTTCCCGTGTCCGCAGCTCTCTCGGCAACACCCTGCCCGCCTCAGGATCCCGAGCCACCACCACCCAAGCCTCTCGAACGTTGCGAACAAAAGAAATCACCTCTTGAAACTGTTCCTTCGATTCAAGGTGAGATGCCTCAAGCGTCATCGTAAACATCGTCGAATAAAAATCCGCAAGCGACGCAGCAACAGTTCCGCCAACATCAGGCCTCAACCGAGCCTGCAGGTACATCAGCACATCAAGAACCTTCTTCACCGCCACGCGCCGCCCGTGAACATCGTTCTCCTCGACACACTGCATCGCCCGATACAGAAAGCGAATCAATCCGTCATAAAGCGCCACGATCAACTCAACGCCGGTCGCTCCGGCAAGGGCCTGCTGCTGATAACTCATCTCATCCATGCGCTCATCCATTTCGGTTTTGGTTGAAGCCAGTAATGGCGCTGTATATCTCATTCACCTGGTTCAGCTGACTCGGAATCGACTGCAAAATCTGGTTCGCCGTATTCAGTTCATTCGTCAACTGCGTCTTCTGCGCAGACAGCAAAGTATCTTCATTGCTGATGCTCGTATTCAGCGCCTTCTCCTGCGCGCTATTCTGTTGCTGCGCCAGAAAGACAGCACCATTCGGCGCCTGCGTCCCCAGATTGTTTAGTGACGAAGCGAGCGTCTGCCCAAAGCTGCCAGAGTTCTGCAGGAATCCAGTCACGTCCGAGAAATTGGAGTTGAGCGCCGAATTCAGCGTGTCCGCATTCAGCGCAAGCGTTCCATCATTGTTCAGCCCAATACCCAACTGAGTAATATTCTTGATCGCCCCACTTGCCGCGCCGGTAAAGAGCGCACCCGTAATCTGGCTCTGAATCAACGCCAGCGTCGGATTCCCAAACAATGGTTCAGCCTTCCCGCTCGAGTCGTTCTTCTCCTGCCCGTTGATGTCATTGATCACCGCGTTATAGGCAGTAACGAACTTGCCTATTGCCGTCCCAATATCCGTATTGCCGTTCGTAATCTCCACCTGTATCTGAGTGCCCGGCGAAGAACCCAGCAGTTGAAACGTGACCCCTGGAATCGCATTGCTCACGGTATTCGAGCCAGTCGTAATTGCCACACCATCCACTGTCAGACTCGCGTCCTTCCCATCTTGGCTGCTCGAGAAGGAGAGAGCACCCGCGGAGGCGCCCGAAAGCGATCCGGTAGCCGAAAGCTGTCCCGCCGCACCGCTTGTTCCACTGACAAGAGAAAGCCGCGACCCATTCGAGTCCGTAATGACGTTAGCTTTCACGCCGATGCCGGCGGAATTGATCGCAGCGGAAAGTGACGCCAGCGTAGTGTCATTGTCGACGCTGTCCACATTGAAGGTGTGCCCCTGGATGGTCAGACTGCCGGAAAGCGTATCGTTCGGGTCTGTAATCGCACTCGAAGCCTCCGACGAAGTCTGCGCCAGCGAATTGATAACGATAGTATGGCTACCTGCAGACGCAGTCAGGCTGGCAGAGGTAAGACTCAACAAATTGGTATTGGAACTCGATCCTTGCTTCTCCGACAAGACACCGGAAAAATCGGTCAGCGCCTGCAAACTTGTCGTCAGCGTGGCAAGATCGCTTCCTAGCGAAGATAAAACCGTGTCCTGAGCCTGCAGTGCAGTCAATTGGTTTTTCCAAGGCGTTTCGATCGCCTGCTCCGACGCTTGGATCTGCGTCACCGTCGAAGCGACATCAAACCCCTGGCCGCTCGTTGCCGATCCGAAGCTTATCCCGACTGTGCCCATCTCACCTTCCCACTTTCGCTCGCCAAAACAGAAGCAATACCTGGGCCAACCTCGCCGTCCATACATTAGAAAAAGCTAAGCCTCTCCAAACGGAAACGACGGCGACCAGACCAACCGCGCCTGACCGCCGCCACTCCAATGCAGCTTATTGCAGCAGCTTCAGAATCTCCTGCTGTACGCTGTTGGCCTGCGCCAACGCGCTGATGCCGGTCTGGCTCAGCACCTGGAACTTGGCCAGATCGCTGGTTGCCTGCCCGTAGTTCGTCGAGCGGATCGCACTCTCAGCAGAAGAAAGATTGACCTCTTCCGAGCTGGCAACACCGGCGGCCGCGTTTAACTGGTTGATGTTGGCGCCGATCGCACCGCGCTGGTTCGCTACATCGGCGATCGCAGAGGTGATATTGCCCAGAGCGGTCGTCGCAGAGGCCGCGCTGGTTAGCACGGCAGAAGAAAGATCGACACCAGCTCCGCCACCAGTTGCAGTACCGATGCTGGCGTTCGTTAGAGCGCCTGTGGTGGCGGCAATCGTAGTGGTTCCACCAGCCGTACCATCGCTGACAACAAAGTTTGTCGCCGTCGCCGAAAATACATTGGTGCTGTTGAAGTTCGTCGTGCTACCGATGTTTCCGATCTCCTTAACGATGCTCTGGAACTCGGTGTCGGCTGCAGTAGACTGGGCAGCCGTCAGACCGCCGTTGGCAGCCTCGGTGGCGAGCGTCACTGCGCGATCCAGCAAGTTGGTCACCTGCGACAGAGCGCCATCGGCGGTCTGCAGCAAGCCAACGCCGTTCTGCGCGTTCTGTGCGGACTGGGTCAGCGCAGCTTCATTTGCATGAAGACCGTCCGCAACCGACAGGCCGGCTGCGTCGTCCGCGCCGCTGTTGATCCGCGAACCGGAAGAGAGCTGTTGGAGAACAGTCTGGAGACTGCCCTGCGTCTTGTTCAGATTGTTCTCTGCATAGGTTGCTGCAACGTTAGTAAGAATGCCCAAGGACATAAGGAAACGCTCCTGTACTGCTCGGTTTGAGTTGCCGCGATGCCGCCCCGAGTGACCGCCCGGCAAACTCATATCGCTGACACAGCAGCTCGTGAGATCCGATTCACCATGCGGAAGGCTCCGCGTTCCCCCACCTCATCGGCTCGGGCTTCGCGGACTTTAGACCTGTCCCGCGTTTTCTTCCTGGTCACCAGGCATCTGTCGGCCACATCTATTGATGGCAGTTTCCCTGCCGATGAGAGACCGGGAAGGAACTCCACACATGATCGAACTGACACGCCTCAACGGCAGCCCTCTCGCCATCAACTGCGACCTCATCAAATACGCCGAGGCCTCACCCGACACGGTGCTCACCTTGATCACCGGCGAGAAGCTCGTAGTTCTGGAGCCCTGCAGGGAGGTCTCGCAACGCACCATGGACTATCGCGCAGCCGTCCTGCGAAAAGCATGGCCCGAAGCCGCTTCCTCCCTCAGTGCTAAATCCGCCTACGATGCCGAAGAGCGCGCACGCGACCACACCCACAACGCCTCCGGCGAATAATCAACTTCAACCTGGAAGAGGAACCTCATGGATATCGCCAGCATCGGTGGAATCGCACTCGCCATCCTCGGCATAGTCGCCGGCATGATGGTCGAAGGTGGAAGCATCGCTCAGATCACCCAGCCCACTGCTGCGATGATCGTCTTTGGCGGCACCCTCGGCGCCGTCATGCTCCAGTTTCCAATGAACATCTTCCTCGCAGCACTCAAAGCAATCGTCAAAGTCTTCCTTCATAAAAGCTCGAACGGAGAAGCCACCCTCGCACAAATCGTCACCTTCGCCAACAAAGCCCGCAGAAGCGGTATCGTCTCGCTCGACGCAGATCTCGCCTCTATCTCTGACCCGTTTCTCAGACAAGCCCTCATGCTCGCGGTCGACGGCACCGAGCCCAGCGAGGTTCGTAAGATCATGCAACTCGAGCTCGACAATAAGTCCGAGATCGAGGAAAAAATCCCCGCAGTCTTCGAAGCCGCCGGCGGCTACTCCCCAACAGTCGGCATCATCGGCGCGGTCCTCGGCCTCATCCAGGTCATGAAGAACCTCTCCAATATCGACGAGGTCGGTCGCGGCATCGCCGTCGCTTTCGTCGCCACCATCTACGGGGTCGCCATGGCCAATCTCATCTGCCTCCCTGCCGCCGGCAAGCTCAAATTTCGTCACCGCGAAGAGCAGATGATCAAAGAAATGGCGCTCGAAGGCGTCATCTCCATCCTCGAGGGCATGAACCCGCGCATGATCGAAACCAAGCTCCGCACCTATCTCTTCGATTCCGAACCAGCAGAGTCTGCCAGGCACGCGGAGGTTTAAGGATGAGCAAAAAAAAGCATCCCGAGCACGTCAACCACGAGCGCTGGCTGGTCTCCTACGCCGACTTCATCACGCTCCTCTTCGCCTTCTTCGTTGTCCTCTTCGCCTCCAGCCAGACTGACAAGAAGAAGCAGATCAAACTCGCCGAAGCCATGCAATCAGCCTTCACCCCTCTGGGCACTTTCGATGCCCACTCCAGGACCCCACCGCTCACCGACATCAACGCCGCAGCTATCACCAACGCAACCCCTGCAGCTCTCGCTCCGCCGCTCCCAACCACCAGCACAGAAACTCTGGAAGAGACCAAAGCGCGCCTCACCAGACTGCTCGCCGAACAGGTCGCCGCCGGCCACATTCCTCCCGGCGGCATGACCATGCGCATCACCCCCGACGGGCTCATCATCTCGCTCCACGAGGCCGGTTTCTTCCCCTCCGGTTCGGCCGAGGTCCGCGCCGCATCCATCCCCATGCTCTCCATCCTCGCCACCACGCTGCCCGCGGGACCGCTCCGCATCGAAGGCCACACTGACAACGTGCCCATTCACACCACGCAGTTCGCTAGCAACTGGGAGCTCTCCACCGCGCGATCCACCGCCATTGCCCGTCTGCTCCTCGAACGCGGCCCCATCAACCCCGCAAACCTCTCCGCCGCCGGCTACGCCGAGTTTCACCCCGTGGCCAGCAACGCCACCGAAGACGGACGCACCCAAAACCGCCGCGTCGACATCATCCTTTTGCGACGCCCAGCAGCTTCACAATAACGCGCTTCGACCTCTGCCCATCAAACTCTGCATAAAACACCCGCTGCCACGTCCCTAGGTCGAGACGCCCGCGCGCACCGGCAGCGTCGTCTCATGATGCAGCAGCAGAGCCTTCAAATGTGCGTCGGCATTGTCCTCGCCAGTGCGGTGATGCTTATATCCCGGCCACGCCGGCGCCAGCTTCTCCAGCCACATTCCGATATCTTCGATCAACCCATCTTCATTGTCGTTCACATAGATCGCCGCGGTAATATGCATCGGCGACACAAAACACAACCCATCCTCAATCCCGCTCCGCCGAACGATCTCTTCCACCTGCGATGTAATGTGCACCATTTCATACCGCTCCTCGGTATGGAAAGTCAGATACTCGGTATGCGCTTTTATCGTTGCCATAAGACTCCCTTCTTCACTGCAAATGGTACCGAATGCAAAAATTTACTCTTCCATCTTCGATGCCGAAAGAAAGTTCTCAACAAATGCATCAACTTCGCAGATTGAAACGTCCAACCGTAGAGATGAAGAAAACGCTGCACAGATTCGCGTCTGTCCTCTGTCTACTCACGTTGGTGCTCAACGCAGCGACGTGCCTGCATGCAGAGCAGCCAAGACAGTCCTCCTGCAGTCATTGCCCAAAGCGTGCTCCCCTAAGCCAAACCCTTCCCTCCTGCTGCGCCGCGCAACAGCAGCCTCCGGCCGTCACATCCGCCGAAATCAAGCAGCCCGTTCAATCCATCGCTGTTTTGACTCCCTTGCTGAGCAACGAAGTTACACTCTTCCGTTCGTCACCCATCACACGGCTAACATCATCGCCGCCGCCCCTGCCTCGCATAACCCTACGAATCTGATTTCTCTCTTACTCCTTCGCGCCTCGCAGCGTTCCCCGAACGCTGTCTGCCGATCATGCAATCTTCAAGAGAAGGAATCACCATGTCCCACAGGCTGGCAACCACGTTGCTTCCGCTCGTTCTATTAGCTGTGCCTTCCATCCATGCGCAGACCAAACAGTCCCCCATGCCCGACATGCCTGGTATGGATACGCAATCCATGCAGATACCCATGCCACAGAACGCTCCCGCGACTCCGATGGACATGAACATGAACATGATGAAGCCCGCAACCACTCTCATCGAGGCCGAGCTCAACCACACCAACTCCGGCACCAGCGTCGAACCACCCTCCACACCCGTCTCCATGCTCATGAGCCACTACCGCGGCTGGATGCTCATGCTCCACGGCAGTGCCTTCATCGCCGACACCCAGCAACACGCGACCTCCAGACCAACCGGCCCTTCGCCCGCCACCTGCGAACAATTTAACGTCCCCTGCACACCACCAGTCATTCGCGGCGGCGACAAGTTCTTCTCCACCAACTGGCTCATGCCCATGGCCATGCGCCAGCTTGGCCCCGGCCAACTCACCCTCCGAGCCATGTTCTCTCTCGAACCCGCCACCATCACCGCCCGCCAATACCCCGAGCTCTTCCAGCAGGGCGAAACCGCCTTCGGCAAGCCCATCATCGACGGCCAGCACCCCCACGACTTCTTCATGGAGGTCGCCGCCCTCTACGACATCCGCCTCGGCGAACACTCTCTCCTCAGCTTCTACGCCGCGCCCGTCGGCGACCCCGCCATCGGCCCCACCGCCTACCCGCACCGCCAATCTGCCTCCGAAGATCCCATCGCCGCTCTCGGCCACCATCAGGAAGACTCCACCCACATCGCCTTCAACGTCCTCACCGGCGGCTTCACCTGGCGTTGGCTCCGTTTCGAAGAGTCCGGCTTCCACGGCGCCGAACCCACCGAGCAGCGCTGGGGCTTCCAACCCTCCCCCAACGGCCACGCCATCGACAGCTACTCCTCCCGCATCACCTTCTCCCCCGCGCCCAACTGGACCAGCCAGTACTCCATCGCGCACATTGTCAGCCCCGAAGCTCTTTACCCCCACGAGAACCAGCAACGCCAAACCGCATCCATCATGTACAACCGCCCCTTCGGCGCTCACCACGACACCACCAGCATGCCCGGCATGGACATGGCCACCACGGCCACCGGCAACTGGTCCACCACGCTCCTCTGGGGACGCACCAAATCGCTCACCGACGGAAGCATCGAAAACAGCTACCTCCTCGAATCCCTCCTCCAGTTCCACACCCGCAACTACGTCTGGACGCGCATCGAAAACGCCGGTCGCTCCAGCGAACTCCTCCTCCCCCCCGGCTCAGCCCTCCCACCCAACTTCACCGAATCCCCCATCGGCCACGTCGCCGCTTACACCATCGGCTACGACCGCGACTACCGTATAGCCCCCCACCTGCTCGCCGCCCCCGGCGCCCAGTTCACCACCTACACCACACCCGCAGCGCTCGTCTCCACTTATGGCCACCACCCCTTTGGCGTAGTCGCTTTCGTCCGCCTACGTATAGCCAAATAACGCGAACAAACCGGGTGCCCCATCTTCGCGACGGCTTCATCGTCGCTAAGGTGGGGTTATTCTCCCGCAGCGCGATCCACCGCCATCCCATCCCCACAACGTGTAGCCTTAACCCAATGCTCAAAGCCCAAAGCTCACAGCTCATTTACGTAGCCACCTCCAACCCCGGCAAGCTCCGCGACTTCGCCGCTGCCGACACTCTCCGCATCCCCATCGCCCCACTCCCCAACCTCGCCTCCATCACCCCGCCCTTAGAAGACGAACCCACCTTCGAAGGCAACGCCCGCCTCAAAGCCATCTACTACTCCAACCATGCCCCCGGCGAGATCGTCCTCGCCGACGACTCCGGCCTCGAAGTCGACGCCCTCCACGGTCGACCCGGAGTCCGGTCCGCCCGCTTCGCCGACGACCACAACTTCCATCCGGCCGAACCCCTCACTGCGCAGGCCTACTCAATAAACGAGCGCAATAACCTCTACCTCCTCTCCCTCCTCACCGGCGTTCCCCTCACCGAGCGCAGCGCCCGCTACCACTGCGTCCTCGCCGCCGCCCGCGACGGCCACATCCTCGCCATCGGCCACGGCGCCGTCGAAGGCGACATTCTCACCGAGGCCCGTGGCACCAATGGCTTCGGCTACGACCCTCTCTTCTATCTCCCCAACGAAGCCAAGACTATGGCCGAACTCGACATCCAAACCAAACTCTCCTTCAGCCACCGCGGCCGAGCCTTCGCCGCACTCCTCCGCGCCCTCCAACCGCACCTCTCCCAACTCCGAATAACGGACAACGAATACCCGAGAAATTGACAACGGACAACTCAGAAACTGACAACTGCAACTTAATCGCACAAACGTTACGATAACCGCACAAAAAACGCCACTTTCCTTGACGCTGGTCAGACGGGAGCGGAATAATCTTCGTGCTGCACTATTTCCTTCCCTACAGTGCATTCATCATGATTTGAAGGAGTCCCCATGGCCACCGCCTCCCCGCCAGCACCTCCTGCCGCGCCGCCACTCCGAGGCGTTCAGCCCCTCCGCGCCGGCCAGGGCCACTCCTTCTTCTGGCGCAAGCTCCACTCCCTCACCGGCATCGTCCCCATCGGCGCCTTCCTCGTCGAGCACATCGTCTCCAACTTCGAGACCATCAACGGCCCTCTCGCCTATGCCCAGCAGGTCAAGTTCCTCAACTCCCTGCCCCTGGTCCGCGTGCTCGAGTGGACCTTCATCTTCATCCCTCTCGCCTTCCACGCCATCTACGGCGTCTTCATCGCCTTCCGCGGCCGCGTCAACGTGAACGTCTACCCCTGGGCCTCCAACTGGATGTACATCTCCCAGCGCATCACCGGCATCATCGCCTTCCTCTACATCATCCAGCACGTCTGGCGGCAGCGCTTCAGCGGCGTCTCGCTCCCCGAGCATCCCGGCGCCGCCTTCGCCAAGGTACAGCACGAACTCTCCAACCCATGGATGCTCGCCATCTACGTCATCGCCATGATCGCCACCACCTGGCACTTCGCCTACGGCATCTGGCTCTTCGCCGCCAAGTGGGGCATCACCCCCGGCGACAAGGCCCGCAAGCGCTTCGGCTACGTCTGCGGCCTCGGCGGAGCGGCCCTCTGCGTCATGGGCCTCATCAGCATCTTTGCGGTCGTCAACGCGCCGCCCGCCCCTGAAGACGTCATGCCCGAGCAGCCCGCAGGCGTAACTTTACCCGCGCCGATTTCACCACCACCCGGTTCCGTCGGGCCGTAGTAATCCTTGCGACCTTTGCGCGACCTTAGCGTACTTTGCGTTCTTCTTTTCTCCTAAAGCCACCGAGGTAAGAAATGGCAGCAACAACCCCAAGAATCATCGTTGTAGGCGGCGGCCTCGCCGGCCTAGCCGCCGTCATCAAGATCGCCGAAGCCGGCGGCAAGGTCGACCTCTTCTCCATCGTCCCGGTCAAGCGCTCGCACTCCGTCTGCGCCCAGGGAGGCATCAACGCCGCCAAGAACCTCAAGGGCGAGGGCGACGACGTCTTCAAGCACTTCGACGACACCATCTACGGCGGCGACTTCCTCGCCAACCAGACCCCCGTCAAGAACATGACCGCGCAGGGTCCCGCCATCATCGACCTGCTCGACCGCATGGGCGTCCCCTTCAACCGCACCCCCGAAGGCCTCCTCGACTTCCGCCGCTTCGGAGGCACCCTCTACCACCGCACCGCCTTCGCCGGAGCCACCACCGGCCAGCAACTCCTCTACGCTCTCGACGAACAAGTCCGCCGTTACGAAGCGGAAGGCAAAGTCACCAAGTACGAAGGCTGGGAGTTCCTCTCCGCCGTCCTAGACTCGAAAGGCGCCTGCCGCGGCATCACCGCCATGGATCTCCGCACCATGGAAACTCGCTCCTTCCCCGCCGACGCCATCATCGTCTGCACCGGCGGCAACGGAGCCATCTTCGGCAAGTCCACCAACTCCGTCGTGTGCACCGGCTCTGCCCAGTCCGCCCTCTACCAGCAGGGCGCCTACTACGCCAACGGCGAATTCATCCAGGTCCACCCCACCGCCATCCCTGGCGAAGACAAGCTCCGCCTCATGTCCGAATCAGCCCGCGGCGAAGGCGGCCGCGTGTGGGTCCCCAAGGACAAGAACGACAAGCGCGCAGCAAAATCCATCCCCGAATCCGACCGCTGGTACTTCCTCGAAGAGTGGTACCCCAAGTACGGCAACCTGGTCCCCCGCGACGTAGCCACCCGCGCCATCTTCAAAGTCGTCTACGAGCACGGCATGGGCATCGACGGCCAGCCCATGGTCTACCTCGACCTAACCCACATCGATCGAGCCACATTAGACCGCAAACTTGAAGGCATCCTCGAAATCTACGAGAAGTTCGTAGGCGACGACCCCCGCGAAGTTCCCATGAAGATCTTCCCCGGCATGCACTACACCATGGGCGGTCTCTGGGTAGACTTCAACCAGCAGACGAACATTCCCGGCGTATTCGCTGCAGGCGAAGCCGACTACTCCATCCACGGAGCCAACCGCCTCGGTGCCAACTCCCTCCTCTCCTGCATCTACGGAGGCTTCGTCGCCGGCCCGCAAGCCATGGCCTATGCCAAGTCCCTGTCCGCCCAGGAAGGCGACGGAGGCCACGCCGCCGAGCTCCAGCGCCAAAAAGAGTTCAACAACATCCTCCTCAACAACCCCGGCACCGAAAACCCCTTCAAGCTCTGGCGTGAACTCGGCGAGACCATGACCAAGCACGCCACCATCATCCGCTACAACGCCGGACTGGACGAGGCCGACGCCAAGATCGTCGAACTCCTCGAGCGCTATAGGAATGTCAACCTCTCCGACAAGAGCCAGTGGGCCAACACCAGCTTCGCCTTCACCCGCCAGCTCTGGAACATGCTCCAACTAGGCCGCGTCATCGTCCAGGGCGCACGCCTCCGCGACGAGTCCCGCGGAGCCCACTACAAACCCGACTTCCCCGAACGCAACGACGAAAAGTTCCTCAAAACCACCAAAGCCGCCTTCAAAGACGACGCCCCCGCCTTCGAGTGGGAAGACGTAGACATCAGCCACATCCAACCGCGCCCGCGCCGCTACGACGCCACCGCCTGATTTTTTTGCTTGTCATTCCAATTTTTTTGCTTGTCATTCCAATTTTTTTGCTTGTCATTCCGATTTTTTGTTGTCATTCCGCAGCGCAGCGGAGGAATCTGCTTTTAGCCTTTGTCTTTGCTTCTCGTTGTTGCCCTTGCTTTTGAGGTAGGTCCGGGCTTTAGCCCGGACAATTCAGAACTCTATATATTTTGTTTTGCGCCGAGCGAAGCGAGGAGCAAAACCCCGCATACAAAACGATGTCAGATCTACTCAAAACCCGTTCCCGCCGTCTAACCGGACATGGAAGACGCACATCTTGTCTACATCGCACTTGCCGTCATATACGGAGCCGTAATGACGTATATGTATCTCTACACCAGGCACCTCAAACCTCGGGAGCGGTGTCAGTCACTCAAGGGCCGCCCGCCGATCAGCAAAGAAGAAGGCATCGCAGTCGCCACACTCGAGAAGGAGCACAACCACAAGATCGGCAGATTCTAGCCGCCCGCTCCGCGACTGCCACCCTTCGCAACCATCGCCTCCAGCAGGACCACACGCTGAAGGGTCAGGAAATCTGTAGTCGTTAAGGAGCATTCATGGCACCGAGCACCATCAAGGTAGAGATCAAGCGTCAGTCCAACCCAGACGCCCCCGCCACCACCGAAAAGTTCGAGGTCCCCTACCGCCCCGGTATGAACATCACCTCACTGCTCGGCGAGATCGCGCTCAACCCCGTCGACGTCTCCGGCCGTGCCACCACCCCCATCACCTACGACTCCAACTGCCTCGAAGAGATCTGCGGTAGCTGTGCCATGTTGATCAACGGCAAAGCCACCATGGCCTGCTCTGCCCTCGTAGACAAACTCACCGGCCCCAACAAAGACCAGACCATCACCCTCGCCCCCCTCTCAAAGTTCCCCGTAATCCGCGACCTCGCCGTCGACCGCTCCGTCCTCTTCGAGAACCTCAAGAAGGTCAAAGCCTGGGTCCCCATCGACGGCTCCTACGACCTGGGAGCCGGCCCTCGCCAAGCCCCGCAAATTCAAGAACAGCGCTACCCCCTCTCCAACTGCATCTCCTGCACCATCTGTATGGAGGTCTGCCCCCAGTTCAACGACGCCACCGGCTTCGTCGGCGCCGCCACCATCGCCCAGGCCAAACTCTTCAACATGGACCCCAGCGGCTCCGTCCTCAAAGAAGAGCGTCTCCGCGCCTTAGCCGGAGACGGCGGCATTCAGGAGTGCGGCTTCGCGCAGAACTGCGTCCAGGCCTGCCCCAAACAGCTCCCCCTAACCGAAGCCATCAGCGACATGGGCCGCGACGTCTTCATCCAGCAGGTCAAAGACCTCTTCGCGCGATAGAATCCCGTGAATGGCGAAATTCACAGGCATCTTGGGATCACTTGCGCTCATCTTTGCAGTCACGGATTTAGTCCACGGTCCTCACAACGGAGACGCACACAGATTTTTCATTCACATCGCTGAATTTGTTTCTCTCTTTGGTTTTCTTTGTCTTTTGGAGATATGGACATTCCGAACAATAACCAGAGAAGTCAATGTGAATCGTTGGCTGCTTATAGCGTGTTTTTCATTTTTCACCTCTCTTTTGAGCCTGATCCTTTTCGGCCTGGCTGGCGGAAGTTTTCACGGAGATGGCGGCCCAGTTGCATTCAGCTTTCTCTTGCTTTGGACAATAGGATCAACCGTATTTCCCATCAGCTTCATTGCTTTCGTCATCGTAGCAATCTCGCATTGGCGCAATGGTATTCCGATTCTTGATAGAAAAACCTCTTCGCCCGCTGATCCTAAATCGGGACGCGATCAAGCGACGCGATGAACTGGACTCCAGGAACCAGCTTGCGGCTCAATCTTTCATCGTTCGTAATAAACAGATCGCACTGAGCCGCTGCAGCCACTGAAAGCTGTATAGCATCTGGAGCTTTTATCGTCCGGTCTTGCCGGATCCTTGCATAAATCCGTGCCGCAGGCCGATCGAAGTCCAGGATATGCATTCCCGGCGAAGAAAGCCTTTTCTCGTAATCCTCGGCAAGTTTCACTTCTCCCTTTGACAAGGGTTGAGTCAGAACTTCACCTAACGTCAAAGAAGACGTATACACCATGTCCCGTCTTATCGTCAGCTGTTCCAGGAGCGACTGCGCCTTTCTTCCCCATGGACCGCTGCTCTCGATCAGATAAATAAAAATATTGGTATCGAGGAAAACCTTGCTCATTCCCAACCTTCCCTCAAGCTGCGAACATACGCATCAGCGTCAACTCCTTTCCATATCTCTTTGCCCATCCCCCTCAACTGGTGCAAACCATCAAGCCAACGAGTCGGAGGCACATCTTTTTTTTCATGCCTGCGTTTCGCCCATTCCACCAACTCATGATATTTCTCTGGGATGTCGTCAAGATTTGGATAAAACTTCTGATGACGGTCGGGATGTACATAGTCCGATGGAGCAAGAAGTCGAATACGATTGTCTCGCTCACGAAAGACCATGCGATACCTCCCGCCCTTCCCAGGCGGAATATTAGCGGCAGCATGTTCATAGGCGTGCAAGCGAAGACTTTTCTGGTCGGGCCGCTCCTCACCCAATCCTTCTTCTTTCGCTCGTTCAAGTATCTCTGCGAGGGTGAATGATTTTTGATCAGGATGCTCCCGATGCAATAGCGCAACAATTAGAAACAGTTCGTCTGCAACCTTCACATGCGCTTTCTTATAGACCAGAGTTGTCATGGCGGCTTTCCCTCTTCAAAATGTACATTTGTACATTTTATCCTGTCAAGGAGAACCATCGCTTACTGGACGTCTTGCATCTAAGCTAATTTTAGGAGAACCAAATGATCCAACTAGCAGACGCCCGCCGCATCATCGCCGCCGCCGAAAAAAAGGCCGAAGAACTAGGCCAGCCCATGAACGTAGCCGTAGTCGATGAAGGCGGCAACCTCATCGCCTTCGAGCGCATGGCCAACGCCTGGCTCGGCTCCATCGACATCTCACAGAAAAAAGCCTGGACCTCCCGCGCCTTCGACATCACCACCAAAGACCTCGGCGATAACTCGCAGCCCGGCAACCAGTTCTTCGGCATCCACGTCTCGAATGACGGGAAGGTCATGATCTTCGCCGGAGGCATCCCCTTGAAGAAGGACGGCAAAGTCGTCGGCGCCATCGGCGTCAGCGGCGGCTCAGGAGTACAGGACCACACCGTAGCAGAAGCCGGTGTAGCAGCCTTCTAACTCTCTTAAATAATTTCGAAGAAAAAGAATCGAAAAAGGGTAGCGCGGCACTAGCGCTACCCTTTCTGCTGCAGAGCATCAAAGGAGGTAGAAAGAGTTTCTAACCCGAACGAACGATTAACCGTCACGCGCAATGAGGTTTCAAAAAAAATGGCTGAAAATACTGGAGTAGTTTTTCTCGGACAGAACAAGGTTGAAGTCCAATCCATCGACTTCCCCAAAATGCAAAACCCCGCCGGCAAAAAGATCAACCATGCCGTCATCCTGAAGGTTGTCTCGACAAATATCTGCGGCTCCGACCAGCACATGGTCCGCGGCCGCACCACCGCACCCACCGGCATGGTTCTCGGACACGAGATCACCGGCGAGATCATCGAGGCCGGCTCCGACGTCGAATACCTCAAAGTCGGCGACCTCGTCACCGTCCCCTTCAACGTAGCCTGCGGCCGCTGCCGCACCTGCCGCGAGCAACAAACCGGCGTCTGCCTCAACGTAAATCCCGGCCGCGCCGGCGGAGCCTACGGCTACGTCGACATGGGCGGCTGGGTCGGCGGTCAGGCCAAATTCGTCATGGTCCCCTATGCCGATTTCAACCTCATCAAATTCCCCGACAAGGCCCAGGCCATGGCGAAGATCAAAGACCTCACCATGCTCTCCGACATCCTCCCCACCGGCTTCCACGGAGCCGTCACCGCAGGCGTTGAAGTTGGCTCCATCGTCTACATCGCCGGAGCGGGCCCCGTAGGTCTCGCCGCCGCAGCCGCGGCTCAGATCCTCGGCGCTGCGGTCGTCATGATCGGAGACATGAACGCCGACCGCCTCAAGCACGCAAAAAAGGTCGGCTTCACCCCGATCGATCTCACAAAAAGCGACAACCTCGGCGATCTCATCGAAGCCGTAGTCGGAAGGCCCGAAGTAGACGCAGCGATAGATGCGGTCGGCTTCGAAGCCAAAGCCCAGGGCAAGAATGGCGCTGAAGCACCGGCAACCGTTCTCAACTCGCTCATGTCCGTCGTCCGCGCCGCAGGCGGCATCGGCATCCCCGGCCTCTATGTCACTGAGGATCCCGGCGCACACGAGGAAGGCGCAAAACAAGGAAATCTCAAGATGCGCTTCGGCCTGGGCTGGGCAAAGTCGCACCGCTTCTACACCGGCCAAACGCCTGTCCTGAAGTACAACCGCCAGCTCATGCAGGCCATCCTGCACGACAGGCTTCCCATCGCAAAGATCGTCAACGCAACCGTAATCTCACTCAACGACGCGCCCCAGGGTTACCAGGCCTTCGACTCCGGTGTAGCAAAGAAGTTCGTCCTCGATCCTCACGGCCTGCTGAACAAAGCAGCATGATCGAAGATTAAAAAAAGTGAAAGGCCCGCTTTCTCCGGCGGGCCTTTCACCTTCATCAGGGTTTGTTTCTTTTGCTTACTTCGTGAACGTAGAACTTCCCGGCGTCCTCTCTTCATTCGAGTGGATTCGATTCTGAGCCCGTTTGGCACTCTGCATCGCGGCATGATCCATCCGCTCCTGATCGCTCTTGTTTCCCTCGTTCGCGGTGGTCTCTTCTTCAATCGCCTCGTGAGAAGGACGCGCCACACTCTTGGTCGAATTCAATCCTTGTGCCATGGTTTACCTCTCTGGAATTAAAGGATGACCGACCCGCACCTGCGGTTGTCTCCGAAATCCGCTCATAACACGGTTGCTACAATCGTCATATTCATGCGCGAGAACAAGTTACCCACCCCGACGCGATCACCTCTCTTTGCAGGCACATCCATGCTTCTTCTTTGCGCCTCTTTTTTGCACGCGCAGGCAACCCCTGCAACAGGAAACAAAAAGATGACAAGAATGACCGACCCTGCTCAAGTCCACTCGAGCGCCATCGTCATCGATACCCACGCCGACACCCCACAGCGCTTCGTCGACGAGCACTGGAACTTCACCGATCCCCTCAACGGCGGCATGCTCAACTACGACTCCGCGAAGAAGGGTAATCTCGACGCACAGTTCTTCTCCATCTGGGTCGACCCCGGCCAATACCCCGCGAACGCCTCCGCCCGCCGCACCCTCGAACTCATCGACGGCACGCTCGAGCAGGTCCGCAAAGCCCCCGACAAGCTTCAGCTCTGCACCACCGCCGATCAAATCATCGAGGCCCACAGCCGAGGAAAATTCGCCGTCCTCATGGGCATCGAAGGCGGCCACTCCATCGAAGACTCCCTCGCCCTTCTCCGCGACTACTACCGCCTAGGCGTCCGCTACATGACCCTCACCTGGTCCAACACCAACAACTGGGCCGACTCCTCCGGCGACATCGAAGACCCCGCAATCCAACACCACGACGGCCTCACCCCCTTCGGCAAACAAGTCGTTCAAGAGATGAACCGCCTCGGCATGATGGTCGACATCTCCCACGTCTCCGACAAAACCTTTTGGGACGTCATCGCCATCACCCGCACCCCCGTCATCGCCTCGCACTCCTCCGCCCGCGCCCTCACCAACGCACAACGCAACATGACCGACGAGATGCTCCTCGCCATGAAGAAGAACAACGGAGTCGTCATGGTCAACTTCCACCAGGCATTCATCGACGAACAGTGGCGTCAGGCATGGAACGCCCAGAAGCCCGAGCGCCAGAAGGCCCAGGACGCCCTCGAAGCCGAGTACAAAGCCAAAGGCCTCCCCGTCCCCTACACTGCCTCCAACAAGATCGATCGCGAGTTCGCCGCAAAGATCGGCCGCGCACCGTTCAACTCACTCATCGATCATTTCGATCACGTCATCAAAATCGCCGGTATCGACCACGTCGGCATCGGCACCGACTTCGACGGCATCCCCGTCCCACCCGAAGGCATCGACTCCGCCGCCGATCTCCCCAAAGTCACCGCCGCGCTCATGGCCCGAGGCTACACCGCCGAGGAAATGAAAAAACTCCTCGGCGGCAATCTCCTCCGCGTCTTCCGCGACGTACAGGCCGCAGCCCAAAACTCCAAGTAGCTATAAACTACCTATCCGCCACGATATCGATCTTGTGAATCTTCAGCGGATTCGCGAACAACTCGCTCGCCTTGGCCATCAGCGCCTTGGCGATCTCGCCGTTCAGATGAGCATCCCGCCCCGCCTCATCATTGAAGGTATCGAACACGCTATATAGACCCTCGTCTTCATGCAGGCCAAACCACGACACCGTCCCCGCTTCCTTCTTCGACATCTCGGCACCCTGTTTCAAAAACGCCTCGACATCCTTCTCTTTCCCGGGCTTCGCCTTCAGCGACACATAAAGCGCATACTTTGCCATGCTGTTTTCCTCCAGACCATTCGACGCTCAAACGAACCCATCAGTTACACATTCGACCAGGAATCCGCATCAAACTCTTTCTGATCTTGAAACGAGGCAACTATGCGAGCCAAACGACCATCCGTCCTTCGCGGCATCATCAGCGGCGCCGCTGCCGGCATCACCGCAACCCTCATCATGGATCAGTTCTTCAAGCTCACCTCCGCAAGCCAGAAGGCCGTCGAAAAGCAAATGAAACTCGCTCAGGGAGAGTCCCCCTGGGAGATCGCACACGAGCAGGTCCAGCAGGAACAACAGGCCGCTGAACGCGAAGACTCCACCGAGATCGTCGCCCGCAAGATAGCCAAGGCAACCGGAAAAACGCTCGATAAGGAGCAGAAGAAAAAAGCAGGCCGGGCCGTCCACTACACCTTCGGCACCCTCATGGGCATCGTCTACGGAGTCTCGGCGGAACTGATACCCGAGGCAACCACAGGCGCCGGAACAGCCTTCGGCACCCTTCTCTTCTTCGGAGCCGATGAGGTCGCAGTCCCCGCCTTCCGGCTCTCCCCCACGCCCGACCAAACTCCCGCCACCGACCACCTCCAGCACTGGGCCGCCCACGTCGTCTACGGAGGCTCTCTCGAACTCGTTCGCAGTCTCCTCCGCCGCTTCATTTAGGCCCCGCCGCGTTGCTACCTCTCCGCGTCTGCGATAGCCTGTTGATTGGAGTCAAACCCCGCATGACGCTTCGTACTCTCGCACTCGTTCTCGCCCTCGGCGTATTCTCCTCGGAAGCGCAATCGCAATCGACCCCAGCCTCCTCCCAGCAACTTCCCGACGCCCCCAGCACCACCACCCAGGTCAAGCCCCCCGTCGTCCCCACTGGCCCCACCGCCGTCATCGACACCACCATGGGACGCCTCACCTGCAAGCTCTTCGAAAAGGAAGCACCCATCACCGTAGCCAACTTCATCGGCCTCGCCGAAGGCACCAAGGACTGGACCGACCCAAAAACGTTGCAAAAAATGCACCACCAGCCCTTCTACAACGGCACCGCCTTTCACCGCGTCATCCCCACCTTCATGATCCAGGGAGGCGACCGCATGGGCGACGGTTCAGGCGATCCCGGCTACTTCTTTCAGGACGAGATCGACCCCAACCTCACCTTCGACCAACCCGGGCTCCTCGCCATGGCCAACGCAGGCCCCGGCCCCTCCGGCGGCGGCACCAACGGCAGCCAGTTCTTCATCACCGAAGATGCCGTCCCCCAACTCAACGGCAAGCACACCATCTTCGGACTCTGCGACGCGCATTCGGTCCTGCTCGTAGCCTCCATCGCGCGCGTCGAACGCAACTCGAGCGACAAACCCCTCACCGCTGTGGTCATCAATCGCGTCACCATCGTTCGCGAAGGCCAGCCTATGCCGCCTTTACCGGCAGCGCCGCCGACACCACCGGCCGCAACACCAGCTGCAGCCACGGCGCCGGTCGCACCGCCAAAATAAATTCTTCCGGCCCCGTGATTTCGACGGAATCGCCTCTCTCCAATCAATCCCACTAACCTGTAACCGCAAGGAGAACTCCGACATGCCAACAAAGCCAGGCACCTACGCCAAATTCAAGACCTCAGAAGGAACGGTAGTCTGCGAGCTCTTCGAGAAAGACGCACCCGAGACCGTAGCCAATTTCATCGGCCTCGCCGAAGGCACCAAGGACTGGAACAGCCGCAGCAAAAAAGGCCCCAAGCTCTACGACGGCACCATCTTCCACCGCGTCATCCCCCGGTTCATGATCCAGGGCGGCGACCCCGAAGGCACCGGCATGGGCGGCCCCGGCTACAAATTCGCCGACGAAACCAAGGGCTCCAAACACGGCTTCCAGCAACCCGGCAAACTCGCCATGGCCAACTCCGGCCCCAACACCAATGGCAGCCAGTTCTTCATCACCGTCACCGACACCAGCTGGCTCACCGGCAAGCACACCATCTTCGGCGAAGTAGTCGAAGGCTACGACGTCGTAGAAAAAGTCAGCAAAGTAAGCCGCGACGGCATGGACCGCCCCAAAACCCCAGTCGTCCTCGAATCCGTAACCATCGAACGCGTAGCCTAATCGCATCGAGCCGTCAAAACCAAGAGGCCCGCTCAATCGAGCGGGCCTCTCTTCGTCTCGTCCTATCGGTTCAATCCGTGCAAATCCGTGTTAGGTTTTTCGCTTTAAGCCATCCCGATCACCGTACAAAGCTCCTTCACCGAATCCGCACTCCTATTCAGCGCAGCCTGCTCCTCAGCCGTCAGCTTGATCTGGATAATCTGCTCCAGCCCCTTCGCCCCCAGCTTGCAAGGCACGCCGACATACAGACCCGAAATCCCATACTCCCCCTGCAGATAAGCCGCGCAAGGCAGAATCTTCTTCTTGTCCTTCAGAATCGCCTCAACCATCTCAACAGCCGCAGCCGAAGGAGCATAGTAAGCCGAGCCCGTCTTCAAATGCTTCACAATCTCCGCGCCACCATTGGCCGTCCGCGTCTCCAACTCCTTCAACCGCGCAGGCTCAATCAACTCCGTAATCGGAATCCCCGCAACAGTCGAGTACCGCGACAGCGGAACCATCGT
>WNFC01000870.1_pt1 | contig 30502 bp, 30 predicted proteins | sample 5400541 | NCBI WGS metagenome assembly WNFC01 (sample SAMN13153342, study PRJNA577476) | soil metagenome | isolation source: 120 cm saprolite under Douglas fir tree site 2 hole 2 replicate 1 | place: USA:California | collected 2015-04-18
GTGGATGCTCATTCGATGACCTTATCTGCGCGCAGCAGAAGCGACTGGGGGATCGTCAGCCCGAGTGCCTTCGCGGTCTTGAGATTGATCACCAGCTCGAACGTGGTCGGCTGCTCCACGGGCATTTCGGCCGGCTTTCTGCCATTGAGGACCATGCCAACTTGTTCCGCCGCGCGGCGGAAAGTGTTCACGAAGTTTGGTCCGTAAGACAGCAGCCCTCCGAACTCCGCCCACAGGGAATGGTGGAACATCGAGGGCAGGCGATGCTTCAACGCCAGCTCCGTGATCTGCCGGCGCGCAGGCACAAAGTTGGCTGAACCGAGCGCCAGCAGCGCCTGCGCTTTGGCACGTACTGCTTCGGCGAAAGCGGCGTCGTAGTCATACGGTGCGCGTTTGAACGCGAGCACCTGTAGCTCCACGCCCAGGCGCTTTGCGCCGGCCTCCGCGGACGCGAGTTGGCCGGTGTTGGAGGTATCTGCGAGGACGGCGATTCTCCGTGCGCTCGGCAACAATTCTTTCAGCAGCTCCACGCGCTTTGCCGGCAGTTCGGATTGAATATGGGTCATGCCGGTAATCCGGCCTCCCGGGCGCACCAGGCTAGCGATATGGCCGGTGGCCACGGGATCGTAATCGATCGCCACCATGACGATGGGCGTGTCCCGGCTCGCCTGCTTGATCGCGGCAAGATTCGCTTCGATCTCCGGCGCCAAGAGTACGTCGCAGTTCTGCCGCGCAAGGTCGGCGGCGAGCTCGGGCAGCCTTTCAATTCGCCCCTGCGCCGTGCGGAACTCGATCACAAGATTGCGCCCCTCGGCGAACCCGAGTTCGCGCAGCCGCTGCTCGAAGGCTAGATTGTAAGGCTCGGTGCGCGGCCCCGAGGACAGCCAACCGACCCGATAGGTCTGCTCGGCTTGCTGGGCCAGGGCGAATCGAGGCCAGGGCAGCGCGCCGCTGAGCGCCATGAGGAATCGTCTTCGACTGTTCATCTGATCATCTTGTCGGATGCGGCATGACTTATCCGCTTCCCAATGGGGCGATCCATCGTCCTCCTGCTGACCGGTCCGACAATTTCTCCCCGGTTGTTGCGTTTGTTCGGTCCCGTCAACGGTTGCAGCCCCCCCACGCTGCCGGCCTGCCGCCAGTGCGGCGAACGCTGCGTATCAGCAGCGCGGCGCAGCCGCGTCCGCTGAATGCGCTTGTTCGCCCGGCGGTTCAACGACGGACGGGCGTGAGACTAAACACGCGGGCCAGTCGGGATGCTGCCTCGAGGTCTCCTCGCCGCAACGCTTCACGGACGTCGTCGAGCTTGCGGGCATCGCCGAGAGAAAGATACGGTGACCAGCCGTTGTCCTCCTCGATGAGCTCGACGTCGACCTCTGCTGCGTACGAGCCCTCACGAACAAACTTGGTATGACGCCTCGCGTTCATTGCCTCCTCCGCAGGAAATCCTCAGTCCAGCGAGCCGGATCAGGCCGATAGGCGGTCACCAACACCGCCGGCGATGTCTGCCCCCGCGGGATGCCCCACACTGCGTGGATCGGGCTCCCTCTTCTATCCCGCTGAAGGACAAGAACACAAGGGCCTTTGGGATACGTCGGGTAGTCTTCAATCACGACCGCGGCCTCGATACCATCGATCACCTCACCGGCAAGGATACCGTCCTCGGCGATCTCATCGTAGCCGTGCGCGGAGATCCGAACCTCGCCGGCTCGAACGAGATCGACGATCCGAATAAGCGTCTCGCTCATCTTCTGGTGGCATCCGTCACGTCTGGCCCTTCAAGGGCGAACTAGAAGTAGACAGACCTCTGTATCCAGCCGCGTTGCACGCCAAACACTGCGAGGGCCGCCATCCTATCTTGTCGGGTATGCTGCTCAGGGCTACAGTGTTCCCCTTCAACATCGGTCGGTTGCCCCTCTTGGAAGTCGCTCCGGTGCCGGAATAGGCAAGCTCGATCCTGCGGCCTATCTCGGCGCCAGAAAATTTATGGCTGCGAGCGGGGTCATGCGTGGAGCATCCGGTCCACCGGAGCGCGGCCTGGCGGCTCCTGTGTGGGTACACCGGGCCCTCGGTGAGGCATCGTGGAATCAATCCGCGGCAGCCGCCGACATGCTGCCGCCGAGCTGGCGGGCGACGAGGTGCGCGTAGAGGTCGCCCCTGGCGAGGAGCTCGGCGTGGCGACCGGCTTCCACCACCCGGCCATCGTCGAGAACGACGATCGCGTCCGCATCACGAACCGTGGAGAGACGGTGGGCGATCACGAGCGTGGTCCGGTCGCGGGCCAGCCGCTCGAGCGCCGCGCGCACGGCGGCCTCGCTCACGGCGTCAAGATGCGACGTCGCCTCGTCCAGGATCAGCACGGGGGCGTCCTTGAGAAACGCGCGCGCGATCGCCACGCGCTGACGCTGACCGCCTGAGAGCTGCGCGCCGCGCTCTCCCACGACCGTGTCGAGCCCGTCGGGCAAGTCCGAGACCAGCTCGCCCAGCGCCGCGCGCTCGATGGCGACGCCGAGCGCGGCGTCGTCCGCGTCCGGACGGGCGAGCAGGACGTTGGCGCGGAGCGTGTCGTTGAAGAGATAGGTGTCTTGCGCGACCAGCGCGATCCGCCGGCGAAGCTCATCCAGCTGGTACTCGCGCAGGTCGTGCCCGAACAGGCGGATCACCCCCGAGTGCGGATCCCAGAACCGCAGCAGGAGACTCGCGACCGTCGTCTTGCCCGCGCCGGACGGCCCGACCAGGGCGATCGTGCTGCCGTCCGGGATCCGGAGCGAGACGCCGTCCAGGGCCGGTCGGGTGCGGCCCTGATACGCGAAGCGAACATCCGCCAGCTCGACGGCGACGGCGCCGCGGACGGCCGTGGCCGGCACGCCGGGCCCGTCGGTCACCGGCACCGGCTCGGCCTCGACGACGCGGAGACGGCGGGCGGCGCCGAGCGTATCGGCGAGCTGTCGACCCACCTGGGCCACTTCCCACAGGGGCACGAACGCTGACAGCGCCAGGAGCGTCAGGAGCGGCAGTGTCCCCGCGTCGAGGCGGCCGTCCTGCGCGAGCCACGCGCCAACCGCGATCACCGCGAGCCCGCCGATGCCGGTCGCCGTCTCCTGGAACGCGGTCTGGCGCGCGAGGTCTCGAAGGAATGGCAGGCGCAGCTCGTAGAAGCGGTGCGCCTTGGCTCCGAGCGCCTCGCCCCAGGCGTTCACCTGCCGATACGCGACGATCTCGGCGAGGCCCTGGACGGTGTCGACCACGTGCGCGTTCAGATCGCCGGAGGCTTCGCGCGCGCGAGAGCCCAGGCGGTCGATGCGTCCGCGTCCGAGCACGGGCACAAGCGCCGTGTACAGGAGGAAGGGTACGAGCACGAGGACCAGGGCGGCGCTGTACGCGCCGAGCGCCACGAGGACGGCAGCCGGCACCAGCACCGCGACGAACGCCGGCGTGATCGTGTGGGCGAAAAAGTACTCGATCAGCTCGACGTCGTGGGTGGCCGCGCCCACGAGGTCACCGGAGCGGCGCCGCGTGAGATAGGCGGGCGCGAGGGCGTCGAGCTTGCGGAAGACGGCCAGCCGCATGTCGGTGAGCAGCCGGTACGCGACGTCGTGGGCGAGCCAGGACTCGACCCAGTGCAAGATCCCGGCGAGCGGCGCCACCACGAGCAAGCCCGCGAGCAGCGCGCCGGCGGGCTCGCCGCGCTTGACGGCGCGGACCACGAGCGCGCTGAGGACGCCGACGCCGATGAACGCCGTCACGCGCGCGACGCCGAGAGCGAATGTCAGCGTGAGCTGGCCGCGGTAGCCGCGCGTCTTGTCGAGGAGCGTGCGGAGCACGGTGCCCCAGCCGACGGCCTCGGCGCCGACGATGGCGTCCGCCGACTCCTGATTACCGTCGGTGCCGGGCGGCGCGCCGTCGCCGTCGGGGGCGAGGGCGGTCAAGCGGGCGCTGACGGCGACCGCCCCCGCGCCATCCCTCGCCTGCCCAGCCATCAGGCGCGTGTAGGCGCCTCCGCGGCCAAGGAGCTCGATGTGGGTGCCCTGTTCGACCAGGCGCCCCTGGTCGAGCACGAGGGTCCGGTCGGCGCCGACGACGCTCGACAAGCGGTGGGCGAAGACCAGAGTCGTCCGGCCCCGCATGAGACGATCGAGGGCCGCCTGAATCAGCGCCTCGCTCTCCGCGTCGACCGACGAGAGCGCCTCGTCGAGCACCAGGATCGGCGCGTCGCGCAAGAGCGCACGCGCGATGGCGATGCGCTGCCGCTGGCCGCCGGAGAGCCGCACTCCGCGCTCGCCGACGACGGTGTCGTAACCTTGGGGTAGACGGAGGATGAACTCCTCCGCGTTCGCCGCGTGGGCTGCGGCGCGCAGCTCCTCGCGGCTCGCGTCCGGCTTGCCCATGAGGATGTTGTCTCCGACGGTGCCGTGGAAGAGCCACGTGTCCTGGCTCACGAGGGCAACCCGACTGCGCACCTGCTCGAGGCTCAGCTCGCGCAGATCGCGCCCACCCATCCTGACCTGCCCGCGGTCGGGATCGTGGAAGCGGAGCAGGAGGCGAGCGATCGTGGACTTGCCCGATCCGCTCGGCCCCACGATCGCCACGCGCTCGCCCGGCTGGACCCGGAAGCTCAAGTCCACGTGCGCGGCGCGCCGGGCGCCCGGATAGGAAAACGTCACCGCCTCGAACGCTACGCCGGCGTCGGCAGGCTCCGGGCCCGGCGGGCGGTCGTGCACCAGTGGCGTCGCATCGAGAATGGCGAAGATACCCCGGGCGGCGGAGAGCCCGAGCATGCCCTGGTGCAGAAGGATGCGCAGCTCCCGCAGCGGCCGGAAGACCTCGATCCCGAGCATCAGGATGACCAGCAGCGCCGGCAGCGACATCGCGCCGCTGCTCACGCGCCAGGCCCCGAGCGCGAGGGCGACCGCGGCGCCCACCGCGATACCGGTATCGGTGATGCCGCGCGCCAGCGTGTTGCTCCCGAGAACCCACATCGTGCTCCGGAAGAGCTCGTGGGCCCGCGCCTCGAGCTGACGCGCGCGCGCGCCGCTCTGGCCGAACGCCTTGAGCGTCGCCAGCCCCTGCACGGCGTCGAGGAAGTCGGCACCGAAGGCCCCGTAATCACGATTGCGTGCGAGGCTGGCCTGACGGTCGCGGCCGTGCCAGAGGGCGGGTGCCAGCAGGACGCCGAACGCCGCCACCAGCAGCACGAGGGCCACCGGCAGGTCCACGAAGGCGACGAACGCGAAAATGAGCAGCGGCGTCAGGGCGGACACGAAGAGCTGCGGAAGATACTGCCCGAAGTACACCTCGAGCTGCTGCACGCCCTCCACGAGCGAAAGCATGACGTCGCCGGTGCGGGCGCGCGCGAAGTGGGCGGGACCGAGGGTGGCGACCTGCGCGTAGAGCGTCTGGCGCAAATGCTGCTGCACGCGGGCGGCGGTGTGATGCGCGACCATCGTGCGGGCGTAGTCGAGCGCGCTGCGCGCGCCGAGGGCGACCGCCGTCAGCACGATGGCTGACGTGAGCGCGGCGAGCGGCTCGCCCGCCAGCACGCGGCCCAGGAGCCAACCGAGAAGGGCGAGCCGCGCGATCCCGGCGGCGACGGCGGCAAGGCCGACGAGGACGGTGAAGGCGATCCGACCGCGCACGCCGACGGTCAGCGCCCAGAGTCTCGGGTCCAGGTACACGCCAGCTAGCCTAGAGCCTATTGCAGATCTTGGGAAGAAAGAGATGAGCGACCCAGGCTACGGACGCGAGCCACCGGAGCCCGGATCGCTTCGGCCGAGTGCCGTCGCGGCTCACCGTTCCCCGGCGCGCTTCCTGAAGCATCGCGTGATACGCCCCACGCGCCTCGGCCTCGCGAAGGCGCTCCCTGACCAGGAACTGAGCGAGATATTCGTCATCCATGTCGCGTGTCCTCCTCTCAGGTCAGTCCACCACCTTCCCGTCGCCGGCGGGAGCCGCCGAGTGTGGATCACCCCGCTCCGGATTCGAAGCACGTCCATCCCGTCGAAGTTGTTAAGCTGACGGCGTGCAGTGGGACGATCTGCGCGTCTTTCTCGCCGTCGCCCAGGCCGGCAGCTTGCGGCGGGCCGCGCGTGCGCTCGGCTTCGGCCAGCCGACAGTCATCCGGCACCTACGTCAGCTCGAGCAGAGCCTGGGCACGCGCCTGTTCGAGCGCACCCCGGATGGTCATCGGCTGACGAAGTGGGGCCAGCACCTGCTGCCGATGGCGCAGAGCATGGCCGACGCCGCCACCGCCATCGACCGTCGCCGGATGGCCTTCGGGGATGACGCCGGCGGCGTGGTGCGCGTGGCCGCCGGCGAGTGGGTTGCGCGCTTCCTCGCGCCGCACCTGGCTGACCTGGCGGGCGCGCATCGTGACCTCACGGTCGAGCTGGACGAGACGCACATGGAGCCCGACCTCGACCGCCGAGAGGCTGATCTGTTCATTCGGCACGGCCTGCCGGCGCGCGGTCACCTGGTCCGGGTCGGGCTCGGGACCATCGCCGCGGCGATCTACGGCGCGACGCGCCTCGTCGAGGCGCAGCCGGCGACGAGAACCGACAGCCGCTGGCGCGCGTGCCCATGGGTCGCCTACGACGCGCCGCACGAGTATTTCCGTACGATGGCCTGGTTGATGGAGCATCTTGGCGATCAGCGACCGCGGGTGCGTGCCTCGCGGTTCTCATTGCAGGTCGAGGCGATCCGGGCGGGGGCCGGTCTCGGCGTCCTGCCCTGCTTCGTCGGCGACGCGGACCCGGCGCTCGTGCGGCTCACGGCGCCCATCGCTGAGCTCAGCGCCGACTACTGGCTGCTCGTCCATCCCGATCTCAAGACCGTCCCCCGCGTGCGGCTCCTGAGCGCCTGGATTCGCGCGGCCTTCAAAGAGGGCAAGCCGGCACTCCAGGGACGCTGATCCATGGACTTCGGACTCTTCTACTATTGCCAGGGGCGCGGCGTGCCTCACGACCAGGCTTACGCCGAGATGCTGGACCAGATCACGCTGGCAGAAGCGCTCGGCTTCGGCTCTGGCGCCTCGCACAACGGACGATTCTGGCGGTTCCCCGAGGTGAGCCTCCGCCGCGCTGAGGACATCTCGCGTCCGTGTTGACCGAGCCCAGGCGGCGATGTATATACATCACTATGATCAGGACGCAACTCTACCTCGACGAAGCGGTCCACCGGCGCCTGCGGGGACTCGCTCGGCAGCAGGGACGCACCATCTCCGAGCTGGTGCGCGACGCCCTGGTGCGCGCGTATGGCGCGGGCGCGGATGAGCGTGAGGCGACCCTGCGTGCCATCGAGGGCCTATGGCGAAACCGCACCGATATCGGCGACACCAGCGGGTACGTGAAGCGGCTTCGACACGATACTCACCGGCTCCGCCGCCTTCGACGGCCGTAACCGGCATCCTTCTCGACTCCGACGTCATCATCGAGGCGCTTCGTGGCCGACGGGAGATCAGCCATGGCATTCGCGCCATCGAGCATCGAGGCGTGCCGACGTACTGCTGCGCCGTGTCGTTCGCGGAGATATGGGCCGGGGTTCGCCCGGGCGAGGAAGCCGTGACCGAGGCGTTCTTCCACACTCGGGGCGAGGTCGTGCTCGACGCGGTCGTGGGACGCCGCGCCGGCGCGTATCTGTCTCGTTACTCGCGATCGCACAGGGTGCAGATCGCCGACGCGCTGGTCGCCGCCGCGGCCAGCACGGCCGGCCTCCGTCTGTGGACACTCAACCGGCGCCACTATCCAATGAGCGGTCTCGTCTTCCACGAGGGATGACGGACCCAGAGTGAATCCCGGGGCCCCGGACGCGGATCAGGCCCCGCCGACGTACCGCGTGATGTGGTAGGGCGTGTGCGCGAGGCCGGGGCAGAATCGACCGACCACCGTCGCCAGCCGCTCGTAGAGCTCCTTCCCCGGCGCGTTGAGCCGGGCCAGGCGTTCTCGCGCGGCCTCGGCCTCGCGGGCGAGCGCGGCCACGTCGACCGTCGTCAGCCGGCGATCCTGCACGATCATCCGGCCGCCGATCATCACGTGCGAGACGGCGCTGCCGTCCTCGGTGTGGACGAGCTGGTTGGTCGGATCATTGAACGGGATCCAGTTGACGTGCCCGAGGTCGAGAAACACGATGTCGGCCTTGTAGCCCGGCGCCAGCCGGCCAAGGCGGCCCTCGAAGCCGAGCGCCTGCGCGCTGCCCTCCGTCGCCGCGCTCGCGACCTCTTCGGTCGTCACCCAGCGCTCGAGGTCCGGGCGCTGCGCCTTCGAGACGAACGAGGCCAGGCGCATCGCCTCGTACATGTTCAGGTTGTCGGAGCAGTTGGCGCCGTCGGTTCCGAGACCGACGTTCACACGGCGCTCGAGCATCGCCCGCATGTCGGCAAACCCGTTGCCAAGCCGCATGTTGCTGCCCGGGTTGTGCGCGACGGAAGCGCCGTGGGCGCCGAGCCGCCGCATGTCGTCCCCGTCGAGCCACACGCCGTGGGCGACCGTGAAGTGTGGGCCGAGCACGCCGAGGTCGTCGAGATGGCCGGTCAGCGTCTTACCGTAGCGCTTGAGCCCGACGATCGCCTGCACCTTGGACTCGGCGACGTGGGTGTGCAGGCCGACGCCGTGCTCCCGGGCGAGATCAGCGCAGGCGCGGATGAACTCGTCCGAGCAGTGATGCGGGATCGTCGGTGCGACGGCGAGGCGCACCTGGTCGCGATCGAGCTTCCACTCGTGCAGCGCCTGCCGCATGTTGTCGACGCTCGTCTTCCACGGCGCCAGGCGTAGCTTCTCGACGTCGTGCTGTAGCGACGGCGGCAACACCTCCATGAGGCCGGGAACGGCCTCGAAGAAGGTGCGGTCGGCGACCATCGGGGCGACGACGGCGCGCATGCCGACCGCCGCGTAGGCGCTGCCGACCGCGCCGAGCCCTTCGGCGGTCGGCGCCGGCCACTCCAGCGGAAGGTCGTAGCAGGCCGTGCAACCCTTCAGCACCATCTCCACCGCGCCGAGCTTCGCGCTCAGGTGCTTTTCCTCGAGCGAGCGGCCGCCACTGATCCATGGTCCGGCCGTGAGCAAGAGCTCGAGTGTCCAGCGGTCGCCCATGCCCTTGGCGAGGTTACCGTGAGCGTGGGTGTGGGCGTTGATCAGCCCGGGATGGAGGAGCTTGCCGCGCGCGTCCACGACGGTCGCGTCCGCCGGCGCCGCCAGCCCGGGCGCGCCGATCTCGGTGATGGTGTCGCCGGTGATCAGGACGTCGCCCGCGTCGGCGCGGTGGGCGCGCGCGTCGAGCAGGAGGCCGCCGCGGATGATCGTCGCCAGCAGAGGCTCCGGGCCGCTCAGCGCCGAGCTTTGGCGTCTCGGATCGCGCGCCAGACGCGCTCGGACGTCACCGGCATGTCGAGGTGGCGTACGCCGAGCGGCGCCAGGGCGTCGTTGACCGCGTTCAGCAGGGCGGGCAACGCTCCCACCGTGCCGGCCTCCCCCACGCCCTTGGCGCCGAGCGGATTCACCTGTGTCGGCACCTCGTGCGAGTCCACGCCGAAGAGAGGCATGTCGTCGGCGCGCGGCATCACGTAATCCATGAAGGACCCCGCGAGTAACTGAGCCGTCGTCGGGTCGTAGGCGAGCTCCTCGAACAGCCCCTGACCGAGGCCCTGGACCACGCCGCCGTGGATCTGCCCCTTCACGAGCATGGGGTTCACCATGCGCCCGACGTCGTCGACGACGGAGTGGCGCACGATACGCACGACCCCGGTCTCCTCGTCAATCTCGACCTCGCAGATCTGCGACCCGTTGGGAAACGTGACGGCGGGCGGCGTGAACGCCGCCTGCTCGCTGAAGCCCGGCTCCATGCCCTGCGGGAGCTGGCGCGGCACATAGGCGGCGCGCGCGACGTTGGCGAACGTCACGCCGCGGTCCGTGCCCGTCACTGTGAACTTCCCGTCACGATGAACAATGTCCTCCGGCGCGGCCTCCAGCAGGCGCGCGGCGATACGCCGGCCGCGCTCGATCACCTTCTCGGTCGCGCGCGTCACGGCGGAGCCGCCCACGGTGAGGGCGCCCGAGCCGCCGTTGCCGCGTCCGGCGCCGAGCGCGTCGCTATCGCCCCAGAACACCTGAATGCGCTCGGGCGGCACGCCGAGCCGGTCGCTCACGATCTGGGCGAACGCCGTCTCGTTTCCCTGACCCATCGACGTCGAGCCGGTGAACAGCGAGACGGAGCCATCGGGATTGACCCGCAGCTCGGCGGTATCCGGGTTCATGGCCGTGTAGGGTCCACCGGCGACCTCGACCGGGTTGGCGATGCCGAGGCCACGCAGCTTGCCACGCTGGCGCGCCTCGGCGCGGCGCTTCTCGAACCCCGCGCGGTCCGCCAGATCGATCGCCATCTCCATGCCGCGGCCGAAGTCGCCGCAGTCGTAGGTGAAGACGAGGCCTGTCTTGAAGGGCATCGCCGTGGGCGGGATCAGATTCCGGCGGCGCAGCTCCACCGGATCGATCTTGAGCTCGAGGGCGGCCACGTCGATGACGCGCTCGATCGCGTACGTCGCCTCCGGGCGGCCGGCGCCGCGGTACGGCCCGGTGGGCGTCGTGTTCGAGTACACGCCCGTGGTCTGGACGTGGATCGCGGGCGTCGTGTAGACGCCGGCCACGCCGCCGACGTTGTTGGTGCCCGGGCCCGCGCTCCGGGGCGTGAGATAAGCGCCAACGTTGAGCGTGATGCCGACGCGCAGCGACAGGAATTTCCCATTGGCGTCGAGGGCCAGCTCGGCGGTCGAGACGTTGTCGCGGCCGTGCTCGTCGGTCACGAAGCCCTCGCGCCGGTCGGACGTCCACTTGACCGGCCGTCCCAGCCGCTTCGCCGCCCACAGCACCAGCACGTGCTCGGGATAGACGCCGCTGCGCATCCCGAAGCTTCCACCGACCTCGCCGGTGACGACACGCAGGTGGCTCTGGGGCACCCGGAAGACCTGGTCGGCGAGCAGCTGGCGCAGACCGTGCGGCGCCTGGATGCCCGTGTGGAGCGTGTAGCGGCCCGCGCGTCGGTCCCACTCGCCGACGGCCCCGCGCGGCTCGAGCGGCGCGGCGGCCACCCGCGACACCACGAAGTCGAGGTGGGTGACGTGGGCAGCGCCCGCGAAGGCGCGCGCCACCGCGTCCTTGTTGCCGGCTTCCCAGACGAAGGCCACGTTGTCCGGCGCCTCCGCCCACACCGCCGGTGCCCCCGGACGCGCGGCGTCGGCCGTCGCCGCGACCGCCGGCAGGGGCTCGTAGTCGACGGCGACCAGCTCGGCGGCGTCGACCGCTTGCTCGGGCGTCTCGGCGACGACGAACGCGACGGGGTCGCCGACATGACGGACGCGGTCGCGGACCAGCGCCGGCCGCGGCGTGGCGAACGCGGGCGATCCGTCGCGCCGCTTTCGCGTCTTGTCGGTCGGTAAATCGCCGAGCCCGTCGGCGGCGAGGTCGGCGCCCGTGAGCACGACCAAAACGCCGCTGGCCTTCCGGGCCACCGAGGTATCGACGGACCGGATGGCTGCGTGAGCATGGGGGGAGCGGACGACGACGGCGTAGGCCTGATGGGCCAAGCTCACGTCGTCCGAGTACCGCCCGAACCCCCGGAGGAGGCGCGGATCTTCCAGGCGACGCACGGACTGCCCGACGGCGAATTTCTCGACGGTCACTGGTTCACTCATGATGGTGCGGCAGTATACGCGAGGTGGCGAGCCGCGAAAAGGGACGGACCTTTGCGCTGGAAGAGGTGCCGCTCAAGAAGAACTGACGACGGAGACGATCTCGCTGGCGAACCGTTCGAGCTGCTCGAGATCGTCATCGCAGGTGGCCAGGACCATGTCCTGGATCCCGGCGGCCTCCAGGTCGCGGATGCGCTCGACGATCTCGCGCGTCGCGCCCAGGAAGTAGGACTGCTGCAGGTGCTCGAAGGACCGGTGTGTGCCCATCACCCGCTCGAAGGCGGGCCGCTGGAGCTTCAGCGCCTCCTCACGGTCGGTCGTGTTCACGAGGTGAGCGAAGTTCAAGTGGCCGTAGCGTAGCGTGTCCGGGTCGCGTCCGATCTGTTGCAGGTACGCACGAATCGCCTGGACGTCGTCCTTGACCATCTGCTGGCTTCCGGCCGCGCGGGCGAGCCAGCCGTCGGCGCTCGCGATCCGAGCCAGCACCGCAGGGGCGATGTAGGGCTTGTCGGGGGAGAGCCCCGTCTGGATCTTCGAGCCCCCACCGACCCAGAGCTCGGGGAACCGCGGCAGCAACGGCTCGATCGACACGCGCTCGAAGCGATAGTAGCGCCCGGCGAAGCTCACGTCGCGCCTGGTCAGGAGCATGCGCAGCGCGGCGATCATCTCGTCGGTGCGGCGGCCGCGCTCGCCGAGCCGCATGCCGAGCGATTCGAACTCGTGCCGGTCCCAGCCGGGCCCGACGCCGAGCACGAAGCGCCCGCCCGACAGGTGCCAGAGCGTCTGGATCTCACGGGCCAGGGTGACCGGATGGTAGTAGGGCAGGATCAAGAGCCCGGTGGCCAGGCGGATTCGAGTCGTGACGCTGGCGGCGTGGGCCAGGCAGAGAAGGGGCGACATCCAGACCGTGCCGTAGAGACCCGGCGCCTCCAGGAAGTGCTCGGCCACCCAGAGCGCGTCGAAACCGAGGTCCTCGGCCTTTCGGGCGAACTCCTTGACACGCGCGGCCTGGTCGAAGCCGAGATCGCGCCACGCAAAGGTGGGAAGGTACACGCCGAAGCGCATTGGTTCCGCCCCCACTGCTGCTACAGCGTTGATCACCGGGCCGTCAAGCACTGATGTGGCCTCCACGTTGACAATGTCGCGCTGTCCTCCTAAGGTCACGTACGCTCGACCGCACGGCGGGCCAGGAGGATGGCATGGAAGAGCGCGTTTCCTTCGTGTCCGACGGTCTGAAGCTCGCGGGGGTGCTGCACGTGCCCGACGGACGCGCTCAGCGCGAGCGCCGATCCGCCTTCCTCGTGCTGCACGGGTTCGGCAGCAACAAGGACAGCGGCGGCAGCGTGGCCACCGCGAAGATGTTCGTGGATTTCGGGTACGCGGCGCTCCGCTTCGACATGCGCGGCTGCGGCGAGAGTGAGGGCGTTCGCGGACGGGTGATCTGCCTGGAGCAGGTCGAGGACACGAAGAGCGCGCTCACGTTCCTCGCGACCCGGCCCGAGATCGATCCCGACCGCATCGGCGCGATGGGCGCGAGCTTCGGCGCCGCGGTCGCCGTCTACACCGCGGGCGTGGACCAGCGGGTCGCCGCGTGCGTCTCCGCCGGCGGCTGGGGCGACGGCGAGAAGAAGTTCCGCAAGCAGCACGAATCGCCCGAGGCCTGGAAGCGGTTCGCCGCCATGCTGGAGGAGGGCCGTCGGCGCCGCGAGCGGACGGGCGACTCGATCATGGTCCCCCGCTACGACATCGTCCCGATTCCGCCGGCCCTCCGGGGCAACGTCGCGTCGGGCTCGATCATGGAGTTCCCGTTCGAGGTGGTCGAGAGCATGTACGCGTTCAAGGCCAACGACGTGGTCGGCAAGATCTCACCGCGGCCGCTCCTGCTCCTGCACCCCGCGAACGACTCCGTCACCCCCACGGAGCAGTCGATCGATCTCTTCCGGCACGCCGGGCAGCCCACCGACCTGCATCTGGTGGCGGGCGTCGATCACTTCGTGCTCTCGGAGCGCAACACGCTGGTCATCACGCTCGTGCGCAACTGGCTCGACAAGTACTTCCCGGTGTCTTCCCCATCGCGATGAGCGAATCGGCCCGCGCGGGCGCGGCGGCCACTACCATTACGGCCGACGCCCTCCGGCGCTTCACGCGCGACGTGTTCGTGCGGGCCGGGATGTCGGAGGTGGACGCCGCGACCGTGGCCGACGTGCTGGTCTGGGCGGATCTACGCGGCGTGGATTCCCACGGTGTGTCGCGGATTTCGATGTACCTGAGGCTCATCGACGACGGTGACCTGAACTTGCGGCCGACCATCAAGATCGGGACCGAGACCGCGGCCTCGGTGCTCGTCGACGCCGACCGCGCCGCCGGGCCGATCGCGATGACCATGGCGATGGGCGCGGCTGTGCGCAAGGCTCGCGACGCCGGCGTCGGCCTCGCCCTGGTGAGGGCGACCACGCACACCGCGGCGCTCGGCTACTACACGCTGATGGCTGCGCAGGAAGGCATGGCGGCGATCGCGCTGGCCGCGTCGGGTCCCTTCATGGCGTATCACGGTACGCGCGTCGCCGGCGTGTCGACGAACCCGATCTCGATCGCGGTTCCCGGAGGAGAGCGCGGGCCGGTGGTTCTCGACATGTCGACGGGCGTCGTCGCCCGAGGGAAGCTCGTTCAGGCCAGAAAGATCGGCCAGCCGATCCCCCCGGGATGGGCCCTCGACCGGAACGGCAATCCGACGACCGATCCCCAGGAAGCGCTGATCCCGCTGCCACTGGGCGGTCCCAAAGGATCGGGCCTGTCGCTGATGATAGAGCTCATCACGAGCCTCGTCGTGTCGAACCCGATCATCGCCGGGGCGCTCGAGGGCGCGACCGACGGCAACCGGCATCGGCAGAACGGCCTCGCGCTCGCCATCAACCTGCGCCGGTTCGGCGAGCCCGAGGCGTTCCGAGCCGAGGTCGACCGCCTGATCACCGCGCTGAAGGCGCTGCCTCACGCGGCCGGCGTCGGCGAGATCCTCATGCCCGGCGAGCGCGGCAGCCGCACGCTCGCCGAGCGCGGTCGGGACGGGATTCCCCTGCCGCGCGCGATCGTCGAGGAACTCCGAGGCGTCGCCGCGCGGCTCGGCGTGGCGATGTTTCCGTCAGCGCGTTAGCGCCTCCGAGTTCGCGACGTTGATCGGCTTGCCGCTCGCGTAGGCGAGGATCTGGTTGAAGATTCCGGTGAACATGTGCTCGAGGCCGTCGCGCTCGACATAGCCGAGGTGCGGCGCGCAGATGACATTGTCCATCGCCAGCAACGGATGCTGGCCGCCGAGCACCGGCTCCTCCTCGAAAACGTCGACGGCGGCCATTCCCGGTCGCCCGGCGCGCAGCGCGGCCTCGAGCACCCCCGGCGCGATCAATCCGGCCCGGCTGGTGTTGACGATGAGCGCCGTCGGCTTCATGCGGCCGAGATCGGAGGCCGTGACGATGCCGCGGGTCGCGTCGATCAGCCGCAAGTGCAGCGACACCACGTCCGACTCCGCGAACAGGGCGTCCTTGCTCGCCGCGACCGTGAAACCGTCCTTGCGGGCCTGGGTGACCGAGTTTTCGCGTCCCCACGCGAGCACGTTCATCCCGAACGCCTTGCCGTAGCCGGCCACGACGGCGCCGATCTTGCCGTAGCCGTAGATCCCGAGCGTCTTGCCGCGAAGGCCGATCCCGATGGGGTACGCCTGCCACTTGCCGGCCTTGAGCGCCGCCATTTCTTGAGGTATGCGCCGGAAGGCGGCGATGACGAGCCCCCAGGTCAGCTCGGCGGTCGCGTACGACGGCCGGCCGGGACCGGTCTGCGACGACACGACGACACCGCGCCGGGTGCAGGCGTCGACGTCGACGTGCGGAAAGACGCCCGCCTGGCTGATCAGCCGGAGCTTGTCCAGGCGCTCGAGCAGCGGCGCACGGATCGGCGTGCGCTCGCGGATCAGCACCAGCGCCTCGGTGTCCTTCAGCCGCCCGGCGAGCGTGTCGACGTCCTTGGTGTGATCGTTCCAGATCGTCACCTTGTGGCCGGCGACCTTGGAATAGCACGCCAGCGTTCGGATCGTGTCCTGATAGTCGTCGAGGATCGTGATGTTCATGTCCGGTCGCTCCATCCCTGATCGGTTTTGACGGCGAGGAACTCCCCATTGCCCACGGGAACGAGACTCGTGACGAACTCGACATCGGCAGAGACCAGCGCAACGAACGGCGCCATCTCAGCCGGATGCGAGGTCGCGTTGTCGACCACGAGCAGCCCCCCGGGCCGGAGCGCGCGCTTGAGGTCAAGCCACCAGCCAGGGTACTGCGGGCGCTCCGAGTCGAGGAAGATGAGATCGAACGCGCTGGCGGCGGCGCGCTGGAGCACGCGGCCGGCGTCGTCCTGAACGAGCGAGATGCAGGCGCCGAGGCCCGACCGGGCGAAGGTCGCCTTGGCCAGGCCGATCTTGTAGTCGGACACCTCCACCGTGGTCACCGCCCCACCGATCGCTCGCGCGGCGCTCGCGAGCCAGAGTGTCGAGTAGCCGTTGGACGTGCCGATCTCCAGCACTCGCCGGGCCAGCGTGGCCCGGATCAGCACCGCCAGGAACTCGCCGGTGTCCCGCGTGATGTTCAGCATCCGGCGCGGCCGTTCGGTCGTGGCGCCGTCATTGGCCTTCCCGAATTGCTCCAGCTCGGCCAGCAGCGTGCCCAGCAGCTCCGTCAAAGAGTCCTCCCGCGCGACGACTCGAGAGCCTAACACGGTCGCGACCCGCGGGAGATTGCCTTCCCGGCTTCCCGCGTGGGACAGTAGTCGGGCGGACGAGGTTCGCGACCATGCGCATCGAAAGCATCGAAGCCATCCCGATCGAGATCCCGCTGAAGAAGAACTTCGGCGGCAGCACGTACACCGTCCTCACGCGCTGCACCGTCATCACCCGCATGCGCACTGACGGCGGGATCGTCAGCGAGGTCTACAACGGCGACAACCGCGAGCACGGTCGCGAGATCGTGCGGCTCATTCGCGAGACGCTGGCTCCGCTCGTTCGGGGTATGAGCATCTTCGAGGGCGAACGCATCTGGGAGAGACTGTTCGCCCTGAGTCATGTGAGCCGCGACCGGAAGGTGCTCCTCGAGGCGATCGCCTGCGTCGACTGCGCGCTCTGGGACCTCGTCGGCAAGGCGCTGGGCAAGAGTGTGTGCGCCCTGCTCGGCGGCTATCGCCGGAGCCTGCCCATCATCTCCATCGGCGGCTATTACATGGAAGGCAAGACGCTCGCCGACATCGGCCACGAGATGGAAGCCTACCGCCGTGCCGGCATGGCGGGATGCAAGTTCAAGGTGGGCGGCCTCACGCCCGAAGACGACGCCAAGCGGGTCGAAGCCGCCCGCAAAGCCGCGGGGGCCGCGTTCATCCTGGCGGTGGACGCCAACCGCGGCTGGTCGGCGGACGACGCCGTGCGCTTCGCGCGCCTGGTCGAGCCACTCGACATCCGGTGGTTCGAGGAGCCCTGTCACTGGTACGACGACGCGGCCATGATGGCGCGCGTGCGGCAGGCGACACGGATCCCGGTCACCGCCGGGCAGTCGGAGATCACCAGCCACGGCGTGCGCCGCCTCATCGACGCCGGCGCCGTCGATCTGGTCAACGTGGACGCCTCGGAGTGCGGCGGCGTCACCGAGTGGCGCCGCGCCGCCGCGCTCTGCGGCGTGGCGGGTGTACGGATGGCGCATCACGAGGAGTCGCAGATCTCCCAGCACCTGCTGGCCGCGGTGCCGCACGGCACCTACGTCGAGTGCTTCGCCGATCCCGAGCGTGACCCCGTGTGGCAGGCGATGTGGGCGAATCGACCCCCGATCAAGGACGGCATGATGGAGGTCGCGCAGGGCCCCGGCTTCGGCCTGGTCCTCGACGAGGACGTGGTCCGGAGATATCGAGCCGACTAGACTCGCCGGCGACGCAGGGAACCATGGTCAGATGGCTCACATGGCTCAGGTGGCTGCTCGTCTTGCCGGCCGCGTGGGTGGCCTGGTATGCCGCGGTACTGATCGGGTTTGGGCTCCACAGCGTCGCTGAGGCATTGTGCCCGCCCGATCAGGTGATCTCGGGGATGTGCGTCGCCCCGTGGTTCGGCTATGTTGACCGGGCCATCTTCTGTATCGGCGCCGGGCTCGCCGCCGCTTTCATCATATTCTCGTGCGCGATCGTCGCGCCGAGCCACCGCCGAGTCGTCACGTTGGTGACGTTAGGGCGGGATCGGTCGTCGCGCTGGTGCTGGCGCTGGCGACCCACGTGCTGCCGGAGTTCATTGCCGCCGTCGTTTCTGGCTTGCTCACTACGTGCTGGTTGCGGGGTCGCACATGGCTGCACCCCTGAACGCTACGCGGGCGCGGCGGCCCGGACGAGCGCCAAATGATCCTCGACCGTGTCCTTCGCGGTGATCGCGCGGATGACGACCTCGTCCACGGCCCCTTGCCACTTGGCGAGTCCCCGCCGGACGGCGTCCCGGTTCACGGCGGCGATCGCCGTCTCCACCGGCTTCAACCCCATGCGGGTGAAATTGGCCCCGTACGCCGGAATCGCCGCGTACCGGTTCGCCTCCTCCTGAAGCCGGTCGCCCGCCGAAGGGCCGAGCGCGACGCGGACGTACGCGAAGAGCTTTGGCGGTTGCCGGCCCGCGGCGGCCGCGCCTTCGCGCACGCGCTCGGCCGACAGGCGCGCGTACTCGGGCGTCAGCCAGTTGAAGAGCACGCCGTCGGCGACCTCGCCTGCGAGGCCGCACATCTGCGGGCCGAGCGCCGCCACCACGAGCCGCGTCGACAGCTGCCGCCGCAGCTCGGCCATCCCGGCGCGCACGCGCTTGAGCGCCTCCGGGTTCGGGCTGCCGACGCCGAGGAGCAGGCGATCGAGGGGAAGTGCGTTGGCACTGACCCCCTGGACGATGTTCTCCGGTCCACGGCTGTGGAGCGGAATCACGCCGATGCCCAGCTCGATGCGCTGGGTCTCCCGCGCCGCCTGGGCGAGCGCGGCGAGCCCGTCGGTCGACCCGGGATGGTTGACCCAGAAGGAGCTGTAGCCGAGCTGTTCGGCCTCGCGCGCGGAGGCGCGGATGATCTCGGGCGTGGTGCCGGCGAACACCGCAAAGCCAAGTCCCATCACGAATCTCCTCTCGAACTTGGATCAGTGCCAGGCGACGTCGCGCAGTATACTCCAGCCTGATTGTCATGACCGGGCCCAGCGACTCGACGCGGACCGACGCCGGGACCATCACGGTGATGGTCACGTTCTTTGCCGACCTGCGGCGCTTCCTGCCGCGCGGCGCCGATGGGCCGCAGCGCTACACGGTGCCCGGGGGGGCCACGATCGACGACCTGCTCGCGATGATCGGCATCGCGCCCGGCGCCGAGGTGACCATCGCGGTGGACGGCGAGCAGGTGGCTCGGGAGGCGTCGCTGCACGAAGGCGCCGAGGTCATGCTCTTGAGCCCGATGGAAGGGGGAGCCGCAGCCGCAGGCGAGGCGACCACGTCGATGGAAGGTGGAGCGAGATAGGAGACGCCATGGACCGCTACGGCTACTGGAACAAGATCCTGCACGTCAATCTCTCCGACCGCAGCACCTGGATCGAGGAGCCCGGCGATCTCTTCTTCCGGCGCTACGCCGGTGGGCGGGGGCTCATTGCCCACTATCTCCTCAAGTACGTGCCGAAGGGCGCCGATCCGCTGGGGCCGGACAACATTCTCGTCATCGCGCCCGGCGTGCTCACGGGGGCGCCCGTGCCCGGGGCCGGGCGGCATAGCGTCGGCGCCAAGTCCCCGCTCACCGGCGGCTTCGGCGAGTCCGAGTCCGGCGGCTACTGGGGCGCCGAGCTGAAGCGCGCCGGCTGGGACGGGATCGTCTTCCACGGCGTCTCCCCCACCCCGGTCTACCTATGGATCAACGACGGCGCCGTCGAGATCCGCGACGCGACGCACCTCTGGGGCAAGATCACCGGCGAGGTCGAGGACCTGATCCTCGCGGAGCTCGGCGACCTGCGCATCCGCGTCGCCCAGATCGGGCCGGCCGGAGAGAACCTCGTGCGCTTCGCCTGCATCGCCAATGAGCTGAACGAGGTCGCGGGCCGTACGGGGATGGGGGCCGTCATGGGGTCGAAGCGGCTCAAGGCCATCGCCGTGCGGGGCAAGATGCCGGTGAAGATCGCCGATCAACCCGGACTCATGGTGATCGCCAAGTGGGTCTCCGGCACCATGGACGAGAAGCACCGGGCCTTCCACGAGTTCGGCACGGGCGCTGCGATGCAAGGCAAGAGCCTCGAGGGCGGCATGCCCGTTCTCAACTATCGCCTGGGCGCCGCCGATACGATCGCCAAGGTGGACGCGATCGCGGTGCGCGACCAGGTCCGCGTGAAGATGGGCGCGTGCTACGCGTGCTCCGTGCGCTGCAAGAAGGTCGTCCACATCGAGGAGAAGGAAGAGGCGGCGCGCGCGGCTGCGGAGAACGTCTACAAGGGACGGGCGCGCGTGGCGGTCGATCCCCTCGGTCGCTACAGCGTCGATCCGCGCTACGGCGGGCCCGAGTACGAGTCGCTCGCCTCGCTCGGCGTCAACCTCGGCCTCGACGATCTGATCGCCATCTGCAAGTCGAACGAGATGTGTAACTACCTCGGCATGGACACGGTCTCGCTCGGCGCCACCCTCGCGTGGGCGATGGAGTGCTTCGAGAAGGGCATCCTCACGCTCGACGACACCGGCGGCGTGCCGCTCCGCTTCCACGATGCCGACGCCGTCGTCAAGCTGGTGGAAATGATCGCCTACCGGCGGGGCGTCGGCGATCTGCTCGCGGACGGGTCTCGGCACGCCGCGCAGCGGGTCGGCCGCGGCTCCGAGGAGCTCCTGACGACGGTGAAGGGCCTCGAGATGGCGATGCATGACCCGCGTCACATGCCGGTCATGCGCGCCTCGTATCTGCTCGCGCCCACCGGCGGCGATCACATGCGCCAGACCAGCAACCGCAACGGCCTGCGCAACCAGATTGGGCTCTGTCACTTCCTCGCCTACGAGGACGACCAGTCGCTGCAGATCCTCAAGGCCGTCACCGGGTGGGACATCACGCCCGAGGAGATGGTGACGATGGCGCATCGTGGGCTCACGCTGGCGCGTCTCTTCAACCTGCGCGAGGGCATGAGCCGCGCGGACGACCGGCTCCCGACCCGGTTCAGCGACCCGCTACCGAAGCACGCGGGGCTCACCCGCGAGCAACAGGACAAGGTCGTCACCGACTACTACGTCGAGCAGGGCTGGGACGCGGCGACCGGCGTGCCCACCTCGGAGACCATCCGCGCGCTCGAGCTGGAGGCCGACGCCGTCCACGCCGGGTAGCGGCCGGGATGGTGGACGAAGACCTCCGGGTCGAGGACGATCCGCGCCGAGAGGACGTCGCGCTGCTCGACGCGCGGCTCGACGAGTTCAACGCGGCCGCGAGCGGGGTCGACGACGGTCGCTCGCTGGCGATCTTCGTGCGCGAGGCCGACGGGACGATCGCGGCGGGTTTGCACGGGTGGACCTGGGGTGGAACCGGATTAGAGCTCCCGGGCTGGCCCGGCAACGACACGCGGATCTTCCTGCGCAAGACGCTCGCCTGAGGCTCCTAGCTCACCATCCCGAACGTGCGCTCGATGTTGGCCAGGACCCCCGTGCGCCACGGCCGATAGTCGCCGTATGCCGAGAACGGCTTCTCGTATCGCGGCGCCAGCTTCGCGGTGACGCGCTGCTTGACCTCGTCGAGCGTGGCGCCGGAGGCCGCCTCCTGGCGGACGGCCTCGACCATGTCGTGGACGTAGCTCCGGAAGGTGCCGAGCCACTCGCGACCGGTCACATTCCCGTGGCCCATGATGATGTGGGTGAAATCGAGCTCCGCGAGGCGGTCGAGCGTCGCCGCCCACTCCTCCGGGTAGCCGTCGCCCATGAAGGGCGTCCAGCCGATCATCGCATCCCCGGTGATGACGACTTTCTCCCTCGGCAGATAGACGAACACGTCGCCGGCCGTGTGAGCCCGGCCGAGATGGAGAAAGTGGATCTCGCGGTCGCGCCGGTAGAGCTTCATCGCCTGCTCGAAGGCGATCGTGGGCAGCGCCGGCCTGAGCGCCTTGACCTCGGCCAGGTAGGCTTCGGCGAGCCGCAGGTCGGCCTCGAGCTTGGTGCGCTGTGACGGACTCGCCACCTGGAGATCGGCTTTGAGCTTGGCGATCTCGCCGGGGACCTGGCGCACGTGGTCCTGGATGCGCTTGAGGCCTTTCATGACCATGGCTTCGCGCGTAATCTGGTTGGTGACAATCTCGGCGTCAGGATAGGTCGCAGGGTACATCTCGTTGCCGTGCCAGTGATCCCAGTGGAAGTGCGTGTTGACCACGTAGCGGACGGGCTTGCGCGTGATGTCACGCAGCTTCTCGACGATCACCCGGGCCGCCGACGGCTTCGAGTGCGTGTCGACGATCATCACGCCATCGTCGTTTTCGATGATGGCCGTGTTGCAGTTCACCTTGTACGCGGGCGCCGCCACGGCGGCATAGACGCCGTCAGCCACTTTCTTGATGTCGAACCGCGCATCTCCGCCACCGGGTCCCTCGTGCCCACAACAGTCCATCGCGATGTCTCCCCTTTTTGTAGGCTCGCCTCGGGCCTGGGGGCCCAGCCCCTGTCGGCCCTGCGGCTCGCACTGCCTGCCTGCGCTCAAGCGCGCCGGCGCGACGAGCCTAGCGCGAACAGCCCCCAGCTCGCCAGCACCGCGATCGGCGCAGCGCCGAACGGGATGACGTACGAGCCGGTCACATCGTAGAGGAAGCCGGCGGCCGCGGGGCCCAGCGCGGCCCCGCAGCGCCAGCCGAGATTGAGCACGCCCAGGATGGCGCCGAGCGCCCGCGTCCCGAACACCTCGGGCACGACCTTCGCGAGCATCGTGTCCGTCGCCGCGAAGCCGACACCGAGCACCAGCAGCGAGCCAAAGAGCGCCTCGCGTGAGGAGAGTCCGAGGAGCACCACCAGCGCCAGCAGCTGTAAGACGTAGCCGAGGCGGATCGTCGTGACGGTGCCGATCCGGTCGGACACGAGGCCGGAAGCGACCCGCCCGCTCACCGCGCCGGTCCCGTAGGCGGTGAGCGCGAGCGACGCTCCGGCGAGGCTGATTCCCTGATCGTGCGCGAAGGACACGATGTGCACGGAGACCATCAGCGAGAGTGCGCCGAGCAGGAGCCACGCGACGTTCAAGTACCACTGGCGTGGATCGCCGAGCGCCTCGGCGAGCGTCGCGCTGGGTGCGCTGCCCCGGGCCGTGGCCTTCGTCGCGAAGGCGCGAGGCTCGGCGGCCTCGTCGGCGCGCGGCAGACGCACGGTCAGCGCTGCGAGCATCGTGATCAACCCGCAGACGCCTCCGAGCAGCGCGTACGCGGCGCGCCAGCCGACCCGCTCGATGAGCCAGGCCGCCAGGGGCCCGCCCGAGATGTACGCGAGGTTGAACCCCACCAGGACGAGGGCGAGCGCGAGCCCACGACGCTCGCCGAACCAGCGCGTGACGGTGGTGGTGCCGAGCAGGTAGAAACTCGACATGCCGATCCCGCCCAGCACGCCGACGAGAAGGTAGAGCTGCCACAGCGAGTTCACCATGGACACGAGCGCGAACGCCGTGCCGGCCAGGACCACCGTGACGACGAGCATGACGCGCGGGCCATGACGATCCGCCAGGGCGCCGACGGCGAAGCCGGCGAGACCGCCGAGGAGCAAATTCGTCGAGAGTGCCGTCGCGATGGCGCCGCGGCTCCAGCCAAAGGTCTCGGCAAAGACGGGGAGGAAGACGCCGAAGGCGGCGAGCGGGGTCGACACTCCGTAGATGACCGTGAACAGGGCGGCCACGATCAGCCAGCGACGAGCGGCCGGACGCACTCTGAGACTTCTATCACAGGTGCCGCTTGACGTGCCCGCCCTAGCGCCGGCCATGCCTTGCCGGCCCTCGAGCGGCGGGCTATAGTGCCCGCCAGATGGCCGGACGGTCATTCTCGTCCGCTCCACTCAAGCCCGCCCGGCAACCGCTGAGAGCGAAGGCGACGGGATAGGCTGCGCAGACCTTCAGCGTTTGCCGAGTTCCAGTTCTACGCCTCTACTACGGAGATCACGTACGGAGATCACGACATGCCAAAACAAGTGGTCCGGGTTCCAGGGATTGCGATTCCCCCCAGTCCCTTCAACCATGTTGTTCGGGCCGGCGATTTTCTGTTCGTGTCGAGCCAGCTCTCAGTCAATCTGACAACGCATACGCTTCTATCCGGAGACATCGCGCGCCAGACTCGGCAGGCGCTCGAGAATCTCAAGCTGTTGCTTGAGGGATGCGGCGCCTCTTTGGAGGATGTTGTGAAGACAACGGTGTACATGCGCGATGTCGGCGAATTCGATGCGATGAACCGGGTCTACGGTGAATACTTCCAAAAGGGTACCGCGCCGACTCGCGTCACAATCCAAGCGCTCTCTCCTCTGCCAGGAATCAATGTGGAGATTGACGCTGTTGCTCATTTCCCGGCCTGACGGCCGTCGAGCGCATGAAGAGCCGCAACTGGCACGTCCAGATGTACACGACCCTGGCGATGATCTCCGCCATCAAGGACCTGGTCTCAGCTTCACCGGTGCCGGTCGTGTTCGATCATTTCGGCGGTGCCCGAGCCGAGCTCGGTCCGCAGCAGCCAGGCTTCCCGGAGCTGGTGGAGCTGGTCCGGTCGGGGAACGCCTATGTGAAAATCTCGGCCGCGTATCGCGTCTCCAAGCGCGCCCCGGACTTTACCGACATCGTGCCGCTCGCCAAAGCACTGATTGCCGCGAACCCCGAGCGCATCGTCTGGGGCACCGACTGGCCGCATCCGGCCACGACGCCGCCCCGCGGGAAGCCGACCGACGTCACGTCGCTGACGCAGATCGACGACGGCCGTCTGTGAACCAGCTGCCGGTATGGGCACCCGATCCGGGGATCCGCAAGAAGGTCCTGGTGGACAATCCGGCGCGGCTCTACGCGTTTTGAGCCCTCCCGTGCTCGACCCTTCCGTTCTTCCCATCTTCCTGCTCGCGGTGCTCGCCCTGGCGATCGCCCCGGGTCCGGATCTGGCGCTCATCGTTTCGCATGCGCTCGCGCGCGGAGTCCGAGCAGGCGTGTGGTGTTCGGTTGGCATCGCCGTGGCCGGCGTCCTTCAGACTGCCTTGGTGGTGTTCGGCTTGGGGCAGCTGATGCAACGCGTGCCGGTCATCGCCGACGCCGTGCGCCTGGTTGGGGCGGCCTATCTGATGTGGATCGGGATAGGCATGCTCATGAAGGTGAGGCGTAGAGGCGAGGGGGCCTCCGAGGCACCGGGAATGATCGACCTCGAGACCTCATATGGTTGGCTCTCGCGGGGTCTGATCAACAATCTGCTCAATCCCAAGGCGCTGCTCTTCTTCAGCTTGTTCCTTCCTCAATTCGTCACGGCGCAGGGCGACGAGATGCCGTTGCAGATCGCACTGCTGGGCTTGATCCTCACGATCGTCGTGATGGCGGTGAATGTAGGCGTTGCGTGGGCAGCGGGCTCTCTACGTCGGGCTTTCAGGCCTGGTGGCAGACTCGACCATGTGGGCACGGGCGTACTGGGACTTGTTTGTGTCGGTCTTGCGCTCCGGATGATGTTCCAAGGGGGGCGCGTCCGCTGACACGAGCTGTCGCTGTCCTCGCCGCCCGGTTTGGTGTATAAAGGGGGCCCGTAGTCGAACACCAACAAAGGAGAGACCCGATGGCCCAGCTGAAGATTCCGCTCGACGCCCAGCGCTTTTCCAAAGGCCTGACCTGGAAGGACTACATGGCCCAAATGGGTGACACCCGGGCCCGCACCGAGGACTACTACGCGAAGTCGGCTCTGACCGACGACGAGCGGACGTTCTTCGGCGGCGTCAACCAGGTCAAGTACGCGATGATGTTGGCCGAGAACTGGTGCGGCGACGTCCACCGCAACTCGCCGCTGATCGCGCACGTCTGCGAGGCGATGCAGGGCTGCGAGCTGCGGGTCTTCTTCCGCGACAAGGAAGCCGACCTGCGGGACACCTACCTGAACAACGGCTATCAGTCCATTCCGGTCGTGGCGTTCTTCGACAAGGACTGGAACGAGATCGGCCACTGGATCGAGCGCTCGCACGCCGCGACGGGCAAGGCGGCCCAGATCCGCGCCAAGACCGTCGACGTCGCGTCGAAGGATCAAGCCGACGCGGCGATGAACGAGATGCGCAAGCAGGTCGGGGAAGCGTATGCCGGTGGCCAGCTCTGGCGCGCGGCGGTGCAGGAGATGCGGCTCGTCCTGGAGAACCGGCTCGGGCTCGCGCCCAAGAAGTAGCTCCCGCCGAGACTCGCAGCAGCGTCAGTCCCGGCGTGCCGTAGTGAGCCGACCGCTCGCCACGGCACGCCGGATCGTTAGTGCTCCCAACTCCTCAGGCGAGTCCCCCGCCGGTCCGACGCGCGAGCGCATAGGCCTGGTCGATGAGGCGCACCGCGCGCAGGCAGTCGTGGACGCTGGCCGGCGGTGGCGCGCCGCGGCGCCAGTGGTCCAGGGCATCGCGCAGGGCCGCGAGCGCGAGCGGTTCCCCGGGCTCTCCTGCCGTGACCTCTTCCCCACCCGCCGTCGTCAGGCGAAGCGTGCCGTCCCGGAGGATCAGAATCGCGTCGCGCCAGGCGATCTTCCACTCGCCGTCCGTGCCGGCTCGGGGAAACGTGTTACCGACCTCGATCGTTCCAAGGATGCCGGCGGCGGAGCGCACCAGGACCGAGGCGTAGTCCTCCACCGGCTGCGCGAGGGCCCGCGAGCTGAGCTGAGCCCCTGTGACTTCCACCTCCTCGCCGGTCAGAAAGAGGAACAAGTCCAGGCCGTGCGGGCCCAGGTTGCGCAGGCAGCCGCCGCCAGCCTCCTTGGGATCGAGCATCCACGTCGCGTCCCAGGCGGCGTAGCGCGCCGAGGTCGGGCGGTTCAGGCGGAAGTAGATGTGCGACACCGGGCCGAACCTTCCATCGGCGAGCAGCGAGCGGGCGCGGGCGGTGAACGGGTGATAGCGCTGGATGAGCGGCACGGCGACGAACGCGTTCTTCGCGGCTGCCCTGTCGGCCACGCGGCGGACTTCCTCGGCGTTGACGCCCATGGGCTTTTCCATCAAGAACGGATAGCCCTGATCGAGCAGATAAAGAGCGGTCTCCGCCATGGTACTGTGTCGCCCGAGCGCGATCACGAAGTCGGGGCGGGTCTCGGTGAGCATCCGCCGGTAGTCGGTGAAGACGGGCGGATCGCCCAGCACCGCGGCGCGCTTGGCGGCGATCGCCGCGCTCGAGTCGTGAAGCCCGACGAGCTGCATGTCGGGCATGCCGCTCAGGTGGCGCAGATAGGCGGAGTCGTACAGCGAGTGCCAGTGATTGACCCCGATGGCCGCGACGCGTACGGGCACGAAGCAAGGATACCAGGTACGGGAGGGACCGATGCGCAGCATCGACGTGCACGCCCACTTGACTCCGCAGTGTTTCTGGCAGGCCACCGAGAAGGGCGGTGACTGGCACACGCTCAAGCGCGAGAAGGACGAGCGCGGGCAGGAGCTCGCCGTCATCGCCGGCAAGCGGCAGGCGCTCCCGCCGCGCGCCAAGTGGACGCCGGAAGAGCGCCTCGCCGACATGGACTCGCTCGGCGTCGACGTGCACGTCGTCTCGCCCTACGTCGGCTTCTACAACTACCAGCTCGATACAAAGGTCGCGACGGCCACGGCGCGGGCCACCAACGACGAGATCAGCTCGATGACGCGGACATGGCCTAAACGATTCGCGGGACTCGGGACCCTCCCGATGCAGGACGTGAAGGCCGCGATCACGGAGCTCGAGCGCTGCATGACGCAGATCGGCCTCAAGGGCGTGGAGATCAACGATCACGTCAACGGCCGGACCCTCGACGAGCCGGAGTTCCGTCCGTTCTGGAAGGCGGCCGATCAGCTCGGCGCGCTGGTCTTCTTCCATCAGGGCGGCGAAACGCTGGTGAGCCCGCGGACCAAGCGCTATCACCTGCCGAACACCGTGGGCAATCTGGTCGATCGCGCGGTGACCTTCGCGACGCTCGTGTCCGGCGGCGTCATGGACGAGTGCCCCAACCTCAAGATCGTCCTCGGCCACGGTGGAGGCTACACCTGCTATGGGATCGGCCGCATGGACCGAGGCTGGCAAGTCCGCTCGGAGGCGCGCGCCAACATCCAACAACCCCCGAGCACCTATCTCCGGCGCTTCTACTACGACTGCATCGTGTACACCGAGTCGGCGCTGCGCTTCCTGATCGACACGGTCGGCGCCGACCGGGTGGTGTTCGGCACGGATTGGCCCTACGACATGGCGCTCGACTGGCCCGTCTCCTGGATCCTCGCCATGGAGAGCCTCACACAGCAGGAGAAAGAAGCGATCCTCTGGCGGAACCTGGAGCGACTGCTCAACATCTGAGCCCGCGACTCAGGAGCTCGGCATCACCGCCAGTCGTCCACCGAAACGGTCTTCGCGTACGACGCGCCCATGATGCGCCAGTAGCCGTTGGTCTCCCCGCCGACGACCACGACGTGGATATCCTCGCGCCGGTACATCTGGATCATCTCGTCGGGCGCGGCCTTGAGCTTCGAGGCCCACGGCTCCTCGCCGAAGGTGGCGCGCGGGTACAGGTAATTCTGGACGAGCTGGTAGTCCCAGAACTCGCCGGCCGGCATCCGCGCGGTCTCGTAGATCCAGTCGATGAGCGCGTCCTTCTTGGTGAACCCGCCCCGGTCGATGAACTGCCGCGCGGTGATGGGATCGAGCACGAAGACCGGCGGGATGTGCGGATCCATGCCGCGCAGCATGTTGCGGACGTGCTCGCGCCAGTGCTTCTCGCGGATACCCAGCGTGTAGGCGGTGGAACGGCATCCGCTGAAGACGCTCACCGTGCTGTCGGTCGGACGGAAACCCTGCTGGACGTGGAACGGCTCCCAGGGGCTCCGCTCCTCGTTCTCGGGGAACGTGATGCTGTTGTAGGCATAGTTGTTGCCCATCGAGCCCATGTAGGTGACCCCGGGCACCGAGCCGCCCTGGAGGTTCTGCGAGAGCAGGCCGTAGGCGCGACCGATCGTCGCGTTGGCGTGGTTGTAGGGCGCCAGAGCGCCGGTCCCCGCGTTCATCTTGATCTCCAGGCGGATCGGGCCGTTGACCACGGCCATGGCCGCCATGGAGCTGGTCGTGCTACCCCGCGCGCTCACGCCGGTCGCCGCGAGCGCCAGGATGACCGGGAAGTACTCCGGCCGGGCGCCCGCCATCACCGCGTTCACCGCGACTTTCTCGACGGTGTACTCCCAGGCTTCGCGGAAATGCGTCGGCCGCATGCGCCCGACGACTTCGTCCGGCTTGCGGCGCGTCGCGGCCAGCATCGCCGCCACCCGCTCCTCCGTGGGAAGCACGATGGGTAGGTAGTCCGTCCACCGGCTCTCCATGAAGAACCGGTGAAGGTTCTCCTCGGTGTCCGCCTCGACGAGCCGCGGTGTGGACCGGTCGTACTCGATGGTCCCGACCCCCTGCCCATCGAACGGCGTGGTGAGCCCTTCAATGACTTCTTGCATGACCGGCCGCCCGGTGAGCGGGTCCTGACCGTCGACGTAGGCGCGCAATTCGCGGGGGGACTTGCCCATGACCGGCTGAGGAACGAACACCTGCCGGAGCTCGGCCATGCCGTTCACCGCGGCCACCGACCGGGCCACCCGATCGAACTTGTCGGTGTGCATGGCGACGGTAGGAACGCCGTACTGCGCTTCGATCGTCATCGCGTGCGCGGCGACCGCCGGCGCGCAAGTGCTTCAGTGGCCGACGCCGACGATGGCGGCGTGCCCCCTGGCCTTGATCTCTGCCCAGGTCGTCGGATCGTCCTTGAGATAGACGCTCGAGATCGGCTTGAAGACCGTGCGCACGCCGGGCATGTGCTCTCCGAACCACGCTTGCATCTGCTTGAGAAAGACGTCCGAGTCGTCGAACCGGCAATCGACCAGGTAGACGGTCTTGCCGTCGAGCGTGGAGAGGCGCGGCGCCAGTGGCTTCTTGACCACTTTCGGCGCGAAGCCCATCGGGTTCAGAACCGTGATCTTCTCGCTGGTACTCATGCCGATCCTCCCGTGAACAGCGTCTCGCTCCTGGGCCCTTCTTAGCACCAATCGTGGACGACATCCACCCGATCGGCTCGCAGCGTCGGAAACCTTGACGGTTATCGGGTCGACCTCGGGCGCGCGTCCGGCGCTGGTTCGCTGCGATGTAGGATCGGCGTTTTGTTTCGAGTTGTTCCCCGGCGCCGTCGGCAACCGATCGAGCCGGTACGTCGCTTGCTATTTCCTCGTCGGCGCTGGTGTCGCCGGTGGGACTGGAAATTATCCCGACACCCCGGAGGACGGCCGTCGAGAAGAAGTCGAGGAAGCTTGCAACGGCGGTGCGGGTTGCGGGCTGGTCGCTGGCCGGCGCGGCGCTCTATGCGCTGTTCCTCGCCGCGGTAGGCGGTGGCCTGCCGATGAGCGAGCTCCTGGCGGTCGGCCGGGACGCCGTCCTGCCCGGCGGCGTCCCGGGCGGAGCGGTACCCGGGCTTTCGGCTCTTGATCTGTTCCAGCTCGCCCTGGCGCTGCTTGTCGGGATGGCCTTCAGGCGCTTTCTCGCCTGACCGCGGTCTCCGTCAGCGCTCCTTTGCGCATCTCTCCGAAGACCTCCTTCGCCGTGAGCATCGCCTCGCGGACCAGCGGCACGCCGACGTAACCGGAGAGGT
>WNFC01002856.1_pt1 | contig 30502 bp, 25 predicted proteins | sample 5400541 | NCBI WGS metagenome assembly WNFC01 (sample SAMN13153342, study PRJNA577476) | soil metagenome | isolation source: 120 cm saprolite under Douglas fir tree site 2 hole 2 replicate 1 | place: USA:California | collected 2015-04-18
TCATGCGTCGAGTTTCGCACTCCAACAATCCGTGAAGTTCATCGCGGCGAGCGACCCGCTCCGGATTCGAGGCAAAACGGGGATCGCTGGCGATCTGCGAGCAGCCGAGCACGTCGCACAATTTGGCAAACAGGCGATCGTTACCCGCGGCAATCAACACCCAGCTCCGGTCGCTGGTAGCAAAAGCCTCGTAGGGCGCGGCAGCAGGTGAAGTCGAACCCGCTGGTCCGGGCACTTCACCAGTCGCCTGATAATTGGTCATCAGCAGCGTCGTCCAGGTGACCCCGGTTTCGAGTAAGCTGGTCGCGACCTTGGCGCCCTTACCGGTCCTGCCGCGATCCAGCAATGCGGCCAAAATTCCACTGAAGAGCCATAATCCTGAACCCATGTCGATGATTGGCACTACCACTCGTGCCGGTGGCGAACCCGGATGGCCATTAACGCTGATGATTCCGGAATAAGCCTGGCCGAGACCCGGATGGCCATTAACGCTGATGATTCCGGAATAAGCCTGGCCGAGCGGATCGTAGCCGGGGAGATTACGGAGAGGGCCCTTATCGCCGAAACCGCTGATCGAGCCGTAAATGAGACGCGGGTTTTCCGTGTTTAGTTGCTCGTAACCGAGACCACGCGACTCCGCGCTGCCCGGCTTCATCGAATGGACGAAGATATCCGCATCGCGGGCCAGGCGCCGAACAATTTCGGGTCCGCGCGGATGGTTGAGGTCGATACAAATACTGCTTTTATTACGGTTGTAGCAGAGATAAGGGGCTGACTCGCCGTGCCACAGCGGAGCGAACCGCCGCACGTCGTCGCCGCCATCCGGCCGTTCGATTTTGATCACGGTGGCGCCGAAGTCGCCGAGCAGTTGCGTACAATAGGGGCCGGCAACGTTCTGTGTCAGATCGACAACGATAATTCCGTCCAGCGTCGTCATCTTTTTTTCACCGGCCTAGTACCTAGTGGCTTGTAACGCTGAAAACGATAGTGGCGTGTCGTATCGAAACGAAGCCGGACGACCCCCACCTAACCTCCCCCTGGTCAGGGGGAGGATCGGATTCTTCTGCGGTCATCTGCGGAAAGGCGTCCTTGTTCTTCCAGTACATTCTTGCGCGAATCTATTTTGCCAAGTACTAGAATGGGTCGCTCTATCGTTTTTATCGCTGCGTCCGCAGACTCCCTCGCTACGGGCTCGCAAGCGAGCCCTACCTGTCGCGGCTCTTCTCTTGCATCCTATGCGTATATAGACGTGCTGAGGAAGAGCTCAGACTGGCAGTCAACACAGCTCTGCGGACTGGCTTGCCAGCCCGCAAAGCAGGATGATTCGCGCGAGGATAACAGGCTGTGCACTTCACCTCAGGAGAGTTGTTTCAGACAATCTTTGATAGCATCGAAGTTCGGCAGATTGCGCGCATCGGCCAGGACCTCGGCGTAACGCAGCACGCCGTCGCGGTCGATGACGAAGGCGGAGCGCTTGCATACGCCCTTGAAACCCATCAGGTCCTCGTAGAGGGCCCCGTACTCGCGGGCGGTTTCCCTGTTGTAATCGGACAATAGGGGGAACTGGTAGCCCTGCTCTTTAGCCCATGCGTCAAGCGCGAACGGACTGTCCGTGGAGAGCCCGAACACCTTGCAGTCGAGTCCTTCGTACTCTTTCAGTGAATCGCGCATTCCGCAAAGTTCCTTGGTGCATACGCCCGTGAAAGCTAGCGGAACAAACAGCAGCAAGAGCTTATTGCCGCGCAGTTCCGAGAGTTTTACATCCTGCATTTTGTTCGACTTCAAGCTGAAGTCCGGCGCCTGTTGTCCAACTTCTAAAGCCATAATGTCTCCTTTTCGTTTGTTGTTTTTCCGTCCATCCTCATCCTTGCCCCCGAGATGGCCCCTTGCCCGCGCCTGCCTGTCCCTCTCCCCGCTCCGTCGAGGGAGAGGCGAGGTGAGGGTAACTGACGGGAGCGGGTAGGGTGAGGGTTCCGTTTACTGGAAGCGCGCTCTGGGGACCGGCAGACCTGGGATGTCGGCATGCATTCTGAAAATGGTACCCTTTTTCTCCTTGTCCTCAGTGTTGTCGGCAGTGACTATATACAATTCTTCCAGATTGCGGCCACCGAAAGTTACACTTGTCACCATTTTCGCCGGCACCTTGATGCGCTTGTCGAGCGTGCCGTCGGGCTTGAAGCGCATCACTTCGCCCGCTTCCGGAACCGCGACTACCACTCCACCCTCCGCGTCAACTGCGAGGCCGTCGGGGATTCCATCAGGTAATTTGGCGAAGATGCGCCGGTCTTTAACGCTTCGATCGGATTGGACGTCATAGACCCATACCGCGCGCGTGCCGGAATCGGAATGATAGAGCAGCTTGCGGTCGGGGCTCAACCCGAGGCCGTTGGTGACTTCGATGCCATCCCACAGCTTGGAAACTGTGCCGTCAGGATCGACCCGGAAGAGACTACCCGGAATCGGCTTCCGATTCGAGAACGGATCAAATTCGAGGGTGCCGCAATAGATCGAACCGTGATCGTCAGGCTGAATATCGTTGATGCCCTTGAGCGGCTTGCCGTCCCATTCAGCGAACAGTTCCCGGCTGGTGCGTGTCGCTTCGTTGAAATAGATAAGGTTGCGGCCGCTGCAGACGATGCCATTGCTTTCGTTGATCGCAACACCGCCAACGCCGCGCCGTTTCGGAATCAGCGTTTCGATACCACCATTTGGACTGCGGCGGTAGACACCGCCATTGGTCACATCGCTGAAGCAAAGCCGGTTGTGATCATCAATGCGAGGGCCTTCGATGAGCCCGAATCCGTTAGCCAGGGTTTCGAACGTCGCCATGATCTCCTCCTTATGAGCCCCTCGCCCGCTCCTTGCGGGAGAGGTTAAGGGTGAGGGTTCTGCGCCTTTTACCACGATTCGCCGGTCGCGGGCGAGCGCATTCGAGTCAGCCGGCACAAAGCAGGTCCACGGACTCGAGAAGGACCCCCCCGGGCGCTCAGCACGGGCGACAACTTTAGCCGTTTAGCCGGAGCTGATAACGGCCGGGCGCACCGCGTGGCTCTGGGCTCCGCTAACGAACTCGGAGAACGTGTTCCTTTGAACATCTCGCATCTTGACTGTGCGCCGTCGCGCACAATAAGCATAGTGCGAAGAGGAGCTTTATGCCTGATCAGCAGCAACCGGAACAGCAGCCCATTTCAGAAGCACGGATGGACAAGTTCGAAAATGCCGGGTATCGACTTTTGCAGCCAATGACGATCCATTATCAGCGGCTTGGATCTGGATATGTGGCTAGTTGGCCGGAGGCTAATATTGCAGTTTCGGGCACGACAAGGGAGGATGCCTACGAGGCTCTTGAAATCGAGATTTTGGATGCATTCGATGACTGGAGCGCAGATGAAGCAGCTCTAGGTCCCGGTCCGCAGCGCCAATTCGCTGTGCTGAAAAAGTACATCCAGCGATGCTGACCGCGCGTGATGCTGAAAGCATCGCGCGTAAACTTGGAGCCGACTTCAAGGAGAAATCCCGCAGGCACAAGATTGCGATAATTCGGGTGAAGGGGAAGGAAGTCGGACGGTTTGGAATCCGACGGGGCAGTGGCGATTTGGCACACGATTATATATCCCACAGCAAATTCACTCAGTAGGGCCGAAGCAGAAGATATTGCGGGCTGCAAGACTCTATCTCGGCGATTACGAGCAAATTCTGAAGAAGAAACAACTTTACCCCAGTTGAGGCTGCGCCACATTACCCTATCTGGCCTGCTGAGTTTCAGCCCCTATCAGGTCTCGGGCACCATTGGGGTTATCGGCGAGGTTTTCAACCTGTCGGCGAGGCGGAGCCGTCGATTGCAGAGATAAATCAGGACTGGCTGTAGCACGCGTGTCAGCATCAGGATCGCCAAGGCCCCGCCAATCACGACGATTGCCAACGGACGCTGGGTCTGCGCACCGATTCGAGTGGAGAGCGCCATCGGCAAAAGCCCGAAGGCGTCGACCAGATCGGTCATCATCATGGCGCGCAGCCGGCGGTCCGACCCCATAATGATTGACTCGACGAACGGGTGACCCTCCCTCCAGAGCTGGCGGATGTAGAAGCTCAGCACAATGCCATCCATCACCGCGATGCCGAAGATCGAGATAAACCCGACCGCAGCGGACACGCTGAAAGGCGTACCGGTAACGACCAGGGCAAGCAGTCCGCCCAGGCATGCGACCGGGATCTGCGCCATTATGACGAAGGTATCGACCAGCGAAGTGGTGGCGCCGTAAAGCACACCGACAATCAGCAACAGCGCGATCGGCACCACAACCGCCATGCGGCGGTTGGCCTGGCGCAGTTCCTGCCACTGGCCGGCCCACACCAGATGAACATCGCGCGGCACCTTCACTTGGGCCGCTACAATCTGCTGAGCGTCCTTCACGGTACTTTCCAAATCGCGGCCGCGGACTGCAAAGCGTACCGGCACGTAACGCTGCAACGCTTCCCGATAGATGAATGAAGCGCCCTCGGCGGTGCGAATATCGGCGATTTGCGCGAGCGGAACGTAGCCACCCCCGGAAAGTGCGATAGGAATGCGGCGGAGCGCATCGAGGCTGCTCCGATACTCCTTGTTCCAGCGCACCACTAAATTGAAGGTGCGATCGCCAGTGAGGATCTGGGTTACTGGCTGGCCACCGATCGCCGCCTGGACCACCCCATTGACATCGCCGACGTTAAGGCCGTAGCGCGAGCAGGCAACGCGATCGGGCGTAATTAGAATATTGGGCTGTCCGAGCGACGGGTATACTACCAAGTCAGTTACTCCCGGAGTCCTGCTCAGCACATGCTCGACGTCGTAGGCTATGCGTTCATCAGCATTAAAACTTGGCCCGAAGACTTTGACTACGTTCTCGCCCGCCTTGACACCGGACATCGCCTCATCCACGTTGTCCTCGATGTTTTGGGAGTAGGCGAAGCTAACACCAGGAAACGCCCGCTGTAGTTTGGCGTCCATATCGCCGACGAGTTCGGCCTTGCTGAGGCGGGCCGGCCATTCTGATTGGGGTTTCAGTTCGATCGAGAACTCGACGTTGAAGGAGCCGGTGGCTTCCGTGCCATCGTCGGGGCGGCCAAGCTGCGAGACGACCGTTGCCACTTCAGGGAACGACTCGAAAATGTCCCGCATGCGGCTAACTGCCTGGGCGCCATAATCAAGCGAAGCACTTAGCGGGAGCACGGCGTGGGCCCAGATGTTGCCCTCCTCAAGCTTAGGCAAAAACTCCCCGCCCAACCGAGGGTAGGTGGATAATATCGCGGCCGCGACGATGCCAATGACCCCCAGCGTTACCCACGGCCATCGGAGCACACGCACGAAGAGCGCATGATAAAAGCGGCTGATTCGTTCCCATACAGGATTGCGCGCCTCGCGGGCTCCGCGCCTGAAGAAAAAAGATGACAGCACCGGCGTCAACGTGATGGCAAGAACGACCGCCGTTCCGAGCGCGTAGGCGTAGGTGTGGGACATCGGCGAAAAGATCACGCCTTCGACGCCGCGCATCGTAAACAAGGGTAAGAACGCTATTACAAAAATCAGGGTTGAGAAGAAAATCGCGCCGCCCACTTCCTGGGCGGCCGACAGAACGCGCGCGGAGATGCTGTCATGTTCCAGCTCACGGCTGGTCAGACGGCGGTAGATGTTTTCGATGACGACTACTGTCGGATTAATGATGATACCAAAGTCGATCGCGCCTAGTGAGATCAGATTCGCCGGAGTGGTACTCAGGTACATCAGCGTGAAGGCGCCACATAGCGCAAGCGGTATACTGATTGCCGCAATAACTGCGGCTCGGAAATTGCTCAGAAAAAACATCAGCACCAGAAACACCAGCGCCAATCCGACGCTGAGATTTTCAAATACAGTGCGTAGCGTTATATGCACCAGGCCGGTGCGGTCGTAATAGGGGACTGCTTGGTAGCCGGGCGGCAGCATCCCACTGGTGTTGAGCTCTCTGATCTTGGCCTCTACTCGGCGCAGGGTCGCCAGAGTATTGCCGTACTTGCGCATCAGAACGATGCCTTCCACGACCTCGTCGCGGTCGTTCATTCCTACGATGCCCAGACGGGGCGCGTAGCCGATTTCGACATCTGCCAAATCGCCGACCCGCAGCGGGGTCGCCTTCGGCGCGGTCAACACAATGCGCCGGATATCATCGAGGGTTTGGATGAAACCGATCCCGCGCACATCGAAGGCCTGCTCGCCGAGGGTCAGATAGTTGCCGCCGGCGTTGGTGTTCGAATTCTGAATGGCGCTGATTAGGGTGGGCAGCGGAATCTGATAGTGGACCAGTTTTTCCGGGTCGACTTCGACTTGGTATTCCTTAGTGAGGCCGCCGAAGCCCGCGACGTCAATCACGCCGGGGACAGTTTTGAGCTGTTTTTCCAGCACCCAATCCTCGATCTCTTTTTCTTTAAGCAAATCGTGGTCAGGGCTTTCGACCGTATAACGATAGATTTCGCCAATCGGGTTCTCGGGTGAGAGGCCGGCTGTAATCCCCCGCGGCAAGGTGATTAACTGCAGATTGCTGAGGACTTCCTGACGATCCCAGTAATAGTCACTATCCCAAAAGAAATAGCAGCGGATATCAGAAAGCCCGAACAATGAAATCGAGTCCATCCGTTGCAGGTTGCGCGATCCACCAAGCCCGTATTCCAGCGGTACGGTGACCATCCTCTCCACTTCTTCGGCGCTTAGCGCGTTGGGTAAGGTGAGAACTTCGATCATCGGCTGCACCGGATCGGGATAGGCCTCGATGTCGAGCTGGTAAAAAGAGTAAACTCCGACCCCTATCAGCACCAACGCCAGCCCAACCACGACGATGCGCTGATTCAGCGCGACTTGCATTATCGCCCGGATCATAGCGGCGTCTCAGGAGTTCTCGCCGTTGGCTTGATGCCAAAGCGCGTTCACCTGAAGCGATTCGGCAACCACCACCCGCTCGCCGGGACGCAGGCCCGCGAGGATTCGGACGAAACCTTCCTCTTTCCATGATGCGATCGAGACCGCGCGGCGTTCGAAGCTGCCGGCTGTGATCTCAACGAAAGCGAAGTAGTGATTAGTATCGAACACCAGCGCCTCTTGCGGGATCACTAGCGCGTCGCCCGGCTTGGTCTCGATTCTGACCCGGGCCAGCATCTGCGGCTTCAGTTTCAGGCTGCGATTATCAACCTGGCAGCGGACCTGGAGGGTATGGGTAGCCGGGTCGATGTTCGGACTGATACGCGAAACAAAACCGCTGAAAACCTCGTCGGGATAGGCCGTCGTGACCGCCTCAAGGCGTTGACCCTCATGGACCCGCGCGAGGTCATCTTCATAAATATCGGCCGTGATCCAAACGTCGCTGAGTGTACCGAGCGAGTAAAGGACATCGCCCGGGTTGACCTGTGCACCCCGCACCGCCTTGTTGTCGATCACGATGCCGCCGATTGGTGCGCGGATCCAGATCGATGGGCTGGGGAAGGTTACGGTGGCGATATCGCTGTCGCTCATCCCTAGCAATTCGAGTTTGCGGCGCGCTGCCGAGAGCATTGCCGAGGCCAGCATCTGACCGCCCATCTGCGGCGACGAGCTGAGCTTGGCGGTGGTTTGTGCCTGGAGGTACTCCGCTTCGGCAGTCATCAGGTCGGGGCTATACAGTTGGACAATTACTTCGCCGCGTCTGACATAATCCCATTGCGAGACCCGCGTTTGCTCGATGCGGCCGGTGACCCGCGACACGATCGTCGATACCCGCCGATCATCGAAAGCAATCTGACCGTTGGCTTCGAGCATTCCCGGGAGCGACACCTGGCGAACCTCGCTGATGGTCATCCCGGGAATTTGTCCAGCGGAAAGCTGCAGTACCTCACCGCCGCCCGCCTGACGAACCATCCGCGGCAGTGGCCCTGGTGTTTCAACTGCGGCGCGAGAGGGCGTCGAGCTTTCGCAGCCGAGGCCGCCGCAGACCATCACACCCGTGATAGTGGCGATAGTCAGTGCGACGACGGATCGCCCGATGCGCCTTTGCATCATCGAGCTGACATAGGCCGTCGCTTCTCTGGAGGAGTTGAAGAAAAAGCAGCGCATATAACAGAAGCGCCACGCGAAACCCAGCAGGCTGCGGAAAAAGGACCTTCCGCAGCCTGCTTGCCCTCTCTGTAATCTCCCCCAGAGGGGGAGAACTAAAGGAAGGAAGCCAGTTTTATTGCAAGGTGCGAAAAAATGTTTCATAAAGAAAATGGGTTTTCCGCACCCTGCTAAGGAGCGCCTCGGCTTTACCTTCCTCTTGCTCTTCACCTTGCCATCGCTCAATGATCCAGCGGCTCCCCGATGGCTTGTTCCAATGCGACTCGGGAGGCGAGCAACTGGTTGGCCGCCTGCAGATAGGCAGTGCGAGAGTCATAACTGCGCTGCAGGGTGCCTATCAGCGTTGTAAAATCTATTTTACCAGATTCATAGGATATCAAGGCGACCTGGAAATCCTGTCGGGCCAGGGGAATCAGGGTGTCCCGGTAAAGCAGCGCGGTCTGATAGGCGATTTGTGCGTTGCGATAAAGTGTCGTCACCGTAGCGGCGGTTTGACTGCGGATCGAGCTGAGATCATAGCTGGCGGCTTGCAGGTCATACTTGGCGCGCTTAACATCCTCCGACTGCTTGATCCAGAAGAACACCGGCAGATTAAAGCTGATCGAAAACCCGTGATCCTGCATTCGGCCGTTGGGGGCCGGAGCGGCGCTCGATAGTAGATAGTTATCGAAGGTATAGCCGACCGCATAGTCGGGAGCGTATTCGAGCTTTGCCAGTTCGAGTGCGGTATAGGCATGACGTTGCGCGAGCGCGGCTTCCAGAATTTCCTGCCGCACATGCACCGCGAGGTCGATCAGCCGATCGAGCGGGATATCGACCGGCTTGAGTTCCAGCCGGCGCTCCATCGGAAGAGGCTCGTCGGGCTGGCGGAACATGAGCTGATTCAGCGTAGTACGATCATTCAGTATGGCGTTGCGGGATTGGCGCCCGATCTGCTGAGCTGCGGCAAAATCGAATTCGCTGCTGATGAAATCCGTTTGCGTAACCTGGCTTGCGCTATACGCGACCTCGGTGACCTTCATGACTCGCTGCAGGTCCTCGACTCTATCGGCCTGGAGCATGGCCACGTCAGTGTCGAGTAAAAACTGGTAGTAGGCGGCTTCGGTTTGCGCACGCACGTCGCGCACCACGCTCTGCAGAACAAGATGAGCAATCTCCGCGAGGCGTCTGGCGCTGTCCGCCTGCAAGAGAGCTTTGCCCGGGAACTGCAGCGATTGGCTCACGGTCAGGGTATGCACCGAAGCCTGACTGAAGCCGTTGGTCGCGCTGTCAATATTGGCATAGCCGAAGACGGGGTCTGCCGGTGCATAATTCTGTTTCACCTGATGCATCGCCGAGAACCATCGTGCGCGCGCCGCCCGCACCTGGGGATTGACCTCGGTCGCTATTTCGACCAGTTGCGTGACTCCCAGCTTCATCTCGTTCTGGGCCGCACCGCCCGGACGCGCAAATGCGATCAAGGCGGCGCCGGCGAGCAAAACTCTCTTCACGTGTATCCGCATTCGAACCTCCGTCTGATCAACGGGCAGCCGCACGCAGCGATGTTCTACGTGACTGCGCTGTGGTGAAGGGCCCATCAGGTCCCCGGGCTTCAGCGGTTGCAGGAGCGGCATGCGAGTTGATCCTCGCCGCTATCCATGACGATGCGTGCGGCGGCTCGTTACGGAAGCATTAAACCGGGATAATGCCGTAGGGGAAAGCCAGTTTAGTTAACGGACGGCGGTTGCCCGCTCGTGTTTGGCGGATATCAAATATGAGCTGCGACATCTCGCAGAACTGCGGGCGCGTCGTCCTCGACGTTGCGACCATGGCCCGGAAGAAGTCGAACGAGGCCAGGGATTGCGGCGAGTTCGCGGCATTGCGCCGCGAGCTGCTTGCGGTCTGCTACCACCACCAGCTTGGTTAGGGGCGACACACGCGGCCCCCCGGTTGAACCGATGAGTCTCAACACGAAGCCCAGCGCACCTCGGAGATGGGCCAGGTTGAATAACGCATCGCCGAATAACAGAGTCGTGCGATCACCGCTGTGGATTACAAAGGCAGCTTCGTCACCTTTGAGGGCGAGCGTGCGCCATTCGAGTTCACGAGGGAGCAATTCATAGCCACCGTCGACCACGATGACTCGCTCGACCTGTCGGCGGACCGCCATCGGACATAGCACTTTCAATTTGGGATAGCGTTGTTTAAACGCAGGCGCATCCAACCGATGGCGCTGATTCGGAATGATGCAGAAGGCAGGCTGACCCCAACCCTCTATCTCATGCATATCAGCTTCATCGAGCGCAACTGCGCTGTGAATAACGACTCGACCATCGGCGAGCCTGACCAGTGTCATCTTCCGAGGAAAAACGCCACCTGGAATTCGGATGTCGCCATCGACCGTCCTAAGGTTTTCTTCAACTTTCTGGATAGGCTGATAACGCTGCACCGTCCAAGGCCGCATGGTTGGAATCCGTCGTTCCAAGCCCTTGCGGAAAGGTACCTATTGGGGTGCACCGAGTGATGCTGCGGTTCCGGATTCGCCGAGGCCAGGCTGAAACAATCCAGGCTCGGCCGCGAGACCCGAGCGTCCCTGCTGTTGCAGGTTGCCAGAGACCACCTCGTTGGGTTGGTATTGCTGATACTGCCCAGCGCCGAGGCTAGGTTGGGTTTTTGCGGCGGGCTGAGTTCCGACGGCCTTGGTCGCCGCTTCGCCATATTTCTTTTCCAAGTCGCGCATATAGAGCACGATTTGCCACCGCTCAATCGCCGACATCGCATCGTCATACGATGGCATCCAGATACCGCCGTTGCGGATGTAGCCGAAGACGTAGCCGTCAGGGAGGTTAGTGCTGACGCCGGTCAGCAGATTGGCGGGTTTGTGCGCCAACAGGTGCACGACGCTGCCGTCGCCCTTGCCGATTTGGCCGTGGCACGGGGCACAGACCGTTTCGAACAGCACCTTTCCGTGAGCAAGGTTCTCTGATGTGGGCTGGAGCGGGTTCTGTTCCCTGACTGTCATCAGTTCGAGCTTCATCGGCAGAATCGCCGCGGCGGTGGGCATGCCCCCGGGTTGGCCGTAATGGACGTTGTAGTGAATACCGTTGACCGGCAGTGTTCCATCAGGCATTACACGCGGGGCTATTTCCAACGGCTGCACCGCCGCGCCCTGATACATGTCGGTGCTCCAGGGAAACGCGTAGGTCTTGGAAACCCCCGCCATCACCAGTGTACCGAGGACGACCGCCGCTACTGCCGCCGGCATCAAAATCGTCGAAAATCTGTCCGTCCACCTCAGTTGTGTATGCATCGCGGATCCTGAAGCCTTGTCCGCAAAGTGCCGAACCTTCATCTTAGTCACAACCCTCAGCCTCTTCGGCAGAGTCACCCTCACCCGACCCGCAACAGAGCCCGGGAGGGACGGCCGGGACACCGGCGAGGGGTGAAGGTTACACGCAAGTTGGGCAACTCAGCACAGCGAGCCCAATCTCCGTCTGCCCTCAAATGGCGGCAGAATAGCGCGTATGAGCCCAACCGATCCAGACCTTGTGAGGTATCCGCTAAGGCGGGCCCAGCTTACTTCACTACGATCACGCCGTTCATTCCGTCTTTCTCATGAGGCACGCAGGTATATTTGTAGGTTCCCGGGACCTTGAACGTATAGTCCCAGGTCATATCGGGTTTCATGAATCCCGAGTCGAACGTTTTGGCCCCAGGTGGCAGCGAAACATCGGACGGTTTGAGCGCCATCGTGGGATCGCCATCGACCGAATGCAGCGTCTTGGCATTGTTGACCCAATGGACAGTTTGTCCCGCTTTGATCGTGAGCTTATCGGGTAGGAATTTAGGCGGTTTATCGCTCATTTTGATCACTGCGGCTGTAGCGTCGCCGGCAATCACGGGAGGTGCCAATGAAAACGTAAGTGCGAAGGAAGCCGCAATCGCGAACACGGCGCTGAAAAGGTCAAACAGGAAGAAATTCAAGGGACCGGATGGTGACCTGCTTACAATAGTACTGGGAGTGGCCAGTTTAGCGCGGCTTCTTCTAATAATACATCATGTGAACCCCGCTCAAGCTGCCGCGCATTGGCAGACCGGCGGCCCGATAAACCTCGTCGATTAACCGCATGTTAAGCACTCCGTCGGAGCCGGCTGTTGCAATGGGTTCGTTGTCCTGGACCGCCGCGGCAAAAGCCTGCAACTGATACACGTAAGTCGTCTCGCCATCAACAACTTCGCGCTGTTCGCTGATGCCGGTTCGTAGCGTGAGCAAATGACCTCCATGAGGCGCGACCAGATTGGTCACCAGAAGTTCACCGCGCTCGCCCTTTGCTGAGAACCACGCTGCGGCGCGAGCATCAGGCGCTATCGAGCAATTCATGCGCGCACTGGTGCCGTTCTCGAATGCCAGGTCGGCTTCCATCGTGATATCAATCTTCGGCGGTCCGACCCGCGCGTATGCGCGCCGTACCCGAGGCTTGAGCCCTGAGAAATACCGGACCATGTCAAGGAGGTAGCAGCCTAAGTCCATCGTCGCGCCGCCCGAGAGCGCCCAATCAAAACGAATGTTTGTGGGCAGGCTTGGAACCGCAAAATGACCGTCGAAATGAATAATTCGACCGATGCGGCCGGCGTGGAGAAGCTCGTGCACGTATGCCGCTAACGGATGATAACGGTAATGGAACGCCTCAGCCAGAATTAAGCCAGTCTCACTGGCCGTGTCCGCCATTTGCTGTGCCTCATCGGCATTGGACGCTATTGGCTTCTCGCACAGCACATGTTTGCCGGCGCGCAGCGCCCGGATAGTCCACTCGCAGTGGAGGGAGTTGGGCAGCGGAATATAAATCGCGTCGATATCCGAAGCGCCAATCACATCGTCGTAGGACGACAGCACTCGCGGAATTCGGTGGGCGAGCGCGAACGCGCGAGCCTTGAGCGGATCGCGCGCCGCAATTGCGACGATCTCGACCCTATCAAGCTGTTCTGCCGGCTTGATCAGTGCCTGGGGAACGATACGCGCGGCCCCCAGTATACCGAAGCGCACGGGGCTTTTATAGGTCACGAGCTGATCCACAATTGTCGCAAGCACGCTTTCGAGTCAACCCGATTGCGCCGCGCCGGAGAGTGTCCGCTGGCTTGGCTCTGTCGTGGCGGCGTTGAGGGAAACGGCTGAACAGAGCGCCACTGGAGTCGAGAGCACCTTTCTAAGCGTTTTCCCGACTGTCATCGGAGCGGGGTCGAGGGATCGCGCACCCGTCTGCGGTGCGCAGGGAACCATACTTCGCACCACCGAACGCGCTGGTTTTGCAGAGGTTGTACCCTGCGCCCTCAAGACAGGGCGCGATCCCTCCACTTCGGTCGGGATGACGGCAGGGGCTCGGCTACTACGAACACTCCACCATGACCTTATGAATGACGAACCAGGAGACGAAAATCGACAGCCTCGGTCCTGGAGAGGCCCCCATCGGCCTCCCCACCTCTGAGCTTCGATCGATGCAATAGCGCGGGGTGACATTGTCACCCGTTTCGCCCATTCACAGGGCGCGGTAAGCTCGGTCTTGCTATGGCACGAGGTTATGATTCCCGTAGGCATCAGAGGCCCTTCTTCTCTCACTTCGCACTACTCGCTCCTCGCTCGACGCCGCTCGTCAGTCTGTTCGCTCACCGATGACCAGCGCGACGACATCCTTACCAAGTGGCGGTCCGGACAATACTCACTTGAACAACCCGCCAAACACGCGAGCGCCAAAGTCTCGCGCAGCGCGCTCCATCGCTACCTGCAGAATTCCGACGAACTCTACCAAATCTGGACCCGCGAGGTCCGCATCCTCAAGCGTGACGTGGCGCCACGCCAATATCGCCGGCGCCGCTTAACCACCCCTTTTAGCCAAGCGAGGGACCCTTCACCAGGCCGGCGGATGACCGACGTGAGCCTCGGCTCGCGGTTGAAGAGCCGGTGGCGAGGCCTGTGTGCCATGTTACCGCGACCCGTAGTCCGGACGAGCCCACTTCATCCCATTCTGGGTCCCCGAAATTGGCCAGAATTTCCGATTTGGATCCCGTGCGGTCCCCGAAAATCCCGGATAATCCCAGAATGAAGAAAGTTTTGAGAAGCGGTCCGCCAGATTCGAGAACAGGGAATGCGGTGGGCTGGTTCGTTCTCTCTAGTATATCTTCCAATAATCCATCATATGCAAACCCGGGCTTATTGCATCAGGACCGCCGCACGGTAGCTCCAGCAAGGTGCGGAAGGCCCTTTTTCGCAGCCTGATAGTTGTGTTTTCCCGAGACTTACCGAGTCAACTCGATTGCACCGTCGCGGCAGGTTAGACTTCGCTTAGGATAGCTCTGTCGCGGCGGCATTGAGGAAACGGCTGAACAGAGCGCCACTGGAGTCGAGAGCTACATCGTAGAGCGACGGGGTACGTCCGGGCACCAGGATCTGGTGTCCTTCGTCGAGGAAGGCATAACACACGCATAGCGCCAGTGCGGTGTAAGGCCGCCCAGCCATCGGGCCACGAATCAAGAGCCAAAATAGGATACCATAGTTGGTAAAGTGCGCGGCTTTACGTATGAGCCCATGCAGCAGCGAGATTGTGGCCGTGGAGGCGCCCGGCAACAAAAAGCGCAGAATTGGCGTTATGAACCTGGAAGTGTTGGTCGCCGAAAACAACGACGTCGAGAGCACAAACAAGGTGATCAACCATAGAATCGGCGGCAACCACAGCTTTAGGTTGCTTTCCGTAGAAACGGCGATTGCTGCACGATCTTCCATACTCCGATGCTCAACTCCAACTATCCATGCTCATACCGCGCAATGCGAGCCTGGGTCATGATAACTTGTTGAAGAAGCATGGTCGACCCAGCCTTTCCACGTTCCCCGGATTGTAGCAGGCCAGCCGGGGAACGCATTTCTCACAGTTGACGCGCAAACCCGGAGAATCCAGTGGATCAGACCTATCACATTGCTGAAGCGCAAGCCGTTCCAGCTTGCACCGTCGTGATTTTTGGCGCCTCAGGAGACCTGGCCCGGCGCAAGTTAATTCCAGCGCTGTACAACTTGCGGGCCTGTGGTGAAGCAATGGGTCCACACGATTTTGCCGTATTGGGCTTCGCACGGCGCCAGATGGCAGTCGAGAGTTTCCGCGACCAGATGCGCGACGCGGTGGCCAAATACTCGCGGCTTGAGCTGGACGACCGTTGCTGGAGCGACTTTGCCGCGCGACTGGACTACCTCAGTGGACTCGATCAGCCCAGCGGGTTTGAACGGCTGCGGATGAGGCTGGAGCACATGGAAGCAAACTACACGCTGCCGCCCAACCGCATCTATTACCTTTCGATCCCGCCCGAGGCGATCGACGACACCGTAGCACGCCTCGATGAGGCGGGACTTATTGCCAAGCCCGGCGCGCCGAACTTTACACGTGTCGTGGTCGAAAAGCCCATCGGACACGATCTGGAGAGCGCTCGCGCGACCAATCGGACGATCCTCGCGCATTTCACTGAATCGCAAATCTTCCGAATCGATCATTACCTGGGCAAGGAAACCGTCCAGAATTTGCTGGTGCTGCGCTTCGCTAACACAATCTTCGAGCGAATGTGGGGCGCGCGAAACGTCGACCATGTCCAGATGACGGTGGCTGAAAGCGAAGGTGTCGGCTCGCGCGCGATGTACTACGACCCCGCCGGCGCCCTCCGCGACATGGTCCAGAATCATATGGTGCAACTCCTGGCGCTGATTGCGATGGAGCCGCCGGTGTCGCTCGAAGCCGAGGCCATTCGCGAAGCCAAGCTCAACTTGCTGCGGGCCCTGCGGCCGGTTGCGCGCGGTGAAGCAAAAACTCTGGTCGTACGCGGGCGCTACAGTGCAGGAACAATTGATGGGCAACGGGTGGCAGGCTATTTGGAGGAGCAGGGCATCCCCAGCGGTTCGCGAACTGAAACCTTCGTCGCGCTAAAGGCGTTCATCGATAACTGGCGATGGGCAGGGGTGCCATTCTATCTGCGTACGGGCAAGCGAATGGGAGCGCGTGAAAGCCTCATTCATATTCAGTTCAAGGAGGTCCCGCGGATTCTGTTTAATCGCACAGGGGTGCTGCCCGCTAACGCGCTGACGCTCAGGATTCAGCCAGACGAGGGCTTTTCGTTCGGCGTGCTGGCCAAGCAACCCGGATTGGGAGTGACAATTCGTCCCGTGCGAATGAATTTGCGATACCAAAGCGAATTCCAGGGACCGGTGCCGGATGCTTATGAACGGTTGTTACTCGATGTGATGGCCGGGGATCATACGCTGTTCGTCAGCGCCTCATTCGTCGAGCAATCCTGGGCTTTTGTGCAATCGATTCTCGAGCAATGGGCGAGTGACCAATCGATTCCGCTAAATGACTATCCTGCTGGAACAATGGGGCCTGTGGCAGCCGATCGATTGATCCAAGCCGAGGGGCGCCAATGGTTAAGTTTCTGACCAGTAACCTTCCGATATCAAAACATCAACCTATAAGTGATGATGAAGAGGAACTGGACGAGGAGCAAAAATGTTGCTGAACTACGCCGATCTGGTGGAGGCTCTAAGATGAATCAACCCCCTGTCTATATCCTCGGCGGAGCGCAGAGTGATTTCGCCCGCAACTGGAACAGAGAAGGCAAGCATTTCGCCGAAATCATGCGCGAAACGGTGACTGCGGCCCTTGAAGCCTCCAAGCTGGAGCCGAAAGAGATCCAGAGTGCCCACGTCGGTAACTTTGCCGCCGAACTCTATGCTCATCAGGGCCAGCTCGGCGCGTTTTTCCTCGAAGTCGACCCGGCGTTTGCCGGCATAGCGACCAACAGGCATGAGGCGGCATGCGCTTCCGGCTCAATCGCTATTATGGCGGCATCAGCCGAGATTGAAGCAGGCCGCTATGACGTCACCGCAGTGGTCGGGATAGAACAAATGAAGACGGTCGACACCGCAACGGGTGGCGATTTCCTGGGCACTGCCGGCTGGTACGAACGAGAATGCAAAGGCAAGGATTATCCCTTCCCGCGGCTGTTCGGGCGGCTCGGCGACGAGTACGACAAACGTTTCGGCCTTAAGCCCGAGCATCTGGCCCACATTTCGGCGGTAAATTATTCGAACGCCCGGCGTAATCCGCTGGCTCAGACGCGCTACTGGCCGGCCATCGAGAGCGACCCGCAGCAGCGGAGCAAATTCAACCAGGTGCTGGCCGGCAGGATCAGGGTAGGCGATTGCTCACAGGTCACCGACGGATGCGCCGCGCTGTTCCTGGCGTCAGAGAAATACGCAGCCAGCTATGCGAAGCTGCGCGGGCGCAAGCTGGAGAATTTGCCCCGGATTCTCGGCTGGGGCCATCGCACTGCCTATTTGGAATTCGATAAGAAAATCGTGGAGAGCCGAGACGATCCCTATATCCTGCCGCATACTCGGCGCGCGATTCTCGACGCGTTCGAGCGTGCTCATATAAATTCCGTGTGGGACCTGGACGGGATCGAGACGCACGACTGCTTTACCACGTCAGAGTACATGGCAATTGACCATTTCGGATTGACCAAGCCGGGGGAGTCATGGCGGGCGATCGAGGAAGGAGTGATCGAAATGGGGGGCAAGATGCCAATCAACCCCAGCGGCGGCCTTATCGGCGTCGGCCATCCAGTAGGCGCAACCGGCGTGCGGCAGATGGTCGATTGCTATAAACAGGTGACTGCTTCGGCCGGTGATTATCAGCTCGATGACGTCAAGCGATTCGCGATGCTGAATCTAGGTGGCAGCGCTACGACCAGCTGCGCCTTCGTGGTCGGCATTTAGGGTCGAGAACAAGGCTTCGAACACAAAGGCGGCGGTCTTTCATCAGGCCGCCGCCTTTGGCTTTGGTGGCGGCATCAGGCTCTAGCAGGCTGCGGAAAAAGGCCTTCCGCAGCCTGCTTGCCCTCTCTGTAATCTCCCCCAGAGGGGGAGAACTAAAGGAAGGAAGCCAGTTTTATCGCAGGGTGCGGAAAGATTTTTCATGAAGAAATAGGTTTTTCCGCACCCTGCTAAAGATCAACCGGCAGCTCGAGGCATTCGTGGTAGATGGAATCCCGATGCGCCAGGAGTTGTGGCGTTGTTGCAGCGCGTACGGTCAGGTCCTCGCAAACGTAACGGCGGCGGAACTCTGGCGGCATCGAGCAGAGATTTTCCGGTAACGGCTCAATCAATGCGGCGAACACTGCCCAGTAAATATCGAGCGCCGTAAGCTGGTCGCCGATCAAGAAGCGTGAGCCACGCGATCGCTGCGATTCGAGACGCTCCGCCAGCCCTCGAACGATTTCAGCAATTCTGGCGGGTGCCGCCGCGGCGGCAGCAGCCGAATAGCCGTATTTCGAGCCAAAGGCGAGCATCCCTTTCCTGACTTCTTCTGCGGCGTTCGGGTCGGTGACCGCCGCGTGAACCAACATTAGCCGCCGCAACCATCCGAAGCCGTTTTCGCCACACAACTCGTTGCTCAGCCCGAACATTAGAAGGCGCTCGTGGATATTCGACGGCACCAGCGCAGGGTTCGGTTGCAGCCGTTCGGCCAGAAATAGCTGGTCACTCCAGACACTTCGCGGGCGCTCGTCGTTGTAGACCATCACAGGAGAGCTCGACTGTGCAGTCCATCGAATTAGCGGTGCGTAATTGGTGCGATCGTGGCGCACCCGGGTAAAAGGAATCTTCTTGACGTAGAGGATGCCTTTAGCCGCTTCGGCCCACGGCCCGGGAATTCCGGGAGGGAGCACAACACGCAAACCGTTCATTGTAACCGCTTGTTCTATATCGACGTATTCAGCCATAATGTGGCCCTCGATGATTTGACACTCTTAACAGCCGCGCGCTGGCGCGGCAACTGCCAGGTAGAGCGCGAGCTGGAAAATTTACCAGTTCGTTTTAGCAACGCCTTTATTGGGTGATGTTGGCTCTGTTTGACGTGAACCGTTCCGATTGATTCAATTTAGCTACTTTCCTAGCTCGCAGGAAGTATGCGGCGAAACAAGCACGGATTGCTGGCTGAAAGCTTCAGGTAGATGGAAACGCGCAAGGGCTGTATCGCATTAGTTGTTGCCTGCGCGATCTCACGCATTTTGGCTGCAAATAGCGCCAATGCCGACGGCAATCTCCAGAATGTCAAACATATCATCATTATCACCCAGGAAGATCATTCGTTCGACAATTATCTCGGGGCGCTGCCCTACGTGAGCGGCACGCCGTATCATCCGGGGCCCTGTAGCAGCAGCGATCATCGGTGCGTCGATGCGCTCACCTGCTCGGCCGGCCGGCAGCTTTCGTGTCGCAATTCGAATATCGCGGCGGACGGCACCGATGCGCCGTCGTTTCATCAGACCGCGTACTGCACCGGGGATTTGGACCATAGCTGGGTCGGGAGCCATCTGGAGGGTAATTTTACCTTTCCCAATATGATGGTGTTGTCGAGTCCCAACGACGGCTTTGTTCGTCAAAACGGGGACAGGGTAGCTGGGTGGACGGATCCCACTGAAAGCCTCGCAATGGGTTTCTATACGGCGGAGGACCTGCCGTTTTATTATCGGGTAGCCGAAACATTTGCGATCGACGACCGGTATTTCAGCTCGCTGGCAGGACCGGCTTTTCCAAATCGAGCTTACGAATTGGCCGCTACCTCTTTCGGCCATCTCAGCGACGCGGAGATTTTTCCACCATTGGGGGGCTACAGGCCGCTAGGCGGGACGATTTTCGATCTGCTCGATCGCAACCACGTTAGATGGACCAATTATTTTGGCAATTTCGCGACTTCTTCGATGTTTCGCGGCGCGGCGCGTTCTCATCTTGCGTCGACTGCCGCTTTTCTGGCTGACGCGGCAGCGGGCAGATTGCCCGCCGTTTCATTCGTCGATCCCACCTTCACCTTCGCCGCACCCGGAACCGACGAGCATCCCCCATCTGATATTCGCGCTGGCGAATTTTATGTCGCCAACCTCGTACGAACGGTGCGCCGCGGGCCGAACTGGAAGGACTCGATCATCTTCATAACTTACGACCAGCATGGTGGATTTTACGATCACGTCGTGCCGCCCACGGCGAAGCAGAACGGCCTAAGCTCTCCAGATGGAATCGACCCCGGTTTATGCGAGGATCTGTCTGACCCGCCGACGAGCATGACGCCGGCGGGTGGAGCAAATTGCCTGGGGCTGCCGTCCAGTGGACACAGCTTCGAAGAGGCAGCAGCTCTTTGTCCCATGCTGGTTCAACCGAATGAGGCCTATCCGTCGTTTTGCGCAAGCTTCAACCAACTCGGCTTCCGCGTGCCACTAATCGCTGTTTCGCCGTTCTCCAAGCCACATTATGTATCGCACACGATCGGCGATCACACTTCGTTGCTTGCGATCATCGAGCAGCGCTTCCTAGCCGGCTCGGGTCTGCGACCGCATTTGACCGCGCGCGATCAGGACGCATCGACACTGGACGATATGTTTGACTTCGACCACTCACCATCACTCGTAGCGACGATTCCGGTGGCACCCGCACCGAGTTCGGCCGATCCGGGATGCAGCTAGAGGGGCGTCGGTGCTCAGCTCAATTCGCCTTCTTCTTTGCCCTGTAGGATTTTTGGGAGCTGCATCAGGCGGCCGTCGTGTTCGATAAGCACGATGCCGCAGTTGGGCGGCAGATGCGCTCCGTGCCATTGGCCGGTAATCTGTGCCCAGACTGACAGCATCACGCCGCCGTGACTAACGATGACAATCTCGTCGTTCGGGTAACGGTGGAGTAAGTGGCCGACGGCCGCCGCCACTCTTTCGCGTACGTCTTCGTAGCTCTCTCCACCGTCCGGTTTCCAGGACCATCCGCGCGCCGGATCATACAAAGGATCTTTCAACACTAGCGTTCGCAGGTCGTCGTACGAATGTCCTTTCAGGCAGCCGAGGTCGCGCTCGTGCAGAGCGTACACGGTTTCGATCCGCAGATTCAGTTCGCTCGCGATAATCTCGCTGGTTTGGCGCGCACGCCGGAACGGGCTCGACACAACAATTTGCGGTTTGAACAATTGGGCGATTCTTCGCGCCACTTCGTGCGCCTGCCGCACGCCAAGCTCGGTGAGGCTGACCTCGGAGGAAATGGTGAAGCGCCGCTCGCGATTTCCTTCGCTCTCGCCGTGGCGCACCATGATGAACTTGCCGGTGGTGGCTGAAGTTGAGCTGTTGTTCTCGCCGTTATTGACCATCGCGCCACTTCAATTGCACGTGCATTGTGAACACATCTGCAGTTGCGCCGCCGTGGAGAAATTTAGCATACCCGGAAGGATTTGAGCGGCCGCTGCATCCGGGGGCTCGGTACCACCCGGCAGAAGCGCGGACGCTCCGTTCTGGGCAAAACTGCTGGACTGAACCGGCGTTCTGAAGGGCGAGGGTATTTGCTTGAGCTGGTTAAATGAGAGGCAGGCGCTGGTTGCGCCTTGACGAGCGGCGAAATAGCCCGACGCGCTCACACGGCCCATCCAATGCGTTCCGCTGCCCGGTCCGAAGCACGTGCAATTGAACACCCGGGCGGCGGCCAATGGCGCCGGCGCCAGCGGCGTTGGGATCGCCGCCAACGGGGGAATGCCGATAGTGGCCGCCGGTTGCGACAGGTGTGGTGGGGCGCTGGGTGTCACCGCGGGACCTAAATTCGGATTGCTCGGCGGCAATTGCGCCCATAACCGCATCCCCTTAGAGGGGATACCCAATGCTAAGATCAGCAGCACGGGCAAGAGAAGGGTCGCGACAATCTTGACAATCCGCATCCAGTCACCTGCTTCCAAACGGTCCAACCAGGCTTTTGTAGAAGAGAGCCGGAATCATTGGCTATAATCCGCGCGGTCGGTGCGTTGCAAGTGCAGCGCTCGATGTGTGGCACAGGCGTTAGCTTGTGACTTCTCCGAACGGGCAGCCTGCGAAGGGTTGGCTCGCCGATAACTGAGGCGCAGCCAGGCTGGCTCGAAACGGGGAAGCGGCGGGTTTTTGCGAATTAACCGAATTTCTTGCAGATGACAGGCGCAACGCCTGTCCGACCTCCGCCACGACATCGTTGAACGATCCGCGTCGGTCCCACCCACGTGAGGGGTGGGACACAAGGAGGCAGCTCGATGTTACGGACCACTAATGTCTTGCTTGCGCTGACGATGCCGCTGATGGTTATGGCGGCCATACCCGCATCGGCGCAATACAAATCTTCCAGCCAATACGGCTCAGGTGGCATCCAGGCGCCGTCGCTAAGCAGCCAAACCGCGCCCGCCGTCCTGCCGCCGGCGTTGCGCCCACAAGTGAATATTCCCGCGCAGGCGACCTCGCGCTTCGAACAGAATCCGGTACTTTCGATTCCCAAAGCCTTTTCCCGGCAATGGTGGCTGGGAACGGAGATTCCGCCGGAATCGCTCATCAGCGAACGTTACTTGCGGACGCAAGACACGCTCGCCCGCAGACTCAGCTTGAAAGAGGCGATCTATATTGCGGTTCGCAATAATCCGGGGCTTACCGCCGTTCAGCTCGATCCGATCGCTGCCGAGGAAAGCGTCAAGCTTGCCAATGCCGCCTTCGATCCCGACCTTACCTCACAACTGGATGTGACGAAGTCGGTGACCCCAGTGATCTCGCCATTTCAAGTGCAAGGCAGTGACGCCTTTACGCAAAAGCTATACGACTGGAATTTCGCCGTTAACAAAGTCTCGGCGTATACGAATGGCACGTTGGGAATCACTTTTGACAATAATCGGACCCGGTCGAATTCGACCTTCTCCGCGGTCAATCCGGCCTATACGCCGCTGCTCGAAGCATCGCTGGTGCAGCCGTTGCTGCGCAACTTCGGCTGGCAGTTCGCGACCCTCAACGTCACCCTGGCCGAATCGGCGCAAAGAACAACACAATGGAATTACGGTTCTTCGCTCAACGATTTCATTCAACGGATCGGCAATGACTATTGGGGAGTAGTGCAAGCGCAGGAGAACCTGCGGGTCGCCGAATCGGCATTGAAATTCAATAACGATCTCGTACGCGTCAACCGTATCAGCCTTCAAGTCGGCACACTGGCGCCCATCGACTTGCAGGAAGCCCAATCGGCCGCGGCGACCGCCGAGGCCAACGTGTTCGCGGCCGAGGCCACGGTCAAAACGGCGCGTGCCCAGTTGCGTCAGGACGTAATGCTGAACCCGGCAGGTACTTTTGTGCCCGAAGATATTGAGCCGGCCGAAGCGCCCAACCCTGGCTACGTGATTAACGAGACCGAAGAGACCGCCCTCGAACGGATGGTCGAATATAGTCCGGCGCTGGGCGGCCTGCGCGAAGCGATTCGCACGGCCCTGTTGCAAGTGAAGTTCGCCGAAAACCAGACCCTGCCGCAATTGAATCTCGGAGCCGAATTTGGAGTTACCGCTGTCTCTGGCAGTAGCCATTGCATCCAGAGCTTCCGCACTGGCGGCCCACCAGGCAACTGCTCGATCCCCGTACCAGGCGCGTCCCCTACTCCCAATGGGACGAGACTGCCGTTCGGCGGCATCTATGGCGACGCGCTGAATCGGTTGCTCGATGCGCGCTTCTACAATTATGCGGCGGTGCTTTCGTTTGAAATGCCGCTGGACAACGCGGCGGCCAAAGCGGCGCTGGCACAGGCCCGCATCACCTACGAACAGGCACGCATGCAGTATCGCGAAGCCCTGTCGCAGGAGGTGGTGCAAATCGAGAGCGCGATCGCCAACCTTCATGCTTTCGAAAAGCAGGTCGAGGCCACCAGGAACGCGACGTTCTATGCCGAGCAATCATTGCATGATGAGCAAGTCGAGTTCCGCGTCGGCATGGCCACCACCCATGACTTGCTGCAATATCAGGAAGAATTGGTGACGGCTCAAGGCAATGAAGTGCAAGCCGACGTCGGGCTGGAAAACGCGCGGCTCGCCTTATGGCATGCGCAAGGCACACTGATGAACATCTTTAATATCGATTTCCAGGTGCAGAATCCGCATGTCGCGCCGTGGTACACACAATTTTAAGAACGTCTCACCGCAGGCGAGGTCATACGATGGAAAAACATTTCTTCAATCCATCTAGTGTTCACAAACCGCGCGGCTACACGCATGTGGTTGCCGTTGATGGCGGCCGCATGGTCTTCGTCGCCGGGCAGGTGGCTTTCGATCAAGATGGCAATCTGGTCGGGACGGGCAACCTACGCGCGCAGGCCGATAAGGCCCTCGATAATCTGGTCGCGGCATTGGCTGCGGCGGGGGCCACGGCAGCCGACGTGGTGAAAATAAACACCTACGTTGTGAGCTACAAACCGGCCGATTTGGCAATCGTGCGCGAGGCTCGAGCGCGATTCTTTGGGGACCAAAACCCGCCGGCTTCCACCCTTATTGGCGTGCAGGCGCTTGCGGTGGAGGGACTGCTAATCGAGATAGAAGCAGTGGCGGCGGTGTAAGGGCAGCTCGCAGGCCGCCTACGCTCACCCTAGCAGGGTGCGAAAAAACCTATTCGCACCCTGCTTACTCGTACTCAATCTGGAGGGAATCGAGATAGGCGGCGAGTTCGTTAGCGCAGCGGCGGATTGCTTCCACATCATGAATCTTCGCTGCCTGCTCGATTTCGGCCCCGTAAACGCTGATCGCTTCGAGCCCGTAACTGCCGCCTTCGCCTTTAAGCTTATGGCCGATGCGACTGAGTTCTTCGTAACCAACGTGCTCGGTGGAAATGGCCGAGAGAATTGCCAACATGTCATGACGCTTGTTGGCCAGAAATCCTGGGATCAGATCACTAAGGTCTGCATCGACATAAGCAATGAACTTTTTCATCTCTGCTCGCTTTCCCGAGTACGGAGGTACGCAAGAGAGATGCCGCGTGAGGATAGGGTCACCAGCCGGTGATCTCAGAAACTGTCTCATTTCCGCAACGACCCTGTACATAATAGCTACATTATGAAATCCGGCCAACTTACTTATTACCCACTCACGCATCGAGCGCCGATTCGAAGTCCTTGATCAGATCCTCCGCCGCCTCCAGTCCGACCGACAGCCGAATCAAGTGGTCAGCAATTCCGGCGCCGCGGCGTTCGTCCGGCGTCATGCCGGAATGAGAGGTCGTGGCCGGGCGCGTGATGAGGCTTTCGACTCCACCCAGACTTGGCGCTGAGATCGGCAGAGTTACCCGCGAGATGAAGTTCTCCGCCGCCTCGACGCCGCCTCTGAGCTCGAAGCTGATCATCCCACCAAATCCGTCGAACAGCTCGCGGGCGCGGCGATGGTTGGGATGACGTTCGAGGCCCGGATAATTGACGGCCGCCACCGCCGGATGGGTTTCCAGAAAACGCGCCAACTTCAGCGCCGTGTCGTTCTGATGGCGTACGCGGACGGCCAGAGTTTTCATCCCACGCTGCAGCAGGAAACAGGCATGCGGGTCGAGCGAACCGCCAAAATGTCCCAGTTTCCGGTTGATTTGGTCAATCAGGCCAGCGCGACCGATAACCGCCCCCGCAACGATGTCAGAGTGGCCGTTGAGGTATTTGGTGCAACTATGCAGCGACAGGTCGAAACCCCATTCAGGGGGCCGGAAATTGATTGGACTGGCGAACGTGTTGTCGACCACCGCGACGAGGTTATGAGCGTGGGCAAATTCAACTACCGCGGGAAGCTCGGCCACATCGATCAGGGGATTCGTGATAGTCTCCACGTAAATCGCCTTGGTACGCGGTTTTAATTTTCGCGACCAGGTTTCCGGCGTATTACCGTCAATGAAGTCGACTTCGATGCCCAGGCGCGGGAACTCTGTCAACAGCAGTGCATGAGTCCCACCGTACAGGCAGTTCTGCGCCAGCAGATGATCCCCGGTGCCGAGCAAAGTCAGCAAAGTGGTGGAGATCGCCGCCATTCCACTCGAGGTAACCAGGGCCGCCTCAGCATTTTCGATTGCGGCCAGCTTGCGATGCAGAGCATCGTGGTTCGGCGTGTTGTTGAGGCGAATGTAGCGGAGCGCATGATAATCCTGCTCGCCGCGATACTCGAAAGTCGCCGATTGAAAGATCGGCATGCTCACTGCGCCTTCGATCAGCGGGACAGGCTCGCCGGAGTGAATCAGCTTGGTTTCGATTCGTTGGTTAGTTTTTTTCATCGCGCTTCCATCTCTACCTATCGGGGGTTCGACGCTGACGATTGTATGGCGGTTTGGAGCGCGCTGACAGTCCAACGAGAATTGCCACAAGGCGGAATCAAAATCACGCACTGATGGTTGCGTTTGTGAGTGAGATGCTAGTGGGCTGTAAGGCGAAACCGGTACCGACCCGTTTCACGCGCGGCTGTTTGTCTGTCATCCTGAGCGCAGCGAAGGATCAACGCGGAGCGATTTCTTGCTTCGCGCGCGAAGCCGAAGTTCCTGGGGACATTGTATACTAAGTATGCGATTTGATTGAGAAATTAAGAAAGAACGCTTGTGCATACTGGCTACATTGGTTGTTTGACAATTACATATCACTATTCACCAGTAACGCCAACCGACCTCACCATTTTACATGGGAACGTTTCTGAGAGTTGCACCGGGTCGTTTTCGCTTCAAAATCGCACACTTAAGTCCGATTTCGAGCTCCTCCAATAAGGAACTTCGCGTTAAGGTAAAATCGCTTCGCGTTGATCCCTCGTCGCCTCCGCTGGCGCTCCGGCTCGCTCGGGATGACAAAATCGGAGCATCGCCGAAGCAATCCGGTCGCTACCATTATTCACCGTTACAGGCTACTAGTGTGCTGTAACATTGAAATCGGTATCGCCGGAAATCCCTCCCCCTGACCAGGGGGAGGTTAGGTGGGGGTCGTCCGGCTTCGTTTCGATACGACACGCCACTATCGTTTTCAGCGTTTACAGCCCACTAGTGGTTCCAATTTCAGTTACTTTCGCCCGGCAATCGTTCGACTAACTCCAGATAATCTTGATGCTACGGTTCTGAATGTGCCTGCACCGGGAGGTTCCACCGTTGCCTGCTTCTGATTAAGCTTGGAGGTCAGGCTGGGTCGGCTGGGCGACCAGCGCTCATCATAGAAACGGGACGAAGGCGTGAACAAGAAGATCATTGTTATCGGTGGCGGCGTCATCGGCAGTTCGATCGCATGGCGGCTTGCCCGCGAAGGTGCTGCCGTGACTGTGTTGGAACGGGCCAGGCTGGGCAAGGAAGCATCGTGGGCAAGTGCCGGCATGATTGCGCCGCAAGCCGAAGCGCAGGCTGCCGGGCCATTCTTCCAGCTCTGCTTGCGTGCGCGAGATACTTTTGAAGCGACCCTCGAAATGCTTCGTGCCGACACTGACGTCGATCCCGAGTACGACCGCGCGGGGATTCTCTACCTGGCGCTGAACGACTCAGAACGCGCGGAACTAGAGCAGCGTGCGCAGTGGCAGGTCAGTGCGGGCGGGACAGTGGAAGAATTGACCCTCTCAAGCGCACGGCAGATGGAACCGGCGATTTCTCCTGAGGCCGTTTACGCGCTCTACATGCCCCTGGAACGCCGCGTCGAGAACCGTAGGCTTACGCTGGCTTACGCTACCGCTGCGATCGGCAAGGGCGCGGTCTTTGTCGAGGGAGCGACGGCGAAGCTAGTGCTGGTCAAGGGAGGCAATGTGACTGGCGTTCGCGTCCATGATGGGCGTGTATTCGACGCGGACATTGTTATCAACGCAGCGGGTGCGTGGTCGGGAGAGATTCCCGGTGTCGCGGATAAAGTTGAAAGCTACCCGGTACGCGGCCAAATTGCCTGCTTCGAGACACGGCCGGGAACACTTCGCAGCTCGGTTTTTTCGCTCGGGGGTTATTTGGTGCCGCGGCGCGATGGACGAATTCTTGCCGGCTCGACCATGGAAGAGGCTGGCTTCGACAAAAGTGTCACCCTGGGGGGCCTCGCCAAAATTACCCGGGCCGCGAACGAGATGGTGCCTGAACTCAGCGAGTTGCGGTTCCGCGAAGCTTGGGCGGGACTCCGTCCGGCAACCAGAGATTTCCTGCCCGTGCTGGGACCGTCCCCTTCAGTGCCCAATTTCTTTTATGCCACCGGTCACTTCCGAAGTGGGATTCTGCTCTCGGCGATTAGCGGTGAAATCGTTGCCGACCTGATTCAACAGCGGAGCTCATCGATTGACCTTTCGCCGTTTTCGCCAAAACGCTTCGCTGACCCGCCGAAAATCAGCACCCTCGGGTTGATCCGCGATATCCTCTTTCGGTCGCGAATCGACGCCACGGCGCAAGCCCTCGGCAAGGAAGTGGCCTACGCTTCTGACTTGGAGCAAGCCCGAAGGAAATGTGGCGAGATCAGGCCTGCGACGGTCTTTATCGATTTGTCGGATGCAGCCTTCACGCTGCCAGATGTCTATAAGCAAATTCGAGCTGCGGTCCCAGAGGCTCGGCTTATCGGATTTGCATCACATGTCGATCTCAAAACGCTAAATTCAGCCCGTAGCGCAGGGTTCGATTTGACCTTGTCGCGCAGCGAGTTCACCGCCAAACTCCCCGAACTGCTGAAGTTGTGAGTTGTCGCCCAAGCCTGCGGCCAGGGAAGGCGCCGTGGGGTCGCCGGACCTCTTCGGATGAAGCCTTCGCAAGTTTTTCAAAGCTGATCAGTCGACAATTACATTCGCCGAATGTGCACTGCGCAGCGGGTGAATACGTAGGTAACTGAAGCACCCTTGAGCCCAGTTTTACAGACTCGGCACGATCAGTGCTCCGCTAAATCCTTGCGCGTTGCGGCAATTGAACCTGACCAAAGATCCGGGGTTAATCCGATTACCGGCACCTGAAGCCTGTTTTTCCGGAACCTCTACCTCCGCCACGACGAATACCCTGATCCGAGTGTTTGGGACCTCAGCTAGCCGCCGCAACGCCATAGTTCTGCTGCCGCGGGGGTGGGAGCCGTCTTCTGCTCCCATCCCCGTTGCGAACCAGCTTTCCACATCTTCAAGAGAATCATTGTTGAAAGGCATCACCGCGGCATTTGCGTCTCACAGCGCGACCGTCTACCCTGTGCTGTGAGGTGGTCAGTGGATGTCGGTCAACAAAGTCATTTTGGTCGGCAATCTGGGGCGTGACCCGGAAGTTCGCGCTACGCCATCGGGTCAGAGCGTTTGCAATTTTTCGCTCGCCACGACCGAGCGATTTACCGACCGCGCGGGCCAGCAGAGGGACCAAACCGAATGGCATAATGTCGTAGTTTGGGGAAAACAGGCCGACCTCTGCGGACAGTATCTGAAAAAGGGCCGCCAGGTTTACGTCGAAGGACGCTTAACCACCCGTCAATATGAAGCCAAGGACGGTACCGGCAAACGTTATCGCACGGAAGTGGTTGCACAGCGCGTGCAATTTCTGGGCGGACGTCCTGCCGCCGGGATGGAGGATAGCGGCTCCGACTTCGCCCCGGGGGCCGACGCACCTCCCCCGGTGGATGATGAAGATATTCCCTTTTAGCAGGGTGTTGAACAGGGGGTACCAATGGCATTCGCTCCAGGAGCGGCCTCAACACCCTGCGTGAAAGCTGTCTTCCTTCCTTAGTGCTCTCCCGCTTGCGGGGGAGACTACAGAGGGGGAAGCAGGCTGTGAAGACTTTTTCAACAGCCTGCTAGACCGACGCAAGCGCCCATCTAATCGCGGGCGGGCGTCCTGCGCCAGCAATCTGCCCAACCCGCGCCCGCTGGCAAATTCCACCACGAGGGTCAGAAGGGGTTCGTAGTTCAGCGAAGTACTGCGCCAACTCGGAGCGAAACTGCCCCAGCTCGATTCCCATCCACACCGCAGGAACCTGATCCAGTTTCGGGCAAGATTTGAGATAAAGGGAAACTGCGCCCATAGAATTGCCGCGTTGAAGGTGAAGCAGAGCGGCAGCCGCTTGGATCAATCCCTGATACAAGGTCTTCTCTTCGCCTTCGGCCTTCTTCCAGACTTGCTCCCACACCTCGTGGGCCTCAAAGAATTTTCTCTGATTGAATAACCGGATTCCTTCCACGAAGCGCTCGTCGATTTCCGGCTGAGTCATCGCGATGGTCGCTTATGCCAAAAACAAACAGAACCACAGTCTGGAAGCCTGTGCCTGGACTCTCTACATAGGCTCTCTTTTTTGTCATCCCGACCGGAGCCGCATTCTTAGCGGCGAAGCGGAGGGATCGACGCGGGTGAGCCGAAGCCCTGAGCCAAGCCGAAGGGGATTTCTCTTCGCCTCGTTTCAGGAAATCGCTTCGATCTACCTCCCAGCGAGCATGGCAGCCAGTTCAAACGGGATTTTCCCAGCCGCGCACATCGTGCCCTCAATCGCTTCGCGTTGATTCCTCGACTTCGCTCCTAAGGAGATAACCGCCACATTCGCCGACTGTTCGCTCTCGGCGGAGTCGCGGCGGTTATTTCCTGGCGTGCCGTGCCGCGGCCTCGCCGCGTAACCTGCTCGGAATGACACAGCAGGCAAAC
>WNFC01000871.1_pt1 | contig 30501 bp, 38 predicted proteins | sample 5400541 | NCBI WGS metagenome assembly WNFC01 (sample SAMN13153342, study PRJNA577476) | soil metagenome | isolation source: 120 cm saprolite under Douglas fir tree site 2 hole 2 replicate 1 | place: USA:California | collected 2015-04-18
CCGAACACCCCCGCCACCGCGAACGCCACCAGGGCGAACAGCAGCATACGGCGGGGGTGGCGGATCGCCAGGTTCGCGAGCGCGCCGAGCACGTCAGCCGTTCCGGCGTGGTGCGGTCACCGAAGAAGATCCGCACCAAGATCTTTTTCCGAACGGGCCGCCGTTTCGCCCCGGTCAGGGTGCGATGCCGGGGAGGGTGCCGCCACTGCAGTATTACCGCAGGCGCAGGGAACCAACCGGAGACCCCGCGCCGACCGGGTCCCGGTCTACGTCGCGGGCAAATGCCTGAAAGGGGCAGGTTTCTGGGATGCAGTCCTCGGTTAACTCGCTGCGCTGCGCTGCTGGGGCGGCCGGCTGATCCTGGCGGCGAACAGGTCACGGAGGCTGACCACGCCGTAGACCTGCCGACCCTCCACGATGGGCAGATGGCGGAAGCCGTTCAGGAGCATGATCTGAGCCGCGTCCTCGACCGGCGTGTCCCGGCCCGCTGATTGCGGGTCCTTGGTCATCCAGGCCGACACCGGCATCGTGGTGAGATCTGACCCGGATGCCGCCGCCTTGAGCACATCACGCTCGGTGAGGATGCCAGCCAGAAAGGAGCCCTGCATGACGAGGGCCGAGCCCACCTTCTCGCGCACCATCTCGGCGGCGGCCTCGGCGACCGGACTGTCCGCGCTGGTCGATACCATCCGCGAATGCGTCAGGTCGCCGACCGTGAGAGGCCGGCGGGCGGCGTCAGCCACTTTCGCCGATTTCAAAGAGCTCGGACTCGTCGTGCGGCGACGACGGCCCGGCGAGCTCTTCGGACAGCAGCCGCCACAGCGAACCCGCCCACGCGGACAGCTGCGGCCACCGCATCCAGAACAGCTGGAGGGTCGTCTCGTCAAACTGGGAGTGCGCCTGCTCAGGAGATACCGAGTGAGTGAAATCCTCAAGCTGATGCATTAGGTCGAGGAACCGGTCGGCGCTGCCATCCATTCAATCACCTCCAGGGGGAGCCGCGGGGCCGGCCACGGAGGGGTGGCCGACGGACGTCGGGAGACGCTAAGTGGGGTGATCCATACCCCGAAAGCACGGTGCGCAAGAGGGCAGCCGCTGCCTATTTTCCCTCTCCGCGGGCAAAAGGTATAGACCCTCGGCAGAAACAAGACAAAGAACAGTTGCCGCTAGGGGCTGACGGTGACCAGGGAACCGTAGGTGAGGTACGGCCACGCCCTGGCCGCCGCGGCGAGGGGGAGCTCCACGCACCCTAGGCTCTGCGGCCAGCCGTAGGAGTACCTGGGAAAGTAGTGGACGGCCTCCCCGGCCATGAAGTACGCGACGAACTGGACCGGATCGGCGTAGTGGCTGCCGTCAGGGTTGGTGCCCTGCATGATCTGGAACCGGTACCGCAGGTAGACGGGGAAGGTGCCGTCGGACGTGGGGGCGATCGGGATGCCGGTGTTCGCCGCGCTGCTGACGACCTTGTGGCCGTCGTGCCAGATGGTCAGCGTCTCGGGCAGGACCTTGCTCGCGATCGCATAGGTGTAGCCGTTCGGGCTGTCCTGCTGGGCCTCGGCGGCCCGGAGCAGATCCGTCCACACCGTGGCCCCGGCCACGCCGTCCAGCGGCAGCCCGTGATCGGATTCGAAGGCCATGATCGCGCCGGTGTCCATCAGGTTGCCCGCACCCGGCTGCCAGAAGCTGGCCAGTGTGGCCGGGTAGCCGCTGATCCAGGTGAACCGGCCCGGGGGCGGCAGGTAGGCAGCCATGAGCTGGGCCTGCGCGTTCCCGGGCGTAATGGCGGCCCCCGGGATGGCGGTCCAGCTGAGCGGCAGGTAGCCGAGCTGGGCCAGAAGCTGCTGCAGGCGCAGCGTCGAGTAGGACCCGGTGCGGAAGCTCGCCGTCCATCCGCCCAGGCCGGGCGCGCTTTCCGGGCCGACCGGACCGGCCGCGCCGTCCCGCGGGTGATCAACCGGGAACGCCAGGGTAACCTGGGTATGCTCGGGAAAGCCCGTCGCCGGGGTGAACGTCAGGCTGGCGCTGTCGCGGCTCCAGCTTCCGGCGATCGGGGGGGACAGGCGCGGCAGCGGCGAGCCCGCCGCGGGGACGTCGGACAGCTTGAGCCGGATGGGCAGGGCGCCGTTCACGTTGCGCGCGCCCGAGCCGGGCGTCACCGAAACGACGCTCAGGGGCCCGCGCGCCGTGGGCGGGCCGGCGTCGCGATGGCGCGTGACCGCCCCGGAGATCCGCGCGATGGCCTGGGAACCAGGATCCCGGTCGGGCGCGCGGAGCACCGCCGCGATCCCGCCGGTCATCACCAGGGCCGCGGCCGTCCCGAGGGCCGCCAGGACCGCGATCTTCCCCCAGCGCCGCTCGGATGCTCCGACCGTTGCACGCCCCCGCCTGAACAACGACAAATCCCCTAGCTGTCACGCAATGTGGCCGAACCTTGTCTGCCGGTAGTGTAGCGGCAAGGTTCACGGTTGACATTGCCGGGATCAGGGGTAAGTTGCTGATCAGTCCAGCACCGGGCTCGCTAGCCGGACCGGCAGGCTCATCAGGTTCGGGTTATGTCATGGCGGGGGCGCCCGCAGCCAGCCGCCCCAGGGCCAGGCGTGACACTAGAACGGGCAGGAGGGGCCTGCTGCGCTCATCCGGCTGGACGGGGGGTTGGGCCTGGAAAGGGCCCGGGCACCCAGTAGACAACGGGGAACCAAGCCCGTCGCCAACGGGACGTACTCCGGTCCGAAGGCGCTGCCCGGGTCCTTTCCTTCGCGCAGACGGGGGAAGCCGAGGCGCCGCGGGGCCATCCGGGGCACAAATCTGAGCCCCGGTTCGTTGTCTACTGTGGACAGTTTCTGCTGGAGGCGCGCAGCGGGCGGCGGCGGTCAACCGGGGAATTACGGCCAGCCGGCGAGGGCCAGCACGGGGATATCATGGCCTGCACTGTCCGTGACTAACCTCCGTGACTAAGCACCGCCTGTTAACCAACACAGCGATAGGCAGGGGTCGTGACTGAGCCAATCCCATCCGCTGAGCCGTCGGCCGGGCGAATCGTCATCGTGATGCCGACCTACAACGAGCGGCAGAACTTGGAGTCCATCGCGGGCCGGGTGCGGACAGCGATGCCGGACACGGATCTGCTGATCGTGGACGACAACAGCCCGGACGGGACCGGTGACATCGCGGACAAGCTGGCCGAGGCCGACCCGCACGTGCAGGTCATGCACCGGACGGAGAAGGCAGGCCTGGGCAAGGCCTACATCGCAGGGTTCGGCTGGGCGCTCGAACGCGGATACGACGTGATCGTGGAGATGGACGCGGACGGTTCGCATCAGCCGGAGCACCTGCCGAGCCTGGTCGGCGCGCTGGATCACGCGGACCTCTCCATCGGGTCCCGGTGGATACGCGGCGGCAAGGTGGTCAACTGGCCGAAGTTCCGGGAGGCGCTGTCCCGCGCCGCCAACATCTACACTCGGCTCATGCTCGGCCTCGGCGTCCGCGACGCGACCGCGGGGTTCCGCGCCTACCGCGCCGCTACGCTCCGGACGATCAGCCTCAACCAGGTGGAATCGACCGGGTACTGCTTCCAGATCGACCTGACGATCCGGGTTGCCCAGGCGGGCCTGACGATCGTTGAGGTGCCGATCACGTTCGTGGAACGGGAGCATGGCGCCAGCAAGATGAGTAACAGCATCATCCTGGAGGCGTTCTGGCGGGTCGCGCAGTGGGGCACGGCACGGTGGCTCCGCCAGCTCAGCTCGCGCGCAGGGGCCAAGAGCCTGCGTTCTGGCAGGTAAAAGGCGGGTAACAAACCCCGGGGCCCAGGCCCAGCCACGGGGGGAGAAGTGCTAGGCGCTCCGCCGGTGGGGGCGGCTGGTGCCGACATCCGGGCCGCGGTCGGTGCTGCGGCGCTCCCTGATGACCGCAAGGCGCTCGGCTAGCACAGCCTCCAGGTCCTCGACCGTGCGCCGCTCCATGAGCATGTCCCAGTGACTTCGCGGCGGCTTTGCCTTCTTGGGCGAAGGGGACTCCCCGGTGGCCGCGATCGCGATCGCACCGCAGACACGGCACTCCCACCTCCCGGGAAGTTCCGCCTCAGCGGCGAAAGGCACGCTAAAATGATGCCCATTCGGGCAATCGAAGGCAACGTCCTGACGGGGGGCCAGGTCGGTGTTCCTGTCGTTTTCGTAGCTCGTCGCACCGAGCCGGGTGCCGCGAAGTGCGCGTTCGGCCATGCTTGCTGCCTCCCAGACGGTCAGCGATCGTAAGCGTCAACGCTGAATACCCGGACAAGATTCCCCACGCGGGCGTTACCCAATCGTGTTTCGGCAGAAAGATCGCGTTCACTGCCGCCAGGATGCTCAGCTATTGGCCCGGGGGTGCCACTGACCACGCTCGATGAGGACGTCGCGGAGCGTCTCGATGTCGTCGGTCATGATCCCGTCGGCGCCTAGATCCAGGAACCTGGTCATCTCGGCCCGGTCGTTTATGGTCCACACGTGCACATCAAGGCCGAGGGCGTGGGCCCGGCGCACGAACGACCCGGAGGCCACCCAGCCGGGCACCTGAGCGCAGCGTGCCTCGGCCCGCGACAGCCGGCTGGCCAGCCGCCTTGTCTGCGGTCCCCGGGTCCGGTCCGTGCCGATCGCGCACCGGACGGCGGCGATCGCGGCCGGCGAGGTCGTCATGCACACCGGCCGGTCAAGCAGCCCCCGCGCGGTCCGCAGCCTGCTGCCGAAGAACGAGGTCACGCACACCCGGTCCCACGCCCCGGTCCGGCGCAGCACGTCGGGCAGCAGCGAGATCCCCGGCTCGTCCTTGAGGTCGATGTTGAAGCGCACGTCGGGCCGGGCGCCGAGCAGGTCCTCGATCAGCGGTATCGGTTCGGAGCCGGCGATCCGCAGCGCGGTAACCTCACGGTAGGACCGCGCGCCGATCGGCCCGGACCCGTCCGTCACCCGGTCAAGCGTGCGGTCGTGAAACGCCATGAGTCTGCCGTCTGAGGTCGCGCGGGCGTCGGTCTCCAGGTACGCGTACCCGAGCTTGACGGCATGCTCGAACGCTGTCCATGAGTTCTCAGGCGCGTGGGCCGCGCCGCCGCGGTGCGCGAAGGCGATCGGGCGCGGGTGATCCAAGAACGGTACGGCCACGACCGCAAGTATGCACGTTGACCTGGTATGCACGGTGAACAGTGCGTGTCGCGTCACTGATGGTCAGCTTGACAGAAGGGACCAGTCAGGGTGCCCAGGCCCGGCGGCGGGCCTCCGCCATCGCGACGGCCGCCGCCACCGCGACGTTCAGCGACCCGACCCGCCCGGACTGCGGGATATAGGTCACCGCGTCGGCCACCGCGAGCAGCGCCGCCGTGCAGCCGTGGTCCTCGTTGCCGACAGCCAGGCACACGTCGCCGTCCAGCGGCGCCTCGTGCAGCGGGACCGCGCCGGTGGCCAGCTCGACCACCACCACCCGCAGTCCGGCGGCCGCCGCCGCCTTGGCCGCGGCGACCGGGTTCGGCTCCTGGGTGGCTTCCACCAGCCGCTGGGTGCCGAGTGCGGTCTTGGCGACCCCCGGGTGGCCGAGCGGGGCCGTATTCCCGCACAGCCACAGGTGCTCGGCCCCGAACGCGGCGGCGGAGCGGACGATCGAGCCTACGTTGAACGGCTGGGCCACCGAGTCGAGCAGCACGGCCAGGCGCGCGTCGCTGGCCCGGCGCCATTCGCGGTTGAGCCGCTTTACCTCGGTCGGGCGCAGCTGCCGGGGAGCGCCCGCCCCGGAAGGCACGAGCGGGGTCACGGGGGAGTCACCCCGGCTCGTTCGGGCTGAAAATCTACCTGGAGCAGGCGGTAACCGCTCCGTGCGGCCAGCCGCGTCACGGGCCAGCCCTGCCCGGCCAGCCAGCGGTGCAGCGAGTCGGCGCCCAGGTTGCGGCCCGCCACCAGGTAGGCCGAGCCTCCCGAGCCGGGGCCGCCGGGGCCAGGGCCAAGCCGGCCCAGCCACTGGCTCAGCAGCGAATGCAGCGCCTCCTTGCCGATGCGGACCGGCGGGTTGGACCAGATCGCGGCGAACCGCGCCGGGATCGCTGGGTCGCCGGGGGTGACGCAGCGCACGTTGGCCAGCCCGGCCGTGGCGGCATTCCGCGCGCACAGCTCGAGGGCCCGCTCGTTGACGTCGACCGCCCACACGGTCGCGCCCGGCGATCGCGCGGCCAGGACGCAGGCGATCGGCCCGTAACCGCAGCCCAGGTCGAGCAGGTCACCGGAGGCCGGCGGGGCTGGGGATTCGTCGAGCAGCAGGCGGGTGCCCGGGTCGAGCCGCCCGGGGGAGAACATCCCGGCGTCGGTGGCCAGCTCCAGGTAGACGTCGGGCAGGATCACCCGCACCTGGCCGGGCCGGTGCGGCGCCCGCGGTCGCGCGGAGAAATAGTGGTCGCTCAACGCCGCGGCAGCCTCAGCGGCTCACCGGCTGGGCTGGCTGGCCCTGGCCGGTGAGCACGGGGTTGATGAACCGGCGGGTGACCCACCGCTCGACGATGAACGTCATGATCGGGACCGTGCCGGCCAGCAGCATGATCACGGTCGGCTTGGTCGCCAGCCGGAGCCCCCGGGACAGCATCCAGGCGAACACCAGGTAGAAGATGTACAAGATGCCGTGCACCACGCCGACGTCGTTGGCCACGACCGGATGGCCCGCCGCCTGCAGCGGGACACCGACGAAAACCAAAACCATCAGCACCACGCCGGTCACGTAGGCCATCACCCGATATCGCAGCACCGCTGCTTTCACGCCTGTCACTCCCGATCCCGATCGTCAAGAAAACCCGTCTACCGCAGTCCGTGCCACCTGCCGTGGTGCTTGACCTCGGCGTTGAGCCGCGCCAGGTAGGCGTTGTACGCGCTGAGCTCCTCGTCCTCATCCTCGGCGGGCGCGGCCGTGCTCACCTGGACGGATCCGATGGGCAGGCTCTCGGCCTCGGCGGCGGCCGCCTTGGGATCCGGCATCTCGCCGCGCCTGATCCGGAACTCATCCCTGATCGTCTTGGCCCAGAAGACCACGGCGAACACAGCGAACAAGGGCCACTCGAACGTGTACGCCCAGCTCAGCGCGTTACCGGTCAGCGCGCGGTGCAACTGCCAGTCGCCCAGCCAGCCCATGCCCCAGAAGCAGACCACCATGAGCAGGTGCCATCCCAGCCACCGGGGGGTGACGAGGAAGTGCCACACGGGACCGGAGAGCTCAACCCGCTCCTCGGTGGCGGCATCCGCCGGGCCCGCGTTTTCCATGCCATGAGGGTAGCGCCGGCGGTAGATAATTCCGGCATGGGTCTGCGCACGGGCTTGTTCGGACACGCTAGGCGGCTGCCTGACCGGCTCGACGACCTGCACGGACCCTGGCAGGGGGTCGTCGTGCTGCCGGTCCACCTGACCTGGCACGAGCTGCGCGAGTTCGACGTCGCCCGGGAGAAGCCCAGGCTGCTGCTGTACAGCATCGTGATCAGCCAGGGCCGCCGGAACGACCTCGCCCGCTTTGTCAACGCGCAGCGGCTGCGCGAGGACTGGCCGCAGCTGCGCCTGCTGGTCAGCAACAAGATGCGGCGGGCCTGCGAGCGCAAGCTCGGTCTGCATCAGCCTGCTCCGTAAAGCCCGTGAGCCCAGCACCCCGTAAAGCCCACACCCCGTAAAGCCCACACCCCGTAAAGCCCACACCCCGTGAAGCCCACACCCCGTAGTGCCCGGCACGCCGTAATAAGCTGCTTATGCGATAATCCAGGAACCCCAGGGGAGCCGGATGCAGGCCTTGGCGTGGCTCGGATTCGTGGTGGGCATCTGGCTGCTGCTGCTCACCGGGTCCAGCGTGATCAAGACGCTGCTGATCCCGCGCAACCTCAGTTCGGCCATCGGCGCCGTGGTGGCCCGTGCGGTGCTCGCCGTCTACCGGTTCCGGACCGCGAAAATCGACGACGTCCACCGCCGAGAAAAGATCTTCGCCAGCGGCGCTCCGACTTACCTGTTCGTGCTGCTGGTGATCTGGATCGCCTGCCTGTACGTCGCCTACGCGCTGCTGCTGCTGCCGTTCTCCAACCACAGCGCGGTGTTCGCGCTGCGGCTATCCGGGTCCTCGCTGTTCACCCTGGGCTTCGCGTCCCCGGCCGGCGCGGCGCCCTACGCGATCGTGTTCGCCGCCGCCATCAGCGGGCTCGGCGTGATCGCCCTGTTGATCGGCTACATGCCGACCCTGTACTCGGCCTACAACCGGCGGGAGACGCTGGTCATCATGCTGGAGGCGCTGTCGGGCAAGCCGCCGTGGGGGCCTGAGCTGCTCGCGAGGCAGCAGCTCATCAGGAACACCTCTTACCTGCCCCGCCTGTACGAGCGGTGGACCGAGTGGGCCGCGGACATCTCGGAAAGCCACACCACGTACCGGACCCTGATCTACTTCAGGTCCCGGTACCCCGAACAGGCCTGGCCGCTCGCCCTGCTGGCCGTGCTCGACGCCGCCGCGCTGCACCTGTCGCTGAACCCGGAGTCGGCGCCCGCCGAGACCAGGCCGCTGCTGCGGGTGGGTTACATCGCCATGCGCTCGATCGCGGGCACCCTGGGCATCGAGGTCAGCGACGACCCGCGCCCCGACGATCCGCTGGTGCTGACCAAGGCCGATTTCGATGAGGCGGTGCAGCACCTGGCCGAGGCGGGCTGGACGTTCGAACGGCCTCCTGAGGAGGCGTGGATGCACTTCCGCGGCTGGCGGGTGAACTGGGAGACGGCGGCGCACGGCATCGCCGCCCACCTTGACCTGCCGCCCGCGCTGTGGTCCGGGCCCAGATCGCGGCGCGGTCTGGCCGCCCGGCCGAAGCGGCCCGCGCACCGCGAGCCGCGGGCCCCTGACGTCAGCGAGAGCTCTCCCGAAGAGGCGGCTGGATCTCCCGACACCCCAGTGCGTATGCCAGGCTGATGACATGCGCAAATACGTGATCATGGGCGTGCAAGGCAGCGGCAAGGGCACGCAGGCTCAGATGCTGGCCGCGGACCTGGACATGGTGCACATCAGCGTGGGCGACATCTTCCGCTGGAACGTGCAGAATCACACCAAGATGGGCGCGCAGGTGCGGCGCGTCATGGCCGCGGGGGAGCTGGTCGGGGACGACCTGGTGGAGTCGGTGGTCAGGGACCGGCTCACCCAGCACGACTGGAACTACGGCTTCATCATCGACGGATTCCCGCGCAACCGGCGCCAGGCCGAGTTCTTCCTGGAGAGCTACGACATCGACGGCGTCATCGTGCTCGACCTGCCGGACAGCGAGGTCCGTCGGCGCGTGCTCAGCCGCAGGCTGTGCGCCAACTGCGGCATGGACTACAACCTGATCGCCAACAGCCCGAAGATTCCCGGCCGGTGCGACACGTGCGGGGGAGAGCTGATCACCAGGGAAGATGACACCGAGGAGGCGCTGGCGGTCAGGCTGCGGGAGTATCACAAGGAGGCCGAGTCCGTCCTCGAGATTTTCCGGCGCAAGGAGTACGTCTTCGTCGTGGACGCGCGGCCCGCGCCCGAGGTCGTCCAGGAGCAGATCAGGACGTGCCTTGGCCTGCCGCCGTATAAGGCCGAGACGCAGCCGGACAAGGCCGAGACGCAGCCGGACAAGGCCGAGACGCAGCCGGCCAAGGTGGAGCGGGAGCCGGCCGCCCAGCGGGGATCCGCGGGTGCGTGAGATCGCGGTCTTCGGCGGCACCGCGCACCCGGCGCTGGCCGCCGAGATCTGCGCGTACCTGGAGGTGCCGCAGCGCCCGGTGCGGTTCAAGCGGTTCGCGAACGACTGCCTGGAGGTCCAGCTGCAGTCGAACTGCCGGGAGCGGGACGTGTTCCTGATCCAGCCGCTGGTGCCGCCGGTGCAGGAGCACCTGGTCGAGCTGCTCCTGATGGCGGACGCGGCCCGGGGCGCGTCGGCGGCGCGGGTGACGGCGGTGATGTCGCACTACGCGTACGCCAGGTCGGACAAGAAGGACGCGCCGCGGATCTCCATCGGCGGCCGCCTGGTCGCCGACCTGCTGGTCACCGCCGGGGTCAACCGGGTGCTCACGCTGACCCTGCACTCGCCGCAGGTGCACGGGTTCTTCTCGGTGCCGGTGGATCACCTGCACGCGCTGCGCGAGCTGGCCGGCCATTTCCGTGACCGGGACCTGTCCAACGCCATCGTGGTCTCGCCCGACCTGGGCAACGCCAAGAGCGCCGCGGCGTTCGCCCGCAGGCTCGGCGTGCCGGTCGCGGCGGGCGCGAAGGAGCGGTTCAGCGACACCGAGGTGCGGATCACCGCCATCATCGGCGACGTGGCCGGCCGGGACGTGATCGTCCTGGACGACGAGATCGCGCGCGGCACCACCGTGTTCGAGCTGCTCGACCGGCTGCACGAGGAGGGAGCGCGTTCGGTCGCCGTGGCCTGCACGCACGGCCTGTTCGTGGACAACGCGCTGGACAAGCTGGCCGCCGCGGACGTGACCGAGATCGTCTGCACCAACTCGGTGCCGTTGCTCGGGGAGCACCCCAAGCTCACCGTCCTGTCGGTGGCCCCGGCGCTGGCCGAAGCCATCAGCCGCATCCACGACGGCGAGTCCGTCAGCTCCCTGTTCGACCAGTAGCTGTCTCTGTGATCCACGCGAGCACCAGGGCTTCCTCCAGCCACGCGTCGTAGCGGCCACTGCGGCCGCCGTGGCCGGCCTCCATCTCGGTCTTGAGCAGGAACGGCCCGCCCCTGGCCACCGCGCGCAGCCTGGCCATCCACTTGGCCGGCTCGTGGTAGGTCACGCGGGTGTCGTTCAGGCCCGTCAGCGCGAAGATCGGCGGGTAAGCCTGGCCGGTGACGTTCTCGTACGGCGTGTACGACTTCATGTACGCGTAGACCTCGGGATCGTGCAGCGGGTCGCCCCACTCCTCCCATTCGGTGACGGTCAGCGGCAGCGACGGGTCCAGGATCGTGTTCAGCGCGTCCACGAACGGCACGTGCGCCACGATCCCGGCGAAGGCCTCCGGCGCCATGTTCGCCACCGCGCCCATCAGCAGCCCGCCCGCCGAACCGCCCCGCGCCACCAGCCGGTCCGAAGACGTCCAGCCCTGCCGCGCCAGGTGCTGCGCGCACGCGATGAAGTCGGTGAACGTGTTCTTCTTGTGCAGCAGCTTGCCGTCGGTGTACCAGGACCGGCCCATCTCGCCGCCGCCCCGGATGTGCGCGATCGCGTAGACGAAACCCCGGTCGAGCAGCGACAGGACCGGAATGGAGAAGCTCGGGTCCCGGGAGATCTCGTAGCTGCCGTAACCGTAGAGCAGGCAGGGCGCGGAACCGTCCCGCGGCGTCCCCTTGCGGCACACCAGCGAGATCGGCACCCGGGTGCCGTCGCTGGCCACCGCCCACTCGCGGTGCTGCTCGTAGTCGTCCGGCTGGTACGCGATGCCGGACGGCGACGGCAGCACCGGCTGGCGCTTGAGCAGGGTGAGCTCGCCGGTCGCCATGTCGCAGTCGTAGACCGAGCCGGGGGTCACCAGCGAGGTGTAGGACAGCCGGAACCGGCTGGCCCGGAACTCGGGGTTCGGCCCGGGGCCGACGCGGTAGACCGGTTCGCCGAACGCGACTTCGTGCTCGCCGTCTTTCCGCAGGATCCGCAGGCCGGTCAGCCCGTCGCGGCGGAAGTACACCACGGTGTAGTCCGCGAACGCGTCCACGCCGAGCAGCCGGGTGTCGGCCCGGTGCGCGACCAGCGGGGTCCAGGTGCCTGGATCGGCCGGTGAGGCGGTCGCGATCTCGAAGTTCTCCGCGCTGTTGTTGTGCAGGATGAGCAGCCGGTCCCCGGCGTCCTCCACGTCGTAGTCCACGCCCTGCCGGCGCGGCGCCACCACTGCGGGTTCGCCGTCCGGCGTGGTGGCGTCGAGCAGCCACACCTCGCTGGTCAGCACGCTGGCCGACTTGATCATCAGGTACCGCTCGCTGCGGGTCAGGCCGACGTAGACGTGGAAGCGCTCGTCCGGCTCCTCGAACACCATGGTGTCCTCGTCGGCCGGGGTGCCGATCCGGTGCCGCCAGACCCGGTAGGGCCGCCAGGCGTCGTCGACGGTCGTGTAGAACAGGGTCGAGCCGTCCAGCGACCACGAGCAGCCGGCGTAGGTGTCCGGGATCTCGTCCGGCAGCGTGGCCCCGGTGGCCAGGTCCTTGATTCTGATCGTGTACCGCTCGTTGCCTGTGAAGTCGGTGGAGTAGGCCAGCCAGCGCTGGTCCGGGCTGGTCCGGAATGCGCCGAGGCTGAAGAAATCGTGGTCGACGGCGAGCTCGTTGCCATCGAGCAGCTCTTCCTCCCCGTCGAGCGGCTTGCCGTCCTCGGCCATCGGCGGGATGACCTCGCCGGGCCGGACCGCGCGGCGGCAGTGCACCGCGTACTGCTTGCCCTCGACGGTCCGTGAGTAGTGCCACCAGCCGCCTTTGCGCACCGGGACGGAAAGGTCGCTCTCCTGCGTGCGCGCCTTGATCTCCTCGAAGATCTGGTCGCGGAGCGGTTCCAGGTGGGCGGTGGCCACCTCGGTGTAGTCGTTCTCGGCTCTCAGGTAGTCGATGGTGTCCGGGTCGTCCTTGTCGGCGAGCCAGGCGTACTCATCGGTCACGGTATCGCCGTGGAAGGTGCGAGGGCTGGGGATCTGCTTCGCCGAAGGCGCCTGGAGGGACGGCTCGATGCTCATGAACGCCCAGTTTAACGATGCGCCCGGGGGCAGCTTTGGCACCATAGACCGGTGCGAGGACATCTGCTGCTCACGAACTGCATCGAAGACGAGGTCACCCGCCCGAACATCGAGCTGGCCCTGAAAGAGGACAAGCTGCTCTGGCTGGACCTGCAGGACACCGACGACGAAACGCTCGCGCTGCTGCGCGAGGTGTTCAAGATCCACCCGCTCGCCGTCGAGGACGTTAAGGAGTTCAACCAGCGGCCGAAGGTCGAGGACTACGACGATTTCGTCTCCCTGGTCGCCTACGGCGCTCACGGCCTGGACCAGCCGATGGTCGAGGTGCACTGCTTCTACGCCGAACATTTCCTGGTCAGCGTGCACCGCGACCAGGTGCCCGCCATCGGCGACGCCTGCCACACCCTCACCCGGCTACACACCGACCGGCGGCTCGTCCGCTCTACCGCCTGCTTGACGCCCCGGTGGACACCATGTTCCCGTTCCTGGCCGCGATAGACGATCGCATCGACGACCTTCGGCCAGAACTTCGCCTGGCTGGTCAGCCGGATGGGGTCGCTCGCCGCCTTCGTCTGCATCGGCATCGGCACCGAGGTCGTGGCCGTCGTCGCCCTGCTCACGCTGTTCCGCCGCCGTGGCTGGATGGGGAAGGGCAGAAGATCTTAAAGACCTTTGGCCGAACGGGCCGCGGTGCGTGCCGTCCCGCCAGCGGATCCCCCTGAGGGCGGGGAGAACCGGCACCGTTAACCTTTCCTGTGGGAGGCTTGGTGCCTGCAGAGGAAGGGCGGTCTCGTGACGGAGCAGTCACATGTTCCCCTGGTCGCGCGCCCAGCGCCGCAACCCACGCCGCAACCGGTGCTGGCCCCGCTTACCGCCGCCGCGATCTTCCTGGTGCTCACGATCGAGCTGGGCGGGGAGGCGGCCGTCAGGGACCTGCTCGGCGACTGGGCCGGCCTGGAGCGGGCGGTGGGCTTCCGCGCCCCGAACCCCCCGCTGGCCTGCGTCGCCGGCATCGGGTCGAGCGCGTGGGATCGCCTGGTCTCCGGACCGCGCCCGGCCGAACTGCACCCGTTCCGCGAGCTGACCGGGACGGTGCACCGCGCCGTGTCCACGCCGGGAGACCTGCTCTTCCACGTCAGGCACGAGCGGATGGACCTGTGCTTCGAGTTCGTGACCCAGGTCATGACCCGGCTGGCCGGGGCGGTCACCGTGGTGGACGAGGTGCACGGATTCCGCTATTTCGACGAGCGCGACCTGCTCGGCTTCGTCGACGGCACCGAGAACCCGGTCGGTGCCGCGGCCGGTTCGGCGGCGCTGATCGGCGATGCCGATCCTGACTTCGCCGGCGGCAGCTACGTCATCGTGCAGAAGTACCTGCACGACATGGCGGCCTGGAACGCCCTGACCACCGAGGACCAGGAGAAGGCGATCGGGCGCGCCAAGCTGTCCGACATCGAGATGGCCGACGACGTCAAGCCGGCCAACTCACACGTCGCCCTGAACACCATCCACGATCCCGACGGCACGCAGCGGCAGATCCTGCGGGCCAACATGCCGTTCGGCGAGGTGGGGCGCGGGGAGTTCGGCACCTACTACATCGGCTACGCGGCCACCCCGAGCGTGACCGAGCAGATGCTGGTCCACATGTTTATCGGCAACCCGCCGGGCAACTACGACCGCATCCTTGATTTCTCCACGGCGGTCACCGGCAGCCTGTTCTTCGTGCCGTCGGCGGACTTCCTCGACGACCTCCCGGATCCGCCAAGCCCGGCCGGTTCCGAAGCGGCGGCCGGGTCGGCGGATAACGGTTCCCTGGGCATCGGCAGCTTGAAGAGGAGCACATAGCCAATGAACAACCTGTACCGCGAGCTCGCTCCGATTTCCGATGCCGCCTGGGCGAGCATCGAGGAGGAGGCCCGCCGGACGTTCGAGCAGCATGTGGCCGCCCGCCGGGTGGTGGACCTGACCGGGCCCGAGGGCCCGGGCCTAGCCAGCCTGAGCACCGGCCACCTCAGCGAGATCGACGCGCCCGCGGACGGGGTCATCGCCCAGCTGCGCACCTCGCAGCAGCTGGTCCAGCTCCGCGTCCCGTTCACGGTGAGCAGGCAGGACGTGGACGACGTGGAGCGCGGCGCGAAGGACTCCGACTGGCAGCCGGTCAAGGACGCGGCCAAGAAGATCGGCTTCGCCGAGGACCGGGCCGTCTTCGAGGGGTACCCGGCCGCCGGGATCACCGGGATCAGGCAGAGCTCTTCGAACCCGGCGATCACGCTGCCCGCTAATGCCCTCGACTACCCGAACGTGGTCAGCCAGGCCGTGAGCTCGCTGCGGCTGGCCGGCGTCGGCGGCCCGTTCTCGCTGCTGCTGTCCGCCGACGCCTACACGATGGTGAGCGAGACCTCCGATCACGGCTATCCGATCCGCGAGCACCTGGCCCGTGTCATCGACGGGGACATTATCTGGGCGCCCGCCATCGACGGAGCGTTCCTGCTCTCCGCCCGCGGCGGCGACTTCGAGCTGCGCCTGGGCCAGGACCTGTCGATCGGTTACCTCTCCCACGACGCCGACACGGTCCAGCTGTACTTCCAGGAATCCCTGACCTTCCTCGGCTACACCACCGAAGCCAGCGTGGCCCTAGCCACCGCCACCGTCGGCTAGACCACGGGTCCCTTTTCACCGCTCTCGGCGAGCAGCCTGCACGTTTCGGTGCGGTCCCGAACAGCAGCTGCAGGTAATCGAGCAGGTTGCCCGGCCTGGCCGCGGACCCTCGCGCCGCGACATAGCCGTCCGGGCGCAGCAGATAGATGCTTCCCGCGGGGTCGAGGCCATCGATGGCCTCGGCCACCTCTACCTGGTCCTGCCAGATGCCCATGCCCGACGGCAAGTCCCCGCCGGGGTCTTGGCCAGGCATCAGGACTATGTGCCGGCCGCGGCGCAGGACTTCATAGAGCCGGGTGGGTTGCCCATTGCTGGTCACCTGGAGGTCTGGCGCCCGTCGGCCCGGCCGGATTCCCGTGCGGTTCCGGTCGGGATACGTCAGTGGGCTCGGGACATAGGCCACGTGGATGTGACCTATCCGGCGGACAGCCCGGCGCTGGAGTGGCGTCAGACGGCCGACCACAGGGACGATGGCGTTGCGAGCGGCCCGCTGCACGGGGTGAGTCACCGTCCCGAGCTTGACCAGGGCGTGCGTCAGGGCTAGGACGTCTGCGGCCACCGGCCCGCGTTCCTGACCGTAGCTTTCCAGCAGCCCGTCTGGCGCCTGACCGGATGCCACCAGGGCCAGCTTCCAGGCCAGGTTGTGGGCGTCCATGACCCCGGTGTTCATGCCCTGGCCGCCTGCCGGGCTGTGGATGTGCACGGCGTCGCCAGCCAGCAGGACGCGCCCGCGCCCGTAGACGTGCGTGGAGCGCCGCTGGCACCGGAAGGTGGCCAGCCAGGCCGGGTCGGACACGGGTACGGGCTCCGGCGCGGTGTAGTCCCCTTGGTCGATGGCAAGCGATGCCGCGCCGTTCAGCGCCTTGACCCGCGTGGTGGTCGCGTCCCTGGTCAGGCCGAGCAGCGCCGTCAGCCGCCGGCGCCCCTCGGTGAAGTGACCGCGGACGCCCCAGAAGCGGGACATGGCTACGGCCAGCCTCAGCGCATCGCGGGGCTCATGCTGGGTGTACCAGTCGATGGCGGCGCGGATGTTCTGGTGCTCGACCTCGAGCCGGTCGAGCCACTCCTGCTCGCCGGGGCCGCGCAGCCCCCGCCCGGCCGCTTCGGCCACGGCTAGGAACGTGGCGGCGTGGCTCGCCTCGATCCGCTCCCGCTCCGGCATCTCGGCCAGCCGTTCGGCGGCGTACTCGCGGACCACGGACAGCATCCCGAACCGCGGGCTGCAGGGCCCCTCGACTTGGCGCAGCAGGCTCTGGTCGACGAGCTCCTCGAGTCCATCCAGGACCTCGATGCCCAGGTCGATCGCCGCCGCGCAGACGGACTCGGCGCCCTCGAGGCTGATACCGCCGCGGAACACCGAGCAGGCCGTCAGCAAGCGCCCGGCGCCCGCACCGAGCAGCCCGTAGCTCCAGGCGATCGTGCCGCGCAGGGTCTGCTGACGCTGCGGCAGGTCACGGGCACCGCCGACCAGCACGGGCAGCGCATGCTCCAGCCGGGCGAGCAAGGAGGCGGGCGGCAGGAGCTTGACCCGCGCCGCCGCCAGTTCGACCGCGAGGGGCAAGCCATCGAGTCTTCGGGCGATCCCGGCGATCAGGGCGGCGTTGTGTTCGTCGAGGACGAAGCCCGGCCAGACGGCTTGGGCGCGCTCGGTGAACAGCCGCACCGACTCGCAGCCCGCGACCGCGGCGACCGTGGCGCATTGCGGGTCCGGCACCCGCAGGGGAGGGACGGCATACTCTTGCTCGCCGCTGAGGTGAAGCGGCGCGCGGCTGGTCACCACGATCCTCAGCGCCACCGTCGCCTGCAAGATTTGCGCGACCACGGGAGCGGCTGCGATCAGGTGTTCGAAGTTGTCGAGCAGAATAAGGACGCGCGCGTTTTCGAGGTGGCTTCGCAGGCGATCCAGCAGCGGCCGGTCGCCCACGTCCCGCAGCCCGATAGCCTGCGCGATCGACGAGAGGACGAGATCTGGATTCCCGACCGGTGCCAGCGCCACGAAGAACACGGCTTCGGGGAACCCGCCGGTGACCTCGGCAGCCAGCTGGAGGCTAAGCCTGGTCTTGCCGCTGCCGCCGGGGCCGGTGAGCGTCAGCAGGCGGCTGCGCTCCAGGAGCCCCTTCAGCTCCTGGAGCTCCCGTTCCCGGCCGATAAAGCTGGTCAGCTGGCGCGGGAGGTTATCCGGACGGTGATCTAGAGCGCCCGTCGGGGGCATACGGCCATTATCACCCCAAGGCTCATGTCCGATGGCGGCGGCGATTCGAGCATTCCTGCCCGTTATTCGTAACGGGTGGGCGGGAACGGCTCGCGTTCAGCGATGGGGCCTAGCTCGTCCTTGTCCAGTTCGCGCCGGACCTCGGCCCGCTCTTCCTGCCACTCCTCGGTCTGGGTGATGTCCTCGGGTTGCGGCGGCGTGTCGGTGGCCGACGGCACCTCGTCCGGGTCGTAGGCGTCAAGCCCGGCGGCGACGCGCTCCTCCTCGGTGAGGCGGGCGAGTTGCTCGTCGTCGAGGCGCTGCGACGCGCCCCCGTGCTCGCGGCGGTCCCGGTGGAACTGCTCTGGGAAGTCACCCGGATCCTGCTCTGACATTGCGCCTCCTCCGGTTCATGCGACGTGGTCTAACTTACCCGGCGGGGCGCATCGACTCGAGATGGCCGCGCAGTCCGCGGGCGCCGATGGCGAGGTCGGCTGGATCCCGGGAGTTGCGGGCCAGGCTGAGGATCCCCTCAATCTGGGCCACCAGGGGCGTGCGCGCCGTGCAAGCACATAGGTCTGTTCCAGTCGCCCGGTGCCGAGGTCAAGCGCGCGGACGTACGCGGCGGGGGCCTCGGCGCGGGCACCGACGGCCAGGCTCAGGCGGTGCACGGGCAGCGCGTTCGTCATGGCCGACGACTCCACGTCGACATCCAGGCAGCCGTCGAGGTGACCGGCTGGATGGCCGTCGACATACCAGCGTCCCGCGCCGCCAGACTCAAGCACGGTCTGGCGGGGGCCCGAGGTGGTTCTGGCCGTGATGCGCGCACTGCGTGTGGCCCAGGCCGCGTCCAGTTGGATGTGGTAAGTCACGATCCAGGTTTCGGTGTCTTCGACCGCGGTTGTCGTCCCGTCGATGTGCCAGCCGCCCTGCGTGGGCCGGCGTGACCTGGTCACCGGCCCGGATGCCGGTGCCGCCCAGCCGGGCATCGCAGGTCGCGTACCGGTCGACGACCGCCGCGGCTGGCTCTAGCCGCAGCGACTCCTCGATCGCCGCGGGGACCAGGCCGCGGTCCGCGAGCACCGTATCGAGTTCGGCGGGGGAGGAGAGCAGGTGCAGCAGGGCGTTGGCGATCATGCCTTCGGTGGTCTCGATCCCGCCGAACATCAGGACCGCCGCGTTGGAGATGGCCTCCGCCTCGGTCAGCGGCCCGGCGACCTCGGACAGCAGTGTGGCAGATCCCGGCGTCGCGATGACCTCGCGCAGGCTGGCGGCGAGTTCGGCGAACGCCGCCGGGCCGGCTGAGCCCACGGCAGCGGCCGCATCGGCATTTCGAACCGGCGCGGGCCCAGGAGCACGGGCCGCTGGCGGTGCGCCGGCCGCGGCCTCGGCTTGCACGGCGGCCACGATCCCGTCGTACCAGGCGAGGATCCTCGCGGGATCGGTCTGGCCGAGGCCGAGCGTCTCCGCCATGACCGTGACCGCGAGCGGCCCGGCCACGGCCCGGCGTAGTTCGGCCGCACCGCGCGGCTGGATGGCCGACACCAGGCGGTCGGCCTCGGCCTGGGTGAACGAGGCGAGCCGCGCGTGGACCTCATCGTGCCGGAAGGCGCGGTTGAAGGGACCCCGGTGGCGCGCGTGCTGCGCGCCGTCCAGTGAGAGCATGCTCGGCCCGACCACTTTGGCCGTGGAGAAACGAGGGTCGTCGACCGTGAACGTCCGCGCATCACGCAGGACCTCGACGGCCAGGTCATAGCCGGTGACGAGCCAGGCGCCGAGGACGGGCACCCAGCTGACCGGCGCGGCGGCCCGCAGCCGCGCCAGCACCGGATGAGGATCGGTCTCCAGCTCAGCCAGCGTGACCGCACTGGCTGGCGTTCCCGGCGCGGGCACCTTAACCCGCCGATGCCGGGGGAGTGACCCGGGGGAGCCGAGAGGTTCTCGCCTGGTCCCGCGCGACGCCGGGCGAGGACGGCCATCAGGATCCACCCGGCGACGAGCACCAGCCAGAAGTTCACCAGACGGTACGCGAGCACGGCCGCCAGCGCCGGTGAGCTGTGCAGTCCGGTGGCGGTCAGCGCGGCCGTCAGGGCCAGTTCGACCAGGGCGAATCCCCCGGGCGTGATGCCGGTGCTGCCGACGGCGGCGCCGGCCCCGTAGACGAGCAGCAGGTTGTCCCACGGCACGGGCAGGCCCATGGCCCGGATCGCGAAGGCGAGCACCGCGCAGTCCGCGGCCCAGTTCAGCACCGCGAGCCCGGACACCTCCGCGTAGCTCAGCCAGGGCATCCGGATGCTCGCCACCCGGTCCAGAAACCCGTCCAGCCCGTCGACTCCGTTGGCGGGCACACCGAAGATGCTCCGGGAGAAGCCGACCAGCCAGGCGATGACCCGGTGCAGGGCCGTCCGGACGTTCTCGAAGCGCAACGCGAGCAGGACGGCGACGCCCGGGACGATGAACACGAAAGCTCCGGCCAGCCCGGCCGCGCTGGCCAGGGACGCCGAGCCGGCGAGCGCGCCGATGGCCAGCAGGAAGGCTAGCGCCGAGGTGGAGAAGATGGCCGACACGGCCAGCGTCCAGCCCGTCGTCGCGGCGTCGACACCGTGCCGGCGGAACTGGCGGTAGGAGAAGACCATGGCTAGTTCGGCGCCGGCGAACGGCACGGAGATGGACAGCGCGTTGGCCGCGTAGGTGATCGTCATCACCGAGCCCAGCCCGGTCTTCCCGCCGGTGACGCGCACCAGGCGCCTCCGGCTGAGCCCGAAGCTCGTCAGCGAGATCGCTTCGGCCGCCACCGCGAGCAGGAACCAGCCCACGTTCAGGTTGGTCAGCACCCGCAAGGACTCGGCCAGGGTGTGGCGTTCCACGATGATGACGCTGATCAGCACGGCGATGGCGAGCGTCGCGAGCAGGCTCCGCCGCACCTCGTACCCGCGCGGCGCCTGCACCGGTACCAGGGACTGATCCAACGCCGCTACCGCGTCGCCCGTCTCCGTCTCCGCCGTGGCGTCGACCCCCTCGGTCACGGCATCCGCTCCGCAGGCACCGGCCTGGGGACGGACGGGCTAGTCGGCATCATGGGACAAAATACCCTGGCTATGTTACAAAACCTGTGGTCGGGGGCCTGAGGGCCTGGTGAGGGTGGTCGACGGCCGCCAGCAGGGCGGGGAAGGCCTGGTGGAGGGCGCAAACCCGGCCCGTTCGGCCAAAATGTTTTTCGAATTTAAGTTCGAAATTCGGGACACTTCGGGACGGCCGGGGGAGCGGCCCTGGCCAGGTAGGTTGTGCGGGTGGCGGCAGACGTGCGGATCCTGCTCATCTCGGGCAGCATCAGGAGCGGGTCAGGTAACGCGGCGGCGCTGCGGACGGTGCAGGCGGTGGCGCCGGACGGGATCACGGCGGAGATGTATGAGGGACTCGCGGCGCTGCCTGCCTTCAACCCGGACGAGGATGAGCATCCGGCGGGGCCCGCGGCGCAGCTCAGGGAGCGGATCGCCGCGGCTGGCGCGCTGCTGTTCTGCACGCCCGAATACGCGGGCACGCTGCCCGGCAGCCTGAAGAACCTGCTCGACTGGACGGTCGGCGGCGGCGAGATCTACGGCAAGCCCGTCGGCTGGATCAACGTCGCGGTGAGCGGCCGGGGCACGGGCGCCGAGGAGCATCTCGCCATGGTGCTGCGTTACGTCGGGGCGGGGACCCCAGACCTTCAAAGAACCCTGTCTATCCGCACGATGGTGATCACGTCGCCCTCAACCTCGTACAGCACCCGGTAAGCGCCGACGCGCAGCCTGCGGTAACTGCCGCGGACGAACACCTCCGGCGGCTCCAGGTCGTCAGCTAAAGCCGCAACAGTCTGGTTGACGGCCCGCATCCCTGCCTGGTCGGCCATGAACCGGCGCGCTGACGTCAGCGCGCCGTGCCGCCAGACGACCCTCACCGGCCGCCGCCGAGCAACTCGGCCATGACAACCTCATGGGGGATGGTGCCGCCAGGGCGTCCGGCCGCCTTCCATGCCTCATGCTCGGCGATGGCGGCGCTGATCTCCGCCTCCTCGATCTCCTCGGCCGAGGCACTTTCCCTGAGAGCCGTGAGCATGCGGTACTCGTGCAGGGGCACAATCACGGCGGTCTCGCCGCCGAGATGAATCACGTCGTGACCGTCGCCGTGCTCTGATGACCGTGCGCTCATGCTGATGATGCTAGTCCCGGCAGGCCGCCCGGGGGTTGTCAGACTCGCATGCAGGAACCGCGGTTCTTATACGTTCTCGAGCCCGCCACCTGCGCGACGGGATGACACACTGCTAGCCGGCCTCGACGATCTGCGGATTGACACGCCGTAATGGAGCCCACATGTTGGCTGTCACGGGACATGGCTGTCCCGTGACAGCCAACGTGTCGTCTGGGACCTGGGAAACGACATGTTCTTGGCACGCTGACGGCCCGAGTTTGTGTCAGCCATCATGTCGTTTCCGGAGCCGAAGGGCTGGCGGCGGGGCCGCAGTGATCATCCTCCGCGCAGCCGGACGCGGAACGCGTATCTGGGCCGCCCGGAGCGCCGGAGGCTAGCGTGACTTCACCAGCGTCAGGTACGCGATCACCACGCCTGCAATCGTCGTGATGAGGATCCAGACGTCGACACGGAGCAGGGCTCGCCGGCGGTGACGCGCCGCCGGGCTGTCTGCCCGTGTTCCGCGCTTGCGCCGTGCCCGTCAAATCGATGCGGGGAAGCCGGGAGCTTGACGCAACCAGGAGGTTGCTATAGATTTATCGCAACTGAATGGTTGCTATACGCGGAGGTTCTCTCATGCCTATCCCGGATCGCATCGAGCGCACCATCGATCTCGCCCAGCCGCCGCAGCGGGTGTGGGAGGCGCTGACCAGCGCAGAAGGACTCGGCGGCTGGTTCGGCGATCGCGCCACCGTCGACCTGCGCCCCGGCGGCACGGCCTACGTCGAGTGGGATGACGAGGATTACAAAGCGACGCTGACGATCTCCGTCGTGGAGCCGCCGGCCAGGTTCGCCTGGACGTGGGGGATCCAGGGGCTGCCCGCCACCGATCCGCGCCGGACCTACGTCGAGTTCACCCTCGCGCCGAGCGACGGGGGGACACGGCTGACCGTGGTGGAGTCCGGATTCGCTCAGGTGCCCGACGAGCTGCTCGACACCGCCTATCACGGCAATGTCGAGGGCTGGCGCAAGGAGCTGGCCGAGCTCGCCGACTACCTCCATGCCGCGGCCTGACCCGGAGGCAGTCGCAGAGGCGGTCTTCGCCGCGCTCGCCGAGCCGACCCGGCGCAGCATCCTCGGCGCCCTCGCTGCCCGCGGCCCGACGACGGCGACCGGCCTGGGAGGCCTGCTGCCGATCTCGCGGCAGGCGATCACCAAGCACCTCGAGCTGCTCGCCGCCGCGGGCCTTGTACTCGCCGAGCCTGGCGAGCGCCGCCGGATCCGCTACCGCGTCAACGCGGCGCCGATGGCGATTGCCCAGTCCTACCTCGCGGCGCTGGCCCGGGACTGGGACAGCAAGCTGGCCCGGCTGCAGCGCTCGCTGGACGCCCCGGCTCCCCAGCCCGAGGCCGCTGCTCCGGACCCGGCAGTACCGGGGAGATGATCTGACGCGGCCGGCCGGCCGGCCCGATCACGTCTCGGCGATCACAGGAGCACACGGAGATGAGCGCTACCGGGCTTCCGCGGTCCGCAGTCGGTCCGTATCTATTAGGAGGATGTTATGACAATCGCAGACAAGGCAGTTCTGGTGACCGGGGCCAATCGCGGCATCGGGCAGGCGCTGGTCGAGGAAGCCCTCAGGAGAGACGCGAAGCGGGTGTATGCCGGCACGCGTCAGCCCCTGGCCCACCCGGACGGGCGCGTCACGCCCCTGACCCTGGACATCACCAGCGCGGCGCAGATTCAGGCAGCTGCCGATCAGGTCGGATCTCTCGATGTCCTCATCAACAACGCCGGCCTGGCGCTTTACGATGACATCACCGATCGTGCCGCGCTCGAACAGCACCTCGCCGTCAACCTCTTCGGCACCTACGGCGTGACCCAGGCCTTCCTGCCGTTGCTGACTGGTTCCCGGGGAGCCATTGTCAACAATCTGTCGTTGAACGCCTTCGCCCCCCTGCCGCTCATTCCGGCCTACTCGATCTCCAAGGCGGCCGCGTTCAACATGACGCAATCGCTGCGCGCTCTTCTGGCCGGACGGGGCGTGCGGGTTCATGCCGTCCTGACCGGCCCTACAGACACCGATATGTCACGAGGCCTCGACATACCGAAGGCCTCGCCGGAGTCCGTCGCGCGAGCCATCTTCGACGGAGTGGAGAAAGAGGAGGAGGACATCTTCCCCGATCCCATGTCACAGTCCATGGCCGAGAGCTGGCGCAGCGGTGCGACCAAGGCGCTCGAGCACCAGTATGCGGCACTCGTAACAGCAGAGCCCGTCAAGTCATAAGCAAAGGCCGGAAACCCGGGCTCGCGCATGAGCTTGGACCTGAACCGAAAGGTGGACATCTCGCCATGAAGACCCCCCCGATCGTGTCACCCCAGGAGTGGGAGGCGGCGCGCCAGCAACTGCTCGTGAAGGAGAAGGACCTGACCCGCGCCCGTGACGCGCTGGCCGCCGAGCGCCGGCGGATGCCGTGGCTGGCCGTGGAGAAGGAGTACGAGTTCGACGGACCCAAGGGCAAAACGAGCCTGCCCGGCCTGTTCGAGGGCCGCCGTCAGCTGATCGTCTACCGCGCCTTCTTCGAACCCGGCGTGTCCGGCTGGCCCGGCCATGCCTGTCCCGGCTGCTCCCTGGTAGCCGACCAGGTCGCCCACGTCGCCCATCTGAACGCCCGCGACACCACTCTCGCCTTCGCCTCGCGCGCGCCGCAGCCAGACATCGAGCGCGTGAAGGCGCGGATGGGCTGGACGATGCCCTGGTACACCATGACCGACGGCTTCGACACCGACTTCGGCGTGGACGAATGGCACGGCACGAACGCGTTCATCCGCGACGGCGATACCGTGTTCCGCACCTACTTCATCAACAACCGCGGCGACGAGGCAATGGGGAGCACCTGGAGCTACCTCGACCTGACCGCGCTCGGACGCCAGGAGGACTGGGAGGACTCGCCCGAGGGCTACCCCCAGACCCCACCGTACACGTGGTGGAACTGGCACGACGAATACGGCGACGCCACATGAACGCCCACGTCGGCGGCGTGCCAGTCGAGAAGACCCCGCTGCCCTTGGTGAGCGGGTTGGGCGCCGGGTGCCTACTGGCCCGTCGGACTGTATTGGAGCGTGTATGAGAATGGCAGACACGGACGCGACGCCGGCTTCGCGCTCCGCCGCCATGACGGGCGCTGGGACAGCCGTGACGGCAGCCGCGCTGACGGCGACGCTCGGGCTCGCCGCCGCAGCCTGGGTCGTCGCGGTCCGGCAGATGAACGGGATGGACATAGGCGTTGCGACCCGGCTCGGTTCGTTCGCGTTCTTTGTCGCCCTGTGGGTGCCGATGATGGCGGCGATGATGCTGCCGGGCGCGGCTCCGGCCGTCTTGAGCCGCGCTCGGGCTAGCGGCCGGGTGCGTGCCGTGCCGCTCTTCGTCGGGTCCTACCTTGCCGTCTGGACAGTCGTGGGCGTCGCCGTGTATGCGCTGTACCGGCCGCACGGGTCTGTCGCCGCCGGCGTGGTTGCGATCGCGGCAGGTGTCTATGAGGTCACGCCGGTCAAGCGGTACTTCCGCCGGCGCTGCCGCCAGAGCGTCCGCTCTGGGTTCGGGTTCGGGCTCTGCTGCGCCGGCTCGAGCATCGGGCTGATGCTGATGCTGGTGGCGCTGGGCGTCATGAGCGTCACCTGGATGTCCGTGATCGCCGTCCTCGTCCTCGCCCAGAAGCTCCTGCCCGCGAAAGCCGCCGTCGACGTGCCGCTGGCGCTCGCGATCACCGGACTCGGGATCCTGATCGTCATCGCGCCCTCGTCGGTTCCCGGACTCACGCCGCCGATGTGAGCGTCACCGGTGGCGCGGGCCACGCCGAGCCGTTGTAACGACAAAGGAGAGAAACAATGACCGATCACAAGACCGGAACACGTGAACAGTGGCTGGCGGCCCGGCTGGAGCTGCTCGAGGCCGAGAAGGCGCTAACGCGGCGCAGCGATGAACTGGCGCGGTGGCGACAGGAGCTGCCCTGGGTCCGGATCGGCAAGGAGTACCGCTTCGAGACCGGCGAGGGTACGGCGTCCCTCGCCGATCTCTTCGCAGGACGCTCGCAGCTGCTCATCTATCATTTCATGTTCGGGCCCGAGTACACGGCAGGGTGTCCGTCCTGCTCGGCGATCGCGGACGGCTTCGACGGCTCCGTCGTGCACCTCGCGAATCACGACGTCACGCTCTGCGCGGTGTCGCGGGCTCCGCTGGCGAAACTGCAGGCGTACAAGCAGCGGATGGGCTGGGGCTTCCCCTGGGCGTCTTCGTCCGGCAGCGACTTCAACTACGACTTCCAGGCGGCGATCACCAAGGAGCAGTGGGAGTCGGGAGCGGTCGAGTACAACTTCCGCAGGGCGGACTTCCGGCCGCCAGCCGGTCAGGACCGTTCCGGGCTCGATGAGTTCGCATCGAGCATCGTCGGGACGGACTGGGCGACGTACAGGCGGGAAGGGCCCGGTGTGAGCGCGTTCGCGCTCGAGGATGGCGTCGTGTACCACACCTACTCGGCATACGAGCGTGGGCTGGACGGCCTCTGGGGCATGTACCCGTGGCTCGACCGCGCGCCACTCGGTCGCAACGAGACCGGCTTCTGGTGGCGCCGCCACGACGAGTACGACAGCCAGTGAAACCATGGACACGCAAAGGATGGCCATCGTCACCCAGGATCCCGCCCCCGCGATCCGGCTGAACCGGCCGGCCGGGCGCTGGGTGCTGCTGGCGACGGTGCTGGGCTCGAGCATGGCCTTCCTGGATGCCACCGTGGTCAACGTGGCGCTGCCGACGATCGGCCGGAATCTCGGTGCCTCACTCGGCGGCCTGCAGTGGACCGTCACCGCCTATACGCTCACGCTCGCGGGCCTGATCCTGCTCGGCGGCGCGCTCGGCGACCGGCTCGGCCGCCGCCGGATATTCATCCTGGGAGTCGGCTGGTTCGCCCTGGCGTCGGCGCTGTGCGGGCTAGCGCCGAGCATCGGCGTGCTGATCGCGGCGCGCACGCTGCAGGGCATCGGGGGAGCCCTGCTCACCCCCGGCTCGCTGGCGATCATCCAGGCCACGTTCGCCGCTGAGGACCGGTCCCGGGCGGTGGGCGCCTGGTCGGGTCTCGGCGGGGTGGCCGGGGCCGCGGGGCCGCTGCTCGGCGGCTGGATCGTGCAGGCCGCCGGGTGGCGCTGGGTCTTCCTGCTCAACCTGCCGCTGGCCGTTCTCGTGATCACGGTGACGGCGCGGCACGTCCCGGAGACCAGGGATCCGTCCGCCGGCGGGCGGTTTGATGTCGCGGGCGCGGCGCTCGCGGCGCTGGCGCTGGCCGGGATCACCTACGCGCTGATCGAGGCGACCGGCGGGGGCGGCCTGGCGGGGCCGGTGACCGCGGCGGTGGTCGGCGTCGCCGCCGCCATCGCGTTCGTCCGCGTCGAGCGTCACCGCGGCCGCTCGCCGGACCGGGTGCCGCCGATGCTGCCGCTGGACGTGTTCGCTTCCCGCCAGTTCACCTCGGTGAACATGATTACGTTCCTGGTCTACGGCGCGTTCGGGGGGGTGATCTTCCTGCTCGTGCTTCAGCTTCAGCTCGTGGCTGGGTTCTCGCCGCTGGCGGCGGGCACCGCGCTGCTGCCGACCACGATCCTGATGCTGCTGTTGTCGTCGCGTGCCGGAGGGCTGGCGCAGCGGATCGGGCCCCGGTGGCCAATGACCGTCGGGACTGCGACCTGCGCCGTCGGTCTGCTGCTGCTGACCAGGATCGGCGGGCACGCGTCCTACCTGGCGGACGTCCTGCCCGCTGTGATCGTCTTCGGGCTGGGTCTGTCGCTGACCGTCGCCCCGCTGACCGCGACCGTGCTGGCCGGCGCGGACGTCCGCCATGCCGGGGTGGCCAGCGGCGTGAACAACGCCGTCGCCCGCGCCGCCGGGCTGCTGGCGGTGGCCGGGCTGCCCGCGGTGGTCGGGCTGACCTCGGCCGACTATCATTCGGCGGCCGCCTTTGGCAGCAGCTTCAAGACGGCCATGATCGTGTGCGCTGCGCTGCTCGCGGTCGGCTCAGCTCTGTCCGCGCTGACGATTGACCACAACGTGCTGCGGTCGGCGCCCGATCGGCCGATTCCGGAGCCGGAGTACCAGATGAACTGCGCGGTCTGCGGCCCGCCGCTGGAGCCCGGCGAGAGTCTTGGCCCGCAGAGTCGGCGCGCTGACCGCACCGGGTCTGCTCACTCCCGAAGTACGTCGCGCCACTACTCCCGGGCATACCGCGAACCCGCTCCAGAGTCAACAAACTACCGCTAGAACCAGGACGGCCCGTGGGGCGTGTACGGCTCCTCGAGTGCGTGGATCTCGTCGTCAGTGAGGTGCAGCTCGAGCGCTGCGACAGCTTCGGTCAGGTGATGCGATTTGGTCGCTCCGACGATCGGAGCGGAGACGACGGGGTTGTTTAGCACCCACGCAAGCGCGACCTGGGCCATGCTGATGCCGCGGGTTTCGGCGACTTGCTGGACGGCATTGACGACAGGCTCGTCGAGGGGTGAGTCGAAGGACTTGACGATCTCATCTACGGTGGAGCGGTGGGACTGCTCTCCCCATGGACGCGTGAGGCGTCCCTTGCCTTGCGGGGAGTAGGGGACGACGCCCACGCCCATGTCGGCGCACATGGGCAGCAGTTCGCGCTCTTCTTGGCGCCTGAGCAGGTTGTACTGGTTCTGCATGGCCACGAATCGGGTCCAGCCGCCGAGGTCGGCCGTGTGCTGGAGCTTCGCAAATTGCCAGGCGTACATGGAAGAGGCGCCTAGGTAGCGGACCTTGCCAGCTTTGACGATGTCGTGCAGAGCCTCCATCGTCTCCTCGACCGGGGTGTCCGGATCGAAGCGATGGATCTGGTAGAGGTCGATGTAGTCGGTGCCGAGCCGGGTCAGGGAGGCGTCGGCCTGCTCGAAGATCGCCCTGCGGGACAGGCCCTGCCCGCCGGGGCCGTCGTGCATCTTGCCGAACACCTTAGTTGCCAGCACGATGTCCTCGCGACGGGAGTAGCGCTTGATGGCGCGACCGACCAGCTCCTCGGAGGTGCCGTGCTGGTACGTGTTCGCCGTGTCCCAGAAGGTGATGCCCGTCTCGACGGCCTGTAGGAAGAACGGCTGGGCTGCGTCGTCGTCAAGGGCCCAGCGGTGCGCGTTGGTACTCGTGTTGTCGCCGTAGCTCATGCAGCCCAGCGCGAGACGGCTCACTCTTAGACCGGTGTTACCCAGGCGGGTGTACTCCATCGTCATCTCCTTTGTATACGAGCTCTGTGAGCCGCCACATGACATGCCAGATGACATGATGCTGGCAAAGTGACATGTTGGCTGGCACGGGACAGCCACCGGGGCATCTGTATACCCCTCCTCTCACAGACCGGTAAAGGGGCGTGTTCAACAGGGTCGGGTAGGCATTCGTCCTGCTCTACATACAGTCGTATGTGGCACGATCTCGCAGGTGACCAGCAGACCCGCCGCGGCGCAGCACCTGCGCGACCTCGTGTGGCTGCGCCGCGTCCGCGACCGGATCGACCGGGAGTACGCGCAGCCGCTGGACGTCGAGGCGCTCGCCCGCGGCGCGCACATGTCGGCCGGGCACCTCAGCCGCGAGTTCCGGCTCGCCTACGGCGAGTCGCCGTACGGCTACCTGATGACGCGGCGGATCGAGCGCGCGATGGCGCTGCTGCGTCGTGGCGACCTCAGCGTCACCGAGGTCTGTTTCGCGGTCGGCTGCTCGTCGCTGGGCACCTTCAGCAGTCGCTTCACCGACCTGGTCGGTATGCCGCCCAGCACCTACCGGCGCCACGCGGCGCGCGCGACGGCGGGGATGCCGTCGTGCGTGACGAAACAGGTGACCAGACCGATCAGGAATCGAAAAGCGCCGGTCACCGAGCCGCAGCTAGCATGACCGCCATGGACATCACCATTCACGCGACCTTCCTCCCGCATGACGACCCGGACGCATCCCTGGCCTTCTATCGCGACACCCTCGGCTTCGAGGTCCGCAACGACGTCGCATACGGCGGGATGCGCTGGATCACGGTCGGCCCCGCCGACCAGCCCGGCACGTCGATTTCCGGGCTTCCCGTTCGTCTTTAAGCTCGACAAGACACAGCGGGTCGATGTGACCCACGACCTTAGGAGTGACTATGACCGGCTCTTCCACCCAGGGAATCAAGACCGTGCTGTGTCCCGTGTCCGACCTCTCGACGGCCAAGGCGGTGTACGCCGCCCTGCTTGGCGTCCCGCCGCAGGCCGACTCGTCCTACTACGTCGGCTTCGAGACCGCCGGCCAGCACATCGGGCTGGTGCCGGGCGGTGGACCGCAGGGCATGACCTCGCCGGTGCCCTACTGGCACGTGCCGGACATCGAGGCGAAGCTGGCGGAGGTGACCGCTGCCGGTGCCACCGTGAAGGAGCCCGCGCGCGACGTCGGTGGTGGCCGCCTGGTGGCCACCGTCACCGACCCCGATGGCAACGTCCTCGGGCTGCTTGAGGACCGATGAGTGCCGGCCCCTCGCTCCCGCCCCCAGCGTCGCCGCGACACCGAGCATCGGCTCACCCACGACATCGATGCCTGGGTGGCGAGTGCTTCGGCCGACGGTGCGCCGCATCTGGTGCCGCTGTCCTTCGACTGGGACGGCGAGGCGCTGCTGGTGGCCACGCCGACGGACAGCCCCACCGGCAGGAACCTGTCTGCCACCCGGGGCGTTCGGCTGGGGCTGGGCCACACCCGCGACGTGTCCATGATCGAGGGCGAA
>WNFC01005288.1_pt1 | contig 30460 bp, 29 predicted proteins | sample 5400541 | NCBI WGS metagenome assembly WNFC01 (sample SAMN13153342, study PRJNA577476) | soil metagenome | isolation source: 120 cm saprolite under Douglas fir tree site 2 hole 2 replicate 1 | place: USA:California | collected 2015-04-18
TAGGCCTCGTTCGATGGTTCGAGCGCGCCGGTCAACAGGCAGCTTTCCGGCATCGGCTGCGGCGCAAGGCGCGGATAGATGCAGGAAGATCCTAGGAACAGCAGCTTTTCGACCTGACAGCGGCGCGCCGCCTCGATCACGTTCGTTGCGATCGCGAGGTTGTCATAGAGGAATTCGCCGGGGCGGCTCGCGTTGGCATGGATGCCGCCGACCCGGGCAGCGGCGAGAAACACCGCCTGCGGCCGGTGCTCGTCGAACCAGCGGTCGACCGCCGCCTGGTCGCGCAGGTCGAGCGCCTCGCGGGCCGCGGTCAATAGCCGGCATCCCTCCTGCGCCAGCCGCCGCATCAGCGCCGAGCCGACCATGCCGCGGTGGCCAGCGACGAAAACCCGCTTACCCTCTATGCTGTACATGCCGACGACCTCTCAGTCGGGCGAGAAATTGGGCTTGGTTCCGGCTTTCAGCAATGCCAGATCGCTGTCGACCATCTCGCGGACGAGGGCGTCGAAGCCGATCTTGTGAACCCAGCCGAGCTGGCTGCGCGCCTTTGACGGATCGCCGCAGAGGCGGTCGACCTCGGTCGGCCGGAAATAGCGCGGATCGACCGCGACCAGCACATCGCCGCTCTTGGCATCGATCCCGTGCTCGTCGGGACCGCGACCGCGCCACTCGATCTGGCGGCCGACATGGGCAAAGGCATGCTCGACGAATTGGCGCACTGAATGGGCTTCGCCGGTCGCCAGCACATAATCGTCGGGCTCGTCCTGCTGCAGGATGCGCCACATGCCCTCGACATAATCGCGGGCGTGGCCCCAATCGCGCTCGGCATCGAGGTTGCCGAGGTAAAGCCGCTGCTGTGAGCCGAGCGTGATGGCCGCGACCGCACGGGTGATCTTACGGCTGACAAAGGTCTCGCCGCGGGTCGGTCCCTCATGGTTGAACAGGATCCCGTTCGAGGCGTGCATCCCGTACGCCTCGCGATAGTTCACGGTGATCCAGTAGGCATAGAGCTTGGCCGCCCCGTAGGGGCTGCGCGGGGCGAACGGCGTCGTCTCCCGTTGCGGCGATTGCGCGGCCTTGCCGTACAGCTCTGACGTCGCCGCCTGATAGAAGCGGGTGACGTGTTCCCGCTTCAGAATACGCAGCGCTTCGAGCAGGCGCAGGGTCCCGAGCGCATCGGCATTGGCGGTGTATTCCGGCGTCTCGAAGCTGACCATGACATGGCTTTGCGCCCCGAGATTGTAGATCTCGGTCGGCTGGATCTCCTGCACCAGGCGGATCAGGTTGGTGGCGTCAGTCAGGTCGCCGTAATGCAACCGGAACGGCGCGCCGCCCTCATGCGGGTCATGGTAGAGGTGATCGACGCGTTCTGTGTTGAATGACGACGCGCGCCGCTTGACCCCGTGAACGGCGTACCCTTTGTCGAGCAGCAGCTCGGCCAGATAGGCGCCGTCCTGACCGGTGGCGCCGGTAATCATCGCGACCTTATCCGCCATTCCGCCGCCTTCGTTCAGCTGGATCGCCGCCTTATACCATACGGATATCGACGCGCGGCGGGGTGCCCTCCGGCCGCGGTTCGATTTGATCAGAACAGCTTGCCGGGGAAGTTCCGATCGACGTAGTGGAGCAAGAGCGAGATCGATCGCTCGCCCATCGAGAACGGTGGTCGGGAGTGCTCCAATTCCTCGCCGCAGAACAGCAGCGAATCGCCGACCCCCTGCCGGATCTCGACCGGCGAGCCGCGCCCCCGCGGGCGAACAAGCAGCGGCCAGGGAGTCGGGCCGTCCGGCGCGGGCAGATAATCGAGCAGAAGGCTCACCGTATAGCTCGATTCCGGACGATCCCGATGCGCTGGCATCTCGGTGCCGCGCTGATAAATCCACGCATAGCTGAAGGCGACCTCGATCGGCCTGCCGACGAGGTGCTCGACCAGCGGTTTCAGGAGATGCAGCAGTAGCATCGAGCTCGGTTCGCCGTGGCTGCCCCGGCGCTGGCCGCCACGCTGTGGCAGCACTTCCAAATCAGCAAGCTCGCGCCAATAGCTTTGGAACGCCGCAAGCTGGCCCGGCGGTAATACCCGACCGAGATCGGCGAACCCGTCGCGGTCCAAGGAGGCGCGGCCGGCCTCAAGGAGGCGCCGGTGGTCGGTCTCCTCGCGGGGCAAGTCCATGCGACGCCTCAGGATGCCCTGGTCCGCCAAGGCGCGGAGCGAAGGCGATAATGCCGGCGGCACTGGCGCCCCCCGCTGCACCGCTTCGATAGCCGCAAGGCAGGACGCATCCGGCCACCACGGCAAAGCCGGCTCCAGCGCCGATCCCCGGTGCCAGAGAATCGGGCGGGCGGAAGAAAGGCAGGACAGCGGCGCTTCGGGGGTGGCCGGGCTCGCTCCCGTCCCCTGTTGTAACCAGACTTTGCCCCGCAATGCGAACTGATCGCCTGACGGCTCGGAGCTGCTCGCGGCATCCGACCGGATCGGCGCCTCGATAACAATCGGATCGATCAAATCGGGCTCCGCCGCCCACAGGCCGAGCTTGGCAAGCACCACGAAATCACCGATCGACAGCGAGCCGTCGGCTCGCCCATCTGTCCCGCCGCGCATGACGATATCGCAGATGCGGTCGAAATCCGCGCGCCCGTCCCTGGCAAAGTTGCGGGTCAGCGCGCCGCGGCTGCGGGTCACGCTCCAGATCCGCAGCTCGACCGGCTCCCCGTCGCGGTAGCGGATCGAGGCATGCGAGAACGGGTTTGGCCGCAATTTCGGGATCATACGGTCGCGCCTTGAATGCCCCGGAAAGGGCCCCGGTTTTCGCCCGGTGAGAATGTGGAAGCTAACAGTCGGCGAGGCTCGCTGAAAGCAAAGGCAGAAGCAGCGCCATGGCATTGGCTTGGCTCGTGGCGCGGCCTATGCTCAAATCTTTAGGGCTCTCGCCTGGACGTTCCGACGGTGTGTCCTCTCTGATGACGACGGCGCGACCGACCTTCCGGTGGCGGGACCCCGGCCCCGTCGAACCTCCGCCGTTTCTCAAGTTCCTGCCGCTGATGCGAGCCGCGGTCGAGGCGGCTCCGCAACGCACCGACTTGAGGCTGCAACTTGCCAAAGCTTTGTTCCGCATCAAGCATGATGCGGAAATCGTCGATCGCCTGGGACCCCATCTGGCCGAGGGCGAGGCAAACCCGGAGCTTTTCTATTATGTCGGCCGCGCCGCGCTATCGACCGGCGATCATCGGCTCGCCTGCGACAGCCTCGGAAAAGCCGCCGCAGGGGGATTCGCTCCGGCTTTCGGGTATCTCGCGGAAGCATTGGAACAGGTCGAGCGGCGCGGCGCGGCGCTCGATGCGGCGCTTCAGCGGCTGCAAGCGGCGCCTTCCGATTACCTATCATTGCGGGTCGTGGGGCGGGTGCTGCTCGGTCGGGGAGAGGCCGAGCGCCTATGGTCTATATGTGTCGAACTGCGGGCGCGCGGCGCGTCGGGAAGCTGGTTTTCGGCCTTGACCGCCACCGCCGCCGCAGCGCTGGGGCGGGACAGCGAACTCAGGGTGCTGATTGACCCGGCACGGTGGTTCTCGGCAACGCAACTTCCCGTTGCCGATGCCTTCAATCAAGGCCTCGCCGCCGAATTGTTGACGCTGCGGTCGAGCGCTGCGGAAATTCGGATCGATCGCTTGGAGGCTCTCGGCGGCCCGATCACGCAACAGCTGCTCGGCAAAATCCGCACAACCGTTGAGGCCTATGTCGAGGACCGGCGCGGGTTCGTCGATCATCCGCTGATCGCCGCCGAACCGGCTGCGGCTGAGTTGCACAGCTGGGCGATCTTCGTGCACGACCACAAGCATCATGGCTGGCACATCCATGGCGCAGGTTGGATCAGCGGCGTCTATTACGTCGCCGTGCCGCAGCCTGAACCCGCCGATCCAGGCCACCCCGGCGCGATCGAATTCGGACCTTATCCGTTCGATCGTGCGGAAGAGAACTTCCGCGCGTTGCGATGGCGTCTGACGCCAGAGCCGGGCCTGCTGCTGCTGTTTCCCTCCTATTACGGGCATCGGACCTGGCCGACGGGCGTTACCGATTTGCGGATCAGCATTCCCTTCGACGTGCGGCCATCGGCCATGAGGCCGGAGGCGGAATAGGTCAATCGCGCCGTGATTCGCGATGCTTCCTCGAATTCGGTCGTGCTTTAGGCAGGCGAGCGGCCTCAGGAGCCATGCATTGCACGCGCGTGCGATCGGCGTAGACTGAGCTGCGGGTTGTGCGTGCGATGGAGAGACGTCGGTGACTGATCGGATCGAAAACGCCCTACCGGACGACGAGCCAAAGCCAGCTGCCCGGCGGCCCTGGCATCCGCCCCAATTCATCCTGGTCGACATTGCGTCGACCGATACAATGGGAAATGCCGGCACGGACGGCGGGCCGATGGGTTCCCAGAGCTGATTCGCGTAGGGTTGGCGCGGATCAACCCGGCGGGTTGGCTCCAGCGCCCCCTCGGGGCGGCGCCGATAGGGGTTCGCGGCCGCCTTCCGGATAAGCCCGCTCAAGCCCCTGCATATATTTGTACCAGTAGACGGCTTCCGCTCGGGATTGATCGGCGAGCGCGCGCAATTCTTGATCCGACAGCGCTCGGCCCAGGACGCCCTCGACGTGATGGCGCATCGCGGCGACCAGCAGCGCGGCCGCGAAGATATCGGCATCCCTGCTGGTTGCCTTGTAGAGCTCTTCAGCGGTGTGGTGCAGTTCGGCGGCGCGCCGAGGATCGAGCCGCGGTGCCTGACCGGCCTTCGCCGGATCGGGGCCCGCGGCCGCCTTCAGCGATTCGAGGTAGGCGCGCAAATCGGCCCGGTAGGCATCCCGCAGCCGGTTGCACGGCGCGGCGTCCTTCGGGTGATATTCCAAGCACATGCTGTAGGCGAGCTGCGATGCCGGATTAGGAAGCTGGAGCGCTCGGCAAGGCATGCGGTCTTCACTGCGGTATTCCAAGCAGGTGGCATAGGCGATCTCCGAGGGATCGTCCGTTTTGTCGGGCGCGCTCGAGCAACTCGCGATTGCGGCGACAAGCACGATCGCGGCGATGCGCCGTCTCACTCTGGTTTCCGATCGGCCGTCACTGTCGAGCTCCTTGCGGATCCTGTACCGGGAGCTTTCTCGATACGGTCCGCTGCAGCTATGATTCTCGTCCCCGCCTTCCTTTCGCAGCCGGGCAGAATGCCGCAGCGAAACACCCTCGCCCGCTTCCGGGCCTCCTCGTGATCGCCGCGTTCATGGCATGAGCTACGCATACCGCCTTGCCGCGCTGAAGCTTGCCTCCGATTTCGACCTGCCCGGATTGCTGCCATGGAACGGGTTGGCCGATGCGCGCGCCGACATCGTTATTCGTCTCGGCCAGACACCGGCACGGCTCGAAGCGGCCGATCATGTTGCTCCGGTTTTCCAGACCCAAGGCAATCGATATTTGCTGCTATTGCCCGGCACCGGCCGGATGCTGGTGCGCGAGGGGTGCGAAGTCACGGTCGAGCCCGAACCCGGTGCCGACCCGACCGCCATTCGCGCGATTTTAACGGGGCCCATCCAGGCGGTGCTGTGGCATCAGCGCGGGCTCCTGCCGCTTTGCGGCAACGCCATCGTCATCGATGGCCAGGCGATTGCACTGGTCGGGCCGTCGGCTTCGGGCAAATCCACGCTCGCCGCCAGTTTGTCGATGAAGGGCTACATGCCGATGGCCGATGGCCTATGTGTGATCGACACATCGGACGACCGCCCTGCAGCGATTCTTCCCGGCATGCCGCATCTGCAGCTGTGGCGTGATGCTCTCGACCGCTTGGGCGTCGCGGCGGACGGCCTGACCCGGATCTTGGCGACAAAGGAGAAGTTCCTGGTCGAACGCCGCGGCGGCTTTGTCGATGCGCCACAACCACTGGCCGCGGTGGTGGTGCTATGGCGGCGCGTGGGCGGCGCGCTCGGCATCGAACGATTGCGCGGGCTCGCTGCCGTCGCTGCGCTGCGCGACAACGTCCACCTGGAGCGGCCGGCTCGGGCGCTTGGCCGCAATACAGCGATTTTCGCGGCTTTGACCCGGCTGGTCGCCGCGGGGGTGACGGTTTGGCGGCTCAAGCTGCCCGATGATCTGTCCTGCATGGATGCGGCGGCGGCTGAACTGCTCACCGTGTTGAGGGCGTGAGACCAAATGCGCGGGGGCATCTGGTGGCTGGCGTCCTACCCGAAATCCGGCAATACCTGGCTTCGCGCGATCCTGGCCACCCTGGTATCGGGCAAGCCGGTGGACATCAACGCCATGGCTTTCCTCGGCCCCAATGCCTCCAGCCGCTCCCTGTTCGATCGCGCGCTCGGGATCGACAGCGCCAGCCTCTCTCACGAGCAGGAGCTGAACCTCCGCCCGCGCGTCTATGAAATCCTGGCCGGTGAGGCCGGGCGCCCGCTCTATTGCAAGACGCACGACGCCTATCGGCCGACACCGGCGGGCGAGCCGCTGTTTCCGGCCGCTGCAACCCACGGCGCGGTCTATGTCGTGCGCGATCCCCGGGCCGTCGCGGTATCGTCGGTGCATTTCATGGCGCGCCCTATCGACGAGACGATCGCGGTGATGGACAGTCCGACGGCGGTATCAGCCGGCTCGACACAACGGCTGTCGCAACACTTGCGTCAGCCGCTGCTGTGCTGGTGCGAGCATGTCGAATCCTGGCTCGCCGCGCCCTTTCCGGTGCATCTGATGCGCTACGAGGACATGCTGGCCGATCCGCGCGCCACCGTCCGCGCGATGGCAGAGTTCCTCTGCCTGCCGGCCAGCGAGGCGGCGATCGCGATGGCGGTCGAGGCAACCAGCTTCTCGCGCCTGCAGGCGCAGGAGCGCGCGATCGGGTTTGTCGAAAGTCCGCGGCACGCCGCCGCCTTCTTCCGCGAGGGCGAGGCCGATGGTTGGCGGCGGGCCCTGACGCTGGAAGAGGCTGGCCGCATTGTTGCCGCCCACGGCCATGTCATGCGCCGACTGGGCTATGATGCCGCCGAGCACTGCGGCGGCGAGAGGGAGCGATGACGACACCCTATCCGCGCGACATGATCGGCTACGGCGCCGAGCCGCCGCATGCGCAATGGCCGGGCGAGGCCCGGATCGCATTGCAATTCGTGATCAACTACGAGGAGGGGGCGGAGAACTCGATCCTGCACGGCGATCCGGCCGCCGAGGCCTTTTTGTCGGAATGGGTCGGCGCCCAGCCGACCCTCGGCATGCGCAACATGAACATGGAGTCGCTGTACGAATACGGCAGCCGGGCCGGGTTCTGGCGGCTCCACCGCGCCTTTCTGGCGGGCGGCGTTCCGGTCACCGTCTATGCCGTCGCGATGGCGCTCGAGCGCAACCCGCCGGCGGTCGCCGAGATGCTCGCCGCCGATTGGGAGATCGCGACGCATGGCTATCGCTGGATCGACTACCAGTATGTCGCCGAGTCGGTCGAACGCGACCACATCGCCAAGGCGGTCGAGGTGCACACCCGCGTGACCGGCATGCGTCCCCTGGGCTGGTATCAGGGCCGCTGCAGCCCGAATACGCGTCGCCTCGTCGCCGAGGAGGGCGGCTTTGTCTACAACTCCGACAGCTACGCCGACGATCTGCCCTATTGGGACAACTCCTGCGGCAAGCCGCAGCTGATCGTCCCCTATGCTTTCGATTCGAACGACATGCGTTTCGCGACGCCGCAGGGCTTCAACTCGGGCGACCAGTTCTTCGCCTATCTGCGGGACAGCTTCGATGTACTGTACCGTGAAGGCGAGACCCGGCCGCGCATGATGTCGGTCGGGCTGCATTGCCGGCTCGCCGGGCGGCCGGGCCGCACCGCCGCGCTCGAACGCTTCCTCGACTACGCCTCCGGGCATGAGGGGGTGTGGTTCGCGCGGCGCATCGATATCGCGCAGCATTGGATCGCCACTCATCCCTTCGCCGGGTGAGGCTTGCGCCGGGAACTCAGCATGGCCGACCAACCCTTCGATGCCGAAGCCTATGTCGACGCGGCCGCCGCGCTGATCGGCTTGCCGATCGATCCGGCATACCGGCCTGGGGTCGTCGTCAACCTCGAGCGCATGGCCCAGATGGCGGCGCTGGTCATGGAGTTTCCGCTGCCCGAGGAGGCGGAGCCGGCGCCGGTGTTCCGGCCGTGAGCGGTGGCGATTTTGCCGATGCTGACGCGGCGACGATCGCCGCGGCGGTGCGCGATGGCGCGACCACCGCCGTTGCAGTGACCGAAGCGGCCTTGGCGCGGATCGCGGCGCGCAACCCCGCCCTCAACTGCTTCACGACTGTCACCGCGGGTCGCGCCCTCGCCGCGGCGGGTGCGGTCGATGCGCGGCGGGCTAGCAGCGGCGATCCCGGCCCGCTCGCTGGCGTGCCGTTCGCGGTCAAGAACTTGTTCGATCTCGAAGGCGTCGTCACGCTCGCCGGGTCGCGGATCGATGCCGAGCGCCCGCCGGCCATCGCCGACGCGACGGTCGTCGCGCGGCTCCTCGCCGCCGGCGCGGTGCCGGTCGGCGCCCTCAACATGGACGAATACGCCTACGGCTTCACCACCGAGAACAGCCATTACGGCCCGGCCCATAATCCGCACGACCGGGCGCGCGTCGCCGGCGGCTCATCGGGTGGCTCGGCCGCCGCGGTCGCCGGCGGGCTCGTGCCGTTGTCGCTCGGCTCCGACACCAACGGCTCGATCCGGGTCCCGGCCTCGCTGTGCGGCGTCTTCGGCCTGAAGCCGACCTATGGCCGGCTGAGCCGCGCCGGTGCGCGGCTGTTCGCGGCAAGCCTCGACCATGTCGGCCCGTTCGCCCGCTCGGTCGGCGACCTCGCCGCCGCCTATGACGCGATGCAGGGGCCCGACCCACGCGACCCGGTCTGCGCCGACCGGCCGGTCGAACCGGCCTCCGGTGAGCTGGACCGAGGCGCCAGCGGGCTGCGCATCGCCGTTCTCGACGGCCACTTCGCCGGTGCGGGGCCCGCTGCGGCGGCGGTCGCGGCCGTCGGGTCAGCGCTCGGTGCAAGCCGCACGGTCGAGATCCCGGAAGCGGCGCGCGCCCGCGCCGCGGGCTTCGTCATCACCGCGGCCGAGGGCGGCAATCTGCATCTCGCCGATCTGAAGTCGCGGGCCGGCGATTTCGATCCGATGACGCGCGACCGCTTCCTGGCCGGCGCGTTGGTGCCGGCGGCCTGGGTCATCGAGGCGCAGCGGTTCCGCCAATGGTATCGCCGACAAGTTCTGGCACTGTTCCGCGACATCGACATCCTGCTGGCGCCGGCGACGCCCTGTCCCGCGCCCTTGATCGGGCAGGAGACGGTCGAGATCGACGGCGCGGCGGTGCCGGCGCGACCCTATCTCGGGGTCTACACCCAGCCATTGTCGTTCATCGGCTTGCCGATCGTCGCAGCACCGTTAAGGAAAGCGGGAGAGTTGCCGATCGGCGTGCAGATCATCGCCGCGCCGTGGCATGAAGCCGATGCGCTGCGCGCCGCCGCGGCATTGGAGCGCGACGGCGTGACCTGCGCCGCGCCGAGCGACGTTTAGGTTTAAGGGCATCGAGAAAGAGGGCAGCCGGCGCAAGCGCCGGCTGCTCTTGCCGGTCAGTAGCGTGTCGCGGGCCGGCCAGAGCGGCTATTTGGCGGCGGCCGCGGCGGGCGCCGTGCCCCAGCTCTTCAGCACCGGCAGTATCTCCTTGGCGTAGAGCCGCATCGAGCTTTCGGCCAACACGTACGGCGTTCCGCCGTAGCGGAACGAGGTGCACAATTCGAATTCGCCGATCGCGGCGCGGCGCGTTTCGAGTTCGCGCAGGATGCGGTCGGGGGTGCCCCAGACGGCCGCCTTCAGAAACGCCTCGACGATGCCGTCGCGCCCGCTTTCCTTCGCCAGCTCGGCCTTCTTGGCATAGGCGTCGTAGCCTTTGATCCGGGCGAAATGGCCCGACAGGATCTCGTAATGCTCGAGGTTGCTGTCGACGAACGAGCCCATATGCCGGCGCGCCAGCTCCTCGGCCCCGTCCATCGACGGCGTGCAGATGCAGAAATCGGCGATCAGGAAGGGCGGCGCCTCGGCATTGTGGAATTTGCGGAACAATTCGCGGTGGCGCTCGATCTGCGGCAGGCGCATCGGCCAGGGCCGGTCGGCGAACATCACCATGCGGGCCTTGAGCCGCGCCGCGGCCTCGACCGAATCCTCGCTCGAGGCGACGGCATAGGTGCGGTCCTCGAAGCTGCGCTCCGGCTTGGGCCGGATCGCGATGCGCGGCTGCTGGTAATGCTTGCCGTTGCCCTCGATATAGCCGCTGCGCAGCGCGTCGAGGATCATCGCGGCCGCCTCGTCGAAGCGCTCGCGTGACTCGTCCATCGTGCCGCGGAACGCCGCGAATTCGCGCCGCGACAGGCCGCGGCCGATGCCGAAGCGGAAGCGCCCCTTGGCGAGGTAATCGAGCATCGCGACCTGCTCGGCGACGCGCAGCGGGTCGTGCCACGGCAATATCACCGCCGCGGTGCCGAGATCGGCATGGCTCGTCACCCCGGCGAGGTAGCTCATCAGCTGCAGATTGTCCGGGCAGAACGAGTAATCGTAGAAATGATGCTCGACCGACCACAACACGTCGTAGCCGAGCTCGTCGGCCAGCCGCGCCAAGCACATTTCCTCGTCCCACACCTGTGCGTCGCTGATCCCGTCCCAGCCATAGCTGGAGAAGACCATCTGGATCCCGACATCCATCGCCGTTCCTCCTGCCTTCAAACGTCATTCCCGCGAAAGCGGGAATCCAGGGCTCCAGCGTTCCGTTGCCTACCCTGGACCCCCGCTTTCGCGGGGGTGACGGGTTGATCTTATTCCTTGCCGCCAGCGACCATCACCCCGGCCAACTGCTCGAACACCTTGATGATCGCCGAGCCGTCTTCTTTGTTGAGCCCCTGGGCGCGCGCCATCTGATAGACCTGCTGCGACAGGTTGGCGAGCAACAGCGGCACGCCGAGCCGTTTGGCGAACGCCGTCTCCAATTCTTGGTCCTTGAACGAGATGTCGATCGTGCCGCCCGGGGCGAAGTCGCGCTTCAGCATGCGCGGCACCCGGTTCTCGAACTGAACGCTGGAGCCGGTGCTGACCCGGATCACCTCATAGATCTTGTTGGGGTCGAGCCCCGCCTTGACCCCGAAGACCAGCGCTTCGGCGATCGCCACGGTCTGGATCTGGCCGAGCATGTTGTTCAACAGCTTCATCGCCAGGCCATGGCCGAGCGCGCCGACATGGAACAAATGCTTGCCCATCGCGCGGAACAGATCCTCGCAGGCGGCATAGGTCTCCGGCGCGCCGCCGACGATGATCGAGAGTTCGCCCGATTTGGCGCGCACCGTGCCGCCGCTGACCGGCGCGTCGAGCATCGCGATGCCGCGCTCGGCGAGCCGCCGCTCGAAACGGCGCGCGGCGAACGGGTCGATCGTGCTCATGCACAGGACGATATGCCCGGCCTGGGCATTTCTGATGATGCCCTGGTCGCCGATGATCACCGCCTCGGCCTGGTCGGTCGTCTCGACCATGCAGATCGTGCGCTCAGAGGCGGCGGCGACCGCCGCGGGCGAAGTCTCGACCGCAGCGCCCTCGGCCACCAGCGGATCGAGCTTTCTCGGGTCGATGTCGTGCACGACCAGGGCAAAGCCGGCCTTCGAGAGGTTGCGCGCCATCGGCCCGCCCATGTTGCCGAGGCCGATGAACCCGACTTTCCCGGCCATCGCGCATCCTCCCATCCACTGTGGAGGTAGACTTTAGCGGCTGTCCGCCCGCCTTGTCTCGGCTTCGCGGATGGCGGCTATTGCGTGGGTCCTCGCAGGTTGCCGCGCGGCTCGTATGTCCGCACCAGCAGGGTGGCGACGACGCGATCGATCTCCGGCGCGCCGACGGCGCCGCCGTCCTTACGGCAGACGCTGACGTGCATCACGTAGACCTGCCCGAATTTCCAGGGGGGACCGCGCTTTTCGAAGGCCACGCAGTTGTCCCGTCCGAGCGTGAAGGCCATGCTGGTCAGATCGCCGTTTTCGACGAAGTTGCGCCAGCCGCCGCCGTTTCGCGTCATCTGGTTCATGTCCGGGAATTCCCCGTGCAGATCGCCATAGCCGGATTGGGCAGCGCAGCCCTTGTGCTGCGGACCGATCGCGCTGATGAAATAGGGATCGACGACGATGACGTCGGCTTCGACCGCCAGATTCCCGAGCGTGGTCATGACCAGATCGTGCGCCATCTTGCAGTTCGACCAGTCGGGCGATCGGTCGTTGCTCGGCAACCCGACGCCGGTATGCGTCACCAACGGACCGGTCTTGCAGCCGGTTGCCGCGCCGGCCGCTATTTTCGACGCGCTGCACGGGATGTCCGGCCACTTGTCCTCCTCGACCCGGACGCTGCCGCCATAGGGGTTCCATTTCTTCCACTCCGGGGTGATCGGCCGCGCGGTGACGGTCACCTCCGGCAATGCCAGCGATCCGTCGGCGCCGAGCGCGCCGGCGGATGGCCCGATGGTGGCGAGAACGAAAACGAGAGCCGCGGTCGGCCGGCCGATGACTGGCATCACGACATCACCTCAGCGGAATTCCCCACCGTGCCGCACGGCAATGCGGCTCACTCTCGGCGAACCCGCCGCATCAGTTCGTTCGAGGGCAGCGTTTCGTCGACCAGTTTGCGCGCGGTCTCGGCGCCGGCAATCGGCAGCGTTGCGGCGTCGAGCAGCCCGATCTGCGCCAGCACCGACGCCTGATCCCAGTAGATGTGTTCGTGGTAGAGCTTGTCGCCGCGGAAGGCGACGACCGCGACCAGCGGCACCTCGACATATTTTCCGGTCGGCTTCACCCCCGGCAGCATCCACGGGATCTCGACGTCATGGGTGAAGCAGAACAAGACCTCGTCGACCACCCGGTCGGTGCCGATCGTGCGCGACACCGGGATCAGCCTGGTGTCCTTCGGGTTCGAATTGACGAAATGGTCGCGATAGAAACGCGCCAGCGCCTGCTGGCCGACGCCGCCGGTCATCGTCGGCACATGGTTGACGTAAGGTTCGGCGACCATTGTCGCCATCGTCTTCGGCACGTCGCGTTCGGCGAATTCGTAATGGCAGTGCCGCTCCCACAATGCCGCCAGATCGTAATGCGGGCCGAGCGCGCGGCGCAGCGCCGCCACCGAACGGGTATGGGCCATCGCGGCAGCCGGCTTGTTGTGGTGGACGCCACGGCGGTCACTGAAACCGGGGCCCACATCCGGATAGGTGAAGATCTCGATATGGCGTGTGGCTGCCGCGGGCGGAGGCTCTTGGCCGGCAAGGTGCAGCGTCACCGGAATGTCACTCGCCCCGGCCCTGAGCAGCGCTGCGATATCGGGCGGGTCGTAGCCGACGATGACGCCGAGACCGGTCTCCGCTCCCGCCCGCCACAGCAGGCTGCCGCCGCTGCCAAAGCCGAGCCCGCCCACCCCGCCGCTGCAATCGGGCAGCGCCTTCAGCGCGGCAACCGCCGGCGCGACATCCTCGACCGCCTCGATCTCCGGGGCCAGCACGACATAGCCTTCCTCGGCATAGAGATCGGCGGCGTCGCGCAGCGACGGATCGAGCGCGGGGCTGTCGCCGAGCAGCAGCAATCCCGGCCCGCTGCCCGGCCCGGGTTGCGCCACATAGCCGCGCGAGCGACCGTCCGGCAGGTTCAGCTCGATGATTTGCCCGGGCATTTCATTGCTCCCCCACGCGCATAAAGCCCCTCTCCCGCACCGCGGGAGAGGGAGGGGCCCATCCCCGGCGCATCTTAGATGCGCCGGCCCGGCAGGCGCGAGCCCTGCTCGCGCCGAGAGGGGCGATGGGAGGGTGAGGGTCTCTGTGGCGGGAACACCCTCTCACCCGCCTCGCTTTGCTCGGCACCCTCTCCCCGCGGTGCGGGAGAGGGTTTATGAGCCTCAGTTCGGGGTCCAGCTCAGCGCGCGGATCTCGGTGAACTCGCGCGGCAGCTTGGTCCAGGAATCGCCGGCGTTCTCGCTCTTGTACAATTCGCCGTAATGGCTGCACGCGAAAATGAGGCCGGGATCGGCCGGATGGGTCGCGAACGCCCAGATCGGCGAGTTGGGTGTGACCGGCAAATTCAGCATCTGCCAGCTCTGGCCGCCATCCAGCTCTCGCCGCGGTCGTGGCTCGCGAAGATCTCGCGCGGCGTCGTCGTCAGGATGGTCGTGCCGCCGTTGACGAAGACCCCGATGTCGTGGATGTCGGGATCGTTGATGCCTGATGTGATCGTCTGCCAGCTGTCGCCGCCATCGGTGCTGCGCCGGACGCCGTCGACCTCGATCCCGGCCCACACATTGCGGTGGTCGGAGGGATCGACAGTCAGCGCCGTGACCCGCGGGATGCGCACATTGGGGCATTCCTCGGCGATCGCCGCCGGCAGTTTCTGCCAGCTGCGGCCGCTGTCCTTCGAGCGGAACAATGCCGCCGGCCGTGTCCCGGCGAAGATCGTGTCGGGTTCGAGCGGGTCGATCGCGATCTTCCAGACATCGAGCCGGTTCATCGGCGAGTCGAGCCGCTCAAAGCTCTGCCCGCCATCCTGGCTCTTGTAGATGCCGTCATCGGCGCCGGCGAAGACGGTGCGCGGCTCATGCGGATGGACGGTCAGGCCGAAGACGCGGCTCTCGCTCCACAGCCCCTTCATGACGCGTCGCCAGCTCTCGCCGCCATCGGCGCTGAGCCACAGCCCGCTGCCGATCGTGCCGGCGCAGATCGTGTATTTGCCTGACATGGCCGTTTCCTCCCTATTCACGGTGAGTACAGAACCCACCGTCACCCCCGCGAAAGCGGGGGTCCAGGGGCAAGCGGCGAACTTGTGGCCCTGGATTCCCGCTTTCGCGCGAATGACGATTGGAGCTGGTAATGGTCAGTCCGTGCCTTCCCAGCCGGTATGCGAGATATCGATCACGACGCCGTCCGGGCCGGCCCATTTCATCTCGAAATTGGCGTGGCCGCCGGCTGCCATTGTCGCATCGACATGGTCCTTTGCGGTCAGCCGCTGGCCGTGCGCGCCTTCGAGCTTCTGGCAAGCCTCGTCGAGATCGTCGACCTCGAAGCCGAAATGATGGATGCCGGTGAAGTTCGGGCCGTGCGCGCCCATGTCGGGCGATTTCTCGTCCTTGGGGTTGAGGATCGCGACGTTGATGTGACCGTCGGTCAGAAACACCGCGCCGTTCGGGCTGCGCCGCAATTCCTTGAGGCCGAAAGCCGATTTGTAGAACTCGGCGACCTTCGCCGGTTCCCTGGTGGTCAATGCGATGTGCTTGATGCGGGCCATGATCTCCTCCCTTTTTTGGACGGGTTGCCGTCCGAGTTGATCGCGGGAATGACGCGTAGCAAGCAGTTTAGCGCAACCCGCGAGTCCCCGCCGCAGATATCTCCTCTACCCGCCCGATTGGCGCCCAAACAGACAGAATCCGGGAAGCACTCTTCGTCATGGCCGGGCTTGTCCCGTGGGCCTTCAGCCCACGGACTTGATCCGTGGGCATCCACGCCTTTGATGTCGCGGGCGCTTTAATCTAAAGTGGAGACGGCATCGCAAATCCAAAGTAGAAACGGCATCGCAAGCCTATCCAACGGGGCGAGGAAAACATGCCGCGAGCGGTTGCAACGGGTCGTCCGGTCGCGGCGGCTTTGCTCGGCGCCTGGATTTCATTGGGCGCCCCGTCGCCCGCACGCGCCGACGTGATCACCGATTGGGACGAGAAAGCCGTCGCCGCGACGCTCAAAATGCCGCCGTATGACGGTCAGCGAGTCGTGACCATTGTCGCGGTCGCAATGTTCGACGCGGTCAACTCGATCGAGCCGCGCTATCGTCCGTATTTGGTTCAGCTAAAGGCGGCCCCAGGCACATCGAAGGAAGCCGCTGCCGCCGCGGCCGCCGCAGCCGTTCTTGCGACAATCGATCCCAAGACAGCCGATGAAATGAAGGCCGCCGTGGCGAGCTATCTAGCGTCGCTCCCGGACGGCGAAGCCAAATCCGACGGCGTCAAGCTCGGCGAGGCGGTCGCGGCAAAGGTCCTGGAGGCGCGCGCGAAGGATGGCGCCAACGCCCCGGACGCCTATCGGCCGAAGACCAAGCCCGGCGCCTACGTGCCGACGCCGATCACGGCGGCGTCGGTGTGGCCGGAAGTCAAGCCGTTCGCGATGGCCAAGCCCTCCCAATTCCGGCCGCCGCCGCCGATCTCGCTGACGAGCAAAGAGTGGGCTGCCGACTATGATGAGCTCAAGGACTATGGCGGCAAGGCAAGCACCAAGCGCTCGGCGCAGCAGACCGAGACCGCCCGTTTCTGGCTCATGGTCGGCCCCCAGGCTTATCACCCCTTGGCGCGTCGGCTCGTCGCGGCCAAGCAGATGAGCGTCAACGACAGCGCGCGGTTCATGGCGCTCGTGGCGGTGGGGCTCGGCGACGCGTTGATCGCAGTGTTCGATGCGAAATACCATTACGACTTTTGGCGACCGATAACCGCGATCCGCAACGGCGATATCGACGGCAACCCGGCCACGGATCGCGAGGCGACCTGGCAGCCGATCGAAAACACGCCGATGCACCCGGAATATCCGTGCGCGCACTGCATCCTCAGCGGCACCGTCGCGGCTGTCGTGGAGGCGTCACTCGGCAGCGCTGAGATCCCCGAGGTCGCGATGACCAGCCCGACGGCGCCCGGTATCACGCATCGCTGGACCAACATGCGGGCCTTCGCCGACGAGGTCGCCCAGGCCCGCATCTGGGCCGGCTTCCATTACCGGTTCTCGACCCGCGTCGGGCAAGATATGGGGAGCAAGATCGGCCGCTACGTGGTGCAGAACGTCATGCAGCCGGCGAAATAGCGCCTGATGGTGCGACGCTAGAGTTTGCCCACCCGGGCAGCCGAAGATGTCCTAAGCCGGGTCATAGCGGTTGAGACAAAGGAAGGCTCGAGACGAACTGCGGTCCTGCGGTACCCAACCCGCGCATTTAGGGTCGGTCCAAAAAGTTCATGATCTGGCGAGGCGCCGGAGCATGAGCGTTAAGGCGTGGATGCCCGGCACAGGGCCGGGCATGACGGTTCAAGGTGGGGCGCGCGTGGGTGTTGAGCCAATCTCCTTCTTGTGGATCGCGCGCCAGACGCGCTCCGGGGTCGCCGGCATCTCGATGTGCCTGACGCCGAACTCGGCCAGCGCATCGACCACCGCATTGATGACAACGCCGAGCGCCGGGGTCGTGCCGCCCTCGCCGGCCGGGCGGATGCCGAGCGAGTGGGTCGGGCTCGGCACCTCGGAGAGTTCGGTGGCGAAGAACGGCACCATGTCGGCCTTCGGCATCGCGTAATCCATGAACGAGCCGGACAACAGCTGCCCGCTCTCCGGGTCGTAGACGCATTGCTCGGCCAAGGCCTGCCCGACCCCCTGGACGATGCCGCCATGGATCTGGCCGTGCACGATCATCGGGTTGACCGCGCGCCCGCAATCGTCGACCGCGCTGTAGCGCACGATCTCGACGGCGCCGGTCTCGGGATCGATCTCGACCTCGCAGACATGGCAGCCATAGGGAAAGGCGGCGAGGTTGACGGTCTCGTCGCTCACTCCGCGCAACGGCCCGCGCAATTCCTCGGGCAGATCGCTCCGCTCCAATGCCGCGCGGGCGACCTCGAAGATGCCGATCGCCCGGTCGGTGCCGCTGACCCGGAATTGGCCGCCGGAAAATTCAAGATCGGCCGGCGCCGCCTCCAGCACATGGCCGGCGATGCGCAGCCCCTTCTCGATGATCTCCTTCGACGAGTTCAGCATGACGATGCTGCCGAGCCTGAGCGCGCGCCCGGAATGCGCACCGCCGCCGACCGAGACGCGATCGGTGTCGCCGGTGACGAGGCGAACGCTGTCGAACGGCACGCCGAGCCATTCGGTGATCAATTGCGCGAAGCTGGTCTCGTGACCCTGGCCCTGCGACACCGTGCCGATCACCACCTCGACGACACCTCCCAGGGGACCGTCGGGCTTGACCGCCACCTCGGCCTTTTCGCGCGGCGCGCCGGTCGCGGTGTCGACATAATTGGCGACGCCGATGCCGCGATATTTGCCATGCCGCCGCGCCGCGGCGCGGCGGGCCGCAAAGCCCTGCCAATCGGCGATCTGCAGCACCCGTTCCATGACCCTGTGATAGGCGCCGCTGTCATAGACCATGCCGAACGGGTTGGTGTACGGCATCGCCGCTTCCGGCACGAGGTTGCGTCGCCGCAACTCGATGCGGTCGATGCCGGTCTCGCGCGCCGCCAGATCAACGAGGCGCTCCATGACGAACATGACCTCGGGCCGGCCGGAGCTGCGATAGGGGCGGGTCGGCACGGTATTGGTCAGGGCCGCGCGCGCCCGGAAATGCACCGCCGGCACATGGTAGATGCTCGACATGATCTCGACCCCCTTGTTCAGGGGGCCGAAAGCGATCGCATAGGCGCCCTGGTTGACCAGGTTCGAGCCGCGCATCGCCAGGAATTTGCCGTCGCTGTCGAGGGCCAGCTCGGCCGAGACCGCGAGGTCGCGCGCCTGGTAGTCGCAGAGGAAGGCTTCCTGGCGCTCGCAGGTCCATTTGACCGGCCGGCCGACCTGCCGCGCCGCCCAGGCGACCAGCGCGAATTCGGCGTTGAACGAGCCGCGCGTGCCGAAATTGCCGCCGACATCGTGCATCACGACGCGCACCCGCTCGACCGGCACATCGAGCACCACAGCCAGGTCGCGCCGCGGGCTGACCGCGCCGCCGGCCCCGGCATAGAGCGTGTAATGCCCGGTCTTCGGGTCGAATTCGCCGATCGCGGCGCGCGGCTCCATCGGCACCCCGGCGATCCGCTGCACCCAGGTGTCGAGCCGCACGACATATGCCGCCCGGGCAAAGGCGGCCTCGGTCATGGCCGGATCGCCGACCTCGCCGTCGAGGATGATGTTGGCGCTGTCCGCGCGCGCCCGCGGCGCCGAGGCTTCTGCCGCGGTCAGGGCATGGCTGACCGCCGGCAGCGTCTGGTAATCGACGATGACCCGCTCGGCGGCGTCCTTCGCCTGCGCCGGCGTCGCCGCGACCACCATCGCGACGATCTCGCCGACATGACAGACCTCCGGCCCGACGATCGGCTGATGTTCCGGCCGGACCGTCGGCGAGGCGTCCTTGTTCCTGATCTCGATATCGGCGGGATGGCGGTTGCTGATATGCGGCAATGGCCGCAACCCGTCATGCCTCACGTCATCTGCGGTAAGTACGGCGAGAACACCAGGCATCGCGCGCGCCGCTGCGATATCGATCGCGCGGATCAGCGCATGCGCATGCGGCGAGCGGACCATCGCCGCATAGGCCTGGCCGGGCAGGTTGACATCGTCGCTGTAGCGGCCCTTGCCGGTCAGGAGGCGCAGGTCTTCCCGCCGCCGTACCGGCTGCCCGATCCCGGTCCCAGCAGCCGCTCCGTCCATTGCGCCTCCCAATCGCACGAGCCCCTCACCCGTCCTCGGCTCCGCCTCGGACACCCTCTCCCCGCCGCCTGCGGCGAGAGGGAGGGACCCGCGCCATCAGGCGCGGGAGGGTGAGGGGGCGGACCTGCCCCTAATGGGGGGGGCGGACCTGCCCCTAATGGCTACGCCGGGAAGGACAGGAAGCACTTATCCGACGCCAGGATGTAGGTCTCCATGTAGTCCTGGATGACCGGCGGCTTGCGGTCGAGCGCTTCCATCGCGCCGGCGAGCGCCATCCCGTTCAGCATCTCGTGCTGGCCGGAATACTCCATCTCGGCCAGGGAGCGCTTGCGCCAGGTGGCCCAGTCGGCGCGGCTGATCGCGTCGAACAGCAGGCGGTCGCCCTCGTGGTCGGGCCATAGATAGCCGTTCTTCGGCGACAGGAAGCAATGCGACCAGCTCGACGAGGCGACCAGCGCGACCCGGTAGGGCGAGGCGGCCAGCACCTCGGCGATCGCGGCGCCGACATCCATGCAGCGCCAGGGATGCGGCGACGGCGGGTCCTCCGCTTCGTCGGCCCCGCGCGGCGGCCCGTACAGATGGCCGAAGCCGCCCTTGGCCTGGATCAAATTGCGGCCGTAGCAGTTGATCGCGAACGGGATCACCGGATAGGGGAAGCCCCTCCGGTCCCAATCGAGGTAAAGGAAGGTGTTGGCGAAGGCGTGCGCCATCGGGTGGTGCAGCGGCTGGTAGGCGTAGGCCAGGTCGATGCCGCGCTCGATGAGGCCGGTTGCGATATATTTCGCCGCCTCGCGGTGGCCCTTCAATGGCATCGCCCACTCGCCCGGCTCGTCCCAGCGGTTGATCTTGCCGCCGTTTCCGTTCTGCCACGGCTTCAGATCGAATTCCGGGTCGTAGCCGAGGATGCAAAACGGCGGGATGATGTCTTCCTTGAAGTTCTCGTACTGGTCGTCGCCCCACACCAGCACGAAATCCGGGTTGAAATCGTCGAGGATCTTGCGGATCGCCCGGAAATCGTTGCCGAACCGCTCGCCGCAGCGATTGGCGGCGGAGAGGCCGTCGTCGTTGCCGAGTTCGGCCAGGAGTTCGGCCGGCCAGTTGGCCGGGTCCTTCACCTTCGGGTCGACATTGGGCGCGCCGAGCACCCGCTTGAAGACGCCGGTCAACCCCTCATTCGGCAGGCACAAAGTCGGCCAATGGGTAACGCCGAGCCCGAGAATTTCCGCCATTTCCGTTCCTCCTGTTCTGAAACTTACACCTGTCGAACAACCTCGTAGCGATCGCCGCTCACCGGCGTACTCGCATACTTGCTATTCGGATGCGCTTCTATGAGTGCCTGTATCTGCGGGATCTGCGAGCCAAGAACCGCGCTGCTAAGGGCGTCCATCGTGCTATAGAATTGGACCACCTGGTACCTGTACGGATGGCCGAGCAAGCGCCCCAACCCATTCGCGACGAACCCCGGCACATATTGTTTCCGCAATTCGAAGATCTCTTTGCGCGTGCGCTCAAAGCTCGCCGCGTTGTCTGGCTGGGGGTCAAGAGTCCAATCAACCAGGCCGGCATAGGCAGACTGCCCTTCACTCATGACGCGCATCAGCACGTCATACGCTTCCTGCGGCCGGCCGAGGGTGGCCAGCCCCTGGACGGCGTGCGCTTGGAACAAGGCGCCGAAAGCCTCGCTCTTGGTGAACGCTCGCCCTGCTTCGCGGCTCTCCCACAGCGTGAGGGAGACATATTTGGCCGGATAACTGAGGGAATTCAGCAACGTCCCGGCCTGAAAACCCTGCTGCGCTTTGCCCAGTTCACTGATCTTGGCCCAAAATGCCTCCCAAGCGAGCGCCTTGCCGGGAGCAACCATTACCTCTGTCCGGGTTGCATACATCGGCTCCCTGCCTTTTTAGTACTGCCCCTTCGGCTCGAGGCCGAAGGCGTGCTGGCCGTACATCGTTCCGACCGCGTCCCAGTTGAGGCTGACATGGCGGGCGACCGCATTGACGTCGCGCCAGGCGCGCTGCACCGGGTTCGAGAGCATCAAGCCGTAGCCGCCGGTCGAGGCATTGAGCGTCTCAACAGCCTGCACCGCAAGCCTGGTGACATAAGCCTGGTTGCGCCGGCAGCGGATGCGGTCGGTGACCGTGATCGGTTCGCCGGCGTAGAGCTTTTGCGTCATGTTGCGCATGTCGGTGAGGAGGATTAATTCGGCGCTCTCGACGCACGACGCTGCCTCGGCGTAGCGCAGCTGCACGGTCGCGAATTCGGCCATCGGCAGCTGCCCGCCGGCGAGCGCGCCGCGGGTCTTCCGGCCTGAGTTGATCATCTCCAGATAGGCATCGAGCGCGCCGCGCGCCGCTCCGACCGCGGTCGATGCCAGCATCGAGGCACCGTGGATCAACAGCGGCATGCGGTAGAGCGGGTTCTGGTGATAGCGCGCACCCGGCGTCGTGCCGGCGCGCGCGTCCGAAAACAACAGGATGCGGCGCTCGGGGACGAACACGTCATGCACCGCGATGTCCTTGCTGCCAGTGCCGGCGAGGCCGTTGACGAACCAATTGTCGATGATCTCGCAATCGCCGATCGGCAGCAGGAAGAAGGCGCCCTCGTGCGGCGGCGCGGCGCCGGGCGGAGTGATGAAGGCGCCGAGATAGGCCCAGCTGGCATGATCGCAGCCGCTGGCAAACGACCAGTGCCCGTTGAGGATATAGCCGCCATCGACCGGCACCGCGGTGCCGGTCGGGGCAAAGCAGGCGCAGCTGAACGGGTCCTCGTCGGTGGCCCACAGCTCGCGCTGCGTCTCGATCGGGAAATGGCTCATCGAGCGGCCGTTCGACACCGCGCCGTTGACCGCCCAGCCGGTCGACGCGCAGGCCGCCGAGATCGTCAGCGCGATCCTGAGCGCAGTCTCGCCGTCATATTCGAAGCCGCCGAACTCCTTGGGCCGGCAAGTCCGCAGCAGTTCGGCCTCGCGGAACCTTGCGATGATGTGCGGGAAGATCTTGCGGTTGCGCTCGGTGGCCTCGGCCAGCGCGCGGATCTCGGGCACCATCGCGCGCGCCCGCTCGAGCAATTCGTCGGGCGAGGGAATGCTGAGCCGGCGCACCGCGGCAGTGGTCATAAACGCATCCCTAGCGCGCCGATATCAAGCGAGGCGCGATCTGCGAATTGTACAGCCCGGCAAATCGCCGCCGCAACAAATCCCTCTCCCCGTTTGCGGGGAGAGGGTGCCGAGCGCAGCGAGGCGGGTGAGGGGCTAGTCCGACAGCGCGGCGACGATCGCGGTGACCAGCGGCTTCATGAAAAAGCTGTCGCGCGGCATGATTGCGACTTCGAGCCCCCGCCGCTCCAGTTCAGCGGCAACGACCGGGCCGACCGCGGCGATCGGGGTGGTGCGCAACGCGGTGACGAGCCTTGCCTCCTCGCCGGCATCGGCGGCGGCCTCGAACAGCCGCGCGACCTGCGGCGCGCTGGTGAAGGCGATCGCATCGACCCGGCCGGCCGTCATTTCTTCGATCACGGCTACGATCTCGCCGCCATCGGCGCGCGGCACATAGGCATATGGCATGACCGGATCGGGCAGCGCGCCCGCCTCGCGCAGAAAATCGGCCAGCCGCGTCGGCGCGTCGGGTGGGAGTTGGATTCCGATCCGGCGGCCCGCCAATTCGCCTGCACTCAGCGCGGCGATGACCCCCTCGGTGGTCGGCATTTCAGCGCGCAAGGCCGGGCTCATCCCGATCTCGCGCAGCGCGCGCGCCGGCTTGGGACCGCGGGTGATCATGCGCATTCGTTCCAGCGCCTCGCGAAAATCCGGTTCGAGCCCGGCGCGCTCGGCCGCCCCCCGCAGCCGCCGCAACCCTTCGCCGGTCATCAGCACCAGATCGTCGAACGGCGCGGCAATCGCCCGGCGCAGCCAGGCCTCGACCGGCGCCGGGTCAGAGGCATCGACAATCGCCACCAGCGGGCAGCGCAGGGTCTCGGCACCCTGCTCCTCGAGCATCCGGCCGAGGCGGTCGAGCTCGCGATGCTCGAGCAGCGCGATGCGCCGCCCGGCCAACGGCCGTTCCTCTGCTATGGGATCAGGCGCGGCCATCGGGCAGGATCGCGCATCGTGAAGGAGGAGGACATTGGGCGATGATCACCGGCATCAGCGCGGTCACCCTGGCGACGCACGACATGGCGCGTGCCGTCGGATTTTACCGCATTACGGGGTTCGCGGTCATCCATGGCGGCGAGGAGGCTGGTTTCACCAGCTTTCGCGCCGGCGACAATTTCCTGAACCTGATCCTGCAGCCGGCCGCGCGGCGCTGGTCGTGGTGGGGCCGGCTGATCTTCTACGACAGCGATGTCGATGGGCTCTACCGGCGCCTCCTCGCCGCCGGCTGCCGGCCGGATGCCGCGCCGCGCGACGCGGAATGGGGCGAGCGCTTCTTCCACATCACCGATCCCGATGGTCACGAGCTGAGCTTCGCCTGGCCCCTGGGGCGCTGAATATCCGCGCTGATCCGGTCAGGGATTTGCCTGCCGCCGCCAGACCAAGGCGGCGCTCTGGTAGCATGCCGCGGGGTTATCGGCGCCATTCTCGTCGCCGCCGCCGGTGGCCGGGTCAGGCCCGGGCCGAAGCAATCATTGATTTCCGGCGCGCCTGTCGCTAGATCCATCGCGCCGCGGCAGCCACGTCCCCATCGTCTAGAGGCCTAGGACACCGCCCTTTCACGGCGGCAACACCGGTTCGAATCCGGTTGGGGACGCCAGCTGTGTCATTAGCTCACACCCGAATGGTGGTTGCTTTAGGCTAAAGCGCGGCTGAACCATCCGGCTTCCGTGCCGCACCGGAAGCGGGTCTGGAGCGGCCGGAAATTCTCAGGGAGGACGAGATGCAGCCTCAAAACCGGGTCGTCGTAATGGGAACGGCTGCGTTGCTGCTGTTGCTCGGGATCACCAACGGCGCACCGGCGCAGCAATCCGCCATGAGCTTTTTTGTGACCAGCGCCGGGCCCGGCAAGGGCGCCGATCTCGGCGGCCTGGCCGGCGCCGACCGGCAGTGCCAGCAATTGGCCCAGGCGGCCGGTGTCGGCAGCCATACCTGGCACGCCTATCTCAGCGCCCAGGCGGCCGACGGCCAGCCCGCGGTCAACGCCCGCGACCGCATCGGGCGCGGCCCCTGGCAGAACGCCAAGAGCGTCGTCGTCGCCAAGGATCTCGACGAATTGCACGGCGCCAACAATCTGACCAAGCAGACCGCGCTGACCGAGAAGGGCGACATCGTCAACGGCCGCGGCGATACGCCGAACAAGCACGACGCGCTGACCGGCACAATGCCGGACGGCAAGGCCTATCCGCCGGGCGACGACAAGACCTGCCGCAACTGGACCAGCGGCACCCAGGGCACCGCGATCGTCGGCCATATCGACCGCCAGGGGCTGCGCGACGACGAGGCCTCGCGCTCGTGGAATTCCTCGCACCCCTCGCGCGGACCCGATGGCGGCTGCAGCCAGGCCGATCTGCGCAGCACCGGCGGCGACGGTCTGTTCTATTGTTTCGCGGTGAATTGACGCCGGTTTCATTCGGCTTCAATCGCCCTGCCACCTTTCTGACCAAGCTGTTGCCGGCTCTCCTAAATCGTCGTCCCGTGGGCCTTCAGCCCACGGACTTGATCCGTGGGGAAGGCCGGGAGCCATTTTTTAGCCGTCTCGGAACCCGGTCGATGGATCCCGGCCCTCGGCGGACGACGGTCTTATGCAAAGTGAGTGGGATCTGATTTAGTTGGCGAGTGACTTCGGGGAGACGGTGTACCGGATGAGACGGCGTGGGTTTCTTGCACTGATCGCCAGCACGGCAGCCCTGCGGCCGCGCGCCGGCGCCGCGCAGCAGGCGAAGGTGCCGACCATCGGCGTGCTGGTGGTTGGCTCTCCCGGTTCGGAAAAATTCTGGCGGTTGTTTCGCGACTCGATGCGCGAGCTCGGTTACAGCGAGGGGCAGAACATCCGATATGAGTTCCGCTCGGACCAAGGAGAGGCAAGCCGGCTGCCCGATTTGGCGGCCGAGCTGGTGCAGCTCAAGGTCGATGTCATCGTGCCCTGGTTCACCCCGGCGACGCGGGCTGCGAAGCAGGCGACGAGCGACATTCCGATCGTCATGGCGATGACCGGAAATCCGGTCGAAACCGGGTTGGTCGCGAGCCTCGCCCGGCCGGGTGGAAACATCACCGGAATTTCCAACATGGGCTCCGAAATGGCAGGCAAATGTGTCGAACTGACCCGTGAGATGCTGCCTTCGGCCCATCGCTTGGTTGCGCTGGCCAATGCGCCCGACCCCTTCTCGAAACCGTTTCTTGAGCGGGTTCGGCTCGGTGGCGAAGCCACCGGGATGGCGATCGATCCGATACTGATCCGCGTCCCCGAGGAGCTCGAGGCCGCCTTTACGGCGATGGAGAAGGAGCCCCCCGATGCCGTCATCGTCCAGCCCAGCCTGCCGACCAAGCGCGCCGCCGAACTGGCATTGAAATACCGGATACCGGCGGTCTCCTTTGTTCGCGCGATTGTCGAGGCCGGCGGGCTGATGACTTTTGGCGTCGTGGAGGCCGACGTGTACCGAAGGGTCGCGGTCTTCGTCGACAAGGTCCTGAAGGGCGCCAAACCGGCCGATCTGCCGGTCGAGCAACCGACCCGGTTCGAGCTGGTGATCAACCTGAAGACCGCCAAGGCGCTCGGTGTCACCATTCCGCCGGCATTTCTCGCCCGCGCCGACCAGGTTATCGAATGAGGCGGCGCGACCTCATCGCCCGTGCCGGTGTCGCAGCCGCCCTGTGGCCGCGCTATCTGTTTGCGCAATCAGCGGTCGCGCCCCGGATCGGACTCCTCGATCCCGGGGAATCGCAACGGCTCGTCGGGTTCGTCAGTGCGATGCGCGACCTCGGTTATGTCGAGGGCCGGAATATCTCGTACACCCGCCGGGGAGCCGAAGGGCGGCCTCAAGATTTCCGGCAGATCGCCACCGAGCTGGTATCGCTCAAGCCCGATGTGATCGTGGTCGCCTCTGGCCAGGCAACGCGTGCTGTAATGCAGGTGACGCAAAAGGTCCCGATTGTGTTCGTGGCGGTGGGTGACGCATTGAACCAGGGGATCGTCAAAAGTCTTTCGCGGCCCGGCGGAAATGCCACCGGTGCATCATTCCTGGATACGGAAGTCACCCCGAAGCGCCTTCAGATCCTGCACGAAATTGTGCCTTCGATGCGGCGGTTTGGGGTCTTTTTCGACCCGGCCAATACGCAGTCGGAGTTCCTCCTAGACGGCGTAAAGCAAGCCGCGGATGTCCTCGGGCTCCAATTGCAAACGTTAGCCGTACCTGGACCGGCGCTATTCGAGAGTGCTTTCGCAACGCTCGAAAGGGAGCACACCGAGGCACTTCACGTTCTGGGGTCGATCCTCTTTTCCACCCATCGTGAGCAGCTGACACAGTTAGCGGCGAAATACCGACTACCGGCGATGTACCAACAGGCAGATTTTGTACGCGCCGGCGGGCTCGTCGCCTACGGGCCTAGTTTTGCCGAGATGGAGCGATACGCCGCAGCTTGTGTAGACAAGATTATTAAGGGCGCGAAGCCGCAGGATATTCCGGTCGAGCAGCCGACCCGGTTCGAGCTGGTGATCAACCTCAAGACCGCCAAAGCGCTCGGCCTGACCGTGCCGCCGGCCTTGCTCGCCCGCGCCGACGAGGTCATCGAATAAGGGGAGGAACGGGATGGCCTACACGATCCTGCGCGGCGGCCGGGTGGTCATTGCGCTGGGGCGGCGACTAGACTAAGTTTTGTTAGTCCAGTCGAAAGGTGCGCCGTGCGAACCGTCAATATGCATGAAGCCAAGACGCATCTCTCGCGGCTGGTCGATCGCGCCGCCAAGGGCGAGCCCTTCATCATCGCCAAGGCGGGCAAGCCCTTGGTCAAGGTCGTGCCGCTCGACGCGCCGCCTGCCGCCGAGATGAAACGGCTCGGCTTTATGGCCGGGGAAATCGAAGTGCCCGACGATTTCGACACGATGTTCGCCGATGAAATCGAAAAGATGTTCTACGGCGACAAGTGAGGCTTCTGCTCGACACGCACTTGCTGCTGTGGGCGGCAGGCCCGTTAGCGCGGCTCTCCTCGCAGGCCCGGCGGCTGATCGATGACCCGGATAACGAGTTGCTGTTCAGTGCCGCAAGCCTGTGGGAGATCGCCATCAAGAGCGCCCTCAGACGCCCGAATTTTCGAGTGGACGCGCGGCAGTTGCGGCGGCGCCTGTTGAACAACGGCTATCGCGAGCTGGCGGTTACCGGCGAGCACGCCGTCGCGATCGATGGCCTTCCGCCACTTCATAAAGATCCGTTCGATCGTATCCTGGTGGCGCAGAGCATCGTCGAAGGTATTACGCTGCTGACCTCCGATCCGCGGGTGGCGCAATATCCCGCGCCTGTACGTAAGGTTTGATCCCAGGAGGATGCGGATGCCCCACACGATAATCCGCGGCGGCCGGGTGCTCGACATCGCCGCCGGCACTGCCGACTTGGCCGATATCCTGATCGAGGACGACACGATCCGCGAGATCGGCCCGCCCGGCCTTGCCGCGCCGGAGGGCGCGGCCATGATCTCGGCCGAGCGCCGGCTGATCCATCCCGGCCTCGTCAACGCCCACACCCATGCCCACGGCAACCTCGCCAAGGGCATGGGCGACCGCTGGACCCTGGAATTATTGCTGACCGCGGCGCCGTGGATCACCGGCAATCGTGGCCCCGACGACATCCAGCTGACCGCCCAGCTTGGCGCGGTCGAGATGGTGCTGAAGGGCTGCACCGCCTGCTACGATCTGTTCTTCGAATGGCCCCTGCCGACCCGCGACGGCATGGCCCTCGTTGCCTCCGCCTATACCGAAGTCGGCATGCGCGCGGTGATCGCGCCGATGATCGCCGACCGCAGCTTCTTCGAGGCGATCCCCGGGCTTCACGACGCTCTGCCGGAGGCATTGCGCGAGCGGGTCGCGGCGTTGCGCCTGCCGCCGGGCGAGGCGACCCTGGCGGCGGTCCGCGCCGGCTTTCAGGACTGGTCGTTCGAGGGTGCGGCTTGCGCTGGCGCCGACCATCCCGCATCACTGCTCGGACGATTTCATCCGCGGCTGCGCCGCGCTCGCCCGCGAATTCGATATCGGCCTGCACAGCCATGTCGCCGAGTCGAAGGTGCAGGCGATCGCCGGCATGCGGCTCTACGGCAAGACCCTGACCGCGCATCTCGACGAACTCGGCGTGTTGGGGCCGCATTTCACCGTGGCGCACGGCGTCTGGCTCGACGATGACGACATGGCCCGGCTCGGCGACCATGGCGCCTCGATCGCCCACAACCCCGGCAGCAACATGCGATTGGGCGCCGGTCTCGCCGACGCGCGCGCGATGCTCGACGCCCGGGTCAATCTCGGCATCGGCACCGATGGCGCCAACTGCTCCGACAACCAGAACATGTATGAGGCGATGCGGCTTGCTTCCTTTGTCTCGAAGGTGCAGGGCCCGGAGTGGCGGCGCTGGATGACGACGCGCGAGGTGGCCTTGGCGGCGACCCAGGGCAGCGCCCGCGCCCTCGGCTTCGGCGACCGCATCGGCCGCATCGCCCGCGGCTACAAGGCCGACCTCGTGCTGCTCGATCTCGACCACCCGAACTGGCTGCCGCTCAACGACCCGGTCAACCAGCTGGTCCACAGCGAGGACGGCAACGCGGTGCACAGCGTGATGATCGCCGGCCGCATGGTGGTCGAGAACCGCCGCGTCCTGACCGTCGACATGGACCGATTGCGCGACCGCGTCGCCGCGGCGCGCGATCGGCTCGCCGCCGCCAACGCCGACAACCGCCGGCTTTACGAGGCGCTCGAGCCGATCGTCGGCAGCTATTGTCCCGGCCTTGCCCGCACCCCCTACCATGTCCACCGCTACGGCGCCCGCCCGGAATAGCGATAGATCCCCGTGGCCGGGCTTGTCCCGACCACCCACGTCTTTTTTCCGCCAGCGCCGCCGATCCGGTACGGCGCACGGTTTCAGTCGTTCGCACTTTATGCTTGACAAATCCGCATCATCGTGTTATAAGATCCGCATGATGGCGATTGGCTATCCGGATTGATCTTCCCGGTCGGCCCGAAACGGGCCGGCGCTGACCCGCGCGGCGGGTCGCAACCGAGCCGACACCCCGCCCTGTTCCTGGCCAGAGGAATCAGGAGAAGCGGACTGGTAACCCGACAGCTCGGTTGGTTGGAGCATTCCGGCGGCACCAAATGCCGTCGTCAGGCTGGCGGTGCCTACGCTGAGGGAGCAATCCCGATGCGCGGGGTCGCGCCAGCCCAGCCCCTCGGCACGGCGTCGCAGCGTCATGGTCGACCGCGCCGGCCGGCGGGTGGTTTCAGGAGCAGCAACAGGAGCATTCATTACCGTTATTGCGAAGATGACGATGATGGCTCGCTCGATTATCTGCCGCAGGTGCTGACACGGCGCTTCCGAGGATGTGGCAAATTCCCGGCTTCTGCCTCTAGGATGGGCCAACCCCCTGGGGGAAGAACGAGGAGGAGCGCCGGCGATGAGCGAGCCGATCTGGAACAAATTTCTGACCGAGCGCGACAAGGCGGTGTTCGCCGCCGGCGGGTTCGGCGCCCGCGCCGGCTTCGGCCAGCGCCCCGCCCTGTTGGTAATCGACGTCAACTGGGCGTTCTGCGGCGAGCGCCCCGAGCCGATCCTCGAGGCGATCAAGCGCTGGCGCACCTCCTGCGGCGAGGAGGCCTGGGTCGCGCTCGACTACATCAAGGCGCTGATCGACAAGGCGCGCGCGAAGGGCCTTCCGGTCATCTACACCACCGGCGAGCGGCGCCCTGACAATTGGGATGCCGGCAGCTGGCGCTGGAAGAGTTCGCGCGGCGACGAGGCGAGCGGCAATGTCCACCCCGACACCGACGGCAACGAGATCGTGACGCTGATCGCGCC
>WNFC01003956.1_pt1 | contig 30405 bp, 23 predicted proteins | sample 5400541 | NCBI WGS metagenome assembly WNFC01 (sample SAMN13153342, study PRJNA577476) | soil metagenome | isolation source: 120 cm saprolite under Douglas fir tree site 2 hole 2 replicate 1 | place: USA:California | collected 2015-04-18
GAGAAAACTTCGGCACGATGATGAAGCCATTTCAGGCGGGCCATGCCACCGAATCCGGCGTGGTTGCCGCCGACTTCGCCGCTATCGGCTGGACGGCCGGCGAACAGATTTTGGAAGCCCAACGCGGCTTCTTCCATGCCTACGGCGGCACTTACGATCCCGCCGCGATTGTCGATCGCCTGGGCAAGCCGTGGACATTGCAGAATCCGGGAGTCTCGATCAAGCCCTTCCCCTCCGGTTCCTTGACTCATCCCGGCATGACCGAGCTTCTCCGCCTGATTCATGCCAACTCCATCCGGGCCGCCGATGTTGAACGCGTGGAGGTCGGCACCAATCACAACATGCCCAACGCTCTGATCCATCACCATCCGACAACCGGGTTGCAGGGAAAGTTCAGCATGGAATTTTGCAGGTTGCAGGGAAAGTTCAGCATGGAATTTTGCATGGCGATTCTTTTGCTCGACGGGAAAGCCGATCAGACAAAATACACGGATTCGGTCGTCAACCGCGACGATGTGAAGAAGATGATCGAGCGCGTTCGCTTTTATGTCGACCCCGAGGCGGAGAAAGCGGGTTACGATAAGATGACGACCATCCTTAAAATCACGTTGAAGGATGGTCGTACCATCTCCGGGCGCGCGGATTTCGGCAAGGGGAGCCCGAGCAATCCCATGAGCTACGACGAGGTTGCGGAAAAGTTCCGGGGCTGCGCCGCATTCGCGGAGTGGCCGAACTCAAAGACGAATCAAGTTATTGAACTGGTGCGCACGCTCGAAAATGTATCGGACGTCCGGACGCTGACGGCGCTTTGCAGCCTGTAGTTGCCGATTCAGCAAGAATCTTTGTGCCTGCGAGGAAAATTGAAGAACTTTCGGATAGCAGTGATCGAGGGAGATGGCATTGGACGTGAGGTCGTTCCCGAGGGAATTCGTGTGCTCGAGGCAGCGGGTCGGCGCTTCGATTTGTCGTTTTCGTGGCAGCACTTCGACTGGAGTTGCCAGACCTATCTCAACACCGGCCGCATGATGCCGGAAAATGGTCTCGAGCAATTGCGTCCATTTGACGCCATCTACCTGGGAGCGGTGGGTTACCCCGGAGTAGCCGACCACGTCTCGCTGTGGGGTCTGCTGATTCCTATCCGCCGGGGATTTAAGCAATATGTGAACCGTCGTCCGGCGCGCCTGCTGGAGGGAATCACGAGTCCGCTCAGCGGCCGCAAGGCCGGTGACATCGACTTCATCATCGTCCGGGAAAATAGTGAAGGCGAGTACTCCGAAGTGGGCGGACGGCTCAATCGAGATACCGAGTTCGACATGGCGGTGCAGGAAACCATCTTCACCCGGCGGGCGTGCGATCGCATCATCACCTACGCCTTCGAACTGGCTCGGACCCGCAAGAAGCATGTAACCTCGGCCACAAAATCCAACGGTATTGTTTATGCCATGCCTTTCTGGGATGAGCGCTTTGCCGCGATTTCCAGGAAATATCCCGATGTCAAAGCCGACCAGTATCACATCGACATTCTAACTGCCCATTTCGTAGCACATCCCGACTGGTTCGACGTGGTGGTCGGATCGAATCTTTTCGGCGATATTCTTTCCGATCTTGGCGCAGCGGTCGTGGGATCCATGGGGCTTGCCCCATCGGCTAATCTGAACCCGGAACGGGAATGTCCCTCACTGTTTGAGCCAGTTCATGGTTCTGCTCCCGATATCGCGGGGAAAGGGATCGCAAACCCGGTGGCGCAAATTTGGTCGGGCGCCATGATGCTGGAACATCTGGGCGAGAAGCAGGCTGCTCACGCCGTTGAGCAGGCCATCTTCAAAGTGCTGGCCCACTCCGATATTCGCACTCGCGACATTGGCGGCCAAGCCAGTACGCGCGACGTGGGAGAGGTCATCGCTGCCGAGGTTTCAGCACTGGCAGCGGTACGCTGAGACCTCTCCCTTGACCCGTCTCGATCTCCGCAGAACCTGCCGCTACGGCGAAACCTCGTACACACGTAATTCCGCAGTCTGCTTTTCGTGATGCGGAACCGCCAGGTAGTAGCGGTTCAATTCAGGGACCAGGACACCCGTCTTCGCCCGGAACGCGGTTGCGACGTGACCGATGCGGTCGTAGTGGTCGGCATCGCTCTGATGGAAAATATCGAGGAATTCGGTTCCGGCAAAGTAGATACGCTTGCTCTGGCTGTCGTATGCCATGTCATCGACCATGGCTGCGGCTGGGTAACTGGTCACCACCTTGCCCGAATCAGAATCCACAACTACCAGCTTTCCGGGAACGCGAGTACCCAAGAACAGGCGATGTGCATCCTCGTCGAAGGCAATGGACGTAGGATTCTTTCCCGTCTGCGCAATTGACCATGTCGAGATCAAAGTGCGATTCTTCCGGTCGTATACTTCCACGGCGTTGTTCCCGCGGACATTGACAAACATCCGTGGCCCGGATTTCTCAAAGACCACGCCCTCGACATCGTTGGAGTCGACCTTGATCTCGCCCACCGCCTTGCCAGCGGCCACGTCGATAACACTGATGTAGCAATTGGGCAGCTTGGCGTCTTTGCCGCCGTTCACTACGTACAGGTATTTCGTCGAAGGATCGTAGCCGCTGGCGTCCGCGCCTTCCCGCACCTTGATGCTTCCGCCAGGCTTGTAGGATTCGGTGTCATAGATCTTCACCTCGCCAAGATCGCTATCGACCACGAAAAGCTTCTTCAGGTCTGCCCGATAGAGCATCGAGTGCGGCGCCTTGAGATCGGCGAAGGTATGGATAACCTTGTTCGTCTTCAGATCAAAAACCAGGACTTTCGAGTTTTCCTCTGCGGTGACGAACAGTCGGTTGCCCGCAACGTCCGGGGTCAAGTGGTCGAAATCACCGTCGTGAAGTTCTGGTAGCGGCGTCGAGTGCAAGAGTTTCAAGGGAGCTTTATCCTGCGCCGAGACGCCGATGGCAAAGGCCAAAAGTACGACCGGGAAGAGCGTTACTTTCGATAAATTCAAGTGGATCCTCCAGTTTTTACGATCTCAGACGAACCTGAATCGCTCATTAAAGGGACATTAAAAACACTTCAGCGCATTTTGCCACGACGGGCGGTGGGAGCAGTCGCTATCGCCAGCCGTTTCGGCACTTTCCCCACCTTCACCCGCGTTACCTCGCGACGGGCTTTCACATCAAAAATGGAAACATCGTCCGTATCGGTGTTGCTCACACATGCGTACTTACCGTCCGGAGTAAACACTATCCAGTTCGGCCCCACGCCCGTGCTTACTTTTCCGGTGACTTTCTTTGCCTTGACGTCGTAGATGTACATGGCATCATCCAACAGGCTCGAAACCCAGAGCTCGCTTCCATCCGGAGTAAGCGCCAATCCGTGGGTGAGGGTGTCCTGGGTTTCGTATTGTAACTTTCGCAGAGTTGCGTGTTCAGAGGGTATTTCCACCCGCTCAAGAACTTTTTTCTCTGGAACATCCACAATCACAAATCCGTGCAGATCGGCCACCGCGACATACATCGTGTTTCCATCCTGGGAAACCACATAGGGCCGAGGCCTGCCACCGACGGGTATGTGAGCGGAGTAATCCATCTTCTCCAAATCAATAATGTCGATTTCGTGCCCGGCCATCGAACTCACGTAGATGTAACGGTTGCTGCCGGTGTTCAAGGCGTTGTGCGGTTCCTTGATTGGCAGGCTCTTCACAATTTTTTCCTGTTTCACGTCGACAATGTCGACGCTGTCTTTATCGCGAATGGGAACCGCTACATATTTTCCATCCGGAGTTGCGGCACACTGGTTGGGACGCCCTGAGACCTTTACGGTAGCGATGGTCTGCTGGGTCGCCGTATCGATGATCCTCAGACTCTGATCGATCTCTACAGTGGCGAATAGACGCTTGCCGTCGGCCTGAAGGCATACTCCGTGCACGCGCTCCCCGGCTTTGAGTTCTCCAGTCACCTTCAATGAGGACATATCGATAATGCTGATGTCGTCACCCCGGCTGTTGCCGACGTAGAGATTTAAGTTCGGGACCGCGGATTTATCCGCGCTCCACACCAATACCGACAGCGACACCACCCAGAACAGTCCCCACAACTTCTGGCTTGTCATCACACTTCTCCAGAGTTACCCAATCATTACAAAATATTCTGAACATCTCCCGAAAACGCCGTAGTGCTCTTCTTACTCAAGCGGCTAACCCACGTGGCTTACGTCGGAACTTCGCTGTTACTGACTCCTTCCCCAGCCACCGGGGTTTGCCTTCCCACCGCGAGCATCAGCACGCCTGACACAAACAAACTTGCCACCAGGTACAACAGGCCTGGAGAGAAGGAATGCGTACGGCTGGCGAGATAGCCGATCACCATGGGTCCGACAAAGCCCCCCAGATTGCCCACCGCGTTGATCAGCCCGATCGACGCAGCGGCAGCAGACTCGCTCAAAAATAGCGTGGGCACCGCCCAGAAGACCGGTTGAAAGCCATAGAAGGATCCGCCAGCCAGGACAAAACACGCGACGGATACGATCAGGTTCGTACGATAAACAACCGCCAGGGCAAGGGCCAGCCCACACACAAAAACCGGAATCGCTGCGTGCCAGCGCCGCTCCTGCGTGCGGTCAGAGTGCCAGCCATTCACTTGCTGCGTGACGAAGGCCGCGACGTATGGCAGGGCAGCCAGCAGCGTTACTTTGAGATCGCTCTTACCCGAGAGGCGCTTCAGGATAGTCGGCAGCCAGAACGCTATCCCGTAACTCCCGGTCATGGCGCAGAAATAGCATCCCGTCAGCAGGATCACATCGCGATGGCGCAGCGCCTCCCACACCCTGTAGGTGCGACGGCGGTTCTTGGCTTCCTTCTCCCTCTGCAGTTCGGCGGTAATCCACGATTTCTCGTCGGCGGGAAGCCAATGAGCTTGCGCCGGCCAGTCTGTCAGATACCAGATGGTGATCACTCCCACCACCACTGCCGGAATCCCTTCAATAATGAACAACCATCGCCAGCCTCTCATTCCGAGCCACCAAAGGCCCAACAGCAAGCCGGCCAGCGGCGACCCGATCACATAGGAAAGAGGATTGGCGGCGTAAAAAAATGCCACGGCTTTGGCCCGATCCTGATACCGGAACCAATGCGTCAGGTACACGATTACACCAGGCAAAAAGCCCGCTTCTGCGGCNNNNCTGCGGCGCCCACCAGGAAACGGACGACATAGAATTGCCGGGATGTGTGAATGAACGCCATGAAGACGGTCATCACTCCCCAGGAAATCATAATGCGCGCGATCCACTTACGAGCGCTCCACCGTTCCACGATCAGCGCGCCGGGGATTTCCAGCAGGAAGTAGCCGAGAAAGAAAATTCCTGCCCCCATGCCGATCACACCCTCGCTGAAACCGAGGTCATGCGGCATTTGGAGCGCCGCGGCCCCCACGTTCATTCGATCAAGAAAAGCAATCACGTAAAGCAGAAACAGAAACGGTAGAAGCCGCCTGCCGATACGGCGCCGGGCCCGCAGGGCGACGTCAGGAGCGCCGGTCGAAAGCCTGCCTTCCGTTGACGCGCCACCAGCGGCCTGTTCGGGACCTTGTTTGACGGAATCTTGTTCGACGGGATTTTGCAAACACCCTCCGTGGCTTTGAATGCGACTACCGCCACTCTTTGTCAGTGTCAGTGGAGAACCAATGTATTCATGCGCTTCGGCACTTCGCCTACCGGGATGATGGCGACTTCTTTCAAAGTTCCCGTGTCAATGACGGAGATACACTGAGCTGCGGAATCCGAAACATAAACTCGCTTGCTGTCGGGTGTGAACGTGATCCACTCCGGCACTGCCCCGCTTCGTGCACGCCCGAGCGGGTAAACCTCCGGCAATTGCGCATGTCCGATCAACTGCAGATCCGGCAACGAGTATTCGAAGACGGCATTGGCGAGTGTGCTGTTGATCCACAATGATTTGCCATCGGGCGCTACTCCGATGCCATGAGAGGGAACCCCTAATCGCCCCTCCGCGATTCCGAACCCCCCGGGCTCATCAGGCAACTTGATCTGCGCCACCTGCTCGCGCCGGGCGAAGTCGATAACCGCGAATCCGTGGAATCCCGAGAGCTGGACGAAGATGCGACGAGTTGATCCGTCGGCATTTGTCTCAAAGGCCATCGGCCGGACTCCACTTTGAAATTTGACCGTCCACACTGCCTGGTCGGTGCGAAGATCGATGATGGTGGCAGTTTTGTTTTCGATGGAGCCACTGACTGCGTACCTGCCGTCGGGCGTGACATACACGTTGTGCACGGCCCCGTCGACGGGAATGGCTTTCAGCCGCTTGAACGAGTTTGTATCGATGACATCGATGAATCCCGGCTGTACGCGGATGCCCACCAGGACGCGGCTTCCGTCTTTGGTGATGGTGAGGTTATTCGGGTGGCCGCTGAGTGGTACTTTCTGCAGAATGTCTCCACTCTTTCGATCCACCACATCGAGCACGCTCTCAGCTTCGTTGCTGAAGTAGATTCGTGTCCCATCGGGGGAAAACACAATGCCATGTGGTAATTCAATGCCGTGGATTACCTGCACAACCTTGTTTGTTGCCGGGTCAACCACGTCGATCGTATCGGACGCACTGTTGGTAACGTAGATCTGGACTGAGGGCGCGCCGGGCCCAGACGGCGACTTCGAAGTAACCGTTGCATCGCGACCGCGCGCCCATTCCGCCATAGCGAGCCAGTCCGGGTCGTTCTGAGATTCAAATTGCCTGCCGCCCGAATGAAATGGATCTCCTCCCGCTTCGGGCGCGAGTGGATGAATCAGAAGTCTGCTTGAACCGGGATCGCCTGGGACGACATGCTGCAGAGCGCTCTGGAAGTTGCGCTGCGACTGTTCCTCGGTCCACTCCGTGCTTCCCGGGGACAACTCCTCGAGACGGAAATTACGCGCTGCGAGAATGTGACAACCGTAGCAGCGGGCGTGTCCCGGACGGTTCTTCAAGAAAATCGGCTGGACCCTGGTCTTGAACATTTCGAAGTTGAGTGCCGCCGTTTGCGTGGAAGGAGAATTGGCCGGGACATCGAGTGCCTTTCCGGAGCATTTGCCGACCCAATCGGCAAGCATTTGCCACTCCGGGTCACTTTGCAATGTCCAGAATTTGCCACCTGTATGCATCGGGTCCCCTCCTGCATCGCTTGCGAGAGGATGAAGCAACAGCCGGCTCTTCATGGGAGCGCACGGAGTGACCAGTTGGGAGACAGCCTCGAAGTTGCGCCGCGATTGTTCCTCGGCCCACGACGAACTTCCCGCCGAGAGTCGCTGAAGTTGCAATCGTGTAGATAGGGCCGAATGACAATCGTAGCAACGCACACCATCCTGGCGCTTCTTAAGGAAGATCGGTTCGATGCGAGTGCGGTACCTCTCGTAGTCGAGAGCCGGCTGGGACTGCGCTGAACTCACTTGCGGTGCCCTGCCGGATGCAGCCACGTGCTTCGTCTCAGAAGAAACGACCAGCGCGACCGTAACCAGCAGCATTAGCGACTTGTTGTACATGTTCCGGTTCGTAGATTCTGTTGCACAAAGAACCAGCAGATCGCAGCGGAGGGTTGGTAGCAGCCGGCTGATCGCAGCCGGCTGCCTGGAAAAACTTCTCGACCCCGATGCCTTCTCTTCAAAAGCTAGAAGATTACTTTCACCGCAAACTGCATCTCTCGTGCCGTTGTCGTAGTCGCAGTCAGCCTACCCGCCACAGAGCTTAAGGTTCCCGTCCCATCAAAAATGTCCGAATTTGTCGGGGTGGAGGGCGGAGCGAAGTTCGGGTGATTGAGAATGTTGAAGATTTCTGCCCGGAACTGAATGTTGAATCTTTCGGAAATGCTCTTGATGTAATTGTTCTTGAACAACGAGAAGTCCAGCGAGGTCACGCCTGGACCAATCAAAATGTTGCGTCCAGCGTTGCCGCGAAGGTTGAAACACAAAGGGAAGGCAACTGGTGCCCCGACGCTTGGCGGCAACGGATCGCAATACTGGTTCCAAAATGCCATGTCGGGAGCAGTGGGTACAGCAAAGCATTCGGTCTTGATGTAATTGGCGGGATTGCCCGGATTCGTGAGTGTCTTGCAGCCTGATCCGCCGAGCCGATTTGGAAATGCCCAATCGTCACCGCTGTTGGTATTTGCTGGGTCTGAGCCTGTTCCCCAGGTAGCACTGAATGGAACGCCATCGCTGGCCGTGAAGATCAGCCCGAGTTCCCATCCGCCCAACGCCCATTGCGCTGGCCCGGATATATTCTTCGGACTGGGGACCTCCCACGTGCCATTCACCACCACAGTTCGCCCCACATTGAAATCCGAGAGACCACGGCTCAACCGCATGTCGAACCAGTGAAGGCTGGAGATCGAATTGGAGAAACTGTCTCCCGCGACCGAAGCCGAACTGGTGTCGATGCTCTTGCCCCAGGTGAAGGTGCCTTGCATCTGAAAGCCATGACTCATGCGCTTGGCCAATTGCGCTTCCAGAGCATCGTATTGCGAGTGTCCCTTATAAAACATTCCACGGACGGAGCCGAAATTCGGATTGATTGGATCCAGTGGGCCACCGAAGTTTGGATCGTTGGGGTCTGTCACAAACGGCCACACATATCCCGCCGAAGTCTTTGTCGGGATAACGAGGTTGGCGTCATCCACCCGGAACGGCTGATGGATGCCCCGTGAGCCCACATAGGCGACCATGGCGGACAAGCTCGGGGCGAGCTGTTGCTGCACGTTTAAATTCCACTGCATTACGTAATTGCGCTTGGGATTCGGGTCGATATATGTGGTGCGCAACCGGTTTGCGGAAAATTGAATATCCTGGCCGCCGCCAAAATTGGGAAACGGATGGGGGCATGCATTGAGCGGAAATACGCAAACTGATGTGGGATCTTTAACCACGGTGTAGGAGAAAAACGGAATTGCCTGCGTAACCAAAAGCGGGAACTGATAGGGCATGGGCTGCACGTCGAACATGCCGATACCGCCACGGACCGCAGTCTTCCCGTTCTTCAATGGATCCCAGGCAAAGCCCACGCGCGGTTCAAAATTCTTCAGCGTGGGATTGTTAAAAAATGGATTGCCCAAGTGCGCCAATGCGGGAGGGTCCGTGATGTTCCTCAGAGCCGCCAGCTTGCCGCTGGTCTCGCTGATCACGGTCGACATTTCGTAGCGCAGGCCCAGGTTCAACGTTAGATTTGGCCGCGCGCGCCAGTCATCTTGCAAATATGCACCGAAAATGGTCTGCCGGAGATTGCGCGGCGAAAGCGTGCTGGCGATTCCACCCTGGAACCTTTTAGGAAGATTCTGCAGAAAAGTGCTTCTGACGAAATTCCCGGCCGGGTCAAACTCGCTGAGCGGCCCGAAGCTCCAGATACCATTTGGATCCGTATCTGCGAGCACATTGAGCAGCATACGTTCGGCGGCGACGCCAAATCGAATGGAGTGGGTGCCTTTCGTGAAGAAAGCGTCATCGTAAAGCTGGATCGAATTCCAGTGATAATAATAGGTTGGGCTGCCTCCAACTCCTCCAGTAAAGTCGCTGACCCCGCTGATCAGCACCTGGGCCGCCTTGCGACCTGCAAACGCCGTGCCCCCAACACCCAGATCGGTCCGATTGGCGTCGGGATTAATCGCTTTCAGGCTTTGGTTGTTGTTCACGACCTCATGATTACCGCCGATGCGCACCGAGTTTGCGAACCTCGGAGTGAAGATGTGGGTCTCTTCCAGCGCCAGGAATTGTCGCGAGGTCAAGGTGTCGAACTCGACGTTGTTCAGTCCGTCAGGAGATGAGTACGGAGTTCTGTCGAACATGTATGTGCCGAATAGACTGTCGTTGTTAGAAAACTTGTGATCCACGCGCGTTGTGAGGAAGTTTTCGTTGACAATCTGCTGGCCGGCGAAGGAGTACTCACCTGTATCTCCGTTTCCAAGGATTGCACCGTTGGGCAGATGGTAGAAGGTGAAATACGCCGCCGCCGAGGGATCCACCGCAATTTGAGTTGTCGTGCAGGGGCTACTTGGGTCCGCGCCCGCCGGATTGGAACACAGGAGCCCATTGCGTGCATTTTCCGACGGGACGGAGGTCAGCTGGGTGATGCCCTTCGACTGGCGGATGCCTTCATAGTCAGCAAAAAAGAAAGTATGGTCCTTCACGATCGGCCCACCGATGGTTCCGCCAAACTGATTTCGCTTGAAAGGCGGAATCGTGCCCACATCGAAATAGTTCATCGCGTCAAGCTTGCTGTTGCGGAGAAACTCGTAAGCGCTGCCGTGAATCTGATTGGTTCCGGACCGCGTGATTGCATTGACCACGCCTCCTGAGGTCTTGCCATAATCCGCCTCGTAATTGCTGGTGATGACAGAAAATTCTTCGATCGCATCGACTCCCAGGCTTCCACCCAGCACGCTGCCGGGGGCTCCGTTGGCATAGTCATTCAGGCTGACGCCGTCCAAACGATAATTGTTCTGCTGCGGCCGCGCTCCGGAAATGGTCAGCTGTTGTCCGAAGCCGCGATTTCCTCGATCGGTGCCGGCCGCGAAGCTAGGCTGGGTCTGGATCGCGTTCACACCGGGCTGAAGCTGCGCCAGATCGGTCCAGCTGCGCCCGTTTAGCGGCAGCTCGCGGACAGTGGTGGCGTTCACGACAGCGCTGATTTCGGAAGTGGAGAGCTGTATGATCGGAGCCTCGCTCTGGACCACAATCGTCTCGAGGGTCGAACCCACACGCAAGACCTGATCCAGAGCTACCGACGATCCAGAGCTACCGACGCTCCGACGGTGAGTTCGATGCCCGCACGCGCCTCGCTTTTGAAGCCGTGAGCGGAAAACTTCGCCTCGTACGCTCCCGGCAGAAGATTAGGTGCAGAATAGAAACCTTCGTCGTTCGTGGTGACTTCCCGAGTCACACCGGTGGCGACGTTGGTAATGGTGATTTGGACGTCTTTGACGACGCTGCCACTAGCGTCCGTGACGGTTCCAGAAATTGTCCCACCCGCGACCTGGGCGCGAATGTTTGCGGTGACACCGCAGAGCAGCAACAAAACCGGCAAACCTACACGCAGCATTCTCACTCTCAAATCTCTAACCATGAAGGGCTCCCCTCTGTGCGCAGAGAGCTTAACTCAAGAGCAAGAAAACAGAACACATTAATTTCCATTCATCTGAAAGTGAGCAACTTATGTGAAGTTCACAACCATTAATTTCCATTCATCTGAGAGTGGGCAATCGGTCATGCCGTTGCCGTGATTGCTTGACGTTACGCATTTCGCGCCAGCCATTCGCCAGCAACTGATTTTCTGCAATCTTGTTGCCTCTTTGGGCGCTCCCACACAGGCGCCGGTGAGCGTGTGCTCGCACTGCTGGGGGCAGGTGGGCGGGTCATCGCGCCCTCGTAACGGCGCTCGCGAGGTAGGTGCAATCGTTATTCCTGTCGGAAAGCTACATTGATGCTGCGACTTTTCCACAACCCTTGAGTCAGCGCTTATGAGTCGCGTCTCCCAAAGAGACTTGACTGACAGCCGTCAGCTCCTCTGCCTGGTAGTGAGGATCTGCCCACGCTTAACTCCAGCAGCGCCATTTGTTTAGGAGGTATTGTACGTACTGCCGGATGCATACAAGCTTGCACTAACAAATGTTCCGGTGGGAACATTAGAGCGGTTTTCAGCCAGCTTTGCGTTCATCCGCGGCGGCTTCCGGGGGGGCGTCTTCGTCCCACTCGAACGAGAGGGCGCGCGCCGTGGTCTCGATGGGCTCGAGTTCGGGAATGTCATCGGCGACGGATGCGCCCAGCTCGGCGAACTTGCGCGCCGAAACCAGCACGCGGCTTTCAAGCGACCCCACTGCTTTGTTGTAAGACTCGACGGCGCGGTCGAGGCCGGTGCCGACCGAGGTGATGTGTCCGGCGAGAAGGCGCAGCCGGTCGTGCAACTCTTTGCCCAGGGCGCTGATCCGCTGCGCGTTGCGCGCCAGCTTCTCCTGGTTCCATCCGTAGTTGATGGCCTTCAAGAGCGCGATCAATGTGGTCGGCGACGCCGGGATCACCCGGTTTAGAACTCCGTGCTCAATCAAGCTGGAGTCCTGTTCGAGCGCAGCGCTGAAAAAAGTTTCGCCGGGAAGAAACATTACGACGAACTCAGGCGTGGCGTCGAACTGCTCCCAATATTTCTTTCCGCTGAGAGTGTTCATGTGATCGCGGACCTGCCGTGCGTGGTTGGCGAGACAGGCGCGACGGGCGTCTTCGTCGGTCGTCTCGAAAGCATCCAGGAACGCTTGCAGCGGCGTCTTGGCATCCACGACAACGTGTTTGCCGCCGGGAAGTTTTACAACCAGGTCAGGACGGAGCCTTCCGCTTTCTGTGGTCACTGACTCCTGCTCGGTGAAGTCGCAATACGAGAGCATGCCGGCGATCTCGACTACACGCCGCAACTGAATTTCTCCCCAGCGACCGCGCACGTTGGGAGTGCGCAGCGCCCGCACCAGATTGCCGGTCTGCGATTGCAATTCTTTTTGCGTAGAGATCAGCGATTGCACTTGGGCGCGCAGTTCGCCGTAAGCGTCGCCGCGCGCCACTTCCATCTGTTGAATCTGGGCGTCCACTTTATTCAGCGAATCGCGCACGGGAGCCACCATGTCAGCCACGGCTCTTTGCCGCGCTTCAAGGTCGCCCCTGGCCTGGCTCTGAAAGCGCTTCAGAGTTTCTTCCGCGATTACCAGGAATGACGAGTTGTTGCTCTTCAACGCTTCGGAAGCCAAGGCCTTGAAGGCATTGCGCAATTCTTCGCTGGCGCGCGTGACTAACTCGATCTTTTCGTTGCTGGCCTTCCGTTCCGATTCGAGAGCCGATTCGAGTCTGGCTTTGCCGGCTACCAACTCGGTGTAAGCCTGCTGAAGCCGCGCCAGACTGGCCTTTTCAGCCTCTAATTCCTTTTCTCTCAAGGATAAACGGGCGCTCAACCCGGCGCTTCGCGAGCGCAGCGCGAGCCAGGCAAGCGCGCTGCCAAACAACAGGCCAATGACCCCTACGGCAACAGGTTCCATAGCGAAGGTAACTTCTCAGGCTGGATTCCGGCTTCTAGCGTAGCACCAGCGGCAAGTTTAAGGGCTGATGTTTTGAACCCGCCCTGGCGGTTCGTACACAAAAGCGATGCCAAGAGTCTCTAGAGTCGCGATGTTGCTTTTGCTGGTGATGGGCGCTGCTTCGGTTCGGCCGTCGTCGCGATTGATGGCTTCGCCCAATGGAAATAGTGGCGCTGCGGAAAAACCTGCGCAGGGCGCGACTTTAAAGCCGGTTGCCGCGCCCTCTCCCGATATTGCTTTCAATGACTACGATCCGCAGGCCGAGGATGTGCTATTGAACCTGGCGAATGAGGTGAGAGCGAAGGCTGGCTTGCGCTCGCTCACGCTTGATGCTGGCCTTTGCCAAGCGGCGCGCGCGCACGCACAAGCAATGATGGCAGCGCATCAGCTCTCGCACCAGTTTGACGGTGAGCTTCCCCTACCGCAACGCCTGGCGGATACGACCAACACGCTACTGGATCAGGAAGGTGAAAACGTCGCGCTTGATTTCGACGCGGAAAGCGGCCATAAACATCTGATGCTGTCGCCGCCGCACCGCGCGAACCTGCTGAAAGCGTCTTATAACGTGATCGGTTTAGGCGTGATCCGTAGCGGCGACCGGCTGTATATAGTGCAGGATTTCGGACATGCCCTCCCTAATTATTCCGCGGCGCAGGTGAAGGAGCGCATTGCGGCGACCGTGACGCAAGCGCGGCGCCAGGCAAAACAATCTGGCCTTGCCCGCCGCGATCTGCCTAACGCGGACGATGCGGCCTGCTCCATGGCGCAGGCGGACAAGCTCGGCACCTCCCCCATTCATCAACTGGCGCAACGCTACACCGTGCTGACCTACACCAGCCTGCATCCGGAAACGTTGCCGGCAAACGCCGGGCAAGTGCTCTCTGGCCACAACCTGCGGGGATTTTCCGTGGGCACATGCTACACGCGCACGCAGACGTATCCTACCGGCGCGTACTGGGTGGTCTTGGCGCTGGAGTGAAATTGATCAGGCTCTTACGCGTGAACTTGTTCGGAAGCTCTTCAGCGTGGGCAATGCCTTAATGGATTTGCCTAACCTTTTCTGCGCCATCCGGATTTCATAAAGGCTCTGCAGATTCAGCCAGAACTCCGCAGCCGTGCCAAAGAAATGGGCCAGGCGCAGAGCGGTGTCGCCGGTGATGCCGCGCCGTCCATTAATGATTTCGGTGATGCGGTTGGTGGGAACCTCGAGTTGCCGTGCCAGTTCGGCGGCGCTCATTCCCAACTCGCTGAGCTCTGCGGCCAAATGTTTCCCAGGATGTATTGCAGTTGCTGCCATGGCATTAGCATAGATCGGAGTTATGCGTTACGTAAAGCATAACGAAAACGAAGGCGTGATTTACTTTACCGGCACGCTATAGTGCGAGGCCACGACCTGCCATTTGCCGCCGACTTTCATCCAGACATCCGTCAGCCGGTCGTGATACTCGTAGGGCTTGCCGTCGGACTGGCCGCGCTCGTGATATGCGCCGGTCACCACGGCGGTGTTGCCGTGCATGCGGACTTTGAGGTCTGACATCTCCGCCACTTCCACGTGAACCGAGGGCTCGGCAGTGTGGCTGATGTAGCCCATCTTGCTATACGTATTGCCGTCCTCGACGGTGATGACGAAATCCTCAGACAGCAGCGAAGAGAGCATTTGGACTTGCCGCTGCTTGTAGGATTCGGTCCATCTCAATTCCAAACCTCGAATGTTGGCGGCGTCGGATTTTTCCTGTGCCGCCAGAGGGATCGCCAGACCAGCGGCTAAACAAGGCATCAGGGCCAAAGCAAAGGGAATGCGCATAGTTTCTATGTTGCACAGATTGTGCGGTGCCGCAAGTTCCTTGTCCAGCACCTCAACAGGGTTGCGGGCGGAAGTTGCCTGCCAGATCGCTCTCCTGACAGGCCTTCCTGTGCTAACCTTGGCCCTGCCCTCCGTCTGCGGTTCCACGCATGGAATCTTCGGCTCAAGTTCGCTTACCCCAGGTCCATCCGAACGAGGTTCGGATTGGCACGGCAGGTTGGTCTTATAAAGACTGGGAGGGAATTTTCTATCCTCCCGGGATGCAGCGGCGCAAGCAGCATCCGCTGGAATATCTGGCGCGCTTCTTCGACACCACCGAGATCAACACGTCGTTTTACGGGCCGGTGAAGCCGGAACTGGCCAAACTGTGGTGCCGCAAAATCGAGTCTGTCAACAAGAACTTTCTGTTCACGGCGAAACTTTATCGCGCCTTCACGCACTCTCCGATGTCGGTGATGGAGCCGACGTCGGCGGCGAGCATCCGGCCCACGGACGAAGACGAGATCCGCACGCGCGAAGGGCTGGATGCGATTGCCAACGAAGGGCGGCTGGGCGCTCTGCTGATTCAGTTTCCAGTGTCGTTCAAGAACACTTCGCTAAACCGCGAGTATCTTGAGCGGCTGTTGCGGCAGTTCATCGAATATCCGCGCGTGGTGGAAGTGCGGCACTCCAGTTGGAACGACGCCGAAACGCTGGCTTCGTTCACGCAAAAGAATGTAGGCTTCTGCAACATCGATCAACCGGTACTGGGACGGTCGCTTGCGCCCACCGAACACGTCACGGGAACGCTGGGATACGTCCGGCTGCATGGCCGGAACTACGAGCAGTGGTTCGATTCCGACAATCGCAATGACCGCTACAACTACCTCTATAGCGCGCAGGAACTCGCCGGCTGGAAAGAAAGAATCGAGAGCGTCGCGGAGCGGGCGCAGACGACCTATGTGATCACCAACAATCACTTCGAGAGTAAAGCTGGGGTGAACGCGCTGGAGTTAAAGGCAATGATCAGCGGGAAGCGGGTGCCGGCTCCGCCGACGCTGATCCAGAAATACCCTGAGTTGAGAAGGTTTGCGGATGCCGCGGAAGATTCCGGCGAGGATTTGAGTCCGCGGTTGCCGCTGCGAGCTTAGAACCGATTTCTATTGTGTTCTCACGCGGGACGTACCAGATCAAAACTTTATCGCGGAGATTCGCGGAGACAATCCGCGGAGGACACGGAGGACATGCGGCGCCGCATGTCGGATGCCGCGGAAGATTCCGGCGAGGATTTGATTCCGCGGTTGCCGCTGCGAGCTTAGAACCGATTTCTATTGTGTTCTCACGCGGGACGTACCAGATCAAAACTCTATCGCGGAGACTCGCGAAGACAATCCGCGGAGGCCGCGGAGGACATGCGGCGCTGGTTGTGGCGCAGGGCCACGTTCATAAACACGTTGCCCAGCGAGGTTTCAAAGCAGATCATGAGCGCTTCCATGTCTTCGCTGGACTTGTCGCCTTCCTCAGCAGTGAGCAGCAAAGGAGGGTGTACGCGAAAGTGGAAGCCCTGGTCGTTGAGAGCGCAGACGGCATTGCCGACGACCTGGTTTGCCAGTTCGAAGATGGTTTCTTTGATCAGGCCGTCGGATTCGGGCAAGTTCGCGCCCGCATAGTGGCTGGCCACGCGCACGGCGGTTTGGGGCTCGAGGTCCAGAATGATGCGGCCTTCGATGTCGCCGGTAAGCATTACCATGCTAGCCACGCCTTTGCGGCGGTAGGCGTCTTCTTCCATCGAGAGGTTGGCCACTTTCGTGGCGCCCGACAGACCTTGCGACAACACAGCGTCAGCCGCGTTGATGAAAGGCTGAATCAGTTCCATCTTCATGGCGATTAGACCCCCGCGCCGGCCGCAGTAGCCACGGCGCCGTCTTCTCCAAGCACGTACTTGATGACTTCGTAGAGCACTTCGGGCTTCACCGGCTTCTGCACGAAATGCCGCGCTCCGCGCTGCAATGCAGCCACAATGTTTTCCTGATAGCCGACGGAAGACACCATGACGATGCGGGCTTCGGGATGTGCCTGGACGATTTTCTCGGCGGCCTCGATGCCCTCCATCTGCGGCATGGTGATATCCATGAGCACGATGTCGGGATGGGTGCGTTCGAATTCGCTGATGGCGGTCAAGCCGTCACCGGCCTCGGCCCCCACCTGCCCGCCGAAGCTTTCGATCATGCGGGCCAGATTCTTGCGCGCGAACACGGAATCGTCCACGATCAAGTAGCGGACGGGTTGACCGTCCTTGCTGCGTTTTACTGGTGCAAACTGCTCCATAACAGCCTCCTCTAACAGATTCCATCATGGCGGTTTCCCGCCGGCCAGATGACTGTGGTCACAAGCCTTGTATCAACCAAATGCCTAAAGCCCGGCGCCGACAGCTTTGCCGGCTCCGCCGTTCGCTCCGCGTGTTTCATTGCGGCCGCAAAGCGCCTGTAATGTCGCCGAAAGCACGTCCAGTGCGACGACCCGCGTGGCATAGCCGCGCTCGATGGCTGCTTTTGGCATGCCGTAGACCACACACGAGGCTTCACTTTGAGCGATGGTGATGCCGCCGGCTTTCTTGACCGCGCCCAAACCTTCCGCGCCGTCATCGCCCATGCCGGTCATGAGGGCTGCGACCGCCTGCGAGCCGAACTCCTCGGCGACGCTGTGGAACAAAACATCCACGCTGGGCCGGTGGCCATTGACGCGCGCGTCGTCATTGAGAACAACAACGTCACCCCGGGTCATGCGTTTTACTTTCATGTGCCGGCTTCCGGGGCAAATCAGCACGCGGCCGGCCTGCAGCAGGTCCCCGGATTGGGCTTCCTTCACCTGTAGCGAACAGACCTCGTCCAGGCGGCGCGCAAACATCTCCGTGAAGCCCTCGGGCATGTGTTGAACGACAACGATCGCTCCCGGAAAATCGGGCGGCAGTTGCGCCAGCAGAAACTCGAGGGCTTGCGGACCGCCGGTGGAAATTCCGATCGCCACCAATTTGCTGGGAGGGGGACCGGACTTCGCTGCTGAGAGCTTTTCGGGACGCGGTGGCGCGCCCTGCAAAGTTCCGGGGCGGACGACTTTTCCGCCGGCGGCCGCCTTGATTTTGGCGATCAACTCCGTGGCCGTTTCGGCCATGTGCGTTGTAGCGTCCCGCGGCTTGGTGACGAAATCGAAGGCGCCCAGCCCTAACGCTTTCAGGGTCACGGAAGCTCCTTCGGTGCTGTGGGCGCTGACCACGATTACCGGCAGAGGGTGGCGGCGCATAATCTCTTTCAAAGTATCGATGCCGTTCATGCCCGGCATTTGCAGATCGAGAGTGATGACGTTGGGTTGAAGGTCTTCGATCTTTTTCAGGCAGAAGGTGCCGTCCATGGCGGTGCCGACCACCTCGATGGACGAGTCGGCTTCCAACATCTGGGGGATCAGCTTTCGCATCAAGGCGGAATCGTCCACTACCAGCACGCGTACCTTGCTCATGCTTGTCCTCCCGCGGCACTGAGAGCCAGCCGGGCGCGATCGGCATCGTTTAGCAGGAGGCCGGACTTGGTCAGACCCGACTCCTGCGGACGTATATGCGCGACGTGCTCCACGACAGCCGGCAAATTCAGGATCAACACAACTTTTCCATCTCCCAGAATGGAAGCGCCGTTCACCAGATCGGTGGCGAAAGTCTGGTCGTCCAAAGCTTTGATGACCAACTCTTCTTCTCCCTCCAAGGCGTCGACGATGAGGCCGTATTTCTTCTCGCCTACGGTGATGACCAGGACAAACAGCTTGCCCGCTTTGCGGTCGATATCAACTGCGGAAGGGCGGCCCAGGCGCAGCAGAGGCAGGACCTGGTTGCGTAACTGCAGCACTTCGTAATTGTCGACCTGATGAACTTCCGATTCCCGGGTGCGGGCAATCTGGCTGACCGCGTTCAGGGGGATGGCGTACAAGCGCTGCTCCACCCAGAACATCAGGGCCTTGATGATGGCCAGGGTGAGCGGCAGCTTGAGGCGGAACGTGGTGCCCTGGCCGATATGGGTTTCCACGTGAATCGTGGCTTTCAGCCGCTGGAGCACGCTCTGCACAACGTCCATGCCGACGCCGCGTCCGGAAACTTCCGTGACTTCTTCGGCGGTGCTGAATCCGGGCCGGAAGATGAATTCCAGGATCTCGGCTTCGCTCAGGCGTGCCGCTTCTTCCGCCGAGGCCATTCCGAGTTCTATGGCTTTGCCGCGAATCTTCTGAGCGTCGATGCCGCGCCCGTCGTCGCGAATCTCGACGACCACCTGATTGCCCTGGTGATAAGCGTGCAATCGAATTTTTCCTCGCGCAGGCTTGCCCTGACTGATGCGTTGCTGGGCCGGTTCGATGCCATGACTCACGGCGTTGCGCACCAGATGCGTGAGGGGCTCAGCGATGGCGTCGAGGATCCCCTTATCAAGATCGGTTTCCAGCCCGCTGAGTTCCAGATCCAGTTCGCGGCCGCACTGCCGAGCCACATCGCGCACCATGCGGGGGAAGCGGCGGAATAACTGGTCTACAGGAACCATGCGAATCTTCATGACCGAGCGCTGCAAATCGTTGAGCACGCGCGCCTGGAAAGCCATAGCATCGGCGAACTTGCCCCGCAGCAGTTCTTTGGGATAGCGCTTGCCAAACTCGGTGAGCGCCTGCTGCAGCATCGACTTGCCGATAATGAGTTCCCCAACCAGGTTGAGGACGTTGTCGATGCGTCCGGCTTCCACGCGGAGGATATTTTCGGTCGAAGGCTGCTGCAGTCCCGGTTCGGGCGATGGGAGTTGCGCCTCGGCGGGAGCGGGATGGATCGGCGCTGCGGCTTCGGAAGCCGCGATTACTGGAGCGGAGACCAGCGAGACAGTGTCATCGACTCCGGGGGGAGACTGATGCACGCCTTTCGCTGATGCCCCTCCTGCCGATGCCGCCTGAATGAGGCTGACACTGACTTCGCCCGCGATGGTCGGGATGTGGCACTTGGCGGCAATCTGTTCCTTCAACTGCGTGCTGGCAAGAACGAACTCGACTTGCTTCGAGGCGGCCGGCGATTTAGCGTCTGGCCGCAGCACCAGGACTTGCCCGATTTCGCGGACCGCATTGTGAATCAGTTGCCGCGCCGCGATCGGCATAGCGCAGTGAGGATCGATTTTCACCACGACGCTGTAAAGTCCCAGCCCGGCGGTTTTCGCCTGGGCGATGGCGCGTTTCTCCGCGTCGGTCCAGTACTTGCTCGACTGCGGGACAGGCTCGGCGGGTTTTTTGTTACGGCGTGTTTTCTTCGCTGCCGGCGCCGAGGTCAGCTCGTCGATTCTTTGCCGCAGAGGTTCGGGGGAGGGTAGCGGGCCTCCGGCATGGTAGGAGGAAAGCATGCCGGCAAAAACGTCGGCGGCCGCAAAAGCGATTTCGGCCAGCGCCCCGTGGGCGGCGGCGCTTTCGAGCGATAGTGCATCCTCGAACTGATGTGCCAGTTCGCTCAACTCGCGCAGCCCGCAGGCCGCCGAGTCGCCTTTGAGCGTGTGCACGGTGCGCCGGATGGAACGCACAATCTCCTCGTCGCCGGGATGTTTTTCCAGCTTGAGGGATTCTTCGTTCAGCGCCTGCAGCAATTCCTGCGCGGACTCGAAAAAGAGCTCTCGCAGTTCCGCTCCGCGCTCATCGGGTGGATTCGTCACTCGCGCACCTCGATCCGCTGGTAAGCCGTGCCGCTGTCCTTGTGCACCATATGAAACTTTTCGGTCAGGCCGAGAAGGCTTTCGGCGTGGCCCACGAAGAGGTAGCCGCCGGGATTTAGGCAGCGATAAAATTTTTCGATCAGCCGCTTCTGTTCCGCCTCATCGAAGTACATCATCACGTTGCGGCAGAAGATCACGTCATTGCGCTGGGGCAGGTATTCGGTTTTCAGATTGTGAAAGTCGAAGTGGACCATCTCCTTCAGCGTTTTTTTGACCGCATAGCGGTCGCCCACCTTATCGAAATAGCGCAGGCGAAAGCCGTAATCCACCGTCGACATCTGGTGCTCGTTGTAGGCGCCTTCCTGTCCCGTGCGCAGCACCGAATAACTGATGTCGCTGGCCAGGATCTCCACCCGCCAGGGGGGAGGAATCAACGGCTTGGGCAACGCCAACTCGATGGGCAGCGGATTGCGCAGGTAGTAATAAGCCAGGGTATCGGCGGCCATCATGCCCAGCGTGTAAGCCTCCTGCCCGGTGGAGCAGCCCGCGCTCCACACTCGAATCGAATACTCCCGGTGCGCCTGCTTATATTTCAGCATGTCTTCGAGGACGTACTTCTGGAACAAATCCAACTGGGCTTTGTGGCGAAAAAAACTGGTTTCGTTGACTGTCAGGTTTTCCACCAGCCGGGCCAGTTCGGTTTTGCCTTCCTTGCTAATCAGCAGGCGGTAATAGGAGTAGAAGGAATCGACACGGCACTCTTTCAGCCGGCGAAGCAAGCGGTCCTGCAGGAAATGTGTGCGGCGCTCGTCGAAGTGCATTCCGCACTCCTGATACACCAGCGCCTGCAACAGCCGCAGTTCCGCTTCCGTCAAGACAGGAGCTGGTGCCGCTCCGAATGTGCTCATGCTTTCTCTCGTTCCCCGCGCCGAGTCTTACTCCTGCCCGTATGAGCAGGCCATCGAATATCTTTTTTAATATTCAGTTTTAATATCCAGCGCCAGCGGTTAACGCGCGGCAACTCCGCGTGCTTCCGGCTTGGCAGTCTTGCTCTCCGTATTTCCGCTTTGCTGCAACAGGCTGGCCGGAGCTAACAATTTCGTCATGTCGAGCAATACAACCAGGCGGCCGCGAACTTTTCCCAGTCCCGTGACGCAGTTCAGTCCGCCTTCCTGAAATACCGCGGGCGGCGCTTCGACGTCTTCGCTGGCAATCTTCAGCACTTCCGAGGCTGAGTCCACGATCAATCCGGCCAGCCGGCCAGAATGCTCCACGACCAGAATCCGGTTCTGTCTCTTCAGCGTGGCCTGTTTATCGCCAAAGCGTTTGCGCAAGTCCATCACCGAGACAATCTTGCCCCGGAGATTGATCACGCCCTCCAGATAGTCGGGAGCGTCGGGGACGGCGGTAATCTCCGGCACGCGCACGATTTCATGCAATGAAGTGATGGGGACTCCATAGGTCTCGCGCCCTACCTGGAAGCCCACGATATGGAGTTCGCGATTCATCGCTTGTCCTAGTAACGAGCCGCTGCTGCAGCTCGCCGGCCCTGCTTCTCATCTGTCGCGGCCAGCCGTGAGGCGTCTTCCAGCGTGAAACGGTCCATGAAGTCGAGCAGTCCGCGTGACATCTTGGACATTTGTTCTGCCGAAGCTGCCAGCTCGGTGGAGCCCGAAGTCGACTGCTGCACCAGTTCGCGCATGCGCTCCATGGCTTTCACCACGGCCTGCGCTCCTGAGGCTTGTTCTTCCACCGCGGAATTGATTTCGTGCGTGATCTCGTTCAGGCGGGTGGTGGCCCGGGCAATCTGCGACGAGCCATGCGACTGCTCGTTGGTCGCGGCGCCGATCTCCTGGGCGAATTTGTAAACTTCGGTGACCACGTTCGAGATCTTGCGCAGCGCGGCATTCAGTTCGCCGCCCAGATCCAGGCCCTCGTTCACGATTCCGGTGGAACGGTCCATATTTTCGACAGCCTTGCGCGCTTCCTTCTGAATGCTCTGAATGAGTTCGGAGATTTCCTTGGTGGATTGCGCGGACTTCTCCGCCAGCTTGCGGACTTCGTCAGCTACCACGGCGAAACCTAATCCGTGCTCGCCTGCCCGCGCCGCCTCGATGGCCGCGTTCAACGCCAGAAGGTTGGTTTGCTCTGCCAGGTCGTCGATAACTTCGATGATCTTGCCAATGTCGTCGGCCCGTTGGCCCAGGGCTCCGATGATTTCCCCCGAACTGGTGATGGTGGCATTGATGCGGTTAAGACCGTCGGTAGCCTTTTCCATGGTGGTGATGCCGCTGTGAACTTCCTCGCGAGAGCGGTTCGAGATGTCGAGCAGAACTTTGGCGGTGTCGGCGACGCGCTGAATCGAGGCGACCATCTGGTCGATGGATGCTGACGTCTCGCTCACACTGGAGGCCTGCACCTGCGTGCTCTTCACCATGTTCTGCACGTTGACGCTCATCTCATGCATCGTGCTGGTGACCTCGTCGATGGCCGAAGACGCCTGCAGCCCGATCTTGGCCGAATCGTCCGACGCATTCGCCACCTGCCCGGAGGCACTGGCAACCTGCGCCGAAGCGTCGCGTACGCTGCGCACCAGCCGGCCTAAGCCTTCCACCATGCGTGCGAATGCATTGCCTAGAGTGTCGTGCGGAGAGCGCGGCTTCACTTCAACCATAAGATCTCCTCCGGCGATCGATTCCGAGACGCCCGCCATCTCTTTGAGATAAGTGACCATTTTGGCGAAGGTACGGGCCAATTCTCCGATTTCGTCCTCGCGCTTTACGTCGATGCTGTGTTCAAGATCGCCAGTGTCGCCGATTTGCCGCGAAACGTTCATCAGGTTGGTCAGCGGTTCGGTAATCGATTTGGCGGTGGTGAAGGCGATCGCAATACCCAGGCCCAGAGCGAGCAGAGTGCTTACGATGGCTGCCATGATCGTCCAGGTGCTGGCAGTCTCATCCGATTTACGGCGGGCTTCGACCAGCTTGCGGTTTTCACCGTCGGCCACATCGAGCGCGTCCGTCGAATTCTTCACCCATGAAGAAGCGTCTTTTTGTAGATAGTAAATCTGCAGTTCGGCGACGGTTGCATTTCCAGAATCCACGTCCTTGCGTTTGTCGATCAGGGGCTGGGCAAATTCTTTGCCCCAGGCTTGTTCCAGTTGTTCCACCTTGGCCAGTGCTGTACGCTCCTGCTCCGAGTTGGCCAGCGCCTTGCCCTGTTGAAGTTTTTCGTTGAGCGTGCGCAGGCCTTCACTCATACGCTCGACTTCCCGGGTGTCGCCACTTAGCAGGTAATTGCTGAGGTAGAGGCGGTTCTGCATCATCTGGAAGCGCAGTTCGTTGGTGGCATCGGCTAGTTCGAGCGAGACCTTGGCCGCGTCTTTCGCGGCGTGTTCTCGCAACACCGCCAGCAGGTTTACCAGAAACAGCACCACGACCATGCTGAGAATGATTCCGAAATTCACGTACAGCTTTTTGCCAATCGTCATGCCGTTTTCTCCCGGCCGCCTATTTACCTTTTGCCCTAATTGCGAGGTTCGAACTTGAAATCCACAACGCCTGAGCTCTCCAAAGCTGCGGGCTCAAAGCGCCACTTTCGCACTGCTTCCAGCGCCGCGTTGGCCAGCACCGGATGCCCGCCCACTACCTTTGCATCTTTCACACTGCCATTCGGCGCGACCACTACTTCCACCTTCACCGTGCCCCTGATGTTCAGTTTTCGCGCCAGGTCGGGATACACCGCCGGCACTTTGCTTTTAGCCCGGCGCACGAACTCTCCCTGCGCCTCCTGAGCTTGAAGCACAGTTCCTCCCAAACCCGCTGCTAATGCCATCGTCATCGCAGCTAACAGCAATCCTGTCTTACGCACAGACACAATTCCTCCTTGCCATAATCCTGGTGGTCCCATTGGAGCAATGCCGGGGCCACGCTTCGTCTTTTAAAGAAACCAAGGTAACCGACGTGATGTGTATGAAAAATAGATACTTAATGCGACATGGGAGGCCTCTTCTGGACTACGATTGGCGATTAGTCTTGTCTCATCCTCGAATTAGCGTATGGTTGATTCTCATACTGAGATGAGTTACCCCCATTTTTCTCGGGATTTCACACTTAGGCACCTGTCTTCCCATTTCTCTTGACTCAAATTGAGATGGCGGGATACTTTTCCATTAGATTCAATCACTTGTGAGAATCTTGAAAATGCGATTTCGGCAAACGGTGACACCCTGACAGAACCCGGAGGCAATTCGAGGCCGATGCCGGAAGGCAGCACCTTCCCGAACTCTGACGAGGCCTTTCAGAAGCTCCTCCTGAGGATTGCGGCGAAGGCTGCGGAGCGTGCCGACGCGGCCTCGCTGATTCAACTCTTTTGCGCTGCCACCCGCGAGTTCTTCCAGGTCAGTGGGGTTTACTTTTGGCGGCGCCATGCGGGCGACGAACTGATCGGAGAGCAGGCCGACGGTAAGCTGGCGGAGCGTTTCATCGGCCTCCGGTTGCTTCCCCAACAAAGCGCCGTTACCGCCGAGGCGGTGCGGAATCGCCGGACGATTTTCGTCAACCAGGTGCAACCCAGTCCTACCTTTCCCGCGGCGCGCCAGTTTGAGGCCCGCTCCATGATGGCCGCCCCACTGGTGGTGTTCGATGAAGTCATCGGCGCGGCGACGTTTTTGCATGATTCCGATGAAGGATTTTTTGATGAAGACCTGGCTGCCAAAGCCACCATCCTGGCTGGACAACTGGGCAGCCTGTTGGAAGCGACGCGACTGGGGGAAGCTTCGCGCGAAGAGCATCGTCGCGCCGAAATTCTGGCTGAGGTCGCCCATGCCCTGCACGGCACTCCCGACGTAGCCGCTGTCATTGAAGCGCTGGCGGATCGCCTTCGGGTTTTATTGCGGACGCGATTGGTCTCGGTGCTTTTGCGTCGCGAAGGGCCCTTCGAACTGCGCGCCGTTTCCGCTGAGACACCTCAGCTGGCCAACTCTTTCCGGGCTGGGCATGACCGCCAGACGATCCGGTTCGCCGCCGATCTGGCGCAACGGGCCGTCTCCGCCGGAGAATCCATTACCATCTCGATCAGCAGCGAGCAGCATTCGCCTGGCAGTATGGTCTCTTCTGGAATGCTGATTGCCGCGCCTTTCCGCACGTCACGCACACAGGGAGCCATCCTCGTATATCCGCGTCATGACAGTCCTTTCACGGCGGAGGAGAAGTCGCTGGTATCGGCGATTGCCGGCTTTGGCGCGGTCGCGGTCGCCCACGCCGAACTGTGCGCTACGGCGCAAGCCCAGGCGCACGAACTCCACCAGTTGCTTGAGATCTCTTCCGACCTCAGCTCCAGCGGCGATCTCGAACATTTTCTTCAGGCCTTTGTGGTTCGAGCCGCCGATTTTCTCGGCTTTGGACGCTGTTTCATCGCCCTGCTCGAAGACGGCGAATTTCGAGTGCGTTATGGAGTAGACCAGGGCCAGCCTCGCCGGCTGGACCTAATTTTTCCGGAAGGGCTGGCGACACGGGCGCTCCGCGCCAAGGAAGTGTATTGGACCGACGAGGCCGGCAAGGTCCCCGGCGCGAATCTGGAAGTCATCTCGCAGTACCAGGTCCGGCAACTCTTAGCAGTCCCTCTTCTGGGTGCCAATGGGCAGGTGTTGGGAATGTGCGCCGTGCTTGACCGTCTGGATGGGACAGGCATCTCTCAGCAGGACATTCGCCGGGCGCGGGCTTTGGCTGCTCAGGTTTCGGTGGTGCTCGAAGTGGCGCACAACCTGCACCAATCCGAACAGCAGCGCCGCCGCGCGGAAGCTCTCACGCAACTGGCGCGAGACATCGATGGACTGCTGCGGCTTCCGGACTTTGCCCGCAAGTTTGCCGAGCGCGCCGTGGCATTAGCGGAAGCACAGGCGGGTGCGGTGGCTCTGTTTCAGGACGGACGATTGCAAACGGTGGCGTTCTATCCCGGTGCCGATCCCGTGCTCAAGCCTGTGCCCAATGAAGATCGTCTGAGCCAGGACCGTTCCAGTGACGATCTCGCCGCCCAGTCCCACGTGGTCCGAACCCCGGTACGCGCCGAAGGTCGCGCCGTGCAGCAGCAATTCACTCTGGCTCTTTCCGAATTCGTCTCCCAGCGGACGGAGGCCGTAGTCTCTGGCTCTGCCGCCGATTTGCTCGGTCATGAATTGACCTCAACCTGCCGCTATGGCTCTCGAAAATTCCCGCTTGTTCACTCGCATCGAACAGGCAAACCGGCATTGGCTGGAAATATTTGACGCGATCACCGACTTCATCGTGGTGCACGACGAGGTGGACAAAGTTCTGCGGGTGAACCGCTCGCTGGCCGCCATGATTGGCGTCGCTCCCAGCGAACTGATCGGCGTCAACATGCGGGCGCTGTTGGCTTTGACCAACGAAGGCGCGCTTTATTCCTGTCCCTTTTGCCGCTCCATGGGCGAAGACAGCGACGAATTCGTTCATCCCGCTCTCGACCGCACCTACCTCGTTTCCACTTCGCGGGTGCACGGCAGTTCTGGCGAGAATCTGCAAACCATTCATGTGCTCAAGGACATCACTGACCGGCGCGAGGCGGAGCGCCGTTACCGCGAATTGTTTGACAACATTCAGGAAGGCCTGTTCTTCAGCACCCCCGAAGGCCGGTTCATCGAAGTCAACGACGCTCTGGTAGCGATGCTGGGCTATTCCAGCCGGGAAGAACTTCTGCAGGTGGACATTGGTACGCAGGTCTATTTTTCGCCCGAGCAACGACAGCGCCACACTGATGTGCTCGAAAAAGATGGCCACCTGCGGAACTACGAAGCGACGCTTCGCCGCAAAAACGGCACGCCGATCTATGTCCTCATCAACGCTTTCGGAATGTATGACAGCGCCGGCCACCTCCTGCAAATTCGTGGACTGATGCTCGACGTCACCGGTCTCCATACCTATCAGTCGGAACTGCAGCGGGAGCGTGACTTCTCCGGCAAAATTCTGAGCAACACGCAGAGCCTCATCCTGGTCTCCGACACCGCGGGCCTTATCAGTTATGCCAATCGCCGCTGGTACGAAGCTGGCTTCGAGCAGCGTGAACTTTTGGGCCGTCCGCTACTGGAACTGGCGGCGCCCGGCTTCGTTCGTCCTTTGGCCGACGCGCTTCAAGCCATTCTCCGTGGGGCCCAAGTTGACAATCTGGAACTGCAGATCATGCGCGGAAACGGCCGTGCCGGTCAGTTCTCCGTGAACCTCAGCCCCATGCGCGACGAGGAGGGCAATATCACCAGCATCGTGGTGGTCATGACCGACATCACCGATTCCGCCGACCTTCGCGACAAGTTGGTTCATGCCGAAAAAATGGCGGCCGTAGGACAACTTGTCTCCGGCGTCGCGCACGAAGTCAATAATCCTTTGACCGCGATTCTCGGTTTCGCCGACCTGCTGATGGAAAATCCAGAAATTCCAGAAACTGCGCGGAAGGACTTACGCGTCATCCTACTGGAGGCGCAGCGCACCAAGCAGATCGTGCAAAACCTGCTCAGCTTTGCCCGCCAGATGCCGCCCCAGCGCAATGCCGTGCAGTTGAACCTCATCTTGCGCCGCACGATTCAGTTGCGTTCCTACGACTTCAACAGTCACGGGGTCGACGTGATCGAACATCTCGATGAAGGATTGCCCGACATCATCGGCGACGCCCACCAGTTGCAGCAGGTCTTTCTCAATATCCTGAACAATGCCTACGATGCGGTGCACGAAGTCGGCCGCCCGGCCCGCATCGAAATCATAAGCACGAAATCCGGAGATGCCGTCGAAGTTTCCTTCTGCGACAACGGTTACGGCATTTCCCATCCCGATAAAATTTTCGATCCCTTCTTCACCACCAAGGAGGTCGGCAAGGGAACCGGCCTCGGCCTGAGCATCTGCTATGGCATCGTGAAGGAGCACGGAGGCGAAATACTCTGCCACAACAATGCCGACGGGCAGGGAGCCACTTTCATCGTCCGCTTTCCCGCAGCGCCGCACACTGCCTCTCTGGGTGTGGCCGCAGGAGTCAATCAACCATGACAACCCCCGCCATTCAACACGCCCTCTTGCCGGTTCTTCTCATCGAAGATGAGCCTTCCATCATGGCTCTGGTCAGCGCCACTCTGGAGCGCAACGGCTATCACGTGGTGTGCACTGAGTCCGGCGCCGATGCTCTCCGCCTGCTCGAAAACGGGCAGTTCCTCGGCGTAGTTTCCGACATGCGCACACCTGGCGGCGTCGACGGCGCCCAAGTGCATTCCTGGATTTCCGCAAATCGCCCCGATCTGGTTGATAAAGTCGTCATTATTACCGGCGACTACGCCAATGAAGAAACGGTCAGCACTCTGCGCAAGATTGGCGCACTCTATCTGGAGAAACCGTTCCGCGTGCAGGATCTCATCTCCGCCGTCGAGAAGACCATGGGGAGAGCGCGGTGAGCCTGGCATTGAACAAGTCGCCTCTCGGGAAAGAAGACCTTCGTGTCCGCCTCTTGATCGTCGATGACGAGCAGAGCATTCGCAAACTTTGCGTTACCGTCGGCGAAGCTCTGGGCTTTATTTGTCTGGAAGCCGATAGTGGCGAGTCAGCGCTGGTTCTGCTGGAAGAGCAACCGGTGCATATGGTTCTCAGCGACATGGTTATGCCGCGTATGTCGGGCCTTGAATTTCTGGAGAAGGTTAAGAAACTTCTGCCGCGTACCGAAGTTGCGCTCATGACTGGACATGGGTCCATCGAGACCGCGGTTCAGGCCATGAAACTCGGCGCTTACGACTACATCACCAAGCCATTTTCTCCGCTCGAAGAGTTGAGGCTGTTCTTGCGTCGCATGGCAGAGAAAGTCCGCCTGGTCGAGGAAAATGAGTTCCTTCGCGAACGCATAGATTCCGAGACTGCCGTGCACGGCATCATCGGATCGTCTGCAAAGATTCAGGAAGTGCTGCGCGTGGCCTCGCGCCTCAAAGACACGCGCACCGCCGTTCTTATCTCCGGCGAAAGTGGCACGGGAAAGGAGCTCATCGCGCGCGCCATTCATTTTCGCGGCGCGTTCGCGAACCGTCCCTTCGTCGCCGTCGATTGCGGCTCGCTCGTGCCCACGCTGATCGAGAGCGAATTGTTCGGCTACGAAAAAGGAGCGTTTACGGGCGCTCTGAAATCCAAGCAGGGACTGTTTCAATCCGCCGACACGGGCTCGGTCTTTCTGGATGAAATCGGCGAATTGCCGCTCGAGTTGCAGGCCAAGCTGTTGCGCGTGCTGCAGGAAAAAGAAGTGCGACCAGTGGGCAGCAACCAGCGCGTCAAGGTGGATGTGCGCATCATCGCGGCCACCAATCGCGATCTTGAAGCCGCGTACAAGAACGGGACTTTCCGCAAAGATCTTTATTTTCGACTTAACGTTGTTACCGTGCACGTCCCGGCGTTGCGCGAGCGCCGCAGCGATATTCCGATGCTGGTAAGTTGGTTTTGCGAACGTTATGCTCCGGGCGCGGATCTGCGCGTCTCCAGCGCCGCCATGAAAGCCCTGATGAATTACGATTGGCCGGGAAACGTGCGTGAGTTGGAAAACTGCGTGGAACGCGCCGTCGCTCTGGGCAACGGAACGCTCATCGACTTAAGCGATCTGCCGTCATCGGTCGCCGCATTGAATTCGGCCGAACGAAGTCCGTCTTCAGACGGTGTGCCGGAATTGGTTTCCGATCTCGCCGCCGCAGCGGAAGGCATCTCGAGCGAGGCCGGAGCCGCGAACCAATCGAGCACCACCGATCTGGAGGACATCGAACGCGCCACCATCCAGCGCGTCTTCGAGCAAGTTCACGGC
>WNFC01000986.1_pt1 | contig 30378 bp, 35 predicted proteins | sample 5400541 | NCBI WGS metagenome assembly WNFC01 (sample SAMN13153342, study PRJNA577476) | soil metagenome | isolation source: 120 cm saprolite under Douglas fir tree site 2 hole 2 replicate 1 | place: USA:California | collected 2015-04-18
CGATCGATTTCTACCAGAAGGTGCTCGGCTGCCATATCGAGCGCACGCTCGAACAGCCGAAGCTGGTGCAACTGCGCGCCGGCAGCGCGATGATCGACCTGGTGCCGGGCGCACCGGGCGAAGACCGCGGCCGCAACATGGATCATTTCGCGGTGCGCATCGAAGAGATGGACGTCGCCGCAGTGTCCGCGCATCTGAGGCGGCACGGCATCGATCCGGGCGAAGTCCGCCGGCGCTACGGTGCCGAAGGCTACGGCTCGTCGATCTATATAACCGACCCCGACGGCAATACCGTCGAGCTGAAGGGCCCGCCCGAAACCGCCGCTTAGGCAGCTACAGCCGCGCTTCGAGGAACCCGGCCATGCGGTCCCAGGCCTGGTTGGCGCCAGCGAGGTTGTAGGCGGCGCTGCGCTCGTTGAAGAAGGCGTGCGCCGCGTCGTAGCGGTAGATCTCGTAGGCCGCGCCGGCGCGCTTCAGCGCCGCTTCGAGATCGTCGACCGCCGCCGGAGTGCACCAGTCGTCCTGATTGGCGAAATGCCCCTGGAACGGGATCCGGATCCGTGCTGGATCGGCGAAATCCTTGGGCGGGGTCCCGTAGAAGCACACCGCCGCCGCGGTTTCGGGGATGTGCACCGCGGCGGCGATCGTCAGCGCTCCACCCATGCAGAACCCCATCACCCCGACCTTGCGGCTGTCTTTCGCGAGATGCTGCGTCGCGCCGCGCAGATCCTGATGCGTCGCATCGGGGAAATCGAGGCCGCTCATCAGGTGGTTGGCCTCGTCCGGCGCGGCGGTGAGGCGGCCCTTGTAGAGATCGGGCGCGAGCGCGTTGTACCCGGCCCGGGCGAACCGGTCGGCGACACCGCAGATCTGGTCGTTGAGCCCCCACCATTCCTGGATCACGATGATGCCCGGCCGGCCCTGCCCCGCCGTCGCGAGATAGCCCTTGGTCTTGCCCCCATCGGGGCGCGCAAACTCGATCATGCCCATGGCAGGTCTCCGCTTCCGGCAACTCGTCGGCGGCGAGGGTGCCGCAGCGCCGCCGGCAATGCAATCGGATCTCGGGCGCGTCGAGCGAGGACGATATGGCAAAAGCCTCCGGCCAGCCGCGCTGACACCCGAGCTTAAGAGTCGCCGCCCCGTCGGCGAGTGAGGGCTTCGAGCAATTCACGTGCTGCGAGCAGCTCGCGGCGGATTTCTTCGAGCGCCGATCTGAGGTCGGGCTTGACCGGCCGGGCCGAGGGTCGCCGCGCCGATCTGGCCGATCGATTCGGCTCGCCGGCCGTGGCATTGCGAGCGGCATCGAGCGGGAAGAGGCTGGGCGGTTCGGCCGGATCGCGATTTGCCGCTGTACGCTCGTCGCCGGCGCCGCCGCTCAGCAGCTTCTGGACGCCGCGGATCGTATAGCCTTCCTGGTACAGGCATTGCCGGATGCGGCGCAGCAGCAGAATGTCCTCGGGGCGGTAATAACGGCGCCCGCCGCCGCGTTTCAGCGGCTTCAGCTGCGGGAATTTGGATTCCCAGAAGCGCAGCACATGCGCCGGTAGGTCGAGGCTCTCGGCCACCTCGCCGATCGTGCGGAACGCGGAGTCGCTTTTGCCGGCCCGCCGGACGCCCGCGTTCTCCGCCGGCTCGCTCACTTCACGCGGGCGCCGACTTTGCCGCACCCGCTCTGACGGTGGTCGCGGTGCTCGCGCCCGAGGCGGGCTGGTTGAGGCCGTCGTTGATCTGGTGCTTCAAGGCATGCGAGGCCCGGAAGACGAGAACCCGGCGCGGGCTGATCGGCACTTCCTGACCGGTTTTCGGATTGCGGCCGATCCGCCGACCCTTTTGCCGCACCGCGAAACTGCCGAAGGACGAAATCTTGACCATTTCGCCGCGCTCGAGCGCGTTGGAAATCTCGGCAATCACCGACTCGACGAGTTCAGCCGACTCGTTGCGCGACAGGCCGACCTCTTGATAGACCGCCTCGGTGAGCTGAGCGCGGGTAACCGTATGACCGGCCATGACGCCCTCCCCCTGCTTTTGGGAAGGTTAGCCCGGCCGAAAAATTCCGTCAAATTCCAAAGCGTTGCCCATGATTTTCCGAGGCGCCGGCTACCACCTGGCGATGCTGGCACCCCAGGTCAGCCCGCCGCCCAACGCTTCCATCAGCACAAGGTGGCCGGGCCGGATGCGGCCGTCCGCCACCGCCTCGTCGAGGGCGAGCGGGATCGAGGCGGCCGATGTATTGGCGTGGCGCTCGATTGTGACCACGGTCTTGTCCCGCGACAGGCCGAGCTTGCGGCCGACCGCGTCGATGATCCGGGTGTTGGCCTGGTGCGGCACCAGCCAATCGATATCACCCGGCAGGAGACCGTTGGCCACCAACGCCTCGTCGACGACCTCGCTCAGATGCTGCACCGCCTGGCGGAACACCTCGCGTCCCTCCATCCGCAGAAAGCCCGCCGTGCCGGTCGAGGAGGGGCCGCCATCGACGTAAAGAATGTCGTGCTGGCGGCCATCGGAATGGAGGTGGGTCGAGAGAATCCCGCGATCGGGCGACGCGCCGCCCGCAACCGCGTTCAACACCAATGCCCCGGCGCCGTCGCCGAACAGCACACAGGTGCTGCGATCCTGCCAGTCGAGGATGCGCGAGAAGGTTTCGGCGCCGATGACCAGCGCGGTGCGCGCCTGCCCGAGCCGCAGTGCATTGTCGGCGATGGCGAGGGCGAAGATGAACCCCGAGCACACCGCCTGCACGTCGAAGGCGGCACCCCGCTTCATGCCGAGGCGGGCCTGCACCTTGCTCGCGGTCGCGGGGAAGGTTTGATCGGGGGTCGCGGTCGCCAGCACGATCAGGTCCAGATCGCTGCCGCTCATGCCGGCGCGTTCGAGCGCCCCGCAGGCCGCATGGAACGCCAGGTCGGAAGTCAGTTCGCCGTCGGCGGCGATGCGCCGCTCGCCGATCCCGGTGCGCTGGCGGATCCATGCATCGGAGGTGTCGAGCCGCTCGGCGAGCTCTTCATTGGTGACCACGCGTTCGGGTAGATAAGCGCCGCAACCGGCGATCTGGGAGCGCAACATCATGCGCGCGGGATCACAACGCCGCCGATTGCTGCGGCGCGGGAACCTTGTTCAGCTGCGCCAAATCGGCCCGGATCTTGTCGAGGAAGCCGTTGACCTTCAGGTCGATCGCCACACCGATGGCGTTGGCGAAGCCGAACGCGTCGGTCGAGCCGTGGCTCTTCACCGCAATCCCACCCAGACCAAGGAACATCGCCCCGTTATAGCGGCGCGGATCGAGACGCGCCGCCAGTTTCTTGAGAGCGCCGCGAGCAAAGAGGTAGCCGATGCGGGCGAGCACCGAATGGCGGAAGGAAGCGCGCAGCGATTCGCTGAACAGCTTGGCGATGCCTTCCGCCGTCTTCAACGCCACATTTCCGGTAAAGCCATCGGTCACGACGACGTCGACGGTTCCCGCCGCGATGTCGTCGCCCTCGATAAAGCCGTGAAACCGGATCGGCGTCATGCCGCCGCGCAATTGCGCGCCGGCGGCGCGGACCGCATCGTTGCCCTTCAGATCCTCCGAGCCGACATTCAACAGCCCGACCGTCGGCTGGATCAGCCCCAAGCAGGTTCGCGCAAACACATCGCCCATCAACGCGAACTGGACGAGGTTCTCCGCGTCGCATTCGATATTGGCGCCGAGGTCGAGCATGACGCACTCGCCGCGCCGGGTCGGGAAAAACGTCGCGATCGCCGGCCGATCGATACCGGGCAGAGTCTTGAGGACGAATTTGGCGATCGCCATCAGCGCGCCGGTATTGCCGGCCGACACCACCCCGTCGGCGCGCCCCTCCGCCACCGCCTCGATGGCAAGCCGCATGCTCGAGCGCCGCGCCGCCCGGAGCGCCTGAGAAGGCTTGGTATCGTCCGCCACCACCTCGTCGGTATGGTGCAATGTCGCCGCCTTGGCCAGGCGCGGCAGCCTCGCCAAGAGCGGCGCGACCTTGGCTTCGTCTCCGAACAGCAGAAAGCGCGCCGCGGGATAGCGCATCAGCGCGATATCGGCCCCCCTCAACACCACGGCGGGCGCGTGATCGCCGCCCATCGTATCGAGGGCGATCGTGAGGCTGTCGCTCACCGCGAGCCTATCCTGCCCCGCGGGCGAGCGATCAGGATGTCGCAGCGGGTTGCGGCATCACCTCCTTGCCATCGTAATAGCCGCAGGCGGCGCAGAGATGATGCGGTCGCTTGAGTTCGCCGCATTCCGGGCATTCGGCGTAGGCCGGCGAGCGCAGCGCATGATGCGAGCGGCGCATGTTGCGCCGCGACGGCGAGACTTTCTTCTTTGGTACGGCCATGATCGACTCGTCAAAAGCGGCGCGGGGGACGGCGGTACTTAGACAAAATCCGAGGCGCCGGCAACAACCATGGGGCCAGCGTCGGGCGCCGCCGAATCGGCATTGCGGCGGGCCCTGCGATCATGTTCACGGCTCCCGCCGATTGGCAAGGCGCGATAGCGCCGTAAACGGACCGTCATCGACCGGCGGTTGCTCCGTCTCGAGGCTCGCCGCGGGGTCGCGCGGGAAGGCCGGCAGCACCAGCGAGAATTCCTGGGCGACCGCCTCGCCGATATCGATGAAATCGGCGGCGAGCGGCTCGAAGGCAATATCGTCGTCAGCCGTTCCGGCCCCGCCCTCTTCCGCCTCGGGCGGGCCGTAGCGCAGTGCAAAGCTTTCGGAGACGGCGCCTTCGACCGGGTCGAGCGTCACGACGCAGCTCTGCACGAACTCGGCCGCGAAGGAGGCGCGCAGCAGGATCATCTCCGGCCCCTGGCGGACCAGCTCGACGACGGCCGTCAGCCGATCGAGGGAGAGGAGGTCGAAGCGTCGGGCGAGCGCGGCGCGTTCTGCCTTGCTCGCCGCGATCTCCTGGCGAAACGGATCCACGCCGAGCCGCGCCAGCGGCACGATCCGCGCGAATCCCGGAGCGGCCCTGCTCATGCCGGATTTGTTTCTGGCGATGCGTTTGCTGGCCACGGCGGGGGCCCGAAGGCGACCCGACCGGTCAGCAGCTCGGCGATCTGCCGCTGCCGCAGCTGCGCCGCCTCGCGGCGGACATAATGCGCCATCGCCTCGAGCAGGGCCTCATCCGCCGTCACCGTGCCGAACAGGTTGCGGGCAAGCGCCGGCTTCAACACCCCATTGCCGTCCGACAGCCCCCGTTCGTACGCATCGATTCGGCCGAAAAACGCTTGCGCCATCCGCTTGACCTGGCGCCCGACGCTGAGATCGCCGGTGCCCATCTCGCGCAACGACCGGTCGAAATCGCCGAACATCGTGTCGAACAGCCGCTGCCCCATTTGCGCGGCCGGCGGCTCTTCGCGTTTCAAGCGGTGGAGAAGCAGAAAGGCATGCAAGCAGATCAACTCGAACCGGCCATCGAGCGTGTCGGGAACGCCGTTCGCGCTAAAGAAGCCGGGCTGGCGCGCCTGCGCGACGATCCGGCGATAGGCGAGCTCGGCGGCGTGTTGCAGAGGGTTGCGTCGAAACAGCGAGAACATTGCAGTATCCGACGCTGCCGCGGCCGAGACAGAACATTGACAGCAATCATTCTTCGGCTAAAGTCGCGACCGAGACATGGGCTGCATCCGCGCTCATTTCAACGAAAACTGCCGCCTGGATCCCATGTTCCGCAACAGCATTCGCAGAATACCGCTCTCCACTGCGCTGGGGATGGCCCTCGCCGCATCGGCTCTTGCCGCCTGCGCGCCGACCGTCGACCAGCGGGGCAATCTCCCCGAAGCCGACAAGGTCGCCGAGATCCGCCCCGGCGCCACCACCCGGGACGAGGTGGCCAAGATCCTCGGCACGCCGTCGAGCACCGCGGTCTTCGACAACAAAACCTGGTACTACATCAGCCGGCGGACGAAACAGATCGCCTTCTTCGATCCCGACGTCGTCGACCAGCAGGTCTACATCGTCAATTTCGATGAGCGCGGCGTGGTCAAGGCGGTCGACCACAAGGATCTGAAGGACGGGCGGGAAATCGAGCCGGCACCTGGCGCGACACCAGCACCCGGGCGGGAACTCACCTTCCTCGAACAGGTGATCGGCAATGTCGGCCGGTTCAACAAGACCGGCGACACTACCGTGAAGCCCGGCCGTCCCACCCCCTAACAGCGCTGATCGGCGCCGATTCGGACGCGCCGATGCGGCGCAGCCCTTCGCTCAGTGCGCCATCCAGCGACCGAGGATCGCCAGCAACAACAGCGCCACGATGTTGGTGATCTTGATCATCGGATTGACCGCCGGCCCGGCCGTGTCCTTGTAGGGATCGCCGACCGTATCGCCGGTCACCGCAGCCTTATGGGCGTCCGAACCCTTGCCGCCGTGGTGGCCTTCCTCGATATATTTCTTGGCATTGTCCCAGGCGCCGCCGCCCGAGGTCATCGAGATCGCGACGAACAGCCCGGTGACGATCGTGCCGAGCAGCATCGCGCCCAGCGCGCTGAAGGCGGCGGCGAGCCCGGCTATCAGGTCGATGACGATGAACAGGATGATCGGCGCCAATACCGGCAACAGCGACGGGATCATCATCTCGCGGATCGCGGCCCGGGTCAGCATATCGACGGCGCGGCCGTAATCCGGCTTGGCCGTACCCTGCATGATTCCCGGGATCTCGCGGAACTGGCGGCGGACTTCGACGACTATCGAGCCCGCCGCCCGCCCGACCGCCTGCATGCCGAGCGCGCCGAACAGGTAGGGCAACAGGCCGCCGATGAACAGGCCGATCACGACATACGGATCCTGCAACGCAAAGCGCACATCGAGACCGGGGAAGTAATGCTTGAGGTCTTCGGTGTAGGCCGCGAACAGAACCAGTGAGGCGAGCCCGGCGGAGCCGATTGCGTAGCCCTTGGTGACCGCCTTGGTGGTGTTGCCGACGGCATCGAGGGCATCGGTCGTGCGACGCACATCGCTCGGCAGGTCGGCCATCTCGGCGATGCCGCCGGCGTTGTCGGTGACCGGGCCATAGGCGTCGAGCGCCACGATCATCCCGGCGAGCGCCAGCATCGTCGTCGCCGCGATGGCGATGCCGAACAGGCCGGCGAGCAGAAACGACAAGACGATGCCGATGCAGATCACGATGACCGGCAATGCCGTCGCCTCCATCGAGACCGCCAGTCCCTGGATCACATTGGTGCCGTGCCCGGTGGTCGATGACAGCGCGATGCTGCGCACCGGCCGGTATTCGGTCGCGGTGTAATATTCGGTGATCCAGACGATGAACCCGGTCACCGCGAGCCCGACGATCGCGCATAGCAGCAGATGGAGCCCGGTCACCGAGGCTCCCGTCGTCATCGCGAGCGGCGCATGGAGCCCGACAAACCAGTAGACGATCAGCGCGATCGCGCCGACCGACAGGATGCCGGTCGCGATAAGCCCCTTGTAAAGCGCCCGCATGATGCCGTTGTCGGGGCCGAGGCGGACGAAAAAGGTGCCGATCACCGAGGTGGCGATGCATACCGCGCCGATCGCCAGCGGCAGCAGCAGCATCTGGTCGAGCAGCGGTGGGGCAAAGAAGATCGCGGCGAGCAGCATCGTCGCGACGATCGTCACGGCATAGGTCTCGAACAGATCGGCCGCCATGCCGGCGCAATCGCCGACATTGTCGCCGACATTGTCGGCGATGACCGCCGGGTTGCGCGGATCGTCCTCGGGGATCCCCGCCTCGACCTTGCCGACGAGATCGGCCCCGACATCGGCGCCCTTGGTAAAGATGCCGCCGCCGAGCCGCGCGAAGATCGAGATCAGCGAGGCGCCGAAGCTCAGCCCCACCATCGCTTCGAGGACCGGGCGCAGATCGTCGCCGGGCATCAGCGCGCGCAGTATGAAATAGTAGCCGCCGACGCCGAGGATCCCCAGCCCGACCACCAGCATCCCGGTGACCGCGCCGGCCTTGAAGGCGATGTCGAGACCGGCGCGCAGCCCGCTGCGCGCGGCTTGCGCGGTCCGCACATTGGCGCGCACCGACACGTTCATGCCGATATAGCCGGCTGCGCCCGACAGTACCGCGCCGATCAGATAGCCGATCGCGACGCGCAGCCCTAGGGTGATCCCGAGGATGATCAGGATCACCACCCCGACGATCGCGATCGCGCGGTATTGCCGGTTGAGATAAGCGCTGGCGCCGACCTGGACCGCGCCCGAGATCTCCTGCATCCGCGCGTTCCCGGCATTCGCCGCCAGCACGACCCGGCTGGTGAAGAACCCGTAAGCCAGCGCCAGCACGCCGCAGGCAATGACGAGAATATATGCCGCCGACATCCGCAGTTCCCTCAAAGGCGGTCCGACATGAAAAACCCGCCCGCGACCGCGGCGCGGCGGGGCAGGCCAGGGCGAGCACCATATGCCAGAAGCACAGGAATGAGGCAACCAGCCGGTCGGGCTGTTACAACCCGGCGTATTGCGCCGCGGTTGCGGCGCTGCGCTGCCGCAGCCAAAACACCGTGGCCGCGGCCACCAGGGCGAACGGCATGATCGCGATCTGCACCATATTCCAGCCCAGCCCAGACAACAGGGCGCCCGAGGCGAAGGACGACACGGCGACCGTGCCGAAGATCAGGAAATCGTTGAGCGCCTGGACCTTGGCTTTCTCCTCCGGAGCATAGACGCGGGTCAGCAGGGTCGTCGCGCCGACGAACAGAAAATTCCAGCCGATGCCGAGCACGACATTGGCCGCCCAGAAGTTGACGGTGGCGATCCCGAGGAGATTGATCGCGCAGCACGCCAGCAGCAACGCCGCCCCGCACAGCAGGATCCGCACCACGCCGAAACGGGCGATCAGATGCCCGGTGACAAAGCTTGGCGCGTACATGCCCAGAGCGTGCCATTGGATGACGAAGGCGGCGTCGCCGAAGTCATGGCCGCAGTCGAGCATCGCGATCGGCGTCGCGGTCATCACCAGCGACATGACGCCATAGCCGACCATGCCGGCAATCGCGGCGGCGACAAACACCGGCTGGGCGGCGATCTCTAAGAGCGGGCGACCGCTGCGTCGGCCTGTCCCCAGCGGCAAGACCGGCGGCACCTGTCGCGGCAGCCGGACAAAGCACAGCAGGACCGCCGCGGCGACGCACAACACGATGATCACCGCGTAGCAGCCGGCGAACAGCGCCGGGGCAAACAGATTGCTCGACCATTTCGCGGTTTCCGGTCCGAACACGGCGGAGGCAACGCCGCCGGCGAGCACCAGCGAAATGGCCTTCGAGCGGAACGCCTCGTCGGCGATTTCCGAGGCGGCGAAGCGGTATTGCTGGGCAAAGCCGTTATAGGCGCCGAGCAGAAAGGTCCCGGCGCAGAACAGCGGAAAGTCGGCATGGAACACCGCGACCGCCGCTGTCGCCGCACCGATGGCGCCGAGCGCCGTGCCGAGCCAGAACCCGCCGCGCCGGCCGATCCGCGCCATCAGCAAGGCGGCCGGGATCGTCGCGCTCATCATGCCGGTCATCTGGACCGCGATCGGCAGCGTCGACAACGCCCGGTCCGGTGCGAGGATGCTGCCGATGATCGAGGCGGTGGTCGCGACGATGCTGGCGCCGGTCATCGCCAAGGCCTGGCACAGCGCCAGCAGCAGCACGGTGCGGCGGGTGGCCGGGGCGATCGCCATCGATCAGGCTTCAGAAATGCCGATAGCCCGCGGCGCCGACCGGGACAATTTTGCCTTTGGCATCGACGAGGCGCACCGCCGCGCCGGGTTCGATCGTGCCGATCGCCGTCAGCGGCAGCCGAAGCTCGGCCGAGAGGCGCAGGATCGTCTCGCTCGCTTCGGGCGGCGCGGTAAACAGCAGCTCGTAATCATCGCCTGCGGTGGCGAGCCGAAGCGGCAGGTCCGGCGTGCCGGCGGCGATGCGCTGCGCGGCCGGCGAAAGCGGCAGTTCCGCCAACGCGACGCGCGCGCCGACCCCGGAGGCTTCGCAAATATGGCCGAGATCGGCGACGAGGCCGTCGGACACGTCGAGCATGGCGTGGGCGATCCCGGCCAGCCGCGGTCCCAGTTCGACGCGCGGTTCCGGCAGCTGGAAGCGGCTGATCAGCACCGTCCGTTCCTCTGCCGGGAGCTCGGGATAGCCGCCGCGCAACGCGGCGAGCCCGAGGAACGCATCGCCGATCGTGCCGGAGACCCAGACGCGATCGCCCGGACGGGCTCCGCTGCGGCGGATTTCCGCGCCGGCGGCGACCTCGCCGATCGCGGTCAGCGACAGCACCGCCGGACCCTGGGTCGCGACCGAGTCGCCGCCGATCAGGTCGATCCCGTAATGGTGCTGGTCCTGCGCCAAGCCCTCGGCGAAGCGCGCCACCCACTCATCGTCGAGCGCGGCGGGCAGCGCCGTCGTCAGCAGATAATGGCGCGGCCGGGCGCCCATCGCGGCGAGGTCGGACAGGTTGACGCGCAATAATTTGCGCGCGACGAGGTCGGGCGGATCCTCCGGCAGGTAATGCACCCCGGCGACGATCGCGTCGACCGTGACCACGAGCCGATGCCCCGGCGCGCAATCGAGGAGCGCCGCATCGTCGCGCAGGTCGAGCCCACCCGGCCCGGCGAGCGGCGCGAAGAAGCGTCGGATCCGGCCGAACTCGCCGAGGCCTTCGCTCATCACCGGGTCACGGGGCGGCTACAATTCGGCGGCGCGCAGGGCGCGGGCGAGGCGGTCGAGGACCCCGTTCGCCAGCCCGGGCTCCTTGCCGGTGAAGAAGGCGTAGGCGATGCCGACATACTCGCTCATCGTCACCCGCGGCGGGATGTCGGGCCGGTGCGCCAGCTCGTAGGCACCCGCTTCGAGGATCAGCCGCAGGATCGTGTCGAGCCGCCCGAGCGGCCATTCTTCGCTGAGCGCGGCCGAAACCGTCTCGTCGAGCCGCTCGCGGTCGCCGGTGACGCCGCGCACGATGTCGGCGAACAGTTCCGCGTCCGCCTCGCCGTAGAGATCGCCGTCGATCTCCCGGCCGAGCCGTTCGCGGACGAACTCGCGAATGACCGCCTCGGCGCCGCGGCCGGGGTTCAGCTCGAGCTGGTAGAGCGCCTGCACCGCGGCCAGCCGGGCGACGCGCCGGCGGCTCGCGCCGCCCTGCCGCGCGCCGGCAGCTTCCGTCCGGGGCGGCGTTCCGCTCACCGGCCATTTCCAAGAAAGCGCCGCTTCAAGTCGACCAGGGCGAGACAGGCGCGGACCGCCCGGCCGCCCTGGTCGCGGCCCTCGGGCGAGGCGCGCACCAGCGCCTGGGCCTCATTCTCGCAGGTCAAGATGCCGAAGCCCACCGCCAGGCCGTCGCGCGAGGCCAATTCCTGCATGCCCCGCGCGCTCTCGGCGCAGATATGGTCGTAATGGGTCGTCTCGCCGCGGATCACGCAGCCCAGCGCGACATACCCGTCATAGGGCGCCCCGGCCCGGGCGGCCAGGGCGATCGCCGCCGGGGTCTCGAACGCGCCGGGGACGGATACGACCTCGCAGGTCGCGCCGGCTTCGGCCACCGCGCGTTCCGCGCCGCGCCGCAGATCGGCGGCGATATGCTCGTAAAACAGCGCCTCGACGAGCAGCAGATGGGGAGGCTTGGCGCTCATCCACTTGTCCTTTCGTCGGCGCGCGGGCCGAGCAGCCGGGCGACATAGCGGGCGATCGGGTCGATTTCGAGGTTCATGCGCTGCCCCGGCGCGGCGTTGCCGAGGCTGGTATGGGCGAGGGTATAGGGAATGAGGTTGACGCCGAACCGGCTGTCCTCGACCTCGTTGACGGTGAGGCTGACGCCATCGAGCGCGACCGACCCCTTGGGGGCGATGTAGCGCATCAGCTCGGCCGGCGCCTCGATCGTGAAACGGACCGAATCGCCCTCGGGCCGCCGCTCGACGAGCCGGGCGACCTCATCGATATGGCCCGACACGAGATGGCCGCCGAGTTCGTCACCGAGGCGCAGCGCGCGTTCGAGATTGACCGGGCCGCCCTCGATCCAGTCGCCCAGGGTCGAGCATGCCAGCGTCTCGACCGACGCCTCGACCGAAAACGCCCCGGGCTCGACCGCCACCACGGTCAGACAAGGCCCCGAACAGGCGATCGAGGCGCCGAGCGCGATCTCCTCGGTCGCGAAGGCGGTGGCGATCGTCAGCTGCAGCCCGACATCGCGGCGCAGCCGCCGCACCCGGCCGAGATCGGTGATGATCCCCGTGAACATGTGCCTAAGCTAGGGGCCTGCCCGGCGATACACCAGCGTGTTTGATGCAGGTTGCTGCGGCACGATCGGCACGGCTCAGGCGTTTCCAGAAGTAAAGCACCTGATTTCAACCGGATAGCTCGGGAGCACTTCCGAGTGGGTGTTTCGTCGGCCGCGGAGCGCGGCTTGATTGGGGGAAGAGTAACGCATGACAGAATATCGTAACCGTGCCCGCCTGTTTGTCGCCGCCGCGACACTGCTGCTCGGCGCCGCCGCCGGCCCGGTTTTTGCCCAGGCGGGCCCCTCCGATTTCGACGCGCCCGGCGTCGACTGCGGGTCCTTCCAGCGCTGGGGTCATGGCGGATGGACCGTGACCAGCCCGACGACGATGAATATCGATAACGGGATGCAGATGAGCTTTGCGCCGGGTCAAAGCTTCGGCCCCGGCACCACGGTGAACGGGGTTGCGGTCCCGGTCATCCTCGACCGGCACTGCGGCAACCTGTAGCCGCCGCAAGCGCCTGTCTCGACGCGCCGCGCCGCTAGGCGCGGCGCGCCCGGAACACCGTAAGCCCATCCTCGCCGACGATCTCGCTCGACAGGCGCGCGAAGCCGGGCGCCTCGGCGAGCGAGGGGAGACCGAGCTCGGCGACGGCCGGGATGCCGTCGCCGCCGAGCACCAGCGGCGCGTGCAACCAGACCAGCCGATCGACCAGCCCGGCCCGCAGCAGCGCGGCCGCGAGCCGGCCACCGCCTTCGACCAGCAGGCGGGTCAGGCCGCGTTCGGCCAATAGGCCGAGGGCGGCATTCAGATCGATATGCCCGGTCGCGTTCGGTTCGGCGGGGATCACCATGACCCCGGCAGCTCGCAACCCCTTCTGCCGGTTGGGATCGGCGGAACCAAGCGTCACGACCCAGGTCGGCACCTGACGCGCCTCGGCGATCAGCCGCGCGCTCGGCGGGATGCGCAGATGGCGGTCGATGAGGACCCGCACCGGCGAGCGGTGCGCCAAGCCGGGGAGTCGACAGGTCAGCTGCGGGTCATCGGCCAGCACGGTATCGGTGCCGACCAGGATCGCGTCATGCGTGGCGCGCAGGAGATGGGCCCGTTCGCGCGCGAGCGGACCGGTGATCCAGCGGCTTTCGCCGCTGGCGGTGGCGATGCGCCCATCGAGCGAGGTGGCGAGCTTCAGTGTCACCAGCGGTCGGCCGAGCCGCACGCGCTGCAGAAAGCCGGCGTTGATTTCCGCCGCTTCCGCCGCGCCCAACCCGACCTCAACGTCGAGCCCAGCAGCGCGCAGCCTTTCGATTCCGGCGCCGGAGACGCGGGGGTCGGGATCTTCGAGCGCGACGACGACGCGCCGCAGACCGGCGGCGATCAGCGCATCGGCGCAGGGCGGCGTCTTGCCCCAATGGCTGCACGGTTCGAGGGACACGTAGGCGGTGGCGCCGCGCGCCGCGGCGCCGGCCCGTGCCAGCGCTTCGGTCTCGCCGTGCGGCCGACCGCCCGGCCGGGTCGAGCCGCGGCCGACGACCCGCCCGTCCTTGACGATGACGCAGCCGACCGACGGGTTGGGCCACACCGTGCCGAGGCCGCGGCGCGCCAGCGCCAGGGCCGCTTGCATCGCCGCCAGATCGACCGCGGCGGGTTCTCTGCCGGAGGGTTGGGGCGGCGCGCCGGCCTCAATCGCCATCCGCGGCGATCCGCCCGACAAATTCACCGAAATCCTTGGCTTCGCGGAAATTGCGGTAGACCGAGGCGAAACGGATGTAGGCGACCTGGTCGAGGATCGCCAGCGCCTCCATGACCTCTTCGCCGATTTGCTCGCTGCGGATCTCTGTGTCGCCCGAGCTTTCGAGCTGGCGCACCAGCGAGTTGATCATCCGCTCGACCCGCTCGGGCTCGACCGGCCGCTTGCGTAGCGCGACATAGATCGAGCGGGCGAGCTTGTCGCGCTCGAAGGGTTCGCGCTGGTTGTTCTTTTTGAGCACGGTCAGCTCGCGTAGCTGGACCCGCTCGAAGGTCGTGAAGCGCGCCGCGCAATTGCCGCAAAACCGCCGCCGCCGGATCGCACCGCGATCGTCGGTCGGACGCGAATCCTTGACCTGGGTGTCATCGGCGCCGCAGAACGGACAGCGCATCTCCTCCTCCGTCGTGTCGCGCCGGTTTCATTGTCGCGCGCGGTTGCCTCATCGCCGGCCTGGCAATGGGTAAATCGGGAAACGGGCGCACAGCGCCGCGACCGCGCCGCGCACCCGCGCCTCGATCGCGGCATCGCCTCCGGAGCTTCGTGCCAGGCCGTGCAATACTTCGCCGATCCACATCCCGACCTGGCGAAATTCGGCGCGCCCGAAACCGCGCGTCGTCGCCGCCGGCGAACCCAGGCGAATGCCGGAGGTGACGGTCGGCTTCTGCGGGTCGAACGGAATGCCGTTCTTGTTGCAGGTGATCCCGGCGCGCTCGAGCACCTGCTCGGCGTCGCGGCCGGTCAGCCCCAACGGGCGCAGATCGACCAGCAGGAGATGCGTGTCGGTGCCGCCCGACACGATCGCGAGCCCCGCCTCGATCAGGGTGGCGGCGAGGATTTGCGCGTTGTCGACAACCGCGTGGGCATAGTGCGCGAAGCTCGGCTGCAACGCCTCGCCGAGCGCCACCGCCTTGGCGGCGATCACATGCATCAGCGGCCCGCCCTGCAGACCGGGAAACACCGCGGAATCGATCCGGCGCGCGATCTCGGCGTCGTTGCACAGGATCATGCCGCCGCGTGGGCCGCGCAGCGTCTTGTGGGTCGTGGTCGTGACGACATGGGCATGGGGCAGCGGGCTCGGATGCGCCTGGCCGGCGACCAGCCCGGCGAAATGCGCCATATCGACCATCAGATAGGCGCCGACCCGGTCGGCAATCGCGCGAAACCGGGCAAAATCGATGATGCGGGGATAGGCGCTGCCGCCGGCGATGATCAGGCGCGGCCGGTGCGTCTCGGCCTGGCGCTCGACCTCGTCGAAATCGATCCGCGCGTCCTCCGCGCGCACGCCATAGGTCACGGCGTGGAACCATTTGCCCGACAAATTCGGCGGTGCGCCGTGGGTGAGATGCCCCCCGGCGGCGAGCGACATGCCGAGGATCGTGTCGCCCGGGGCGAGCAATGCCAGGAGCACCGCCTGGTTGGCCTGCGCCCCGGCATGCGGCTGGACATTGGCAAAGCCGCAACCGAACAGCCGCTTGGCGCGCTCGATCGCCAGCCGCTCGGCGACATCGACGAAAGCACAGCCGCCGTAATAACGGCGACCGGGATAGCCTTCGGCATATTTGTTGGTGAGCAGCGAACCCTGCGCCTCGAGCACCGCCCGCGACACGATATTTTCGCTGGCGATCAGCTCGATCTGCGTCTGCTGGCGCTCGCGCTCGCCCTCAATCGCCGCGGCGAGCTCCGGATCGGCGATGGCCAAGTCGTCGGTAAAGAAGCCGCCGTCAGGCTCGGCGGTTCGCGCGAGGGCGGATGAGATCGGCAGAATACACCTCGGGGACAGGGGACAGACGCGGGCCGCCGCGTCGACTGCGGTCAATCTACCATATGTCGGTTGCGGGTGTAAGCTGCCTACCATAAATCGCGTCTGCATGGTCTCACGGCCGAGGGCGTCCAACCTGTCGCGCGCCATTCTGACAAAATCACTGTTTGATAAAAAAATGATCATTGTCGAGATCGGGCCGAGCCCTGCCGATCACAACGAGGACCCGGCAATTGTTTACCACCGGCAAGTCGTGGACCGCGTCCGCGTATATTGATTACTGTTTCTCCCGCATCGGTTTCGGTTGACACCCAAAAATCGCTCTGCGATTATGACAAACTCGCGAAACGTTGCAGAGATCGAGGCAGAACATGGCGGAACCAGCAGCGCCCAAAATGGCGGAGGAAGATTTACTGCGCATGACCGCCGACGTGGTGGCGGCATATGTCAGCAACAACACGTTGGCGACTGGGCAGCTGGCCGATGTGATCCATGCCGTTTACAACTCGCTGCGCGGGCTTGAAGGGCAGCTCGCGGAGCCCCCGGCCGAGCCGCTGAAGCCGGCGGTGCCGATCCGCAAATCGATCACCCCAGATTTTCTGGTCTGCCTCGAGGACGGCAAGAAACTCAAGATGCTGAAGCGCCATCTGCGCTCGACCTACAACCTGACGCCCGATGAATATCGCGTGAAATGGGGGTTGGCGCCGGACTATCCGATGGTCGCGCCGAAATACGCCCAGCAACGCTCTGAATTCGCCAAGAAGATCGGCCTCGGACGGGGTACCGGGCGTCATTCGGCGCGCGGATCCGCGAAAAAATAGCGCCACCCCTTTCGGGCAACGCAGACCGTTGCAAAAGGGCGCCTTGCGGCGCCCTTTTTTTGCGTGTCGGAGAGGCGGCTGGCCGTCTCCCGATCGGCGAGAGCGTTATAGTTACGCGACGCAACCACCACCCCGAGGATTTCGATGAGCCGTACTGCCGCCAGTCCGATCTTTGATTGGGCCGATCCGCTGCTGGTCGAAGACCTGCTGAGCGAGGAGGAGCGGTTGGTGCGCGACAGCGCTCGCGCCTATTGCCAGGAAAAACTGTTTCCGCGGGTGTTGACGGCGAACCGAGAAGAGCGGTTCGACCGCGAGATCATGAACGAGATGGGCGAGTTGGGCTTCCTCGGCTCGACGATCGACGGCTATGGCTGCGCCGGCGCGAATTACGTTTCCTATGGGCTGATTGCGCGCGAGGTCGAACGCGTCGACAGCGGCTATCGCTCGGCGATGAGCGTGCAGTCGAGCCTCGTCATGTACCCGATCTGGGATTTCGGCACCGAAGCGCAGCGCCGGAAATATTTGCCCAAGCTGGCGAGCGGCGAATGGGTCGGCTGCTTCGGCCTGACCGAACCCGATCACGGCTCCGATCCCGGCAGCATGGTGACGCGCGCCAAGGCGGTGCCGGACGGCTATCGCCTCAGCGGCGCAAAGATGTGGATTACCAACGCACCGATTGCCGATGTGTTGGTGGTCTGGGCCAAAACCGAAGACGGTGTGATCCGCGGCTTCATCCTCGAAAAAGGGATGGAAGGGCTGCGGGCGCCCAAGATCGAGGGCAAGTTCAGCCTGCGCGCCTCGGCGACCGGCGAGATCGTCATGGACGAGGTGTTCGTCCCCGAGGACAATCTCCTGCCCGGCGTGGAGGGGTTGCGCGGCCCGTTCTCCTGCCTCAACAACGCGCGCTACGGCATCGCCTGGGGGGTGCTCGGCGCCGCCGAATTCTGCTGGCACGCGGCGCGCAGCTACACCCTCGACCGGCGCCAGTTCGGCCGGCCATTGGCGGCCAACCAGCTGATCCAGAAAAAGCTCGTCGACATGCAGACCGAGATCACGCTGGGGCTCGTCGCCTGCCTGCGCCTCGGTCGGCTCAAGGACGAGGAGCGCTGCGCGCCCGAGGCGATCTCAATGCTGAAGCGCAACAATTGCGGCAAGGCGCTCGATATCGCCCGCCTCGCGCGCGACATGCATGGCGGCAACGGCATCCACGACGCGTTCCACGTGATCCGTCACGTGATGAACCTCGAAACCGTCAATACCTATGAGGGCACGCACGACATCCACGCGCTGATCCTCGGCCGCGCCCAGACCGGGATACCGGCGTTCGGCGGGTAGGCCGACGGGGGGGATCGAAGGTTTACCCAGATGGACGCATATGATCGCGCCAAACGCGACATAATCTGCGCGTTGATTATGTCGCAGATGGCAAGTGCCGCGGTGATTATCCTGGGAGTGCAGCTGCTGCGCTGTGCCGGTTCACTGTTCTAGCTAGTCCAATTGCTCTGGTCTTGGGGTGTCATTCCGGGGCGGCGCGAAGCGGCGAACCCGGAATCCAGGAACACGGACCGACGGATGTATGAACCGGCGGCCCGATGCGTGCTCGGCGGCGACCGTGTTCATGGATTCCGGGCTCCCTCGCTGTGCTCGGGCCGCGGAATGACATGCTTGAAAGTGATACCATCAGCGCAGCCGCGCGGCGATCACCGGCAAGGCGGCGATATCGATGCCGTGACGGGCCGCCTCGGCGACCAGCGCGAAGGGGTCGGCCCCTTCGCGCATCCGCGCCAATGCCCAGAGCAGGGTCGAACGGGTGCCGCTGCGGCAATGGGCGACAACCGGCTGCGGCGCCGAGCCCAATACCGCGGCGAAAGCCTCGACATCGGCGCGCGACAAGCTCGCGGCGGTGACCGGGATGTGGTGATAGGCGATGCCATGCGCCTCGGCCAGGCGGCGCGCCTCGGCGGCGGGCAGTTGCCCTGGGTCTTCGTCGTCGGGGCGGTTGTTGACGATCGTGCGCACGCCCGCAGCGGCAAGCGCATCGATATCGGCGCGGTCGAGCTTGCCGGCGACGCTCAGCCCGGGGGCGAGTTCGGCGCGAGGCGGCGAGGAAGACGGCATATGGCGGCTCCGACAGAGTACCGCGACAGAGTCGCAGCCCGCTGCCGCGCCGTCATCCGAAAAAATAGCCGCAGATCAGCCGTGAGATCAGGCGGCGAATTGCCCCGGTCGCTGCAGCAGATCGCTGGCCCGGATCCAGAACCGCTCGAGCCGGCGCAGCGTCACGACGACGCTTTGCAGATCGCTATCGGTGATTGTGGTCTGGGCCAGCATCTCGACGTGCCGCCGGTGCATCACGCTGAGCCGGTCGCGCAAATCGCGCCCCTTGTCGGTCAGCCGCACATGAATCGAGCGGCGGTCGTGCACCGAGCGCTCCTGCACAAGATAGCCGTTCTCGACCATCTTCTTGACGTTGTAGGAGACATTCGATCCGAGATAGCAGCCGCGCAAGGTCAGCTCGCCGACCGTCATCTCGGCATCCCCGATGTTGAACAACATCATGCCTTGCACGTTGTTGATGTCGTGGATGCCGAGCCCGTCGAGCTCGAGCTTGACGACTTCGAGGAAATGCCGGTGAAGCCGCTCGACCAGCGAGATCGTCTCAAGATAACTGTTCGTCATACCAGCCTCGTTTGGCCAAGATACGGAGCGTAGGTTAACAGCAGTTTCGTTAAATTTTCGTTGTCATGGCGGGGATTCGCGGCGCAGGAAGCGCATTATCGCGGAAAAATCGAGGCCTCCGGCGCCGCTGTCGACAAACAATTGGTAAAGATTGGCTGCCGCCGCGCCGAGCGGGGTTGCCGCCGCTGTCGCGCCGGCCGCCTGCTGCGCCAGCCGCAAATCCTTCAACATGTTCGCCGCGGTGAAGCCCGGCGCGTAGTCGCGGTTGGACGGCGCGGCCGGCACCGGTCCCGGCACCGGGCAGTAGCCGGTCATCGCCCAGCATTGGCTCGTCGATTTGCTGCAGATGTCGAACAAGGTCTGGACCGGCAGCCCCAGCTTTTCGGCCAGCGCGAACCCCTCGCATACCGCGATCATCGAGGCGCCGAGGATCATGTTGTTGCAGATCTTCGCGGTCTGGCCGTTGCCGGCCGGCCCGGCATGGACAATCGTTTTCCCCATCGCTCGAAGGATCGGCTCGGCGCGCGCGAAGGCGGCTGCCTCGCCGCCGACCATGAAGGTCAGGCTCCCCGCCTCGGCGCCGATGACCCCGCCGGATACCGGCGCATCGAGCATCTGAAGGCTCGTCTCGGCTGCACTGGCGGACACCGCGCGCGCGGTCTCGACATCGATCGTCGAGCAGTCGATCAGCAGCGCGTCGCGGCCCGCCCGGGCAATCACCCCATCGGGTCCGAGATAGACCTGGCGCACCTGCGGCCCAGCCGGCAGCATCGTGATCACGATGTCGCCGGCACCGGCCGCCTCGGGCGCGCTGGCGGCGGCATGCCCGCCCTTCTGCGCCAGGGCCGAACGGGCGCTTGCGACGACGTCGTAGCCGGTCACCCGATGCCCGGCCTGCAACAGGTTCGCCGCCATTGGCGCGCCCATGTTGCCGAGCCCGATAAAGCCGATCGTCGCCATGCCCCCACTCCCGTACTCTGCGGTCGCCCCGTCCCGTCTCGCAACGGCGACGAGGCGACCCCTTCCCCCCAGAGTACCGCGATCGGGATTGCGCCGTCGCGATGCTTCGCGCAAGTGTCAATTTTTAGACAAATCGCAGCTCAGCGCGGCAGGTGACCGAGAATCTGAAACGACAAGAACAGGTTGCCGGCGCCGATCGTTGTAAGGACCCGAGGATCCATCTGTGCACCTTCAATTCGGTCTTGATTTCCGAGAATTCATTGTCGTAATCGGCGATGGTCTCGGCAGCCTTGCGGGCTTTCTCCTCGGACGCGCCAGCTTCCCTCAGCGCATCGTAGACCTCAGCAACCACGGTGGTCATGTCGTGCTCCGCAATCCGCAGCGCGGTTTACCTTGGTCTTCAGAGAATAACGTTGACCGCTTCCATGCGTCAGCCGAAACGCAGCTCTCGCTCGCCGAGCGGCGCGAAATAGCGGTCGACCGTCGCGTCATTGACCTCGGCGAGGGTCGCCGGTTCCCAGCGCGGCTGCTGGTCCTTGTCAATCACGACGGCGCGCACGCCTTCGTAAAAATCGTGTCCGGCCATGACATGCTGGGTCAGCCGGTATTCAAGCGCAAGCGCGTCTTCCAGCGCGAACCCGCGACCGACAATCAGCTGGCGCAAGGTGATCTTCAGGCTGGTCGGCGACTTGGTCAGCAATGTTTCCCGGGTTTGCGCTGCCCATTCCGCATCCGGCCCATCGGTCGCGGCCTCATGCGCCAGCGAATCGAGGATCGCCTCGACGGTCTCGCCGGCAAAGCAGCGGTCGATCGCCTGCTGCCGCGCGGCGAGCGGGGCCGGGCCGGGATCGCCGGCAAGATCGGCGAGCAGCCGTTCGAGCTGGCGGTGCTCGCTGCCCGATTGCCAGGCGATTCGGGCAAGCGCGGAGACGAGCTCGGCGATCCGCTCCTGCGCCGCGAAATGGCTCGCAAAGCCGCAATAGAGCGCGTCGGCCGCACCCATCCGCGCTCCGGCCAGGCCGATATAGCGGCCGATATGGCCGGGGCAGAGATTGAGGAAACGGGTCGCGCCGACATCCGGGAAAAGGCCGATCCCGGTCTCCGGCATCGCCAATAATGTGCGCTCGGTGGCGACCCGATAGGCGCCGTTGACCGAAACCCCGGCGCCGCCGCCCATCGTGATCCCGTCGATGGTCGCGAGATAGGGCTTGGGGAAACGATGGATGCGACGGAGCAGCTCGTATTCTTCGCGGAAGAAGACGGCGGTCAGCGCGCGGTCGCCGGAAGTGCCGAGCCCGGCCTCGTAGATCGCGCGGATGTCGCCGCCGGCGCAGAAGGCGCGCCCGCCGGCGCCGCGGATCAACACGGCATGGACCGCCGGGTCGTCGGCCCAGGCGCGCAGCATCGGGTCGAACCGGCGATACATGTCGAGGGTGAAGGCGTTCAGCGCCTGCGGCCGGTTCAAGGTGACCGTCGCGACCCCGCCCTCTCGCCCGAACAGAATGTCGTTGCTCATTCCACTACCTTGGACCGCGGGCCTCCGGCCCGCATGCGGCCGGGGCGGCCGCGGTCCGTACTGGGCGAATTCACAACGGGATCACCAAGAGCGTATCGATCTTCTGGCTGTCGAGGACGACGAGGCGCTCGATAAAGCGGTGCGGGGCCTGCGCGACATCGATGCGGTCGAGATAGCGGCCGGTGGCGAACAGCTGAGATTCGCCATTGTGCATGATCCGCACCGCGAGGAAGTTGGTGCGCGCCTCGGCGACGCCGCCTTCGGCCCGGTCGATGCGGGTCGGTCCGACGATGCGGCGATAGCGGTGCGGCTCGAAGATGTTGGCGCGGCGCATTGCCATGACCCGGTCGACCAGCATGCCGCGCGAGGCGCAATAGATGACGCCGTGGCGCAGCCCGGCGGCATGGCTCTCGCGGCTGGTGATCCGGTAGCGGCAGTCCTCGACAAAGAAATCCGGCCATTCCTCGAGCCGGTCGTCGTCGATGCAATCGGCATAGGCGGCGTTGAGGTCGCCCAGCGCGAGACGCAGCGCGAGATCGTCCATGCTGGGGTTTAGTCCCTCGGCCGCGGCGATCAGGCGCCGGTCAATGCGCGATATTTCTTCCAGAAGCCGCGGATCGCCGCCTCGCTGGCGCGGAAGCTCTGCGATTCGGCGTCGTGCCCGCCCATCATCACGACGCCGCTGTCGGCGTCATTATATTGCAGGGCGCGCTGCACGAAGCCGCCGACGCAGCCGTCTTCCAGCGCGATATATCCCGAGGGGCCGACCAGATTGCCCTGGCGCAGGCGGCGTTCGGTCATGACTTCGTCGTCGCCCTCGAAGCCGAGATGGATCCAGTCGAGCTCGGAGCGATCGACGCCGCGCGGGCGGCAGACGCGCACCGCGATCGTGTTGCGGATCTGCTGCAACACCATGTTCGGGAACACGGTCAGGATCTGCACCGAGATGCTGTCGCCATATTCGTCGACCGATTCGATGACCGAATTGTCCTGCAATTTCATGTCGGTGTCGGAGCGCAGCTCGGCCGCCTTGTATTCGGCGTCCTCGGCGGCGTAGTCGAGCTTGGCAAAGCTGAAATGGTTGCCGCCGCTCTCGTCGATGTTGATGCCGCCGGCCTGGCTCAACCGGTTGATGCGGAAGGTGGTCAGGAAGGTGTGCAGGATCGAGGCGTGGTAGGTGTCCTTGGTGTTCTCGAAATAGAGCTTCCAGTTGTTCGGCAATACCTGGGTGCTGCGGCCGATGATCCGGGCCGGGCGGTTCAGCACGCGGCGGATGCCGCCGGCGACGACCGGGCCGAGATAGGTTTCGAGGTCGGGCGCCTCCTCGTCAAACGAGCCGAAGACGAGGCCCGACAATTCGGCGACGCGCAGCCGCTGCAGATGATGCTCGTCCTTGCGGAATTCGGGCGGCATGCCGCCCTGGCGCTTGACGCCGCGCTCGAAGGCGACCCCGGTCAGCGTGCCGGCGAGGTCGTAGCTCCAGCCGTGATAGATGCAGGTGATCTCCTTGGCGTGGCCCTTCTCGGTCAGGCACAACAGATTGCCGCGATGGACGCAGCGGTTGACAAAGGCGTTGACCCTGCCGTCGGGTCCGCGGGCGACGATCACCGCGACCTCGCCGATGGTCGTGGCGACCCAGTCGCCGGGCTCGGCGATCTCGGCCGTGAGGCACAGGTAATTCCAGGTCGGCCCCTTGAAGATCCGCTCCTGTTCGAGCCGGTACTGCTCGGGATCGGTATAGACGCGGAAGGGCACCTCGCTGAGCGCGTTGGACGGCCAGGCGATGGGACGCTCGAATTCGAAATCTTGCACGGACACGGGCAGGCCCTCCTCGCTGGGCGATCAATCGCATTGGAATATGCGCCCCGACCAGCCCTCGCGTCTATCCGGTAGCGGGTCGACTCGACCGCCGAATGCTAAGTTCAATGCAGCATTACAGACGGTAGCGACCTCGGAGTTCTTGCAGAGACTGCCTGACGAGGGCTTCACCTCTCCGATCTCGCGCCTCTCGGTTCAGGTCCAGGCTCTGTTCCAGGAGTTGTTCCGCCTCCTTCGGCGAACGATGTTCGACAACGAAGGATAGGCTGCGCAAGACCTGGGCTTGGTGGCGCACGTTCTTTAAATCTTCTCCAATCCGCAGACTGTCTCGAAGTAGGCTCTCCGCCTCGTTGCGACGGCCATCACCCCGTCGGATCAGATTGGCGAGGCTGTGCAGCGTCTGCGCGACGCCATGCTGGTTTCCGAGGCTCTCGTCGATCTCGATGCTGCGCCGGTAGAGCTTCTCCGCCTCGTCGCCACGGCTTCGATCTCGCCCGATCAGGTTGGCGAGGCTGTGCAGCGTCTGCGCGACGTGCTGCTGGTTTCCGAGGCTCTCACCGATCTCGATGCTGCGCCGGTAGAGCTTCTCCGCCTCGTCGCCACGGCTTCGACCCCGCCCCATCAGATTGGCGAGGCTGTGCAGCCTCTGGGCAACGCCGTAGCGGTCTCCGAGGCTCTCACCGATCTCGATGCTGCGCCGGAAGAACGCCTCGGCTTCGCGCGGATTTCGCCTGCCGATAAGGTTGCCGAGAATATGCAGGGCAATCGCAACTTCGATGCGTAACTCGTCCGTCGCGGCGACCCGACGGAAAAGAGGCTCCGCCTCTTGTCGCCTACCCTCCCGGAACATCACCATCGCGCGCAGGAAGGTCGCCTCGACGGTACCGGGTGGCAGCGCGCCGCGAGCTTCCTGCTCATCGGCGAGCTTCGAGGCCAGCCACTGCGCCCCCGTTAGTGATCCCGCGGAAGCCCTCGCGTACAGCGCGAGGGCCTCGTCGGTCATTCCCAACGCCGCCTTGTGATAGGCCTTCCCAGCATTCGTGAAGAGATATCCGGGTATGACCGACCCCGCCAAAGAGTGATCGCCCTCATCTCCGAGCTTAAGCAGGGTATGATGCGCCGCTTTGACGATCTCGGGGCTTGCCACGCCCAGATTTTGAAACTCCTGTCGCACCTCGGGTACGAAGTGCCACTCGCTGTTCCGCGGCGCGATGAAGTCGCCATAGTGCAGTGCGCGAACGAACAGATCGGCCGAGACTCCCTTGATTGGCTCCAGCTCATAGATTTCCCGTGCAACATCGTCGGTAAGACTCTCCGCCGCCGCCAGCGCCTGCAGCACGCGCGCCGCCCCATCCGGGGCGGTTTCGAGAAAATCTTGAATGACTGTCGCCATCGGCTCAGCCAAAGTCCCTGCCAAGGGTCATCAAATACCCAGCGTATTTCGCGTGCAGCCTTGGAATATCATCAACATGGGTGCTCACCAGAGCATGGGCGACTTGGCGCGCATGGTCCGGGCTAATTTTCGGGATCTCCCTCACGATAATTCCAGCGAGATCCTCAATCGCGTCACTCCGGGCACCCGTGCCAAGGGCCGTAGGGAGGTCTATCTCCACATGGGCAGGCGGAGCAAGGTTGTGAACACTCGTCGTTCCATCCGATACGTCAATCATATGCACAAGCAGCAATCCAGAAGCGACAAGATCCTCCAAGCCACCCTGCCACAGATTCCGCCAAAACTCGTCCTGAGCCTCGCGTGCCATGATTCACGACCACCATCATATGGCCCGTGCTCAAAAATCCTGCAAGCTGACCACATAGCTCCTTGACCCAGCGGTTACGGGCTTCGGATAGGAGGGCAGGATTCTCTCCGCTGAAATAGTTGTTTTGTGTGACGTTTGAGACGTCCGCGTTCAGGTCTCCACCTGCGTCAGCATCGGTGAGGAGATTGAAGGGCGCGGGCTTCCCCTCGACGCCGTAAGCCTCCGGCAATTTGAGCCCCATCAACCGAACGAACTCGTCTCGAATGCCCGATAGATACCGGACGCTGTAGACCTCATGGTCGATGCGGATCGAGCGCCAAACGTGGTTGTCGGCCTTGAATTCGTATTCTGATTTCAGTGTGTCAAAAAATACTGACGGAGCGCAACGCTCGCCTGCATACCGAATGCGCACGACTCCTCCTCGTCCCCCGAGAAAAGGAGCGAGTTCGGCGAATTCCTCTCGCCAATCTATCGGGTAGACCCGCGTTCGCATCGCTCAGGGCTTGGTCTCGATGTTTCTCGCATTGGCGTCGATATCGCCCTTCCCGCGTAGATCGGACAGGACATCGGTATTTCCGCCGCCCGTCACCCTCACGCCTTCGACCGTGGCTTTGATATTCTTTGCCCTCAAACCGCTCGCGATGCGCGTACCCCTTGGTGCTTGGGGTTGAGCAGGGCTTCGCGAAGCCAACCAATAGCCAACCCCTCCAAAGACGGCGAAGCAGGCGATCATCCCGCCGCCCTGATAGCTATGGGGCAGGGTTAACAAGGACTTGTCGAGCAGCCAGAAAACCGCGCTCGCGGCAATGCCGCCAAAAATCGCTGCCACATATTGCATCCCGTCCCCACAACCGATCCGTTAGTCGCTGCGTTTCTTGTGCCTCATTCAATACGCCCACGATCAACCCGTTGCAATGTCGGCCACCCCGCCCGTTTTCCGCATTACTGCCGCAGCAGGTGGCGGGCGATGATGACGCGCATGATCTCGTTGGTGCCTTCGAGGATCTGGTGCACCCGCACGTCTCGCAGATAGCGCTCGATCGGGAAATCCTTCAGGTAGCCGTAGCCGCCATGCAGTTGCAGCGCCTCATTGGCGACATGGAAGCCGGCGTCGGTGGCGAGGCGCTTGGCCATCGCGCATTGCATCGTCGCCTCGGACAGGCCGGCGTCGAGGCTTGCGGCGGCGCGCCACAGCATCAGCCGGGCCGCGTCCAATTCGGTCGCCATGTCGGCGAGCTTGAATTGCAGAGCCTGGAAATCGGCGAGGCGCTGGCCGAACTGGCGGCGCTCCAGCATGTAGCCGCGCGCCGCCTCCATTGAGGCGCGGCCGCCGCCCAAAGAGCAGGCGCCGATATTGAGCCGGCCGCCGTCGAGCCCCATCATCGCGATCGCAAAACCGTCGCCCTCGGCGCCGAGCCGGTTGGCCTCCGGCACCCGGCAATCCTCGAAGATCACCATCGCGGTCGGCTGGGTGTTCCAGCCGAGCTTTCTTTCCTTCTTGCCGAAGGAGAGGCCCTTCGCGCCCTTCTCGATTACGAGACAGGAGATGCCCCCAGCTTTAGTTTGATGGGGCCCAGGCTCGCCGGTGCGCACCATCGCGACATAGAGGTCGCTGGTGCCGGCGCCCGAGATGAACGCCTTCGTACCGTTCAGCACGTAGTCGTCGCCGTCGCGCCGCGCGCTCGTCTGTAACGCCGCCGCGTCCGAGCCGCTGTTCGGCTCGGTCAGGCAATAGCTGGCGAAATGCTCCATCGTCATCAGCTTCGGGAGAAAGCGCGCGCGCTGCGCCTCGTTGCCGAAGCGGTCGATCATCCACGCCGCCATGTTGTGGATCGACAGATAGGCCGCGGTCGAGACGCAGGCGGTCGCCAATTCCTCGAAGATCAAGGCGGCGTCGAGCCGGGCGAGACCGCTGCCGCCGAACTGGTCGCGCACATAAATGCCGGCAAAGCCTAGCGAAGCGGCGCGCCGCAACGCCTCGACCGGGAACTCCTCGCGCGCGTCCCAGCCCGGCGCATGGGGCAGCCATTCGTCGCGCGCGAAGTCGCGGGCGGTTTCCTGGAAGGCGCGCTGCTCGTCGGGGAGGGAGAAATCCATCGGTCAGACTTAAGGAAGGTGCCGGCTCAGCGCTGTCTTGTCATTATGTGGCATCCCGCCACCATCAAGTCCTGGCCTCCCCGGAAATAGCATCCGTCGAGCTTGTCACGGCCAACGAGCGTGGCGATGGCATGCCCGCCCGTAGCATCCACCCGGTACATCGTCTTCTTGTCGCTGGCGATCACGCCGAGAAACGGGGTCACCTCGCCATTCGCGCTGAATTCGCCCCAGAATTTGCGGCCTTCCTGGCGGTTTATCGTCAGGGTGACGTCGGCTTTCTCGTTGCGGGCCTGGCCAGGGTTGGGGTCCTTGCGATAATGCGGCCCGCTCCCTGTGACAACATGATCGACGCTGGTCTTCCATTGACCGCGCACATCCGGAAAGCCGCCAGTATCATTCGCCGCCATCGACAGGGTCGAGGTCAGCAACAGACTACCGGCTGCGATAGCGATCCCCAGGCTCTTCATCCGCTCCTCCTTGTTGCAAGGCCGCGTTCAAAGAAAACCTGTTACGCTTGCTGCCGCTGATAGCGCAAGGGGAAGCGATGTCCAGAGGCACGTTATGGCTCGGCTTGGCGGGAATTCTCGCGCTGGGGCTGCTTGCCGGCCCCGCGGCGGCGCAGCAGAGCGGCGGGACGCTCCGCTTCTTTCACCGCGACAGCCCGGGGAGCATGTCGATCCACGAGGAGGCGACGATCTCAACCGTGGGGCCGATGATGGCCGTCTTCAACAATCTTGTCCTGTTTAATCAGCACGAAAAACAGAACCGGGCGGAATTCATCGAGCCCGAGCTGGCCGAGAGCTGGTCATGGAACGAGGACGGCAAGGCGCTGACTTTCAAGCTGCGCCAGGGCGTCAAATGGCATGACGGGAAACCCTTCACCGCAGCCGATGTTAAATGCACCTGGGACATGCTGACCGGCAAGGCGGCCGAGAAACTGCGCCTCAACCCGCGCAAGGCCTGGTACCGCAACCTCGACGAGGTGGTGACCGAGGGCGATTACGCGGTCACCTTTGTGCTGAAGCGGTCGCAACCGGCGTTTCTGTTTCTGCTGTCGGGCGGCATGTCGCCGGTCTATCCCTGCCATGTGCCGGCGCGCGACATGCGCACCCATCCGATCGGCACGGGTCCCTTCAGATTCGTCGAGTACAAGCCGAACGAATACATCAAGCTGGCGAAGAACCCGGATTACTGGAAGCCGGGCCGGCCCTATCTCGACGCGATCGAGTGGACGATCATCCCGAACCGCTCGACCCAGACCCTCGCCTTCATCGCCGGCAAGTTCGACATGACCTTCCCCTATGAGGGGACCGTGCAGTCGCTGCGCGACATCCAGAGCCAGGCGCCCGACGCGGTCTGCGAAATGACCCCGACGATCGTCGCGATCAACCTGTTGCTCAACCGCGACGCGCCGCCCTTCGACAACCCGGACATCCGCCGGGCGATGCAGCTGACGATCGACCGTAAATCCTTCATCGACATTCTGGCCGAGGGGCAGGGCGACATCAGCGGCGCGATGTTGCCGCCGCCGGCCGGGCTGTGGGGATTGCCGCCGGAAATTCTCGCGACCTTGCCGGGCTACGGCCCCGATGTCGCGGCCAACCGCGCCGCGGCGCGCAAGCGGATGGAAAAGCACGGACCCGCAACATCCCGCAGTTCCGCGACCCGGCCGTGATCATGATCGACCAGATGAAAGAGATCTATATCGACGGCGTGCTCGATGTCGTCGAGACCGCGAACTGGTATCCCAAGGTCGCCCGCCGGGACTACATGGTCGGCACCAATTTGTCGGGCAGCGGGGTCGACGACCCCGACGCCTATTTCTACGAGCATTACGCCTGCGGCTCGGAGCGCAACTACACCAACTACTGCAATCCCGAGCTGGAAAAGATGTACGAGCAGCAATCGCTCGAAACCGACCAGCAGAAGCGCAGGAAGCTGGTGTGGGAGATCGACCGGCGGCTGCAGGAGGACGCGGCGCGGCCGATGATCTACCACTACCGGCTCGGCACCTGCCGTTACAAGCGGGTACACGGCATCACGGTCATGCTCAACAGCATCTTCAACGGCTGGCGTTTCGAGGACGCCTGGCTCGACCGATAGGGATGCCGAGCGACCACAAGATGTTGTATGCTTCGTGTAGAAGCATGCGATATCGGGGGGCGCCATGGATATTTTGATCGGTCCGCTGCTGCTGGTGATCGGGATCGCCGGAGGCGCCGTGGCCGCCTGGTGGCTGCGCGGCCGCGAGGTCGCGGCCGAGCGCGAGCGGCATCGCCAGGAGGTCGCGGGGCTTTCCGGGCTGCGCGGCGAGATCGAGCAGAAGCTGAAGGGGCTGGCCGCCGATGCGCTGCAAGGCAGCCAAGCTTCGTTCCTGTCCCTGGCCAACGAGGCGTTTGCCCGCCACAAACAGGGCGCGGAGGCCAGCCTCGACCAGCGCCAAAAGGCGATCGAAGCATTGCTCGCGCCGATCAATGCAAGCCTGGAGGAGTACCGCAAGGGCGTCGCCGAAATCGAAAAATCCCGGCTCGCCGCCTATAGCGGGCTGGCCACCGAAGTGCAGGGTCTCGCCCGCCTCCAGGCCGATTCCAGCGCGCAGACGCGCAAGCTCGTCAACGCCTTGCAGGCGGCGCCGAAAACGCGTGGCCGGTGGGGCGAGCAGCAGCTCCATAACGTCATGGAGCTGTCGGGGATGACCGCCTATGTCGATTACCTGCCCGAGAAGACGGTCGATCTCGACGATGCGCGGCTGCGCCCCGACGTCATCATTCGGCTGCCCGGCGACCGCCGGATCGTGGTCGACGCCAAGACCTCGATGGCGGCCTATCTTGACGCCGTCGACGAGACCGAGGACGAAGCCCGCGAAGCCCATCTGCAGCGCCACGCCCGGCAATTGCGTACGCACATGAAGCAGCTGGGCGCGAAGGCCTATTGGAGTGCGCTGCCGTTCACCCCGGATTTCGTCGTGATGTTCATCCCCGGCGAGAATTTCTTCGCCGCGGCGATCGAACGCGACCCGGATCTGT
>WNFC01003649.1_pt1 | contig 30356 bp, 17 predicted proteins | sample 5400541 | NCBI WGS metagenome assembly WNFC01 (sample SAMN13153342, study PRJNA577476) | soil metagenome | isolation source: 120 cm saprolite under Douglas fir tree site 2 hole 2 replicate 1 | place: USA:California | collected 2015-04-18
AGCAGAGAAGGAATACACGGCTGTTCTGGCCGAAGGATACGGCAAGCTCGGCAAAGTCTATTCAGCCGAGAAAAATTATCAGCAGGCCATTACCGCTCTTCAGTCCGCGACTGGGTACCGGCCCGATTCGCAAGAGGTCTTGATAGACCTGGCGATTGCTTACTTCGACGCCGAGCAATATGAAAAGGCCATCGAGCCATTGGGCAAGGCGTTAAGCGCTAACCCTCAGAGCGCAGGCGCGCACCATATGCTCGGAAAGAGCTATTTCATGCTCGGGGATTTCGTCAAGTCCACGGCCGAGCTGCAAGCCGCGCTAAGAATCACGCCCAGTGATTATGACATCGCCTATACCCTGGGCCTTGCTCATCTCAAGCAGCATGAGTTCGCTGCCGCGCAGCGAATTTTCCAAAGCATGGTCAGGCAGCTCGGAGATCGTCCGCAGTTGCGCATCGTCTTTGGCCGCGCTTATCGCGAGACAGGTTTTTTGGCCGAAGCCATCGAAGAATTCAAAAGAGCTGTCGCCCTTGACCTTCATTTCCCTCGCGCCCATTACTATCTGGGCCTGACTTACCTGCTGAAGGACGGCGCCTCCAGGCTGCCCGACGCCGAACAGGAATTCAAGATTGAGCTGGCTTCAAATCCGAATGAATTCTTCGCCAACTATTATCTCGGCATTGTTTATTTGATGGATAGGAGTTGGGACCCGGCGATTAGTTTGCTGCGAAAGGCTATTCTCATTCAGCCGGCCAACCCTGATCCTTACTTTCATTTGGGTCAGGCGTACCAGGCTAAAGAAAGATATGCGGACGCGATTGAGGTCCTGAGGAGATCGATCGCTCTTAGTCCGTCGCTCGCCCACAATGATTACCAGGTGGCCACGGCGCATTACCGTTTGGGACAATCGCTTTTGAAAGCGGGCCAGATCGAGGAGGCCCAAAAGGAATTGAATGTTTCAGCCGAGCTGAAGTCTAAATCGCTCCAGCGCGATAAGGAGAAGAACGAGCTTTTCGTCAATGCCGCGAACCTTCACGATCAGGACAGCAAATTCCCCGAAATGGTTTCCGTGGAAGGTTTGATTGCGGAATCGAAGTCAACCGACGCAAAGACCGCGCGGGAGTTAAGAGAAGGCGAGGCCTATTATCTAAAGGTGATCGCCAGTGCCCACAATGAGATCGGTCTGCTGCGAGCCGAACGCGGAGATTTCAGGACGGCGACGGAGCAGTTCGCTCTGGCGGCCCAATCGGATTCCCAACTTGAAGGTTTGAATTTCAACTGGGGTCTGGCTGCCTTCAAGGCCGAGTTATACAAAGATGCGATTAGCCCACTGGAAAAGGAATTGAGCGCCCGGCCCGCGAATGTTCAGGCGAAGCAGTTGTTGGGACTGAGCTATTTCATGTTGGAGAACTACGCTAAAACTTCTCAGTTGCTGTCAGATGTAATAGTGGCACGGCCTTTTAACGTCGGGGTCTACTACACGTTGGCGCTCTCACTCATCAAAGAGGGAAAGAAAGAGCAAGCCGATCAGGTGATCCATCAGATGGTCGTATTAGGTGGTGATACTCCGCAACTTCATATCTTGTTGGGCCAGGCTCATGACGAACAAGGCGAGACTGAAAAAGCGCTGGAAGAATTACAACTGGCTTTATCCCTCGACAGTAAAACTCCGATGGTTCATTACTACGCCGGCTTAATTTATATCAAGACCGGAAAGTTCGACGAGGCGGCAAAAGAATTTGAAAATGAATTGGCCTTGAATCCTGACGACGTGCCGGCCAAATACCATCTTGGTTTCGTGCTGCTCGCACAGCAAAATACCGCCGCCGGGATCAAGTTGATGCGCGAAGTTATTAAGCTCAAGCCTGACTTTGCAGACGCGTATTACGAGCTGGGCAAAGCGCTCTTGCAACAGGGCGAGGTTCGAGATGGGGTCGGTACTCTGGAGATGGCGGCGGCGCTGGCGCCCGACAAATCATATGTTCATTACCAACTAGGCAGAGCTTACCTTGCCGCCGGACGTAAGGCGGAAGGTGAGAATCATCTGGAAATCTCACGCCAACTAAAAGAGAAAGAGCGCCAACAGACAAAACCATGATCTCTCAGAGGGGTTGTTAACTTTTGCCCGTAAGAATCGCTTCGGCTCTCATCGCAATGCTAATGGTACTTGTCTTGTCATCACCCGTCTGGATGACCAGAGGCCAGGGAATTGACGTGCACTTTACAGATATCACAGAGAAGGCAGGCATCACGTTTAAGCACATCTCATCACCCGAGAAGAAGTACATCGTCGAATCTATGAGTGGCGGGGTTGCACTCTTCGATTATGACAACGACGGCTACCTCGATATCTTTTTTGTTAACTCTCTGACGGTGGACCTGGTGAAGGCAGGCGGCAAGACCCGCAGCGCTCTTTATCACAACAACGGCGACGGGACTTTTACTGATGTTACAGACAAAGCCGGTCTCGCCAACGTCGGCTGGGGGATGGGGGTCGCAGTTGGTGACTACAATAACGACGGCTTTGACGACATCTATGTGACCTGCCTGGGTCCAAACCATCTGTTCAAAAACAACGGCAACGGCACCTTCACCGACGTTACTCAAAAAGCCGGCGTCGGCGATCCGCGTTGGTCGACCGGCGCCGCTTTCGTCGACTATGACAACGATGGCAAGCTGGATCTCTTCGTGGCCAATTATGTGGATTTCGATGTGAATAATCTGCCGGAGTTCGGCAAAGGGCGCACCTGCCAATTCAAAGGAATACCGGTGCAGTGCGGGCCAAGAGGACTGAAAGGCGCGGGCGATACGCTCTATCACAACAACGGCGATGGTACGTTCACTGACGTATCAAAGAAGGCCGGAGTCGCTGACACGGATGGTTACTATGGGCTGGGTGTGATCTGCAGCGATTTTGACGACGATGGCCTGGTAGATATCTTTGTGGCTAATGACTCGACGCCAAACTTTCTCTATCACAACAACGGCGACGGCACGTTTAAAGATATTGGATTTTCCTCAGGTACGGCGGTCAATGAAAACGGCAGCGAGCAGGGAAGCATGGGCGTAACGCTCGGCGACTATGATCACCACGGCAGACTCGACCTGTTCATTACAAACTTCGACGATGACTACAACACTCTATACCACAACGACGGCAAGGGTTCTTTTACGGATGTTTCATACGCGGCTAAAGTGGCGGCTGTAAGTCTGCCCTACGTTGGCTGGGGCACCTGGTTTTTTGATTATGACAACGACGGCTGGGTTGATCTGCTGGTTGTCAACGGTCACGTTTATCCGCAGCTACCCACCTACCGGCAACGCAATTTTGTGCATCACAACAATCGCGACGGCACCTTTGCCGAAGTCGGAGAACAACTGGGGGCGCCGTTCGCTGAGAAGCGCACGGGCCGGGGAGCTGCCTTTGGCGACATCGATAACGATGGCGATGTTGACGTGGTGATTAATAATCTGGACGGCCCGCCGCAGGTGCTGCGAAATGACGGCGGCAATGCAAACAATTCCATTTTGATTAAGACGATCGGTGTGAAGAGCAATCGCGACGGCATCGGCGCGCGAGTTAAGATTGTTTCCGGCGATCTGACACAGATTGACGAAGTCCACAGTGGCGGCAGTTATCTTTCGCAGAGCGATCTGAGGCTGCATTTCGGACTCCAGAAGAGGACGAAACTGGATTTAATAGAGGTTCGCTGGCCCAGCGGCATTATCGACAAGATCGCTGATGCCGGAGTGAACAGAATCATTACCATCAAAGAGGGTCAGGGCATCGTTGAGCAAAAGGACTTCAAGAGCGGAGCACAATCGTTACGGAACCGAGCCCGATAGCGACTGGATTGCACACCTGACCATGGTTACTTTCACAAAGTCACAGACGGCGTCGAAGTGTAAGAGGATTTCAGCATCCGATTGTCACCAAGGCTTGTCAAAACTCGGACTTGAGCGTGATGGAAGTGCTTTTTAAACGCAAAGGACGCAGACGATTTCGCAGAGGTGCCGGAAATCCCACCGTCAGGGAGGCCACCTTACGCGGCAAGCGCTCTCTGACTGTCGGGTTTCTGACACTGGTGTTCACCGCTTCTTTTGCTGCCGCTCAGACAAATAACATCCAGGAGCGCCTTGAGAATGCGGCCACGCTAATTCGCGAAAATCGAATTGCTGAGGCAGAGCAGCGGCTGAACAGCATTTTGAAAATGGCGCCAAACGAAGCCGGAGCACTCAATCTGTTGGGTACAGTTCGCGCTCAACAGGGAAGGCTGAACGATGCGGAAAACCTCTTGACCCGCGCGGCAAAAATTGATCCCGCTGCTGTGGCCGTACACATGAACCTCGCCTTTCTTTACCTGCTCAAGAAGGCTCCTGAGAAAACAATTTCGGAATTGAAAGAGGTAGTCAGTCTCGAGCCTAACAACATTGAGGCCAACTATAAACTTGCACGCTTGCTGCTTTCCCGCGGACAAACAGACGAGACGATCAGCGTCATTGAAAAAGTGAAGTCAACACCGCCGGCATCGGCGGTATTTCTAACCTTGCTTGGCGATGCATATTTCAGAAAAGGAAATGCCGACAAGGCCGAGGAGAATTATCTGCTGGCGCTCGCCGCGCAGAAGAACAACGCGGAAGCGGTGCTGGGTTTGGCAAAGGTCTCTCAAAACCGGGGAGATACCAAAGCAACCCTGGCGTATCTGTCACAAGCGCGGGAACTGGCGGGTAACTCTCCCGAGCTTCTTTATAAAGTCGGCGTGGCTGCTCTGGGGATCGGAGTTTGGGACGACGCCCGGCTGGATTTAGAGCAGGCCGTGAAACTTAAGCCGGACGAGCCCGTTTTTTTGATCGCGCTGGGCGCGGCGTGGCTAAAAAAGCCGGATCTGTTTGCAGCCGAGCCGATTTTTCGGCGAGCTGTTGAAATTCAGCCGGACAACCCTCAAGCGCAAATGTATCTCGGTTATGTCTTATACAAACAAAAAAAGTTCGCCGAAGCTAAAAGTTACCTTGAAAAGAGTATCAAAGCCGATTCCAGCGCCCCCGAGCCCTTCTACTATCTGGGGCTGATTGTCCAGGAAGAAAACGAGGATCAGCGAGCCGTGGCGCTGTTGGAAAAAGCGATTGAGGTGTCACCCTCTTTTGGGCACGCACACGTAGCTCTCGGCGCCAGTTATCTAAAGCTGAAAGACTATCCGCGCGCCCAAAGGGAACTCGAGCTGGGAGCTAAACTGAATCCTGACGATTCGAAGGCGCACTATCAGTTGGCTGTTTTATATGCCCGGCTCAAGGATCCGCAGCGAGCGCAGGCGGAAATGCAGATCTTGGAAAAGCTGAAAGCGGTGGAGCAGTCACAAAAAAGGGAAGGAGACACCTTTGTGATTTCGCCGGCAATACCGAACCCGCGTTAAGCGTTTTGGATTTACCGCGAAGCGGTTACAAAACACAGCCCAGGGTTGTCGCGCTTCGCGGCTACCCTGGGTAACAGGGTCGAAACGTTGCAACCCCATCGGGGGTGTGTCAGTTCTTCAGGTTCAGGTAGTGATCGCGATTCGGTTTCACGTTCCGGTTTGAACTCATCGTTCGATTTGCGCAGAAGGCGCAACCCCGTTGGGGTTGCGCGACTTCGACAACTCGATCCCAGGGTAGCCGCGGAGCGCGGCAACCCTGGGCTGAGTTGCATAACTGCTTCGCGGTTGGAAGAATCACTTAGCAGAGCTTCCTGAAGCTTTTCTGAGACCTACTTCGTCCTTCGTTTGCGGCAATGCGTACGTACTATTACCGTCATTTCAAACTCGTGCCGGCGCTGCTGTCGCTAATTCTGAATTTGCCTCTGATCACTTCCGCACAGGCGGCGAAGCCAATCGTTACCTTCGCAGAAGTACCGGCAAGCAAAAGTGGCATCACCTGGGTTCATAACAACGCGCACTCGTCCGAGCGCTATTTGCCCGAAACGGTAGGGGCCGGGTGTGCCTTTTTGGATTACGACAACGATGGCTGGATGGATATCTACCTGGTGAATAGCGGCCCTTCAGATTTCTACACTCCCGGTACGCCGCTAAAGAATGCGCTTTACCATAACAATCATGACGGCACGTTCACGGATGTCACCGACAAAGCTGGAGTGGCAGGTGGTACGTTCGGCATGGGTGTCGCCGTCGGCGATTATGACGGCGATGGCTGGGTTGATATCTATATCACGAGTTATGGCCGCAATATTCTTTATCACAACAACGGTAACGGCACGTTCACGGATGTGACTGATCAAGCCGGCGTCGCCGCGCCCGGCTGGTCCACTTGCGCCGTCTGGTTTGACTATGACAATGACGGAAAGCTGGACTTGTTCGTCTCCAGCTTTGTAGTCTACGAGAAGTCTCTGAACATTCTTTGCACTGATGAAACTTTAACCCGGCGTTACTATTGCGTCCCGCGCCTTTTCAAGCCGCGGGCCAGCCACCTCTTCCACAACGACGGCAATGGCAAGTTCACTGATGTGAGCAAGGAATCGGGCATTGCCGATTCGCCCGGCAAATCGTTCGGTGCAGTCGCCACCGATGTCAACAACGACGGGCTCATGGACCTGTTTGTGGCCAACGATACAATGCCGAACTTTCTATTCATCAATAAGGGCGGCGGAAAATTTGACGAGGTCGGATTGGCGGCTGGGGTGGCCTTCAGTGAGAACGGCAAGCCGCGCTCGGGAATGGGAGTGGACGCAGTGGACTATGATGGCGATGGCTGGCAGGATCTTTTTGTCGCCAACATCGATCGAGAGTTCTTCAGTCTTTATCACAACCAGAAGGATCTGACTTTTACGGATGAACCCGGAGAAATAGGAACAGCGACGCAGATGTTGAGCGGTTGGGGACTGAGGTTCTTCGATTACGACAACGATGGTGATCCTGATTTGTTGCTGGTAAATGGCCATCCCGACGATTTTATCGAGATGCGCACTACGCGCGTAAAATACAAAGAGCCTTTGCTGATGTTTGAGAACACGGGCCACGCTTTCAAAAATGTCAGCGCCCAATCAGGCTCCGTTTTCAGCAAAGAGTTTTCCGGGCGGGGCATGGCCACAGGCGACTTCGACAACGACGGCGATCTCGATGTGCTGATCTCAAACAATGGCGGGCCTCCGCTCTTGCTTCGCAACGACGGCGGCAACAGAAACAACTGGCTCGGTCTGCAACTTGTCGCGACCAAGAGCAATCCCGCCGCCGTAGGGGCGGTAATCACCTGGCAGGCCGGAGGCGTGAAACGAAGCCGGCTGAAGACTGGGGGCGGCAGTTACCTTTCTTCGCACGATCCGCGAGAAATACTGGGTCTGGGCGCGGCGACAAAGATCGAGTCCGTCCAGATTCGTTGGCCCAGTGGAAGAATAGACAAGTTAGCGAACTTGCCAATCAATCGTTACATGAAAGTCGTTGAGGGAGAGGGTGTTGTTAGGACAACCACCACCAAATGAAAACAACAGACGGCGAACGAGAGAATTTGGCGACTACCGCAAATGACGTTTGGACTTCAACGGGCTTTCTTTAATCGCCAGGTACTGATTGGCGCCAACGTTCTTTAGAGTGCTGATTTGCCCGCTGGGCCACCTGACCTCTACCTCGTCTATCAGAGCACTAGCTCCCAATCCGAAGAGCAGGCGCGGGTCGGATGCTGAGCAATAACTCGTCCCGCCCAACCTTTGCTTAGTTCTCCGTCGTCCACCAGCCGTGACGATCACTTTCGCCCCGATGCCGTCGCGATTGCTGGTTGTTCCTATCAGGGAAATACCCAGCCAGTGGTTCCTATTGCCGCCGTCGTTTCGCAACAGCACCGGTGGTTCTCCTACGTTCATCAGTAAGAGATCTGAATCACCATCATTATCAAAATCACCAATGGCGAGACCGCGCCCCGAATAGAATTTCTTTAGTGGAGCGCCGTGTTCGGAGGCGACTTCGCGAAATCCTTTGCCGGTATTCTCAAACAAAAAGGGCGGCTCGGTATAAGTAATATGGGGGGAAATCTTGTTAATAGGCTCGAAAGGATGGCCATTAAGAACGAACAGATCGACCAGACCGTCGTTGTTGTAATCAAAGAAGCGAGAGCCGAAACCGCTCATCGGAAGGCTAATCGCGCCCAGACCGACGCTGTTGGTGATCTCAGTAAACAATCCATCCTTGTCATTGTGAAACAGCGCGTTTGTTTGGTCGGAAAAGTTCGCCACGAAAATGTCTAAATAGCCATTGCCGTCAAGATCCTCCGCGTCCACACCCATGCCACCACGCGCATTGCCGTCCGGATCAAAAGCCACACCGGCTGCGAGTGCGACTTCGGAAAATGTACCGTTGCCATCGTTGTGGTAAAGGAAGTTTGGCGCGGCATCATTGGCTTGAAAAATATCCATCCGTCCGTCGTTATCGTAGTCCAGCGCAACGACGCCTAAACCTTTTCCCTTCGGGTTGGCGATTTTCGCCTTTTCGCTTACATCGGTGAACGTTCCGTCTCCATTGTTATGAAAGAGCCTGGCTGAGGAACCTTTGAAATTTGCGATAGAGCAGTAAGGCTTGCCGTCATAGAGAGTGCAGGGAAGGTTCTTTTCATCGTATGTGAGATAGTTGCAGACATACAGATCCAGATAACCGTCGTTGTCATAATCGAAGAAGGCCGCGCTTGTTCCCCAGAGGTTATTGTTGACCCCTGCGCGCTCAGTCACATCGGTGAATGTCCCATTGCCGTTGTTGCGATACAATTTGCTTGCGCCGTAGCCTGTTATGTAGATGTCGGGCCAACCATCATTGTTATAGTCTCCTACAGCCAAACCCATACCTCGCATACTGTTTGAGATACCTGCGCTCTCAGTGACGTCGGTGAAAGTGCCGTCGCCGTTATTGCGGTACAGAACGTCTCTTAACATGCTGGATCCGTCTGGCTGCGGATTTTGCGAGTAGCAGACGAGGTAGATGTCCAGCAGACCATCTCCGTTATAGTCAATGAAGCCACCGCCACCCCCCATCGTCTCGATTAGATATTTTGGTCCCGGGACAAGCGTTTTGATATTCCATTTGATACCAGCCGCCGCAGTGATATCTACGAATTGGATAGGAGCTGAAGGTTTCGGAACCTGCGCCTCAATTCCAGGCGAGCCAAATAACGCAAAATAAACGGCCGCCGGAAACAGAGGGAGTATTACCTTCATTAAAGCGAGAATAGAATCCCAACGGCTCTTGCAGCCGGATTGCCCAGGGTTCGATTGGCGGCAGTTGCTCAACAGAAATCATTCACCTTGTTTCTCGCTCGTTTACATAAGTACACGAACGAACCGAGGCGGCGCTTGCGGGCAAAGCGCCCCTAGTTATTCCCGGGCACGGCGCGGGTTGTGACTCGCTTCTTCCATTCCGCCGGCGTGATCGATTGAAGCTGGCGTAACTCAGCGGCTGCGATCACCAGTTTGCGCACGCTTGTGATAACGACGAACTCAAGGGCCGCTCGTGGTTTTGCTGCTTCGTCGAGCTTGGCCAACTGTCCGTCACGCCACTCGGTTGTGGGCGTGTCACCCGCGGACAAGTAAGAAATCGCTTCCAATCCTGCATCCGCGATCACCGATAGATTATTTGCCAATGGCCTTGCCTCTTGCAGTGCGGGTGATCGGTCGATCATCGGTCCAAGTGCACGGCCGGCGGTTTGCCACTCAACCAGCGTACGTTCGAGGTTCGGTCGATAGAGCGCAAAACGTGGAGCATCGGAAAGGAGGGCATCGACGTTCGAAGCGAATTGGCGAGCCGTTTCGCTGTCGGGTCGCGCAGCATCGACCAGGCCGGTTAGCGGGCTCAGCATCGTCTGCGGTCGCATTTGATAGCGGCGGTATTCTTTTACGGGTTCGATTATCGATGCCAGGGTGCGTAGTGGTTCAGTGTCGTCACTCCTAGCCAGACGACGCAGCAACATGCCGTAGTTCTTTTCGTGAGTCAGGCCCAGCTCCTCAAGTTGATAGCTGATCACCGACAAGCGCCGGTACATGTCGTCGATGTCCGTCACGTTTCGCGGCGACCAAAGTCGCTCGGCGATGGCGGCCGCGCGCGGCCAGATGCGCGAGTCGATCGTTTCCGGGCTCACCCACTCGCCCCACATGGTCGCTTCGCCACCCAGAACATGTCTCGCTTCTTCTGCGGTTAGCGTGGAGTTCAGCGGGATAGGATCGGCCAGATAATGTTGGGACGAGGGAAAGATCAGATCGATGTAGTAGCCCGCGGACAGAATTCCGTTGTAGCCTTGCTTCGCCGCCGCTGCCAGAGAATCCGGTCCGCGCCACGAGTGGATGACCGCATCCTTCGGCAGATCCGGGTGCAGGATTTCTTCCCAGCCAATCATTTTCTTGCCGTGCTTCTGTAAGATTTTCAGGACGCGCTGATTAAAGTAAGCCTGCAAGGCGCGATTATCTTTGATGCCTTTCGCTTTCATGAAGGCCTGGATTTGCGAATTACGGTTCCACTGCTTGCCTTCGTTCTCGTCACCGCCGATATGCATGTAGGCGTCGGGAAAAAGCGCGGCCATTTCTCCCAGAAACGTGTCGAGAAACTTGTAGGTCTGTTCGCGCGTCGGGTCGAGTGCTGGCTCAAAGATTCCCGCGCCCCGTTCGATCTTGTAAGGGCCGGGAGCGCTGCCGATTTCCGGATAACCAACGAGCCAACTCGTGCTGTGACCGGGAATATCAAACTCGGGCACTACCCGAATGCCGCGGTCACGAGCATAAGTAATGATCTCGCGCACCTGGTCCTGCGTATAGAAGAGACCATCGGATCCCAGTGCCTGGAGCTTGGGAAATTTTCTGCTCTCGACGCGGAAACCCTGATCCTCTGTCAGGTGCCAGTGAAAGACGTTCAGCTTTACTGCCGCCATCGCATCGAGATTACGTTTGAGGACTTCCAGCGGTTCGTAGTGGCGGCCGACATCGATGAGCAGGCCTCGCCATGGAAAACGCGGCTGATCTTGAATCTTGATACCCGGCAGATAGTATCCGTCGCGATCGCCGTGGAGCAGTTGCAGGAAGGTCTCCAGGCCGCGTAACGCGCCCACGACCGTCGGGGCCACCAGCCGTGCCTGCTTGTCGGTGACTTCCAAACTATAACTCTCGTTATCACTGAGAGACGGGACGATGTCGCCTGCCCGTTCGCATTGGACCACGAGGGTGGCAGTGCCTTCATCGGCCGTGAGGTCAGCCGGCAAAGTCAACACGGTTCGTCCTGCAAGGCGAGTGAGCATGCGAGCGATGCCGGCGCGCAACCGATCGTCTGAATGGTCCTTAACCGCGACATTGAAGCTTCCGGTGATCGCCAGACGGCCTGTTTGAGTTCGCGCCGACGCGGGGACTGGCATCAGATTCAGGTGGCTCGACGTGAGTCCCGAGCCTTGAGCTCGCACAGGTGAGGCCAGGCTCAAAGAACAGGTTACGATCAGCGTTAGCTTGGCGTATTCAACAGCCTTCATAGTTGGCCGATTTGACCTCGTAAATACTTCGCTACCATTGTTTTTCTTTTGGTACTATTAGAGACAAAATCGTGACATAATTGCTGCGCATTCATTGCTCGCATTGTAACTGATTCACAGCGGATATTGGCGATCGAAAGTGGCCAAATGAAGTAGTTTCTCAAATGAATATAAGGCACGTCAGTGGGTCTCGCTCCAAAAGAAAGCTGTTTACCGCGAGGACGACTATCGTCGCCGTGTTGACCTGCTTACTTACGGCTATTCTGGGCTCATTTCTACCGGTGGGCCCAACCGCGTTCGCCGGTAATCCGGCAGTGTGGAGCCTGGTGTGGAGTGACGAGTTCGATGGTCCCAGCGGCTCGGCGGTTGATTCGAGCAAGTGGTCCTTTGATATTGGCGGAAACGGTTGGGGTAACAATGAACTCGAGACTTATACCGACCGCACAGTCAACGCGCACGTCGAAGGCGGCTTGCTGGTAATCAAAGCGCTCAAGGAAACCTTCACCGGGACCGACGGCATAACTCGCAACTACACTTCGGCCAGACTACTCACTAAGAATAAGTTCACTCAAGCCTACGGACGGTTTGAGGCGCGAATTAAGATCCCCTACGGCCAGGGTATCTGGCCGGCATTTTGGATGTTGGGCGACAACATCGGTACCGTCGGCTGGCCCACTTGCGGCGAGATCGACGTCATGGAAAATATTGGCAAGGAACCGTCGATCGTGCACGGCACGTTTCATGGGCCAGGATATTCCGGCGCCCAGGGTATTAGCGCCGCCTACGCCTTACCCAACGGCCAGAAGTTCTCCGACGATTTCCATACCTTTGCGGTCGAGTGGGAACCGAACGTCATACGGTTTTATGTCGATGGACTGTTGTACAAAACGCGCACACCGGCGGATCTGCCCGCCGGCAAGTCATGGGTCTTCGATCATCCCTTCTTTGTTATTCTGAATGTGGCGGTCGGCGGTGGCTTTCCAGGGAATCCCGATGCCACGACAGTTTTCCCACAACAGATGCTGGTCGATTATGTTCGCGTCTATCAACGCGTCACACCATCAAACGTGCCGGTGCTGTTTACTGACGAAGGCGCTAATCGGGCACTTGCTCTTGATTCAGTAACGTTCAGGCGCGATCCGTTTTCAGTTAGGAATAACCTCAACTTCAGTACGGATCATACCACCAGGTTGATGCTGCTATCCGCTAACCTGGACCTGGAGCCGGGAGATGGTCCATCGATCGTAACGGCCCGGGCCGATGATGGGAAAGGTCATACGTATCCGCTCCCAGTGGAATGGATAGGCAGGCTGCCGAGCTTCGATTGGATCACCGTGGTGATTGCCAAATTGCCGGATGAATTGTTAGGCGCGGATCAGGCGCTTATCAGTGTCACTGCACATAATCAATCAAGTAATCAGGTTACAGTTTCCATTTCACCTTGACGTGAGCTGCCATCTGATTTTAGAAACGGGAGGAGTCTTTCATGAATTACCCGGCCGTTAAAGTAAAGCTCGCGGACTTTTTGGTTGTCGGCGTTTTCTCGCTTTGCCTGGCCGGCACAACCATGGCCCAGGGGAAACCGGCCGGAGCCGGGCCGCCGCCGAACAATAATCCGAATCTCGACGATCGAATCCGGCGGGTCGACGAAAGCAGGCTGCGAAGCGCGGAAATGGATGTCGGCACGGAGGAAAAGAACCAGAAACTCTTGCAGGCGGCGATCGCAAATATGAAGGAGGACTTTGGCCGGATTCAGGTTCTGCGCAATGACATCGCGCGAAATCTGGTAACGCGCAAACCTCTCGATTACAAGCTGGTCTCGGAGCAGACTACTGAAATAAATAAGCGCGCTAGTCGGTTAAACGCTTATATGCGTGCGCGCGACGATAAGCAAGACAACTCACCTGAACTGAAAAGCGAAGAGATGATCGGAGCCCTGGTTAGATTGTGCAAGCTGATCGATAGTTTCACGGAAAACCCGGCACTGAAGAATGCGGCCACAGTTGACGCGCATGAGATCGCGAAAGCTAAGGAAGATAAGGCTCACGCCGATCGCGATCTGCTTGCGATTATCAAGCTTAGCGCCAGCATCCAGAAGAAGTCCGAGAACTTAAGAATTCCTCAGTAGCAGCCGACCTGCCCAGGGCCGGTGGCGCGTTCCCTCGTTCATTTGCCACTCACGGTACGATTACGAACCACGCCTCTTGCTTCAACACCTTCTGCTGCACGATATCCCGGCTTTCAATCGCAGCCGAATACTTGCCCGCCGGCAGACCGGCAAGCCTGACGTATCTGGCAAACGTCAAATGAAGCACAGGTTCGATTGCCGATTCTGTCAGTTGGTAATCGAGCGGCTTCATTGCCGGCTTGCCGTCCTTCATCAGCGTGACTGTGACTCTCACCAAAGGTTTTCCTGTTTCGCGGTCAACGGCTGCGTTATAGAGTTTGAAGAAAATGATCAAGTTATCGGTCGAGTGAAATTCGCGACTTGGCGAAGGGCGAATCTGTACGTTGCCTTCGCTAAGCACGTCGCCGTTCCTCGCTGTTTGCTTTTGGGACTCAGCGTGCCGGCTCAACACTGCTTCCGTGGCCCAGAAGTCGGATCCAGCATCAGGCAGAACAAGTTTCTCTTGCCTGGCGGCCACCTTTCCCGACAGCCGATCTCTAACAATCAGATCAACCGTGTAGTTACCGGAGTACAACTGCATGTCCTGTCGATAAAAGATCTTGTCATTCAAAATTGATTCGTATTGCAGAGGCGTCAGGCTGACATCAAAGTTTCCTCCCAGGCGGGAAAGAATTCTGTCTTCACCTTCAACTCGGACCACGCCGAGAACTTCCAATTGCAAACGCTGCTTATCGCCCTTGCGATCGAACTGCACCGCGGCCGGAGGTATCTCGAATGACAGCGGCACGGTGTAGAAGCCTTCTCGAGATCGGAATGAGTTCAATTCCAATGACAGGGGCAAAGTCGGATGAGCCTGCATATTTGCAAAGTTTGCCAGTAGTTTCTTGTCGTCAGGAGAGAAAGGCACAATCTGACTCGGCGGAATCGCATAATAGCCAGAGCGGGCTAAAACGTTTGTGTCGGGTCTGTGAATTTCGATCTTTACTTTGCGAAAACTGCCGTCAAAGTTTGGATCCGTGCTGCGGTACGCCAGAGTGTAGCGCGAACGGATTTCTACATCTATGCGCTCCAGGCCTCCGGCGATGTCGTTGGTATTTTTTACGAAGCGTCCGCCGGTGTCTTCTGAGATTCGATATAGCAGGTCTTGTTGCCGATTTAAACCCTCTTGTCGAGTGATATCAAAGACGCTCTCGCCGGCTCCAACCCTTGTCCGATGTTCAATATCGGTCGCCGCAGAAATTCCTCCCAGCGGCGAAGAAGGTACCAGCGCGCCTGACTGGGGAGCGCCGCCGGTGAGCCCGCTTGAGTCGATAATATAAATGGCCACATTTGCGCGATTGGCAATGTCGATCGTGCTTTGTACCTGCCAATCGAGGGCTTCCGTCGCGACAAATCCTTGCGAGAACATTACCAGAGTCTTCTTGCCTGGTATCGAGCGCAGCCCTTCGGAGATCGCCGCCAGCGCTGCCAGAACGGGTCGAGTCTGCTGCGTGCTTAGCGCCGATCGCAGTTGAATATATTGTTCAAGCACGCGCTGCGCGATCATGGTTTGAGCGGCTGCTGATCCGGGAGCTCCAGCGGCGGGCGTCGCTGGGATAGGCTCACTGGCTCCACCCGCTATCTGATCGCGAAGTGAATTTATGTTTCCCGAGATTTCGCGGGCTTCAGAAGTTTTGGAAACTGTCGAGCTGTCATATGCCTTCTCAACCACCGCGATGAGTCTTGCTTTGTCCTGGGTGAACGGATGCAACAATTGCAACCCGCCGGAAATGGCGAATAGGGCAACCGAATCACTGTCGGATATCCGCTCGCGAATATATTTCACCATGCCTTCGCGCACGTGTTTCAAGTTCGCTAGCTCGGTACTTTGACCGTCCAACACCAGGGCGATAATGTTTCGCGGGAAGCCGCTTGGAGTGCGTGATTTTGGCCGGGTGGAATCGTTTGGGGCTTGAGTGGGATCGTTTGGCCTGGTCGGTTGAGCGGCTTCACTGGTGGTGAGAGTTGCGTCGAAGAATTCAATCTTCTGGGGCACGCCGTTTTCAGAAACCGCAAAATCTTCCGGTTTGAGGTCAGTGATGGCCTTGCCCTTCTTGTCTTTGACAATCACGTCAAGACTGACGAGGTTGGAAGTAACTTTGATTACATCGTCGTCAGCAGCGCTGCTCTTGGTTTGCTTTTTGTCTTGTGATTGAACCGGGATGACGGCGAGTAAGATGGCAGACGTCACGAGCAGTGCGAAACACAAGCTCGTCCGGCGGTTCTTCAGAAAAGAATTGTGGTGATGCATCATTTATCTCGGTTCTATTGACTGGCTGTTTCCTGGGCCGCGAATGGCCTCTATTCTGTCGTGACCGTTCGTGTGATTTCGTGGATCGGTTTTCATGTCTCAGCCAGGCGAACGATCCACGAAATCACACGAACCAACGCTAAAGGAAGTCAGTCCTTAGGGGGCTAAGAGATGCCGCGCTCATTTCAATTCGAATCTGTCCTTCAGTCCGGCAATGCTCACCTCAAACACCCCGGGCTCGACCACCGATTTATTATCAGCGCCAATAAATGAAAGATCGTCCGACCGCAGCTTGAAGGTCAGAGTACGACTTTGTCCCGGCTCCAGATAGATCTTTGCAAAACGTTTCAGCCTTTTTCCGGCGGGTGACAGAGAGGCAACCAGATCGCTGAGATAGAGTTGCACGACTTCCTTGCCTGCTCGCTGACCGCTATTGGTAACGGTGACGTTGACTGACAGTTGCTCACTCGAACCAATTGTCTTCCGATTGAGGAGCAGGTCTTTATAGCTGAAAGTCGTGTAACTCAGGCCGGCGCCGAATTCAAACTGCGGTCTGATGCCGGCGTTATCGAATCCTTCAGTCTCGAATGCCTTGTGATCGTAAGTCATCAAGCCATTGGGAAAGCGCGGGTAAGTGAACGGCAGTTTACCGCAGGGGTTAAAGTCGCCAAACAAAACGTCGGCCACGGCCTGCCCACCTTCATTGCCGGGGTTGTAGGCCATCAACACAGCGCTGGCATTGTCTGCAATGCGGTTAACAATTCGCGGCCGGCCTTCAACCAGCAGGTTCGCCCAGATTGAGATCGGGAATGTCGCCGGGAGTCTCTGTGTAAGACCCTTCGCCAAGACACAGCACGACCACATCAGCAGCGCCGGCGGCACGCACAGCGGCAGGAATGTCCACCTCTGATTCCAGATTAGTAGGGGTGCCATTTGACGGCGATCCCGGGCGACGCGTGATCTTCGTGCCGGGAACGTAGGTAACGTTTGCTGCCCCGGTCTTCGCTTCGATCGCGCGGCGAATGGTCGGACGGTCTTTGGGATAAAGTGATTCTTCCGAACCTTGCCAGACATAGGTCCAGCCGTTATTGAGAGAGATCAGCGAATCGGCAGTCGGGCCGGTCACGAGTATTTTTCGACCTTTAGCCAACGGTAAGAGATCATTCGTGTTCTTCAGCAGAGTCATCGATTCACGCGCTGCTTGCAGGCTGGCCTGCCGCGATTCAGGTAGTCCAATCTTTGATTTGAGCGCACCGTTGGGCATCGGGTTGTCGAAGAGCCCCAGCTCAAACTTTACCCGCAAGATTCGCCGTACGGCCTCATCAACTCGCGACTGTGGCACTGCGCCTTCCTTAACCAGCGCGATCAGATAATCAGCGAAACTGTAATCGAGCGGCACCATGCTCATGTCGATGCCGGCCATCACTGCCATCCGCGTTGCTTCCTTCTCATTGGCGGCCACATGCCAGACCGTTACCAATTTCTTGATGTCTTCCCAGTCAGAAACTACAAATCCCTTGAAGCCGAGTTCATCACGAAGGATGTCAGTCAAGATGTGATGATTGACGTGGCCGGGAATGCCGTTGATCTCCGCGGAGTTGACCATCACGGTGTGGGCGCCGGCTTTGACTGCGGCGTCGAATGTCGGCAGGAAATATTCCCGCAGATAATTCTCCGGGATCCAGGCGGGGGTTCTATCTCTGCCGTTAAATGAAAAACTGTAGCCCATGTAATGTTTCAAGCTGGTAGCCACGTGGTCCTGCGATCCGACATCCGATCCTTCCATGCCGCGCACGAAAGCCACGCCCATCACTTTTGCGAGATAGGGATCCTCACCAAAGGTTTCGTAGAAGCGTGGCCACAGCGGCTGGCGCCCGATATCAAGCACCGGCGAAAAGCTCCAGGGGATGCCGGCGGCGCGCGTTTCCATCGCGGCGATTTCCGAACCCCGTTTCATCAACTCGGGATTCCAGGTTGCGGCCATGCCAATCTCCTGGGGGAAAAGAGTTGCACCCTGCACGTAGTTGGCGCCGTGAATCGAGTCGATCCCGTAGATAACCGGAATACCAAGCCTCGTCTTTTTTGTCGCGGTCGACTGGATCTGGTTGATGATTTCGTGCCATTTGTCGACCGTGAGCGCCTGCTCCGCCACGTTTAGAATTGATCCGACCCCATAGCGCACGATTGCTTTTTCAAGCTTGGCCTGATCAACCTGGATCTCCTGATCCCTGCCCTTTGCAATCATGCCGATGGCGAGCTGGGTCATTTGTCCGACTTTTTCTTCAAGCGTCATGCGCCTGAGCACGGCGTCGATCTTTTGTGAGTAGTCTCGCGCTGGCCCGGCCGCGCGAATGGCGTTTTGGAAGAACAGATCGCTATCCTCGACGTCCGTGGTCACCGCTCCTCCTTCGATGGATTGAGCTGGCAGGGCGCTCACGCTTTTGGTCGTAGATACTGAAAGGCCGAGCCAGGGTGAAAGGGCAGAAACCGCGAGCACAAAGGCGACTATTCTCATCGGATTGTTGTTTCCTTTTTTAGGAAGGGATCGAAAGAAACTGCGTCGCTATTCTCGTCTATTGGCTGGGGATATTCAAGCGATCACGGACTTGGAAACTCTGCCGGCCAAACAGGTTTTTCGGAGCGCCTTCTTTAGGTCTTTGCCCTTTTTTGCGAAGCTTTGGTACCTGGTCCGCGGTACAATGTCGGTCTGACAATGAAACCACTAAAGATTGGCATCACCGGCGTCCGCGGCATTGTCGGCGAGACCTTCACCCCCGAAGTGGCAGTCGGATTCGCCCAGGCGTTTGCTACCTATCTCGACAGCGGTCGCATTCTTGTTTGTCGTGATACCAGATTATCGGGGCCAATGGTGCGCTCCGCAGTTGTGGCCGGACTCCTGGCTGCAGGTTGCGAGGTAATCGATCTTGGAATTTGTCCGACACCCAGCCTGCAGTTGGCTGTAACCTGGCTCAAGGCTGACGGAGGGATTGCAGTCACTGCCGGTCACAATCCTGCGCAATGGAGTGCGCTGAAGTTTGTCCGTGGCGATGGTCTTTATTTGAATCCCTTACAGGCCGAAGAGCTCCTGGACATTTTCCACCAGGGAGAGTTTGCCAAGGCCACCTGGAACAAGATTCAAGCTGCCATCCAACTTCAGGACCCGATCGAACACCATATCGAATCGCTAAAGAATGCCTTTGACACTACCGCCATCAAAGCGCGTGGCCTGAAGGTTGCGGTCGATTGTTGTAACGGTGCTTGTTCACGACTTATTCCGCGTTGGCTTGCGGAACTGGGCTGTGAGGTCGTGGCAATCAACGATGATCCGACCGCGACCTTTCCGCACCAGCCCGAACCGACGCCAGAGACCATGGCCCAGCTCAGTGCGGTTGTTAAAGCCGGCCATGCCGACATTGGTTTCGCTCATGACGCCGATGGCGAGCGACTCGGAATCGTGACCGAACTGGGCGACCCACTCTCAGAAGAATCGACACTAGCCCTGGCCACCCTCATTCGCCTCGAACAGAGTGCGGGCCCGATAGTCACGAATATTTCCACCACGCGTGCTGTGGAACAGATCGCTGCGCGCTATGGAGGATCTGTGGTGCGCACCCAGGTTGGACAAACTTACATTTCCGAGGCCGTGCTTGAACATGATGCCGTCCTCGGAGGCGAAGGCAGTGGCGGCGTCACGGTGCCGCAAGTTCAATTGACCCACGACAGCGCCGCCGCCGTTGGACTCATTCTCGAAGGCCTGGCGCGCTCGGGCGACCGCGTCTCGGACGTCGTTCACCGACTTCCCAGACTGTTTATGTTGAAGCATAACTTAGGTGTTGAACCCAATCGCCTGTACTCGGTGCTGCAAGACTTTCGGGTTGCAGTCGAGCGTGAGCAGCTGGCCTATGATCTGACGGACGGCATTAGGGTAGATTTACCCCTGGGTTGGATACACGTGCGAGCGTCCAACACGGAATCTATGATTCGCGTTATTGTCGAAGCCGAGGACGAGGCGAAGGCGCGCTGTCTGCTTGATTGGGTGCGCGACAGATTGAATAAGTGATACGAACAAATCATGCGACCGATACCAACTCTCAAAATCAGCATCTCCGGCGTGCGTGGAGTCATTGGCGAATCGCTGACGCCCATCTTGCTGACGCGTTTTGCGCAAGCGTTCGGCACCTATACCGGCGCGCGTACGATTGTCATCGGGCGCGATCCACGTACCTCAGGTGAAATGGTCAAACAGGCAGTTATAGCGGGCCTGCTATCGAGCGGTTGCCGCATCATCGATATCGGCATGTGTCCCGTGCCTACTATTCAACTACTTGTCCGTCATCATCGCGCCCACGGCGGCATTGCCATTACCGCAAGTCACAATCCCGCGGAATGGAATGCGCTGAAGTTCATTGGTCAGGGCGGTTTTTTCCTGAACACCGGTCAGGCCCATGAACTGCTGGACATTTACCACCAGGGAGAATACACGCGGGTCGGAGGCGCCGAAATGAGGGCAGTTACCGAAGCGTCCAGAGCGACTGATCTTCATATTCAAACGATCGTGGAGGTATTGGGACCAGTACCAACGCGCAAGAAGAAGCTCCGGGTGGTTCTTGATGCCTGCAATGGCGCTGGCTCGCTGGTGGGTCCAAAGCTGCTTGAAGCGCTGGGCGCCGAAGTCTTTACGATTAATGCAATCCCGAACGGATCGTTTCCGCGTCCGGCCGAACCTCTGGCGGAAAACCTCGGAGACCTGTGCACCGCGGTCAAAGCACACCAGGCCGACGTTGGCTTTGCTCAGGACATGGATGCCGATCGCCTGGCGATAGTTTCAGAAGAGGGCGTGGCGATTGGTGAGGAGTACACGCTCCTGCTGGCGACTGTTCAGGTTCTCGGCAAGCATCCCGGCCCAGTCGTCGCAAATCTATCAACCACGTCTACGCTTCAGGACGTAGTCAACCGGTTTGGTTGCCCGCTTTTTCTGTCCAAGATCGGCGAGATCAACGTTACTGAAGAGATGCAGAAACGCGGCGCCGTAATCGGCGGCGAAGGGAACGGCGGCGTCATTTATCCGCCCCTCAATTTTGCGCGCGATAGCCTGGTTGGCATGGCGCTCATCCTGCAGCTGCTGGCGGAAACTGGTCAGACAATTACTGAGTTGGTAAGTGCCTTGCCGCAGTTCACTATGATCAAAGAAAAACTGGTTTGTCCCTCAGATAAGATCTCGGTCATGCTCAGAATGCTTCGCCAGGAGTATGCCGCGTATCCGATGGATCTGCGCGACGGTGTGAAAGTTAGTTTACCCAACGGATGGTTTCTTGTGAGAGGTTCAAATACGGAGCCGATCGTCCGTGTGATCGCGGAGGCAGAGCGTGAGGCAGATGCGAGGGAGATCTTTAATCGCGTGTATTCACAGGTTCAGAAATGCATTGCCTGACGAATAAACACTGACCAGTCGGTTCGGAGCGATCTCCCTCTCCCTTTGGGAGAGGTCTGGGGTGAGGGCTTGAGTGCAGAAGCCCTACTTTACTCTCTTGTGTTGGGGTAAACACGAGCGAAGTCAAAAAAATATTTCGCGCCAAGCTTCGCACCCTCTCCCCCGGCCCCTCTCCCAAAAGGGAGAGGGGAATAAGATTCCACCGCCGGTCGGCCTTTTCGAATGAGCTGTTTGAATGCAAACCCTTGACCGCCAGCGAGACTTCGGAAAGAATCCTAGTCGTTCGACGGCCAGATAAAAAGCCAACTAGCAGCCCCAGGCGCGAGGAGTTTTGCGATGCTATTTCAGACCAGACTATACCTCAATCTTCTGTTAGCCATAGGAAGCGGGACTCTCGCTACACTCGCCATATTTACTCCTCCCTCGCTTGCGGAACGGGTAACCGGCCAAGTCGCTTCACGGGTGAATCACCGCACGAAAGTGTCTTCGCAAGTACTCTTCGACGACTTTACCTACTCGAACTATCGGCAACTGGCCAGACACGGCTGGATCATTCGTACGGCGGCCGGGTGGCCAGGAGTGTCGGGCGCAACCTGGGGAAACAAGGGCGTGTCGTTTCCTGCTCATCAGGATCAGCGAGGCAATCGTTTACTACGGATGATCTCGTCCACCGACGGCACCGGGCCCAATACTCAACAAACCCAGATTTGCCACCAACGCAAGTACCTGGAGGGCACCTATGCCGCTCGGGTTCGCTTTGTTGATGTGCCGACAGACGGGCCCAGCGGGGATCAACTCGTAGAGAGCTTCTACACGATTAGCCCTCTGAAAGCGCCGATGGATCCTGACTATAGCGAGCTGGATTTCGAGTATCTGCCGAATGGGGGCTGGGGCATCGCCGGCCCTACGTTGTATACAACTTCCTGGAGGACCTTCAGTCCGGAACCCAATTGGAAAAAAGATAATGTCTTTAACACCAGCAGTGGAAGTATTGCCGGGTGGCATATACTCGTAACACAAGTCTCTGGCGGAAAGGTGAAGTATTTCATCGACGGCAAGCCTCTGGCAGAGCATGGCGGACAGTATTATCCGCGATCGCTGATGTCGATTAATTTTAATCTTTGGTTTATCAGGGACGCTGCTGTGAAATCCAGCGCCGTGCGCCATTATCAGGAGGACATCGATTGGGTGTTCCATGAAGCAAAGAAAATACTCGCGCCTGAAGAGGTTGACGCGAAGGTGGCCGCTTTGCGACGAAGATCTGTCAAATTCCTGGATACAGTTCCGGCGCCTGTGCCGGCGTTGATATCACCTTGCGACTACTGAGGGCGCCTTTGCTGGACGGTCAGATGCTTAACCAAGCGGCGCGCTTGCGGTTCCACTGCGCGAGTCTCAGGATGCGTTGCTAAATCTGAAATTTAGGAGGAGCAGTGATCAAGAGAAATATCTTTTTGCGTTCTGCGATTTTGGCGATCTTAGTCGTCCTGGTTGCCGGCCCGACTCCCGGACAGAATGCTTCAAAGCCTCCCGAGTCCGACTCCTCCAAACTCGTCTATGCCGACTTTCAGAACCAGCAAAACGGCCGGCCCATCAGCAAGCACGGTGGTGCGGTGCGGTTGAACGTGTATTCCCAGAACTCAGCAAACCCTCCGCAATTTCGTGGTTTGGAAAATGCGAATCCTCCTGCTCCGGCGTTTGCGCGGGTGACGGCGGAAGATGTTGCTGCCGCTTTCGATTACGAATTGCGCGTCCCGAACGAGTGGGAGGGAGTCAACATGGAGATGTTCGGGGAGCCCGAGAAAGATGGCAAACTCGTGCCTGACGATGTGAGCGGCTATAGGTTCATCAGTCTGCGCGTCTTTGCTAAGGGCACCCAGTACGTAAAAGTAGAGCTGATTACGCGCGGTCAGGGCACCAATCTCGAGTCCGGTTACCCTGCAGCGATCATTCACCTGTCTCCGGGTTTCAATACGTATAAACTCAAGCTCGACTCTTTTAGCCAACCAGATTGGGTGACGCAACTTGATCTGAAGCGGGACGTCCTCAAGAAGTTAACGTCCGTTACTGTGGGGGTGCACTGCGATAAATGCATCATGGAGAAAGGGACAGTGGTAGTCGACAACATTGCTTTCGAGAAATAGAGTCCTGTACAAGTGATCCCGGAAGATCTGAATCGTCTGGAAAGAGCTTGCCCAAAATGCTGGCGCTCATTCGTCCGCGGAGCGAACTTGATGATTTGTTTGTCCGGCGATCCCAGCACTAAAAGGGCTGGGCTATTTTCACAGCGTCCGCTTCGCGGACGGGAACCGTTCCTACTCTTGGGCAAAGCTTTTGAAAATCTTACCGAGGAGAAATTCAAATCCGTGATCCCCAAAGCTGATAGAGTGCCGGCGCGGCGCGAGTTCTTGAAATTTGCCGGTCTCGGTGCGCTGGGACTGACCCTGTCCAAGCTTCCGTTTGCTCGCGGGCTGGGCGCTGAGCGGTCCGGCGAACTGCTGGTCTTTGTGGGCACCTACACAACGGGCAAGAGTGAGGGAATATATCTCTATCGGTTGAACCTCTCTTCTGGAGAGTTAAAACATGTCGCTACCACGAAGGGAGTAGTTAACCCTTCGTTTCTCGCTCTCGCACCCAGCCGGCGTTATCTTTATTCCGTCAACGAAGTTGGGAACTTTGCTGGTAAAAAAAGCGGAGCCGTCAGCGCCTTTGCGGTCAATCAAAGGACGGGCGAACTGCGGCGGTTGAATCAACAACCATCGCTGGGCGCCGATCCCTGTTACGTGGATGTGGATGCCGGCGGTAGGTTTGTCTTAATCGCGAATTACACCGGAGGCAACGTGACGGTTTTTCCGGTTCAACGCGACGGCAGTTTGGGCGAGGCTACGGATATGAAGCTGGGCCGGGGCTCGAGCGTAAACCGGGAGCGTCAGGAAGGTCCGCACGCGCACTGTATCGTGCTTGACCCAACCAACCGGTTCGCCTATCAATGCGATCTCGGAACAGACAAGATCATGATTTTCCGCTTTGACGCGCGAAACGGAAAGTTGCTGCCGAACGAACCGCCCTGGGTGCAGGTCAAGCCGGGAGCAGGCCCGCGCCATTTGGCTTTTTATCCCGACGGCAAGTACATTTTCGTGCTTAATGAACTGCACTCGACGATAACCGCGTATACGCGCGATCCCGGGAAGGGAAGTTTGACAGAGCTGCAAACAATAACTACCTTGCCGAAGGATTTCACGGGAACGAACACGAGTGCCGACATCCACGTTTCCCCGGATGGCCGATTTCTCTATTGTTCGAACCGGGGTCAGGACAGCATTGCCATTTTCACGATTGACCCGCGCCACGGCGCTCTCACCTCGGTTGGCCACGAATTCACTCGAGGCATGACGCCACGCAACTTTGCCATCGATCCAACTGGGCGGTTTCTGCTGGTGGCTAATCAAAAATCCGACAACATCGTGGTCTTCCGACTTGATCAAAAGACGGGCCGGCTCAGCGCGACGGGTCACATAGCTGAGGTGCCAGCACCTGTCTGTCTCAAGTTCACTGATCCGTTTTCGTAATTAGACTGAGCGGCCGTAGGGTCGGCTGAGATGCGTGCAGCGCATCCAGGTTTGCTTGTTTCTGGTCCTATAAGAGACTTGACGCGTAGACCGCATTGAGATCAAATGAAATGACGGTAGGGGTTAGTTTGAAAGGGCAAGAGCCGCCGCAGACGCATCCAGTTTGTCCAGCCGTCTTCAGACGGCTTACCCGAAGGGTTGGTAGCCCAGCGCTTTTAGTGCTGGAAAAGGCCAGCGTACTAATTATCAGCGCGCTTCAGCGTGCTTCTGAATTCGCCGACAACGGCTAAAGCGTTCAACCCAAAGCCAAGTTATCACTGGTTGGGGCGCCCTTTCATATATAGCGTTGAAACGGGCTCTGGAAATAACTCGTGCGCATCCCGGGCGCAAGACGCCCGGTCAAGTAACCCTGCCGGGCAAGCCGCGTGAACGCGGCTTAAGGATTGGGCCTTCCCGTCCGCCTGGAGAACCGCGGTGACTCTTAACCTTCAAGAATCCCGCTACTTCTTTCCAGCCAACCCCAAAGCCTTCACGATCTCTGCATCAGGCGTCGCGTGGCCATTCTGCTTATTGACCACACCAAAGCCTCCCGCGTAATCCCACATCGCCCAGCCGATGCCGTACTTTTCCAGCGTGGTGCGCATATCCCTAATCCAAAGGGCGCGATCCGCGGGCGGAGCAACTTTGCGATAAACTCCGAATTCGTTACAGGTAAGAGGGACGTGATTCCTTGCGGCCCAGGCGGTGGCCGTCGAGATTTCCCGGTCGATGCGAGCGACGTTCCAACGGTCCTCGCCATAGCGAACCAGATTGTCACGCGCCGGTTGATTCTGAATCATGTCGAGAACCTTACTTACGCTTTCCGGATTCGAGGGGTAGGGAATGTTCTTATAAAAGGGAGGATTCGGCCCGGCCCAGGTCGCGCCCTGATGGGTGAAGGCAAACGGATCGTAGAAGTGGAAGTTGTAAATAATGTTCCGGTCGGCATAGGGCTGCATAAACAGCAACTCAGCAAGACCAGACCACCGGTGGCCTGACGCGATGATCGTATGCTGCGGTGCGCCTGAGCGAACGGCGGAAATAAGTTTCCCTTGCATGCCAAACCAACGATAGCCATCTTCCACCATCGGCTCGTTGATAACTTCAAGAAAGACGCGCTCGGGATCGCGCGTGGCCAGATGCTCGGCCAGGGCTCGCCAGAATTTGCCGAAGGCTTCGATCTGACGGTCATTGCTATTCAGCCTTTTCTTAAATTCATCAGACGGATGGATATCGACGATTACGGCCAAAGCCTGCGCCAGGATCATGTCAAGCGCGTGGTCGAGATACTTCAGATACTCGGCTTCTAGTGTACCTGGATCGTCTGCATTAAAGAGCGGTGCGGGTTCAAGAGTAAGCCGAACATGGTCAAAGCCCATCTTTCGAATTAGCGCAATGTCTTCGCCCGTGGTATGTGATTCGAGATGAGCTCTGGAGTAATCCGCAGACTGAGCGAACCAGTGACTCAGATTGATTCCGTGACGCAGCCGGGCAAGTCTGGAGGCCGGAACCGACGACTGCACTGCCGGGTACTCGGCCGCGTCGACTTTACCATCAGGTGACGTGCCCCTCACCGCGGTTGACACTGGCGCCAGAAAAGAGCTAGTTACGGCAATGCTCAATAGAGGGGCCCATCGTTTCAGCATCCCGATTCTTCTAACAGCCCCCAGCTAAACGTGCCTTACGAGGATCGCGGGCGTCCGGCCCAAGCGCGCCGCGCGAAACTTCAAAATCAAGCACCCAAGCTGTACTCAAAAACGAAACGTCCGATCTGAATCAACCCCCGGCTGTCGACCGGCGGACTGATGAGCAGGGAACGAACCATGGCGCTCTTGCGATTGATGTGCGCGTCGACATTGCCGATGGCTTCACCGCTTGCGGCCCGGTAGAAGCTCACGCGAATGGTGTCGTTGTTTATTCTCTGATAACCAAAAACATACTCGCCCGGTTGCAGGAGCATGCTGCCAATCTTCAACGGCGCCTGCGTGATGAAGAAATGCGAGTACTTACCTTCGGCCGAGTATCCGGCGGTGATCATCACTACACCGGCAATGAACTTGCCGCGTCCGTCCGTCACTCCTGAGGCAGTCCGGAATTCGGTTTCAATGTTCTCTTTAACTACCGGCACGCGCGCGAGAATCAGCTTCCTTAACTCAGGTTCGGTAGCGGTGCGCCAGCGCGTGCGAACCCCCCGGACTGTCCCGGAGGCGGTTGCCAGGACCATTGTTGAAGCGACAAGGGCTTTTATCAGTATGGCGGATGGCAATGTTGAGTCTCCGATATAAGACCAAACCACGTTAACGAGAGAGCGTCCCCGGCACAGTATTGAGTATAATCGATTCCGTGCTGGCTGGAGTATTTGTTAGTACCGGGAGCGATAGCGGGTCTCAATCCACGTCGCGGTCGAGTCTGTCAGGACAACAACCCGGTCGCTACCGCTCCCGGTACTGACCTTGTAGCACAATCAATGCGTCCAACGGCTCATTATAATCTGAACGCGAGCATTCTTTTTTTGATCTTGCTTCTTTGCTTCGGTTGCCGGCTGGCGCTGGCGCTCGATCCGGCCCGCGATCTTGCGCAGTTCAACCACCAGGTGTGGCTGACTGAAAACGGTCTACCACAAAATACCGTTCACTCGATTACCCAGGCAAAAGACGGATACGTGTGGATCGCCACCGAAGAAGGCCTGGCCCGCTTTGACGGAATCAGGTTCACTATTTTCGACAAACAGAATACTCCAGAGTTGAAGAGTAATGACATTCGGGTACTTCTGGAAGATCGGCGAGGCGCCCTCTGGATTGGCACAGCCGATGGTCTGGTTCGACTGCTGGATGGAAAGTTCACGACGTTCACCACCCGAGACGGATTGCCAAGCAACGTCATCGATGCTTTATGCGAGGACCACGATGATTCGCTTTGGGTAGCGACCGCTGCCGGCATGGTGCGCTTCAGCGACAACGTCTTCTCCCCTTCGGCTCGATGGGAGTTTCCCAGAGATGGTGTCAAGGCTTTGTTTGAAGATCGAGAAGGTGCGCTCTGGATTGGTTCGTCCGATGGCCTGGCTCGATACAAAGACGGAGCCGTCGCCAAATACACGACGCAAAATGGCCTGGCCAATAACAGCGTTGTCTCGATCGATCAGGACAAGGAGGGCCGCCTGTGGATCGGCACGCCTAATGGGTTGAGTCAGCTTGAGCGCAACCGATTCCTTACCTATACGACGCGTGACGGGCTGCCGAACAATCGGATTATTTCGCTGGCGGTGGACCGCGAGGGCAGCGTATGGATCGGCACGGCCGGTGGTTTGAGTCGCTTCGCAGACAAACAGTTTTCCAACTTTCGCCTCGGCGATGGCCTGGCAAACGAAATCATTCTTTCGATCTTTCAGGATCGCGAAGGTAGCCTGTGGATTGGCACTGAATCAAGCGGCCTAAGTCTGTTGAAGGACAAGAAATTTACCACCTACACAATCAAGGAAGGCCTTGGCAGCGATTTGGTGAAGTCGATCTACGAGGATCGGAAAGGCAACATTTGGATCGGAACGAATGGAGGCGGCTTGAGCCTCTTGAAAGATGGCAGGTTCACTACCTTCACGACTGCGGACGGCTTATCCAGCAACGTCGTCCTGGCGTTGTTTGGGGATGGCGCCGGAAATCTCTGGGTCGGGACTCCTGACGGATTGAATCGATTCCGGGATGGAAGGTTCAAAATCCTTACTTCCGCTGACGGACTGGCCAATGATTTCGTCCGATCAATCTACGCGGACCGCCGCGACAACCTCTGGATCGGCACGCGCGGCGGCTTAACGCGATTGAGAGGGGAACGCTTCAATATTTACACGACGGCAGACGGACTGCCTAACGACTTCGTGGGAACGATCTATGAAGACGCGCAGGGCAACATCTGGATCGGCACGCTGGGCGGGCTAAGCAAGTTCAAAGACGAAAAGTTTACTAACTACACCACCCGAGACGGACTCTCAAGTGATGTCGTGATTTCGCTTCACGAGGACGCTAATGGTGCGCTGTGGATTGGTACCAGCGGCGGCGGACTCAATCGGCTGAAGCAGGGAAAGTTCACTGCCTATACCACTCGAAACGGGCTGCCTGATGACGTCATTTATGGCATTCTCGAAGACCGCCAGGACAGCCTCTGGTTAAGTTCCAACAAAGGCATCTTTCGCGTTAGCAAGAAGGAGTTGGACGACTTTGCAAATGGGACTGCCGGGTCGATCACTCCGGTGCTTTACGGGCCCGCGGATGGAATGATCACGCAAGAGTGCAGTGGTGGCGGGCATCCAGCGGGCTGGCGGAGCGCTGACGGTAGACTCTGGTTCTCGACCATCAAGGGCGTGGCGATGATCGATCCCGAGAAGATAAAGCTAAATGATCAGCCCCCGCCGGTTGCCATCGAACAGATCCGTGTTGATGACGAATCCATCCTGCCGGTTCAGACTATCGAGTTGTCACCGGGCAAAAGCCGTTTCGACTTTTATTACACTGCGCTCAGTTTCGTGGCTCCGGAAAAGGTCAGATTCAAATACAAGCTCGAAGGATTCGACAGTGACTGGATTGATGGCGGCACGCGTCGCGTTGCTTACTATACAAATCTGCGGCCCGGTCGCTATAAGTTCCGAGTCATCGCTGCGAACAATGATGGCTTGTGGAGTCCCACAGGCGTCGCCTTCGATCTTTATCTGAAGCCACACTTCTACCAGGCGTACTGGTTCTATGCTCTCTGTACTCTTATCCTGGCCATACTCGTCTGGCAGCTTTATCGATTCCGTCTTAAGCGCGTAGAGTCGCAATTTGCCGCTGTCCTGGCTGAGCGCAACCGCATTGCTCGTGAGATTCACGATAACCTGGCGCAGGAGATGCTGGGCATCTCGGTACAGCTGGAAGTTGTGGCCCGAGTGATGCCGGCTTCCCCGGAATTGGCCAAAACTCACCTGGATCGAGTAAGAATGTTGGTTCGTGACGGGATTGCGGAAGCCCGCCGCTATGTTTGGGATCTACGCTCGCAGGCGCTTGATAAGAACGATCTGCCGGCGGCGTTGAGCGATACAACGCGGCGCCTGACAGCTGAGACTGGGGTCCAGGCCAAAGTGGAAGTCAGCGGCGCATTCCGGCCCCTCAGTCCGCTGATTGAAGGCAATCTTCTGCGAATCGGACAGGAAGCCATTAACAATGCGGTGAGACACGCGCATGCTCGAAACGTTATTGTTAGTTTGAAGTTTGATGCGCGACGAGTACAACTAAGTGTGCGGGATGACGGACATGGGTTTAATTATCAAGAGTCGATGAATGGCGAGGCAAAACACTTTGGTCTGGTGGGCATGCAGGAACGCGCGGTGCGAATTGGAGGCACCCTGAAAATTGATAGTCACGCAGACGAAGGTACGGAAGTACTGGTGGATGTGCCGATCAGTGGCTGAGG
>WNFC01001353.1_pt1 | contig 30338 bp, 29 predicted proteins | sample 5400541 | NCBI WGS metagenome assembly WNFC01 (sample SAMN13153342, study PRJNA577476) | soil metagenome | isolation source: 120 cm saprolite under Douglas fir tree site 2 hole 2 replicate 1 | place: USA:California | collected 2015-04-18
TTTGACCAGAAGCGGCACGGTGCTGAACTTGTTGATTGGGAAAAGCCCAGATCGAGTGCGGACCTGGACCGCAAGCGGGGCCTCAAGTTTCATGAGGTTCAACAGGTACTGAAGTTGTGCGGAACCTGGAGTATCTAGGCCGAGCATATTCGCGAGCTGCTTTGTGTCCGGAGGTTGGGCTAGGGCTCGCACCCCCGCATGATCGGGCAGGTTTGCCAGCGGAATCGAATCGGTTACCTTGCCTGCCCCGATGCCATCCGATAGCAACTGTCGCAGGCCGTTCTGGAGTGTCCCGAAGATGTGGTAGTTAGACACGTCCGACCCGATCTGCTCGTTCGATTCGGCAAAGTAGCGATTATTTAGTTCGTCGACCACAGCTTGCGGCCAAGGGCTCTTCTGTGCGGCGTCAGTGGGCATCTCCGAATTCAACAATTGCGGTGACCACCCGCCCCAGTAGACCGATCGTCCTCCAACGCAGTAGGCGAGTCCCGGAAACCGAACCGGAGAATGCCAAGCTAAGCCCCATACCTCCTGGCGTGGTTGATTGTCCTGACCCTGAGCTCTCAGTTCCGCGATGCTTGTCGGCGCCGGCACACCCAGCCCGAGCACGGGCAGGTTCTGGCTGTGCTCTGGGATGAGGAAAGGGCCACCTTCGAGCACCAAGAGGCGGTGAGTGTGGGAGGTGTCCTGGTTGAAAAGGTGCTGTGCCACCGCAGCCCCAAACGTGCCACCTCCCAGGACAATGAGATCGAACGCCCTGGCGTCCGGTCGCATAGCCTGATCGGTCGAGCCCATTGCTTCCTGCCAGGTGTTGCACATGTAGCGGCCGATCACGTCAAGGCTGAAGGTTGTCCGCTCTGTCTTGAGCGCCATCGCATCCTCCGTGTCGGCGACTCGTCGTCGCCGTTGGTCCCCCTGTGCATTGTGCTTACGTAGTGTGCGCGCCGGGTCCGGCTGGCGGCAAACCGGTCGGTTGATTACTGCCCACCGTCAACCAATTTCGAAGTAGTCTGCGCTGCTCACGAAGTCTGGCGAGATACGCATTGGCTTGCGGCGCAGGATTGTTACGGTGGCGGATAAGCCGCGTAGGTGAGCCAGGCTGCTGATAGGAGGTAGTTATCGCAAGCACGGCTGCGCAGCCGGCCGGCCAGACATTAAGGACGCGCGCGCGAACCCGGTTTCGGATATCGCGATCCGACGGGTTGCAGCGGTTTACAGACCCCGACCACCGATTCGTATATCAAGGCATTCCATTTCGAACGCGGTAGACGCATCGCCAGCGCGCTCAGGATCATCCGGTCCCACACTCGCAGTCGCGGCTTCTTGACCGAGCGCCGCAACACGCTCAGTTCGTGGCGCAGCAGTAACAGTTCCGCGTCGCGATGGGCCAGAGGCTGCCGAATCAGGAACAAGTCGACGAGGAAGCGGAGGCCAACGTACAGGCCGGCCACGAGCATGAGCGACGCGGATAGTAAGCGATCACTCGGTCACCTGCCGGACGGTCCTAACGCAATAAAAGCACCCTACAGCTCGCCGATAAGTTCGACGTATTTGTTGAACCCACACCTCTAGCAAGAAGCTCAGCATCGAGTAAAGGAGAGAGCCAACCACCCCGGCCGGCAATCCTATCTGGCCGAGGCCGTCGGTTGCTCAAGGGCCAGTCGCGAGATCGATGTATTTGTTGAACCCCACACGTCAGCAACAATCACTAGATTCAGCCAAGATGTGGGACGGTATCGGCTCAACCGGTCAGGCTGAATGGTCATCATCGGGCACTGGTTCTAGGGCAAAGCCCTCAAGGAGGTTTTTGATCCGCTCGACCTCGGCAGCTGTGTCGCGCGCGAGCCAACCGCTGAACAAGATCCTCAGAACGGGCGCGACCATAGGTGCGATCCGAAAGCATTCTTGATGCGTGACGCGCGTGCCTTCGGGCGCCTCCTCGCACATGAAAAATCCGTCGAATCCCCGCAGTGGCCATGGCATCTCGACGCCTCGGAAATCCAGCCGAGAGTAGGGCGTGAGCAAGAATGAGAGCGTCACAGGCGGCGCCGGCAGTCCCATGAACCTTCCATCATGGCGAACGAAACCGGAATTGCCCTCTCGTCGCACCCAGTGGACCCGGCCAATCTTCAGATCGGCCCGGCGATACTGATTCACGTCGAGGACGAACTCGAGGACATCGCGGCAAGGTCGCCTTATCGTCGCTGAGCCTTCGCCGCACATCGTCGGCGCCGGTTTTCGAGCATCGCGCCGACTGAACCACCGGAGATCACTCAGGTGGAACCGTTCCCGGTCAGGAACGGCCGGCTCCACCGTCTGCCGGTTAAATGGCGTCTTGGGAGCGAGTTCGGCCGGTAGCATGTCCGGAGCCATCGCCGGCTCGATTACCTCCTCCTCGAGAATCTTGACCTGAGCCTTCGAGATCAGTGGAACCGTCATGGTCGCCTCCGCTACTTGTGCAAGGGCATAGTGGAAACCTATCGGCGCCGTTAATATCCAGCGGCGCTTGCCGACAATCGACGCGATCAGGCGTGCGATATCGTCGAAATACATTTGAGTCGGGCCCACGAGAGCAACCGTCTTGCGGATCAATGCCCCCCCTTGAAGCGCGCCCATCAATACGCGAACCGCATCCTCGACCGCCAGCGGACGCACGCGCCGGGGGCCCACCCCGACGTAGATCGGAAAAGTCTGAATCGCTCGACTCATGTGGTCGACCAAGTGGTCGCCGCGACCGAACATCATTCCGGGCTTCACGACCGTCCACTCGAGGCGGGACGCTCGGACAATCTCCTCAGCCGCCCACTTCGATTCGTGATAAGGCGATCCCGTGCCAGGTCGGGCGCGAAGAAAGCTGACCAAGGCCAATCGCTTGACCCCGGCCGCTTCTGCCGCCCGTACGACGTTCCTTGTGCCTTGGACGTGGACGGCTTCATACGTCTGCGCACCCTGCTCCCGGTTGATGCCCGCACAGTGGGCTACGTAGTCGCATCCGCGAAACGCCCGCTCAAGGGTCGCCGAGTCTCCAATGCTCGCACCCACATTTTGGACACGCCGAAGGGAAAGGACCTCTCTCGCCCAAGGGCGCCGATCCTCACCCCGGGCAATAAGGATGACGTCATCGCCGCTTGCGGAAAACGCGGTCGCGAGGTGACCACCGACGAGGCCCGTACCTCCAGTGATCGCTACCCGCACAGCATGAACATTGAATGATGGACTGCGGCCCGCCGGCCCGCCATTACTCCGGTAAGGGTCGCTGGAAGGCTACTGTTTCAGACGTCGCTGCGCTGCCGACGCAGGGCCTGCCGCGCGGAAGCCTCCCGTAATAGTCGTGACCTGTGGCTGGATTCGAGCCGTCGAGGACGCTCAGAACCATGTAGCAGGCTCCAGCCCTGCTCGAGTAAGCCGCAGCTCCCCAGTTGTAGGTGTCAATCGGATTGACTGACACCATATCGGGCCGAGTCGAGGGAACGTCTGCTGGCACATACGTGATGGTTCCCCATTGAGCACCTTGGTGCATGGCCGTGAGCTCAGCAGCGGTGAACTGTGTGAATCCCAAGTGCGGATCCCTGCTCGACTGTGGATCGGGCAAAGCCCACAGCAAGACCACCTGGGCATATGGAGCTCCTGGAGCGACGATACGCACGACCACCGGAACAGTGAGTGCGGCCCCGCCAACGATAAGAGTTACAAGCGAGGCAACAAGCGCGAGCCTCGAACGAGATAGAGTTTGAGTTCCTTTCATCCGAATAGAAGTCCCGGGGCCTCCGTAGTAAGGATCGCGAAATTGACCGCTGCGGCTGCGCAGCTGATGATTAGCACCAAGCCGAATCCTGAGTAGGCCCTTAAAAAGCGACGAAGGAGCGCTGTGACAATGCACGCAATTTCGATCCACAAGAGGGCGACCAAGAACCATGCACCATTGGGCGAAGGGGCCCAGAGCAACGCTTCGACGTCGACCTTCCACAGCGCGCCAGCCAGCGTGATCGCAAGCGCAAACACCAGCCATGCGAAGATCGCGCGGGAAGCGTTGCTCATTCTTGTCTACCCTACCAGGCGGATCCTCCACCTCCGCCACCGGACCGGTGGGCGTCCAACAATTGGTTGCGGAGCTTCTTTGCCATTTCACTCCAGATGTTTCCTGCTTGCGTCGGTGCAATTGGATCCCACCAATGCGAGGTCGTGTGTGCGAGCTGCCGCAGATATACGGCCCCGTGATACTCGTAAGTGGAGAAAGTAATCGTCCCCGGGCTATTGGGGTCGTAATCGGGATGTCCAGGCTCGGCCGTGAACGTGAAGCTAGTGCATGAGACGTCAGTTACCTTCACCGGCCATGGGTTGTGAAAGGGGGCCCAGCCCCACGTATAACCGGCTGGATTCGGCGACAAGTCGCAGCTTGCGTTCAACTGGACGGTGTCGCACTGTCCAGTCTCGAACGGAAAGACCTGGCGCATGTGGAGTTGAAGGAATCCCATCACCCCTTCTGCGGTACCCACCTCGGAGATCGCGCCGATCCACCAACGATAGTCGTAGTCGTATAGACCGGTCGGATCAGTAGTGTTGAGCGGGTGGTCACTGGTGTACGCATACCCGTGCCTGGTTGAGCTTACTTTCGGATCGCGAGAGACGAACTGAGAGGTAGCGGGATCGTAGTAGCGCGCCCTTAGGTAGATGAAGCCGGACTCCGAATCGACATATTGTCCCGAGTACTGGAAGGGGTTTGGGAGAGTTCCGGTGTTTGAGGCAATGTTGCCCCATATGTCGTAGTTGTACGTGTTTATGGTTGTGCCGCGCGAGTTGGTGAGCGCACGAACGCTCCCCAACTGGTCGATGTGGTAGAAGTAGACAGTCTTCCCGACGACTTGCTCCAGGGGAGCGCCTGTGGGCCCCGTCACGTATGAAGTGGTTCCGTCAGTAATGATCTTTGGTAACCCATCAGCCACGTTCCAGGTGTACGGCTCAGCAGTGCCGCTCACCGTCTTCGAGACACGCAATCCATCCCCGTTGTAGACGTACGTCGCTGTTGTTGAATAGCGCGTCAAGCGATTGGCCTGATCAAAGGATAGATTGACGGTGTTGTTCGACTGGTCGACCCGTCTCGTTCGGTTACCGCTATTGTCATAGGAGTACGTATATTTCTGCGTCTGCGTCGGCCCGCTCATGACCGTGAAGGTGTTCAGCTGATTGCCGCCATCGTACGCGAGCGTCGTTGTCGTACCGCCCGTCACGGCGATCTGTGTCAGTTGGTCGGCAGCATCGTAGGTATAGGAGCTCGGCGGCGCGGACGTGGTGCGGTTCTCGGCGTCATATCCGTACGACTGACTGTTCTCTCCGGTCAGCTGGTTCGCCGCATCGCGGCCGTAGTTGAAGGAAAGGAACACGGTCTTCTTGCTGCCCGTGGTGTCCACGATGCTCGACACGTTGTCGGCCCGGTCATACGTCCATGTCGCGATGGTCGTGTTCGGGTATGTCCAGGTTGTCAGGTTTGAATTGGCGTCGTACGCAAACTTGGTGACGTTGCCGTTCCAGTCGGTGATAGATGTCAGCCGACCGGCGGTGTCGTAGGCACGAGACACCGTGTTCGTGCCTCCGGGATAAGTAACGGTGGTCAATTGGCTCTTCAGGTCGTAGCCGTAACTGACCGTCGCTCCGGTCCCATTGACGGACTTCGTCAACCGGTGCAGCGAGTCGTAAGTGTAATGCGATGTCCCGCTCCCATCGGTCATGCTCGTGCGCTGGCCGTCGCTGTCGTAAGCCTCCGCGACATTGGGAGTCGCCGCGTCGCTGTACGTGATCGACAGGACCCGCCCGGACGTATCGTAACTGTAGGACGTAATCCGGCCAGACGGATCCGACATGGAGAAGAGGTAACCCGGGCCGCCGTATCCGTACAGCGTTGTCCTTCCGAGTGCATCGATCATAGAAACCCGGCGGTCCAGCGAGTCGTAGGTGTATTTCACGATGTTGACGAGCGCGTCGGTCTGGCTCATCACGTTACCGTCGCCGTCATAGCTGGTTTTGAGTGTTGAGCTATCGGGTCTCGTCTCTACCGTCTCCCGATTGTCCGCGTCGTACGTGAACGTCGTCGTGTTCTGGTTCGCGTCCTTGACCAACGTTTGGTTCTGGTTGCCGTCGTAGGTGTGTGTGGTCACATGCCCCAGCGGGTCTGTGATGGTCAAGGCGTCACCGAACGCGTCATACGTATAGCTAGTCGTGTATTGAGAAGGGTTGCCGCCAGTGACATTTCCGAGGGGGCTCACTGACGACGTCATCCGTCCGATGTTGTCGTAGGAATAGGTCGTCGTGTTTCCCAGGGGGTCGATGCTTTTGGTCTTGTTGCCGTACGCGTCGTAGGCGTACTTCCAGATCTGCCCGTTCGGATCAGTGACCTGAACGACGTCGCCTGGATGCGCCGGGTCGTAGGCGAACGTCGTTTGCACTTTGCTAGTCGTCCCGCTCAGCGGTGTTGACGTGCTCGTGAGATTTCCGTTGCTGTCGTAGGTGTTTGTCGTGACCGCGTTCAGCGCATCGCTGACCGTAGTCGGTTCGTTGAATGCGTTGTAGACATAGCTCGTAGTCTGGTTGCCTGGTGTGGTTCCGCTGAGGAGATTGCCAGCGCTATCCCACGTAGCTTTGCCCGCATCGCCGAGGGAATCGGTGATGGTCGCCACGCCCATGGTGGTGTTGTCGTAGGAGTACGCGGTGTTTGTCGCCAGTCCCGAACCATAGCCGTCGATTCGGGTTGCGAGCCCGTTGTTCTGGAACACGAGAAGCGACTGCATGCCGTTGGGGTAAGTAACCCGGGTAGATCCTGACTGGTACGTGAACTTCGTGACGTTGTTCAACGGATCGGTCTGCTGCGTCACACGACCGGACGTGTCGTAGACGTTCGTCAGGACTCCGTTCCGCGGATCCTTCATGGTCAGCAATAGATGGTTCGAGTCGTATGTGAATGTCGTTATGCCGCCGTTGATGTCGGTGACCGACTGCAAGTTGCCGCTCAAGTCGTATTGATACGTCACAGAACGGGTCGCCGGGTCCGAAAGCGACGACACCTGGCCGCTGCCGTTATAACCGAGCACCAACTGCCGGCCGGCCGGATCGGTCACTGACGTCAACTGGTTGTTCGCGTTGTAGGCGAGGATCGTCGCGTAGCCGTTGCGGTCGACCTCTTTGATCAGCAGGCCGCCCGCATTGAAGACGAATTGCGATTTGTCTTTCCGGGTCAGTGTGAATGAGCCGTCGCCGTTCTTAACCAGGGTCGCCAGTACTCGCGCCGGGGCTGTGTATGTCGACCCCGACAAGCTGAATGGCAGATTTCCTCCGTTCTCCTCATGGACAGTCGGGTTACCCGACCCGTCGAAGGTGAGGAACAGCATATAGCTGTGTGTCCATCCAAAACCGAGCGTGCTGGCCTGGCTCGCGGCGAGAGAGTTGTATGTGCGCCCAAAGTTGATGGATAGACCCCGACCCGGGATCGTCAGGTCGGTGAACCCGTGGTAGAAATTGCCGGTCGCCGAGTCGACGGGATAACCGCCACAGGTGCACGAGACAGGCTTTTCGTCGATCGGCCGGCCGCCCAGCGTCTCGGACACCGCCGGGCCGGGATTCGGCCCCGTGCCCGAAGCGGGACCGCTAGCGCATGGCGCCGGCTGGGCTACGGTAATGCCGATCAGCTGGGGCGTGTCGTAGTTGGTAACGAAACCGGTGCCGACCTGACCGTTGGAGCTTTGGCCCCAACCGTACAGAGCGCCACCTGAGAAGAGCGCGAAGGAGTGAGCGTCTCCGGCAGCGAGAGCGACCGGACCCGAGAGAGAAAGTATCTGAACAGGGGATAGCTGGGGCGTAGTGAAGTTGCCGATGCCGAGTTGACCGTAGGTGTTGTCACCCCACGCCCATACACGCCCAGAGCTATCGGCTGCTAGCGACCAATTACTGCCCTCCGCAATTGCCGCGATACCGCTTAAGCCGGGAACGATGGCAGGGCTGGTGTTAGGTGTTGATGTTCCGTTACCTGGGTAGCCGCCCCATGACCAAAGGTTGCCGGATGAGTCGACCGCCAAGCCCTGAGTGATAAGGACGATCTTGGGGTTGCCGGCGAAAGGAACCACCGCCGGCGTGGGGTTCACGCTGAGAGGGCCAGTCAGCGCAGTGCCCCACCACCACAATGTCCCGTTGGAATCGAGCGCGAGTGATGTGCCATTACCGGCTGAGATCTGAACGACTGGAGCGGGAAAGTTGAATGCGACTTGCACCGGGACCAATGAGCGGTTGTTTGGCGGCGAGGGTGGAACTCCCAGCTCACCGTAGGTGTTATCGCCCCAACCCCACAAGGTACCGTCGGACCTGAGCGCCAGCGAGTGCAAGATCCCAGCGCTGATGGCAACGACCCCGTTGATCCCTACCACCTGAGCCGCGACGCTGCTCCCGCCCCCCACCCCGAGTTGACCTTGGTTGCTAAGGCCGTATCCCCAAACAGTCCCGTTGATCAGAATAAGAGTGTCGTATCCCTCGGATGAGACCGCGACTGCATTGGTCGGTCCGGGAACGCTTCTCGGTATATAGTCTCCGAATTGATTTGTGGTGGGCGCGACTTGTAGATAGTCGGCGCCCCACCCCATCGGCGTACCGCCCGGACTCTGTACGGCCGCGGATTGTGCAATCCCTCCAGCCAACGTGTAGTTAATGCAGGACGGAGCCGTCGGGGTGGAGATTGACGGCGCGTGTTTGGGACTTGCTGCCGCCGGTGCGATGCCGGTTTTCGTTTTCGGAGGCGGCGCCGGACCAGCTGCCTCGGCAATCAAGCTGGTACGCGTTGAGGCGGGGCTATGTTGCGCAACCGCCAGAGTCTCGACTGGAAAAGTAACGATCAAGATCGCTCCGATCACAAGTCCCGCAATCCGAACCCGTCCGCGACTCACAGGCATGCAGCGGCCACACGGAATCATTCAGACACTCCCCATTCAGCCATTGCGGGAGCAGACCGGCGAGCGGATGATGCAGCGCAAGTCTTGCACTACGGATCACGCCGGCGCTATTGGGCCTGCATGTAAAGCCATTGGAATGGTGATGTCAAGTCATTAGTTGTTAAGTATCTGACCCATTCCAAGGCCGATGGAGACGAGTCAATTCAGTGCGTGGATTTCCGTCGATCGACTCGAGAGTCGCTACGGTCATGTCGCGCTACGTGATTGCGTGGTCTGGTCATAGCCCACTCCCTTTGATCGTGCTAATGAGCACTTATCGACAGTAAAGCGGAGCCGAGACCGACACCTGTCTCTCCCCCGCTCACCGGTTTCAAAGCGAAGCTCTTATGACTTAGGTGCCGGTGATCGCCATCGGCGCGCGCTCATTCGCGTTCACGCACGGGCTTTGGGCCTTCGCGGCGAAGACCCCATTTGAGAAAGACGCCATCCAGGTTCTTTCGTCGTGACGCGCGGGAGGCGCAGACCATGAAGCCATACGCCTTCACATTGGCCCGCGTGACTCAAAGGGCTGTGCAGCTAGCATTTTTGTCCGTCGCATCATCTCAGCCGGGGCTTCTCAGCCTGGCAGCGACCCCGCGTATGAACCGCCGCCCCCGGCTAACGGCCGGTCTTACAGCGCGCCCATGCCGGTAACTAATCCCAACTCTTCGGGTGGCGTGGGGCTAGAGAAGCTGAACCTGCGCACGAACGTCAAGGACTTATGCCGGCGCTGGACGTCAATTGACCACGGTGATCTATAGCCAATCTGTCAACTTTCGCGACGCGGCCGGCAGCTGGCAGGCTATCGACGACTCGCTGGTTAAGACAAGCCTCGCCCCGTACTCCTATCAAAACAATGCCAACCGATACAGCGTCTACCTGCCGAGCGACATCGGCTCTGCTCCGGTTCGGGTTCAAATCGGCTCCAATTGGCTCACATTCAGCCTCAGTGGCGCCACAGGCGGCGGTCGCATCTCGGGCTCGGTTGCCGACTACGCCAACGTCCTCCCCGGCGTCAGTGTCGTCATTGACGCTCAGGCTGACGGAGTGGAGGAAAGCCTCGTCCTTCAGAGCCCTCTTGCAGGATCAGATTTCACCTACAACGTGCGGACCAGCCCCGGCCTTAAGGTCGAGGCGCGCGGTGGCGGGCTCGCTATCGTCGATGCACCTGGCCGCTCGGTATTCAGTTTTGCTGCCCCAGCCATGTTCGACGTCGAAAGCCCAAACTGGCCGATTCCTCTGCAATCGCTCTGACCGCGGTAACAGTCGTGACCATAAGGCCGCCCATATGGTCGCTGTCAAGTGAAGTTGATTAACAAGCCCCAAGCCCCCAGGTGAGATCTGTGGCGCCTAACACCTGATTAACGCTGGGGTTCGATAAGCCTTTTTCCCAGTTGTTATTCATTACTTGACAGAGGCGCCGATTCAGCGTTGACTGGGCGTCTCTCACCCTTCTCTGGGTGGCCAGCCTGGAGTGAAGCAGATGCGCCAGTTCCTGATCGCGTTGATCCTCGCCGCCGTCGCTTTCGCCGCCACCGCCATGGCAGTCGGAGCCGACACCATCGGGTCCTGCTGTTAAGGAAACAAACCCCTTCCGGATGGAGCTCGGCGGCCTTGCTGTCAAGCAGACCTGGCTGGTAGGCTGTCCACTAGTGTGGTAGTCAACTCGCCTTCAGTCGGCAAGCGCCGCCGGCTCCCCGGGCTCGCGGTACGGCCCGGGTCGATCAAGCGGGCGCGAAGGGAGGCTGGCCTGTCGCTGGCCCAGGTCGCCTCGGGCGAGGTCAGCCGGACCGCCGTCTACTTGGCCGAGACCGGTAAGACCCGACCCACCCTACCCACGATCCAGCTTATCGCCGCCCGCACCGGCAAGCCGCTCGAATACTTCCTCGAGGCGGTGGACGCTCCGGATGTACCCGCTGGCGTTCGGCCCGACCTGGACAAGCTCAGGGAGCTCGCGGCCGCGGAGAAGTTCGCCGAACTCCGCGTGGCCGCCGAAGACGCCAAGTCGAAAGCGGTTGGCGTGTTGGATCGCGCTTGGTGCCGTTTCTACGTGGCTCAGGCGCAGATCCGGCTCACCGATCCGCATCCAGCCTTGCTGGAGTTGGAGGAGGCGCGCGCAGCCTTCCAGGCTGCGGGCGATCAATGGATGGTGGTCGAGTGCACGGACTGGCTAAGCGCGGCCTTGTATTTGCTCGAAGACCGCTCCGCACTGTCAGTGGCGGAGTCCAACCTGGCGGCTTGTCGCCGGCTGCAGCCTACCAATCGGGCGCTCGAGGCTCGTATTCTCGGCCGGCTAGGATCCATACACCTGGTTCAACACGAGTGGTCGAAAGCGGTCGACTACTACTCTCAGGCCATTGAGGTGGCTGGCGAGCTTAAGGACCTGAGCCGCCTCGGGAAGATGTATTCGGACCTTGGGGGAGCTTACGAGCATCTTGGCGATCTGATTCGGGCGCGCGAGTACTCGCAGAAGGCAATCACGATCCACGAGCTGCTCAACGACCGCCTCTCGGTCGCCAGGGCTCAGAACAACCTCGGCCTCGTGCTCATCCGACAGGGCGATCTGGAGCAGGCGCGGGAGCACCTCGACCTCTCCCTGAGCATCTTTGAGGAGACGGGCGTCGAGCTGGGGAAGAGCCATGTCCTGCTAAGCCTGGCGCAGCTTGAGCTCGACGGCCACGACCCTGACGCTGCGCGTCGGCGTCTAGAGGAGGCCCGCGCCCTCGCCGAGAGGAGCCACGAGAGCGGGAGCCTCGGCAAGGCGCACGAACTCTTCGGTCGGGTGGCGGAATCGCGGGGAGACAGCGCTATGGCCGATCGGGAGTTCGGGCAGGCTATCTCGATCCTCGCGCGTGCTGGATTGCCGGAGCCTCTGGTCAGCTGCCTTGCTGCGTACGCTGCGGTCCTTGAGAAGCGGGGCGACACTCAGGGTGCGTTGGACCATATGAAGCGCGCCGTCGCGGTTACCAGACCGGATCTGGCCGCGCCAGCGACGCCGGTCGAGAGAGCCACCGAAGTGAGCGCCTAAGCCTGCAGTCGGGCCGCGGTCTTCTCCTATCCAGTTCCGTTCGGTTCGAAAGTCATTTCGAACCTACGTGAGCCTGGCCGGGGTTGGTGTGTGGGGGTTGCTAAAAGTCGACCAGAAGACTGGCGATTGAGTACAGCTGGCTTGCAAGCATGGCTCGGGATGATTCCAGCTCGGCGTACTCCGCAGCTGAAGGTTTCCTAATCGAGTTGTCTGGCAGGCGCGGACTGTACACCTAATCGCGACCATCGGATTGAGCGTGCCGTTCGCGTCCCTCCGCCGGCGAAACTGATCGGCATAGTCAGCCTTCATCCCTCCGCACCAATTGCGCCAGCGCTCGAAGATTTGCTGGCTTATGCCGAGCTCCTTGACCACCTCGCGACGAAGCTCACCCGCGCCGAGCAGCCGGTCCGCTTCGCGAAGCTTCGTCTGCGCGCCTGACGTGGTTCGAGTAATGCGCCACTAGATCAGCTAATTGCTGTCGCAAGTCCTGTCAGTCAAGTTGCGCTTGGTCGCCCGGTCGCTATCTGAGTCTGTAGCAGAGCACAGAAACTATGCGGGTTTGCCCGGCTACCACCGGGAGAAGCTGATGCGGTACCAGGCCGCCCAACACCACGATCGTCTGCCCCGGCGCCAACCGCACCAGCGTTCGGCCCCAATGAGGAGTTCGTCTGATGGAGGAGAGAGGCTCGAATACCCGCTGCGGGTAGAGGCACAGCATTCCGCTCTCGGCGGTGGCAGTTGGGCCGTCATGCAAGCAGGTGATCACGGATACGTCGCAGGCATAGACGTCTCGGTGAAGGCCAAGATGGTCGCCAGCCCGACAGTAGTACGTATAGGTTCCGCGGCCTCCAGTTGGTGCCGCAAGAGCACCCGACAACTGGCCCAGGAACGATTGCAGCCAAGGAGAATGATAGAAACTGTCCTGGAGGTCTCCTCCTGGTGCGCTTAGGAAGCTCCGCTCGGGGACTCCCCCACGAAATTCCTCCGCGTCGGGTTGTAGCACCGTGTTGTCTTGGGCCCAGGCGCGCTGCTGAAGAGCTTCCTCGAGCAGCATCTGGAGCACGGATTCTGCTGCCATCCCGTCGTAGACGCCAAAGCCACCTTGGGATAAGAGGAGGGAACGCTCAGCCGCTGGCGGGAGCAGGTCTCGCGCGCGCGACTCCAGGCTCGCTTCCATTTACCAATTGGTAGGACCGAAATCGGGCGGGGGTGTGAAGGTAACTGCTTGGACTGACCCGGCCAAGCTATCTGGAAGCGCCTTCCCCGCCAATTCTCGGGTGCCGCCGCCCCTCGCGTCTACGAACTCCAGGCTGCCCTCAGCGTGCGCGCGGACGCGGTGGCGGAAGATCTCCTGAAATAGGGCAAGCCGGCCAGTTACCGAGAAGCTGATGCCGACGCAAGGACCCACCTTGAGGCCAAGCTTGGCAATGTTCTCCTGAATGCCAGCTGCGCTTTCGCAACCGTCAGCCAGTACCACTTGCGCCGAGATCACCTGGTCGCCCGAGAGCCCCATAACGGCTACTTTACCTCCGGCTACTGGCGTCCACGATTGGTTTGGGAGTCGCCGCAGCATGCAAAGTCTCGCGCTGAATTGCCAGGCTCAGGTAGTTGATCCCGTCGGTCAGCATGAGAGCATTGGCTACCAGCGAGTCCAGGAAACCGACGACCTGTTCTAGTTCGAAGCTGGCGGTAGGAAACTCCGCGTGCAGATGGGCCGCGATCGCCGAGGCAGAGTGAATCGAGTCGCAGAATTCGTAGGCGCGTCGATCCAGACCTGTAAGCACGAACTGTGATGCAGTGGCAACCGAGCGCGTGTCCAGAAGGACGAGCTTGTCATCACCTGAGCACGCCAAGAGCGTGCCCCGCTCGGGGTTTTGCCGCCAGTCATGTACGTACTCGATGACCGGCATGGCAAACCCGCGTGGATCGAGCCTGGCTTCGTAGTCATAGTCGAAGTAGTAGGCAATGCGGGCGAGACTCTCAAGGTCGAACGGATAGAGATAGAAATAGGTGGCCATCGGCCGGACGTTGCGGATGCCGAACTCAGCCGGGGCATTGAAGTAGGGGCTGAATCGGTCCAGCCGCACCGGACCGCAGGCGCAAGGGGGACCAAGAAACCGAATCGCGTCCAGGAGCGGCAGCATTCCTGTGTAGTCTTCAGCCGTTTCGCCAGGGAAACCGTAGAGCAGGTTCCAGTCAACTTCGATGGCGAATTGTTTGCACCACTTCAGCAGCTGGACGTTCCGAAGTCCGGTGGTTCCCTTGCGCATCAGCTTAAGGACGTGATCGCTGAAGCTTTCGATCCCGGGCTGAATTCGCTGGACCCCCGCCTCGGCAAGCATTTGGACCTGGTGCCGGCTCAGATTCGCTTTGACCTCATAAAAGAGGCGAACTGATCGACCGGACTCCGCTAATGCAGGCAGCATCTCGTCGAAGTACTTCATATCCAGGATGTTGTCGACGACCTCTATATAGTCGAGCTGCCAGCGATCTACGAGGTACTCAACCTCGGCAAGCGCACGGCGAGGGCTTTTACTGCGGAATGCCATGGTGCCACCATTAAGACCGCAGAAAGTGCAGTGAGATTTGGCGCCCCACCAGCAGCCTCGGGAAGTCTCGAGAAGAATGACTGGAGAGACCGGCGTTGTCTCTGCGTTCTCCGCCAGGCCCTGAAAGTAGTCACTGAAATCAGGAATGGGTAGCTGGTCCAAGTCGCGAACCAAGTCCGGTGGCCCGGTACTGACCGACCCCGTGCCCTGACGGTAGATGATGCCCCGTATCGGCGCCAAGTCATTACCGGCCCTTCCAGCAAGGAGGCTCGTGGCCAGCTCAGGGAAACTGTGATCTGCCTCGCCCGAGCAGACATAGTCGATGAAGTTGAATTTGCGATGCAGCTGCAACCCCATCTCGCCTTCAAAATTGGCGCCGCCGAAGACCACGCTTATCTCGGGGTGGGCCTGCTTCACCCTTGTCGCAAGTGCGAGCGAGGCAAGGTTCTGTTCGAAGGTAGAGGTAAAGCCGACGATCTTGTACTGGCTCCACGGAATGAGAGCCATTGTGTAACTGAGGAAGTGTTCGACCCGGGAGCGAATCTGGATGATCCTAGCGATGGTGTGCTCGTCTAGAAGCCACGTCTCCCGCAACACCTTCTGAATGTAGGCTGCGTCGCGGGTCTGGTCAGTGCCATACAGGGCCTGCGTGAAGGTCCAGTCGCCTGTAAAGGCGGTATAAGGCAGATCGGTAGAGATCCAGACGTATTCAGCCAACCCAATCAATTGGGCGAAAACAAATGTGGCGTACCGGACATCGCAAACGATGCCCGCATCCCTCAGGCTTGCCTTGAGCAAGCTCACCCCCAGCGCCTGGCGCTCCAAGGCTCCGTACGGCATGCTCAAGAGGAGCACCTTGTGCTTCGAGCTGCTACGTGGCGTGCTCACTCTTCGAGGCTGATCTGTTCCTTCAGCACCATTTCTTCAAGCGCATTCACATCCTCGGCGGTAAGCGGTTGGCCGGTTGGTTGCGGCCGACCAGGTGGTCCGACCTGGAGCCCGGCGCTGAGCTCGCCCGCTGGACTTACGGGAGGTGGCGGACCTATCGGTCGGATGGGAAGGATCGGCCCCACGATCGGTTGGGGCGGGACGATCGGCCGCACGGGCACGATCGGCCGCACTGGTAGGACGGGAAGGATAGGAGGCCCGGGCCTAATCGGGGGGATGATGGGAGGCAGCGGCCCGATGATGATGGGATGGCAGCGGAGCTTGGCCAGCAGAATGGCCTTGTATGCGTCCACCAGTCCGTTGCCAGTGGCCACGTCCGGCCCGACGGTTGCAGGCCAGCCACCGGTTGCAGGATTGCAGGAGCCGGTCGTGACGTCACGAGCGGTTTGCATCAGGATGGCCCGAATTTGGGCCGGAGTCATACCTGGGCAGACCTGCCTTATGAGGGCGGCGGCTCCGGCCAGCTGCGGCGCCGCCGCTGAGGTGCCGCTGAAGGCCGCCCAGCCATCATTGTTGGCCGTCTCATCACCATTCGGCCAGGTGCCGCCCGCGTTGCCAACGTCGATCGAGTCGGACGCCTGAAGAGGAAGCATGATGTAGATGGCCCGAGGCAGCATTCCGACCAGACCGCACAGGTCCGGAACGCGTCGGCCCGGGTAGATATTGCTCATGAAGCCGCTCGCGTAGTTGGACGCAGTCAGGGACTCGTTGGGGTTCATGAATGTGCCGCCGGCCGAAATGACGTCGGGGTGTTGGCCGGGAAAGCCGTAGTGGCCGTTGCCAGCGGAGAAGACGACGGTGATGCCAGCGGCGACGGCCGCCGCAATTGCAGCAGCGAGGGCCATGTCGGCTGCGCTTAGGGGCGGGTTCTGAATGCTCGAACCCCAACTGCAAGTGATGATGTCCGGGTTCAGCCCGACCGCGGCGTTAAATCCGCCGATGGTGTTGACGAAGTTAACCTTGACCGGGAGGAGCTGCGCATCGGGCGCGACAGCGAACATGTTCGCGGACTCCCCAGTTCCGTGACCCACCTCGTCAGCAAGCGGATTGGCCGCTGCTGGGCCCAAGACGACTGGGGCCACACGGAGACCTCGATTGAAGAAGTACGGGTGGGAGTAATGGCCGGAGTCGACCATCGCAACTTTGACCCCGGCTCCGGTGGTGCCACTCCGGTGGGCGCGATCGGCGTTGTCACCGAGAGATACGTCGGCAGGCACCCTGAGGTGCCAGTACGATTTCAGCGGTGCGAAGCTCGAGGGAGCCATCAGGTACCGCTTCTGCTCCAGAGCAACTCCCTCGAGAACATCTTCGAAAGAAGTGCCGGCGGTTGAGATCAGCCCCAGAATGTCAGTTTCGTCGCTGTCGAGGAACGTGGCCGTATCCTTTCGGCCCTCCTCCTTGATGGCAGGCAATTCCTTGGCCACGATCTTGGTGTTAAATGCCCGCTCGAAAACCTGCTGACTGCCGGCAATATTGATGGTGAACTCGGAAGCTTGGAGGATCTCGAAGCCAGAATCGCGAAGGCGATTCACAGCTCTGCCTATCAGCTCTTGATCCGACGTGAAGTTGGCCACCGTTCCAGCATGGATCTGCTCCTGGGCCGCAAACATGGACACCCCGCCGATGGAATGAGGCGATGCGTGCGCGAAGATTCGTCTCGGGATCGCACCCGGCTTGGTCGTCTTGGGTGTAGCTGCGCGCCTAGTAGTCCTTGTCCGCGCTTTTGCCCTTGCCATACCGATCCTCCTCCTGACCCACCATTTGTCGGCCGCCAGCGTTAGGCGTATGCCGGAGGAGATGGGCGATGCATGGAAGCGCCAGTAAAGCGCCATCCGTGCAAGTTGAGGCGTTGACTTAACACAATCCCCGGCTTCCCGAACGCCAGCTCAAAGTCAGTTTCGATCTAGAATGACGAGTTGTCAAGTGGCTTCTTTGCGAAGCGCCCGTCACTTTACAGACTGACGAAGCCAGCGTAGACTCGCGCCACCGATCCGGCAGCCATAGGCTGGCTGTCGTCCCTAGTCGGTTAACGACACTCACGCAAGTTGCGGACTGCCGGATCAGCACCGCTATCGGAAGGGAAGGTTAGGGAGGAGAAAGGTATGGCGAACCCAGCCAGCGGCGAATTCTTGTACACGTTCCCAGCACCCCCGAGTGGCCTCCAAGCGCAGCAGTATCACCGGCAATTCCCGGCTCAACCCAGACAGCCGCTGCCTTCGCCGACCGGCCTCTTGCCTTACCGCGTGGCGCTAGAGCAGGTCTTGGGTGCTGGCCCAGTGGCCGCAATCCGGCGTTCAGGTCAGATGACATTTCACACTGTTGGCGACACCGGAGGGATCAACTATCCATTCGACCAACACGAGGTAGCACTGGCCATGTCTGCAGACCTCGCGTCAGGCCAGCCTTCGGCGTTCTTCTACCACCTCGGCGATGTCGTCTATTACAACGGAGAGCGAACGAGTTACTACCCCCAGTTCTATGAGCCGTACCAGGACTACCACGCACCCATCTTTGCAATCCCTGGCAACCACGATGGCGATGTCGCCACTGGGGCGCCTGATCCCTCGCTGGCGACTTTCGTAGATAACTTCTGCGCGGTTCAGCCGCATCGCACCGCGGAGGCCCAGGAAGTCGCGAGGGACGCGATGATCCAGCCCAACGTCTACTGGACCCTGCAGGCGCCTTTCGTAACAGTCGTCGGTCTCTACACGAATTGCCCTGAAGGAGGGTATGTCGATGGAGAGCAGGCGACTTGGCTGGAACGAGAGTTGGCTGCCGCGCCTAAGAATGTGGCGCTGATCGTTGCCCTTCATCATCCGATCTACTCGCTTTCTGGAGCTCACATTGGCAGCCAGCAAATGGATGCTCTTCTGACCGATGCGATACAAGTCTCAGGGCGGGTTCCAGACGCGATCTTCACAGCCCACGTCCACAACTACCAGCGCTACACCGACACAATTCAGAGTCACCAAGTACCAGTAATTGTGGCCGGAGCCGGGGGCTACTGGCACCAGCACCCGCTGATCAAAGATCCCAAGACAGGGGGACCAATCGCAGCGCCCTTCAGGGTGGACCAGACGACAACGCTGGAGACGTACTGCGACGACAGGCACGGCTACCTACGGGTAACAGTTAGTACGCAGTCCATAGCCGGCGAGTACGTAGCCGTGGCAGGCGCGCACGATCCGCCGGGTACGAATCCCAACGTGGTCGATCGCTGGACGCTGGACTTGGCAAGCCACAAGCTGCGCCCTGCCAAGGCCGTTGGCTCTAATGGATCAAAGCGAACGACTACCGGGCGTCGGCGGCCACGAGCGCGGCCATGAAGCAACGAGCATGGCAGCGACCAGCGAGAACAACCTCAGTCAAGAATCGCACTCTTTATGAGGGACGGGATGGGATTGTTTTTTAGGTCTCAATCGTTGCAACCGCGCATGACCGATGTGATCAGCGAAGCACTACTTGCGCAGCCCCCGAGCAGCTCCGAAGAGGCCCAGCGGTTAGCAGCCGCTAAGGCAAATTCGGTGACTAGCGACCTGAACGCTCTCGCCCCGCGTTGGGCGGTCTTCATCGGCGCGATCATCCTGGTAGGTGTCCTCTTGCTTATCACCATTCAGGTGGCCACCGCAGCTGATGCTCAACCAAAGGACGTAACGAGTTCGCAACTCAAGACCCTAAGCACCGCCTTGATCACTGCGTTTACCTCGCTGATCGGTGCCATCGTCGGGGTAGTAACCGGCGAAGCCGTGAGCTCAAAGGCCTAGGTAAGCCCAATTCATGAACTCCGAGCTGTTCGTTTGCAAAATTGGAGCTCCGCTGGCTGCGATCAGTGAACTCGATCTTGCAGCGGAGCGCGACACCAGTTCACCCAAACCCTTAGATGCTTTTTCACGCGCCAGTCGTCGAACGGCCATTGTCATTTGTGAACGTAGCCAAGGTTATGAGGTTGAATCGCGTGCGCCAGCCTGCGCGTGTCGCGTTCCAGCCGGAGCGCGCAAGGCACGTTTAGACACCCATGAACTGAGCGTAATTGACTGGAGGAGGGACCCAAATGGCGAAGCGACTTGACTCCCGCGCACGCCGTCGTGGTAGCGAACGCAACACCGACGAGATTGTGGTGAGGGTGCGTGCCGCGGGACCCACGGCTGAGGAGCATAGCCACCTACGTACCAGGATCCTCAGTAGTCCTGCTGTCAGAAGGGCCGTTCGGCGGAGCCGGCACCGCCTCGTATCCGTAACGTACCTCCCAGAGGATGGCGAGGTGAAGCGGGCCCGGCCGTCCTCGGAGTGGGGTCGCTTCCGAGCCACCATCTACGACTACACGAACTCGCGCACACTCGTGGCAACCGGGAGCACTGAAAGGCCGGCCGGCCTTCAAGTCGTCGAGTCGTCCGAACCGCCGCTGCCAAGCCCAGACGAGTTCAACGCGGCGGTCGGCATCCTGCGCGCAGACAGAATCCTGGGACCGCGGCTGCGCTCGGGAGCTTTGAGCCCATACCCCCCGATGCCGCCACTGCATACCGAGACTCAAGCCGACGGTCGGGTGCTCCGGTTGGTGACCGTTGGGCTTCTACCGTCGAACAGACGGGAGAGGCATGAAATCGTCGCCGTGAATATGGCGAGCCGCGAAGTCAGGATCTTCGATGAACGGGCGCCGGGTGGATCCGTGGCCGGCCCACAAACCTGCGGGCAGCCCTACGCCGGTCAATCCACGGCCGCACAGGGGACCCCGGGACAGGCATGGGTGACGGTCAGTCGCGGCGGAAAAAAGCTGTGGCGCTTCCTCGTCGTTCGTCCGGCCGCGTCTTCAGGCACACGAGGGTCTGGAGTCGAGCTGAGATACGTCGACTACCGTGGCAAACGGGTTTTGTACCGAGCCCACGTGCCAATCCTGAACGTGAAATACGACGGCGATGCGTGTGGTCCCTACCGGGACTGGCAGTACGAGGAGGGAATGCTGACAGCCATAGGTGTGAATGTAGCTCCCGGCTTCATGCTCTGCTCGAGCCCAGCCCAGACCATCCTCGACACTGGGTCGGACGTAGGAAACTTCCTTGGCGTCGCCATCTATGTTGACGGTACGGAGGTCGTGCTGGTCAGCGAGATGCAGGCAGGCTGGTACCGGTATGTGAGTATGTGGCGGCTTGATGCTGACGGCACCATTCGTCCACGTTTCGGCTTTGCAGCGGTTGATACATCGTCATGCGTGTGCAACCGTCACCACCACCATGCCTACTGGCGGTTCGACTTCGACATCGTGACCGCCGTCAACAATCGTGTCCGTGAGTTCAACGATCCCTGCCTGCCGTTCTTCTGCCCATCCAAGTGGCATACCAAAATCTACGAGATTTCCCGCCCGCGCGACCCTGGGCGAAAACGCCGGTGGCGGGTCGAGAACGTCGGCACCCATCATGCCTACGAGATCGTGCCCGGTACAAATGATGGGACGGCAGCTAGTTCGCCAGACTCGCCATTTGCACGCGGGGATGTTTGGGTGCTTCGCTACCACGGCAACGAGCTAGATGACGGGGTGAATCACACCGAACCTCCCTGTGAAGCCCAAATCGATGGCTTCGTTAACAGCGAGTCAGTCGACCAGCAGGACGTCGTCATCTGGTACGCGGCTCACGTTACTCACGACATAGCGGCGGAACCACCGGGCACCTTCGGCCACATTGCCGGACCTGAGCTGCGAGCTGTCCGCTGGTAGGCATCACGCTTGAGGACTCGCGGCTTCTTACATTGGTCGGCCGCGCAACGACGTTGATAAGCTCGCCTTTATCGACAGCAAGTCGGGTCAGGGAGTTCCAGCCCAACTACACGGTAGGTGGACTTCTACGACGAGATCAACCCGAGACCATACTAAGTTCGGTTCAACTCGACTTGACACATAGCATTTCGCGTCGCCATGACATCCGCGTCCTCTTTATGCATTGCAGCGCGTAGGCCCCTCCCGTCACGAAGAGAGTCCCCACGAGGGCCGCGAATGCACGCCATTCCGGGGCGGGCGGTAGATTGCCTCGCCAGAAGTAGGGCAGGGCCCTGATGACTGGCAGCCGAGGCCTCAAGGCGTATAGCCAGTAAAAGACCCAAGACCCACCATCAGCGCCCGTCCGACGATCATGCCCAGTTCGATGCGCCACAGTATGCGGCGCCATTGTGCCGTCTTTCATTGGTTGCAACTCGAACGCCATCCACACAATGCTGGGCACCTATGAGCGTCGCACTTGGAGCAACCAGGATCGAGATGGCAGCTGGCGCTCGAACTATGTACCAATTCAGGCCTCAGGACGTATTCTCTGCGGACCAATGAGTAGTCAGCGCGTTGATGCGTCCGATCCCGGAGCGAGGATGGCGAAATCGCTTGTTCGCGGATACCTAGTGGGGGTCTTCTATGGAGGCCGGGCCATGGTGCTCTTTCCAATCCCAATCGGCATTGCAATGTTCGTGTTCGCTCCGAGCTACGCGGGAGTACTGGTCCGCAGCGTTGTCGGCTTTGGCGTCTTGCTCCTCGCTGTTGTCGTGATGGCATGTGGCTACGGGCTGACTGAGGTGGCGATACGGATGTGGCACAAGGGAAGAGTTGGCGTGGGGGCACTGGTAGCCGTAGCCAGCTTGGTTTTCTGCGCATTCCCTGCACTTTGGCTTGTCCTGATCGGCCCTGCACTCGTGATCGTTATTCAGAAGCCCCAATAGGCCCGCGCGATTACTTGGAGAACGGTGCTGAGGAATCCCTTCGAAGATACTCGGCGCTGCTAGTCGGTCTTCGTCGTGGAGGATGACACTGGCGATATGGTCACGCCGTGCGACGACGCCCGCCACAAGATCCGTCAGATCGCGCAGCTGATCGTGCGACGTGCTGTCGATCCGCTGACGGCAGCCAACTCGATCTATGCCGCTGCCTGGGAGTCAGGTGCATGGGAAGACAACTCCGCTTGTGAGGATCTCGCCGAGCCCGGAGCGGAGTTTCTTCAGCTGGCGGACTCGCTGGAGGAGAACCAAGATCAACCGGGCGTGAAGCTCGCTTGGCAGGAACTCATTCGCGACGCGGCGAAAGCATATCTTGCAGGTGACGCGTGGCCTGATTGGAAGCGCGTCGGTGGCTCCCCTTATCCGATCCTCAACGATTCTTCGGGCGGATCGTAAGAGGTCTCAGACCGGCGCCTTCGGTTAGCGTTTCGTAGAGGGGAATTCCCGACGACCCTTCGCAAGGGGGGTCCCATCAATCCGGAAAATCCGCGAAAACGAGTTCAAAAACGCGTTTACATCTGTGGGGCGTACCTACCGTTACGCGAACGACGCGATTACAGTGCCCCGCCGCCCCATCAGCCTGCTCTAGGCATTGGTGGGGGCTAGCCGCACACGTTTGGTCGGCGCCCACAGCGGGCGACCTCCGATTCCTATCTACCTCCGGGGAGCAAGAGGATCAGAGCGCCAACCACCAGCCAGACGACGATCTGGCACAGGCCGAGCGTCCGAACACGGCCCCTTGCGATCGAGTTTTCCCAAGGGCGTGGTCCCGTAGTTGCCGTCCCCTTCGAAAACCAATCACCGACCATTTTTTGGTAGCCGGCGTTTTCGACCATCGCGGCCACGCGTCGGCGGATTACGCGGGTAGGCGTAAGAGCGTTCATAACTCCAAACAGCAGGGCGACCGGCGCCAGTCCCCACCAGATGCCACCGATGACTGCAATCCATGGGTTGTATCCGCTCAGGGTCAGCGCAAAGATCGCTGCGGCCATCAACAGAACAGTCGCCGTGGCCAGGGTGATTCGCTGGGGCGAGCTCATCTCGCGTGGCTGAGATGACGATCGTGCATCAGAATTGCCGCTGTCCCGGCCATTGACAAAGCCCCTGCCCCAGGTGGCAGCACCGATCCCAGGCCTGTGGACTGGTGGAGGATGGCACTCGCCAGGATACCGACAGCGGGCTCCAGCTCGCCAATCACAGTCTGAACCACCGCTGCGACGACCAAATTGTCACCGCACCGGCCGCGAAATCGCGGCATGACGCCGCCAGAATCACAGCGGGCTGCCAGGTGGTCACAGACCTCCCATTCAACTCCGCGTGACCAACCCAACGATCTGGGCAGTCAAGGCGACACCCGCAGCGGCGAATGCCTGCAGCCATGAATGGACTCCGCCACAAGCCAGATAGGAACGGTATTGCTCCTCGGTAATCGACTGAATGCCGTTACGCGACTCCTCCCCGTGGCCGCCGCTGCCGATTGAAATCAGATTCCCACCCGGCCCGCAGTCCTGATAAGGACTGATCGCATTCACGGTGACCACGACCACAATGACAACAGCGACCCCGACCGCAAGACTGAGTAGGCTGCGTGGGTTTCGAAACAGCGCACGACTCCGCCTCTGAAGCAGACTAACGACAAGCAGCGCGACTGCGGCAAGACTGACGACATACGGCACCGGGCCAGAGGCAATGGCGCCCATGAGGGACATACGAGCTCCGCTTTCCAAAATCAAGATTGTTGCGATCAAGCAAATGGCGACTAGCACAGCGCTAGCCGCAACGAGCCCACCCTGGACCGCCACAGTTCCTCTCACAGCATTCTCACGCGGCGTGAAGATCGTACGGTCTGGCACGCCTGGCGACGGCCAGCACCAGTTTCGCAACTGGGTTCGCATTGGGGTGCGGAGTGGGTGGTCGCCCGAGGGGTCGCTCGAGGGGGTCGCTGTCAAGTTCAATAGGACGTCGATTTGGAGTTCGGACAGGGCCTGACAATCGCGGACTATCTCCGTGAACACACACGTCAACCATCCCGACTAATCGAGCCGTGCGGAGCCCCTAACGGCTTCGTCCAACTTCACTAGACCGACTCCGCCATTAACCCGCCGGCGCTCTCGCTAAGAGGTAGTTATCAGCATCAGGGCCGGCTCGTCACATGTATAGAGGACGCGCGCGAGGCCAAGCTACTGATAGGCGCCTCTTATCGATAGCTACGCTAGGTAGAGCCGGCCGACTCCCGCGCTTCTCGCACAAGCCACGTCTCCAAGATGAATTCGGCAATCGCTCGAGACGAACCTGCGGCGAGCCTCGAGTGGCGAGCCAAGGCTGTGCTTCTCGATGGGCGGCCATGGCCGAGTCCTAACTGATTTCGCATTTCAGCTAGGGCGTTCACGTTCGCGACCATCGAGCGAAGCACACGCTGAGCCGCTTCGCTGCCGCGCCTGTTACTCGGCACGGATTCGGCATTGAGCCGCATTAGCTCGCAGACTTGCTTGTACAGGTCGTTCAGATCGTCTCCCGATTTGTACCTCTGGCCACAGCCCTCGATCACCTGCTTAAACAACGACTCGAGCAGCTCTTTCGATGAACCGATCGAGAGAGCCGGATCTCGGTCGATGTTGGCGTCGATTCGAGCAAGATGCTCGTCGAGAACCGCTCCGTCGAGGAGTTGCCCAAATCGCTTGGTCGGCAGATCGCGGCTACTACCGTGAAGTGGCGTTGCCGCATAGATCCGGCGCGCCGGGCGCCCAAGTGTCGGCTGCATGGCTGCCGTGGCTAACGCGACGCGATCGGTCCTCAGGCATTCGTTGAAGAATCGGACGATCGTCTCGGACTCATCTGGATTGCGCCGAACGACGGGATGCACGATCTCGCACAGAAACTGGAGGAATGTTTCGCCGGGACAATCGAGGAGTGCAAGCCGCGGATCTGAGTAGATCCAGTCCTCAGCCCAATCCTCGTTGTTAATTCGGTGCTGCCAGATATCGCCGCGCATGTTTTCAAACCGGCTATCCGTCGAAGGAAGATCGTCGAGGTCCCAAATCCTTTGTAGAAAATGGACATCATCCAGCGAGCCGGCCCAATTGACGCGCTCCGTTGCAAGTCCATCGAGGATCTGCCTTCGGACTTTCTTCGAGACGTTCAGTTCAGCCATCACGCTTCACCACTTCGGAGGTAGCTGGAACAGTACGCCGGTCCGTTGTGGTGGCTGTGATGGATTCCAACCGACCTTGATGACTTTGCTCTCGAACGCTCGCGCCATCGCGGGCTGGGCGCTGCATTCGCCACTCCTGTCGAGCGGAGAACGCTGACAAGCGGTCAGACTAGTGCTACCTGACTAGACCTAAGCCAGAGAGCCCACGACCGCGATCCGATGCACCGGGCAACCGTCGTCCGAACTTGTAGCGTCGAGGGCCAGCAGGCCACTGCTGGTGTTCGCAAGCCAGCCGGTCTTTGTTGTCTTGAGGACGGCGCTAGTGCCGCCTCCGTTGATGATGAATACCGCGCCATCGGGGGCGTCGAAGCGAACGGCGTCTCCTGGTGAGATGCTGGCCAGCGGTGCACCAAGGACTACCACCACCTCCCCTTTTGGGGCCGCGGGATAACTGGTATGAGGCCACGAGTAGACCACCATTACCGACCCCACGGAGAGGGCGGTGAGGAGCACCAGAGCGCCGATTGCGGCCGTCAGCGCGGCGGGCCAGCGGCTACGCGCGCTCAACTAACGCCCGCGAGCGTCGTGCCCATCGCACGTCGGAAGTGTGCACACAACCGGTTGACGTGGTGGGCGGTGATGGGTCCGAGACACCGCTGACAGACAGCTTGCACCTAATGGTGTAGTAGCCGTTGCCGCAGGATCGGGCTGCGCGCTAAGGTGCTCTATCGGCTATGCGATGCAGACGGCTACGAAATCTGCTTCCACCAATCGTCCAGATCAGGCGAGGAAGCGGGCGATAATCAGGCTGAGCCCGCCGAGGATCACGACCGCAGGTCCTACCAACTGGATCAGCACATATGCTGGACCATGGTCTGGGTAGCGAATCAGCCACTGGTACATCCAATAGAGGTCGCGTCGATACCAGAGTGCCACGATGCCTAACGCAACAAGGCCCAGCCCGATTGTGAATGGAGCGTTCTCGGGTGTCCCTAAGACGCTCCCAGATCCAATAAGCAACGTGCTCACCGCAGCAAACAATCCCTGCCAGTTCCCAGCGTGGGTCGTCTGGCGACGCGGCAATCCAGAGATCGTCACCAATATCGGCGATGGCCAAGGAGCCTCGACTTGTGTGCAGCACGAGACCAACGTCTGTGCCGTCCTGGTCAAGGCCAGTGACGTCGGTGATCGTTGCGCTCACAAGAGCCGCAAGCGGCGCCGGTTGCCAGGTTGGACCTCCACCTTGGACGCGAGTTCTTCCATTCCGTATCCAGAACATGGGTCCTCAATCGATAACTAGACTCCGGAGAGTGTGTTGCACTTGATGTAGCCGGAGCCAAGCGTGAATCAAGGCCCTTTCAGCGCGGTCGGCACCTACGTACCAGCTTGCTGCCACTCCCAAAATCGTCCTGTTGACGAGAGCCTGCGGATCAACCATGACTCATTGGGGCTATAGCGTCCTCGCGACCGTGCCTCCCACTAGAGAGCCTAACCAGGCTGCCATACCGTGGCTGGCGTACATCCCAGATCAGAACGGAGTTGTCAGATGAGACGTTGACACGGAACTGCGGACTAGTCGTCAAGACGTGACCGTTGTATGGCATCCACGTACCGGCCACCTTTTCCTGAAAGCCGCTGAGCACCTCTGGCAGGCTCGAGGACCCGGGCAGGTATTCAGTAGTTGTGTGGGTTTCGGCAAATGCACCGATAGCAGTTGGCACCCAAGGTATCCTTGCGGTACCGACAGCTACGGCGTCAGCCAAGAAGGTGAGCTCGCCGCTGCGATCCAGGTCGACTTCCACGTTGAGCGGAAGGCCTAGCTCAACCGCCTTTCCGATTTGCTTGTGACTGTCAGCGGTCGATGTGCCCCATTCCCAGAACAGGTGCGCTCGTCCCGGATCGGTCTCAATCCATCCGATCTGAGCGATCCGGTTTGATTCGCCGTGGCCTGGGGTCGCAACCGCGAATGCAATCCATGTGGACACCGAGTAGCCCGGAACGATGACCGGCTCGACGGTCCATGTGATGGTTGCCCGTAAGCCCTCAACCTGATCCACGCTCTCACTCGCGTTCAAGCCGGCAAAGCCGTATACGACCGGCGGCGATGGACTAGGCGACATAGAAGTCGTTGACGTGGACAGACCTCCGCAGGCCGAGGCCAAGAGACTAGTCAGAGCTACGACCAGACCAGCGTTACGGAAACAACCGCCTGCGGTGATGCGGCGCCTCATGCCTGGCCAGGTTAATGGAGACGTTGGGTCATTCAAACATCAGCATCGCTATGGATCCATACACTCACGTGTTGCCAGAGCTGCAGCGTCGGGCCGCCGATGCGATGGAGCGTGTTCTCGGCGACCGGGGGATGGAACGCTAGCGACGGTACCGAGACAACTAGCAATCTAAACTCCTACGATCAATGCCCGACATCGCCGTTCTAATCGGCGTTCTTATTCTCAACGGCCTGATTGGAGTCATCCTGGCCGTCAATCTGGCGGGTATGTCTGAACGCATGGCTAGGAGCCATGGCTACGCCCCGCCTGGGTTTCGGCTCCCGATGTCGGGCAGCCTTCGCTTTTACAGGATTTTCGGTAGCTTGCAGGCCGTTCTCAGCTGCGCCGCACTCTCGTGGATAGCCATAAGGCTTACGTGATCGGCAAGCCAATGCAGAGACCGACACCGGCCGGTGATGCCGTCACTGTTTCATCCTCAGTTAGACGTGCGATCACGCGAGCAAGTGGCTGTCAGCCGACACCAGAGTCATAACCAAAGGCACGTCGTGTCGTCCGCCTTCGAATTGCGCTCAGTGGTGCCGAGGGCCAGATTTGAACTGGCGACACGTTGATTTTCAGTGGCGGCGAAGAGCTTTCGCCGTGTGTCGCCATATGACATCGCAATTCGAAATCCTGACGTTTCGTCCGCGCTAAATCGCCAGAAATCGCTGAAGTTCGCCCAAATGGCTGTCAACACGGCTGTCAAGTCGGGGCTTCAAGTCCTTGCTCTCAAGCGTCTTACCTACACCAGACCAGCAGCGGCGCACAGCGCAATGGGGATGTTGCCAGCGCTTCGTCTCGGCGGCGGAAGTGGTGGAGGCAAACCTAATGGCTCCTCCTAAGAGACGGGCGGAGTTGCTGCGCCCGAAATTGCCGGATTCAACAACCCTTGCGCACGGAATCGGACGGCGGCGGACGGGTGATGGAGAGCTAGTCGCGCTAGGATTGGTCTCAGCTCATCGATCTCTATTTCCTGACGACTCTTGGCGGAGATGAGGCCATCGAGCACGGCGCGTGGCGCCGCTACGCCCGGTTCGATCAAGAGTGTCTTTACTCGCTCCAAGGCGAGAGGCGCGAGTCGTCCCTTCCCCAAGACGGCACTGGCTGCTAGGGCTGAGCCTCCAGCCGCGCGCACTTCAGGATGCGAGTCCTGTGACAAAGCGAGTGCAAGAGTTATCAGTGCATCTGACTGGCGGCGACCTAGCACGAACTGAAGAGATCGGCAGGCTTCGATACGATCACCAGGTCGTTCACTCACTGCCATACCAAGTAGACCGCTGAGAACGTATTCATCATCCCTAGACCCGAGTGCCACGGCCATACGAAGCTGTGCACCAACGACTTGGCTACCCGTAACAAAGAGGTTTCGCGCATCGTCAGCAGCGGGCAGTGTTGCAGCGGCTAAACGACTTCGCATCGTCACTGGAATCGCCTCAACGTGGTCAGCGAGGTAGGAGTAGGCCCGCAATTTGTGATGCCAAGCTACGCGAGGATCAGTCAAGAACGAGATCAACTCTGACCAGCCCTTCTGTTGCCTTCCTTCGACGAGTAAGGAAGCAAGAAGGAGCGGAGCGTCCACCACTGCTCCGAATCCGAACTTGCCCGCGGCGGCCTCGGCCCGCAGCGCCCTGATGGCTTCACGCGCCACAGTTGCCACGCCGGCGACATCGATCGTTGACGAGGTCGATGTCAATGAGACCAACAGTGCCCCAACAGCAAGACCGGGCGTCGAAGCGAAAGCTCTCCGGGCAACCTCGGCAACCTGGGCCGGGCGAACCCGAGCCAACGCGCCAGCCGTTGTGATAGCAAGCAGCTGAGCATCAGTGGGAGGCGCTATTGCTTGGGAAACATACTCGAGCCACGCGTCCACCGCAGCGTCGGGCAAGGCGTCCCACCTGGCAACCGCCGTAACGCGGGCAGCGCCTTGAAGCAAAGCTGAATTACGCGTTCCGCGAACTAGCTCCATCAGCCTGAGCAGGATTTCAGCAGCACGTTGTGGGCTCGCTAACTGCATCACAGCACCAAGGGCATCCATGTCACGAAACAAGTCGTAGCCGAGGTTGTTTTGAAGATCAAACGTGATCTTTCCGATGAGTCGATCTGCAGCTAAATCCGCATCTGGCTCGGCAAGGAGTTCTGCGGCGAGATGAAGAACGGCGGTAGTTGCCCCAGCGGCCGAGGCAAGCCATGGGCCAGTTGCCACCTGAGTGACTAACCTCAAGACCGGTTGGAGCGGTCCGAAACGCAAGTACGTCCTCACCGCAGCGGCCAGTCCACTCCCATCTCCCGCTCGGCGTAGCAATTGGAAGGCAGCGTCCGGAACGCTTTCTGCAATGCCAATCGAAATCAACAGCCGATATCGAGCGAGCGCTCGCCTGGAGGCCATTGTCTCTGACCAGCTAGCCAAGAACTCCGAACGGAGCAGCGCTCCCCATAATCGTGAATCGATTAGGTCTTGGGACTTGAATGAAATCGAGACGGTTTCGGGATCGCTCAATGCTCGGTCAAATCGTTCATCGAGGTAAGACCGCAGAGCGTCTAGCTGCATCGCGTCGATTTCCGAGAGGATGGGCGACTCCAACTGGCGGGTCGGAAGAGCTGCGAGCGGACGCCTGGCCATAAGACCGAATTGCAGTGCGTTAGATCGAGCCACCGCCGCGAGCGCCTGTTCCGATC
>WNFC01000882.1_pt1 | contig 30335 bp, 26 predicted proteins | sample 5400541 | NCBI WGS metagenome assembly WNFC01 (sample SAMN13153342, study PRJNA577476) | soil metagenome | isolation source: 120 cm saprolite under Douglas fir tree site 2 hole 2 replicate 1 | place: USA:California | collected 2015-04-18
GTGGGCGCGGCGCGGTTACCATGTCCGCCTATGAGCGGACGTGCCTTCTTGCAAATTCCTGGACCGACCAACATCCCTGACCGCGTCTTGCGCGCCATGGATCGGCCGGTCGTCGACCACCGCAGTCCAGAATTCGCCCAGCTGACCGAGGATGTCCGTGTTGGGCTGCGGCGTGTGTTCGGCACGCAAGAAGGCGCGCCGATGCTGTACCCAGCATCGGGCACCGGCGCCACGGAAGCCGCGCTGGTCAACGCGCTGGCACCCGGCGATCGTGTCCTGGTGTTCAACTACGGCATTTTCAGCGGCGGTCTGGGCGTCATCGCGCGCAAGTTCGGCTACGAGGTGGACGAGGTCCAACTGCGCTGGGGTCAAGCCGTGCCGCCGAGCGAAGTCGAGCGACGGCTGAAGGCGGATAGCCCAACCAATCCGTATCGCGCGGTGATGATCGTGCACAACGAGACGTCGACGGGCGTGACCTGTGACGTGGGCGCGATCCGCCAGGCGATGGATGCCGCCGGGCATGACGCCCTGCTGATGGTCGATACGGTCAGCTCGCTGGCAAGCATCGACTTCCGCATGGACGAGTGGCGGGTCGACATCGTGATCTGCGGCAGCCAGAAAGGGCTGATGCTGCCGCCTGGCCTGGGCATCCTGGGCGTCAGCCGGCGGGCGCTAGCGCTGGCGGCCAGCCACGGCGGCTCGCCGCGTCACTTCTGGGACTGGGAGCCGATCATGCGCGAGAACCGCATCGGGCTTTTCCCCTATACGCCGGCCACTTTGATGCTGTTCGGCTTGCGCGAAGCGCTGCGCATGCTCGTCGACGAAGAGGGCCTCGAGAACGTCTACGCCCGCCACGCGCGCCTGGCCGAGGGTGTGCGCGCGGCCGTGCGCGCCTGGGGTCTGCCGTTTGTTTGTGAGGATCCGAACACCGCGTCGAACACGATCACGGCAGTGCGCACGCCAGCAGGTGTGGACAGCAACGAGCTGCTCAAGCACGCCCGCGAGCGCTACGGCCTGTCGCTGGGCGGTGGCATCGGCGAGCTGAATGGCCAGGCGTTCCGCATTGGCCACCTCGGCTCGCTGAACGAGCTCGAGGTGCTGGGCACGATCGGCGGCATCGAGCTGGCCTGCGCCGACCTGGGTCTCGACATCGAGACCGGCTCAGGATTGCTGGCCTGCCAGAATGCCTTCCTCGGCGCCGGCTCACGCCAGCCCGCACCCGCCCTGGCCGGGGTGATTTAGCTAGGATCGGCTCCCTCTACCTCTGGGTGAGGGGCCGTCTCGGCGCACTAGCCGCGGGCGGCGGTGAACGCTAGCTCTAGCGTCAGCCCGTCCTCGATGCTGAGGACTGGGCCGGCCTTGGGCGGCGTCATGCCGAAGTCGGTGATCTTGATCGCGGTCGTGGCGCTGCCGCTGACGGTGGTGTCGGCGAAATTGGCGGTCACCTGCCAGGTGACGGGCCTGGTCACGCCATGCACCGTCAGGTCACCGAGCAGTTGAAACGTGGACTGCCCCGAAGTCGGCAAGGGCATCGTCAGCCCCTGGACGGCGTTGGGCACGAACGTCGCCGTTGGAAAGCGGCTCGTCTGCAACGTGTCGCTCTTGACGAAGTTGTCGCGGCGGCTCTCGTCGCTTTGAAGCTTGCTCAGATCAACCGTGATCTTTGATTGGTCGGCCAGAACCGAGCCATCGGCGCCCAGAACAAGCGTGCCGCTGACACTCTTGGTGGTGCCGACGGCGTCGCTCGGCAAGGTCTTGCCAACCAGCTGTTCACGGGCGTGATAGCTCGCCTGGCTGGCCGACGAGTCCACCACCAGCCGCACCGCATCCGCCGCGGCGGCCTGTGTCGCAGCCGGCACTGACGTCGCACTCTGCCCCGACGCCGCCGTAGCGGCGGTGGACTGTGTCGGCCTGGCCGAAGCCGTCGGCAACCCAGTAGCAGGCGATGTCGCTGTCGGAGCACTTGTGGCGGCCACGACGGGCGCAGACGTTGGCGCGCTCGTCGCCGTCGGCCCGCACGCCGCGAGCACCAGACCTAGCCCCGAAAGGCCCATGACAATCTTCATTGCTGGCTGATTCAGCATTCCAAACCCTTCATCTCTTGCCGCCTCGCCCCCACTCTACGGGCGCAACCTTGGATCCGGCTGAGAATTAGCTGACCCGCGGTCGCCGCAGCTGCGCGCGCAACTTATCCAGCGGCAGTGTGTTCAGCACGCGCGACGCTTCGAGCCAGCCTCGCCGCGCGCTGCCGATGCCGAGCCAGATGTTGTCGAAGTCGAGCACCGAATGCGCATCCGAGCTAACCGTGCACCGCCCGCCTGCGCTGCGCACCCGCCGCGCCCAGCCGCCGTCCAGATCCATCCGCGCCGGATCGGCGCTCACCTCGAGCGCGCAGCCCGCCGCGACGGCTGCCTCGATCACCCGCTCCATGTTCACCGCGTACGCCGGCCGCGCGTTGAGCAGCCGCCCGTGCGGATGGTTGAGTGTATGGACCAGCGGGTGGGTCACCGCGCGCACGATGCGCGGTGTCATCTCCGATTCAGACTGCTTGAAGCGACTATGGACCGACGCCGAGACGTAGTCCAGGCTGGCCAGCGTCTCGTCCGGGTAGTCGAGGGAGCCGTCGGCCAGGATGTCCATCTCGGTCCCCAGCAGGACGACGAATGGCGCGAGCTGTTCGTTCAGCTGCTGGACGAGCAGCCGTGCCTCTTCGAGCCGCTCCAGGCTGAGGCCGTTGGTGATGGTCAGCGAACGGCTGTGGTCGGTCAGCGCCATGTACTCGTAGCCGCGGGCGCGCGCCGCCTTGGCCATGTCTTCGAGGCTGTTCACGCCGTCGGTCCAATTGGTGTGGCAGTGCATGTCGCCGCGCAGATCTTCGGCGCAGATCAGGTGCGGCAAGGAGTTCGCTAGCGCCGCCTCGATTTCACCTTCGTTCTCGCGCAGCTCCGGCGCGATCCATGGCATCCCCAACGCGGCATAAATGTCATCTTCAGTCGCCGCGGCGACGACGCGCCCGGGTGCCAGCAGCCCGTCCGCAGTCAGGCCCCAGTCACGCTGCGCGGCCAGCTTCGTCAGTTGCGCCAGGTGCGCCGCCGAGCCGGTGTGCCATAGCAACGCCGCGCCCCATGCATCTGGACCGGCGACGTGCAGTCTGACCTCAACACCGTCGTACAGTCGTACCCTGCTCAGCCGTTCAGTGCGTTCGAGCACATGGACGACACTTGGCAGCCGCGCCAGGAGGTCAAGCAGCGCCGCACCGCCCGCCTGGCCGGGCTCGGCGACCAGGTCCAATCCGCCGAGAACGAGCTCGCACATGCGCCGCGCCGCGCCGGCCACCTCGATCTGGCGCGGACCGACCTGCGGATCCTTGAGCAGATCGACCAACAATCGCGCGGTTTCCCAGGCGGGCTTGAGCCGCACGGCGCGCACGGGGTTGCGCAGCGTGGGCAACTGGGCGACCAGGTCATCTGCGCGGCGACTGCCCAGCGCCTCGGCGAGCCGACCCTCCTGCGCCGCCTGCTCGATGTCGTCGAGGTCGGTTGCGCCGATCGCCTCGTGTAGCGCTTGCACCTTGGCTGGGCCGAAACCGCGCGCGTGCAGCAGCGGGGCCAGCCCGGGTGGGTGCGTACCGACCAGCCGCGTGTGCGTCTTGATCTCACCGCTGGCCAGAAACTCGGCGATTAGCGCCTCGAGCGCTGGCCCGATCCCGGGGATCTGACGGAGACGAGCTTGCGCGGCCAGCTCCTCGAGTGGCTCGGGCGTGGCGGCCACTCCGCGCGCCGCCCGACGGTACGCGCGCAGGCGGTGCGTCTGTTCGCCGGCGATTTCGAGGCTCTGGGCGATTTCCTCGAAGAGTTTGGCAACGATCAGATTGGTTGCCCGGGCGGGCTGCGGTGCAGGCGTACTCACGTTCGAAGTGAGTATGCGCAAAGTCTTGCTCGAGCGCGCTAGAGGCTGGCTTCGCCCAGGACCTCTCGTGCGGCGCGTTCGCCCGACGCCAGCGCACCGTGCACCGTCGCGTGGTGGCCGTTGGAGACGGTCGCCTCGCCGGCGAAGAACAGCGTCCCGGCGACCGGCTGCGCCAGCATCTGCTGGCTACCGACGCCGCCGACGCCGACGTAGCTGTACGCCCCGCCGGCGAGCGGGTCCTTTTGCCAGTTGTGTACGTACCAGCCCTGCAACCGCTGGGCTGCGCGCTCTTTGAAGACTCTTTTGATGATCCGCAGACCCTCGTCGAGAATCTGCTCGTCGGACAGGTCGACCAGCGGCATGGCATTCGGTCCCGCGGACCAGGCGATGAGCAGCGGCGCCAGCACGGGATACGTGGTCCACAGCACCGGGAAAGGCTGGCCCGGTGCAAGCAGGAAGCCGAGGCGCTCGCGGTCTTTCGTCCACCAGAAGCCGTCGTCAAAGCGCATGGCCAGCTTGATGACGGGGCCCATGCGCAAGCCACGCATCGCCCGCGCCTTTTCGGCTGGCAGGGCTGGCTCGAATATCACTTGATCACGCAGGAGCACGGGCAGGGGTAGGGTGGAGATGAGCTTGTTCGCCTCAAATTTCTGTCCAGCCGTGGTGTGGACGACGACGTGGCCTGGTTGCCACTCCACTCTTTTGACGGTGGTGTTCAGCATGAGAGTGTTGGGCCCGAGTTGGGCGCGCAAATCCTCGAGGATGGCGACATAGCCGAGCGGCAGCCGAAAGGCGCGGTCACCGCGGATGGCCGCTTCGGCGCGATGCTGACGGACCAGCGCCCGAGCGCTGATGTTGGCCGGATCGGCCGCATCGTAGCTAGCGACATAGGCCGCCGCCATTTCGGCATCTTCTTTCAGTTGCGGCTCGCGCTTCGCTACGTCGTTGAGAAAGGCTTGCAGTGATTGGTCCCGCCCGCGGAATCGGTCCAGGTGCTCGAACACGACCGACGTCATTTGCCTTGTCTGTTTTGCTGCGTGGATGCGCCCGTTCTGCCACTGTAACTGGCTGCCGTTGACTTCCACGACGACCGCCCCCGCGCTCTCGGCCAGGTTGAGGGTCCGCGGTATCACCCCCTGGACGAATTCGGCGCCCAGCTCAATCGCCACCGCCAAATGTGGCTCGCGCACCGAAAAAATGCGCCCGCCAATGCGCTCGCGCGCCTCCACCACCCGTACCGACCGCCCCGCCCTGACCAGCCTCGCCGCCGCCGCCAACCCCGCCGCCCCCGCGCCGATGACCACCACGTCGGTCGCGTCCGCCCGCACCAGATTCATCGCAATGCGATCCGATGCGTCATCTCCCCACGTCGCCAAGATCTGTCACTCTACCTGTGTTTCGATTGTTCGTCTCTCGAAGAGGAGCGAGCGCAGCGATGCGGTCGGGCGACGTCCCGCTGCGGGCGAATCTGTCCGGCTGTCACTGATGACATCCATCATGAGTTCGTCCCTGACAAAGGAGCGAGCGCAGCGATGCGGTCGGCGCCGTACGCGTGCCAGCCGCCAACTTTCTTCCTTCCTGATGGTTCGTCTCTCGAAGAGGAGCGAGCGCAGCGAAGCGGTCAGCCTGGTACGCTCGATCCCCGATTGCTCGTTGACAAAGAGGGGCTGAAGCAAGATGGGACGTCTTGACGGACGGGTGGCAATTCTCACGGGCGCGGGCCGTGGCATCGGCGCCGCGACGGCGGCGAAGCTCGCGGCTGAAGGCGCCGCGGTGGCGATAACCGATATGGACATCGGCCCCGCCGAAGAAACCGCCGAGGCCATCCGCAAGCAAGGCGGGAAGTCCCTGGCCCTAGCCGTAGACGTTACGCAAAAAGACCAGGTGGAAGCGGCTGCCGCAAAGGCGAATGAACAATTCGGCCGCCTGGACATCCTGGTCGCCTGCGCCGGCATCACCCGCGACAACCTGCTCTTCCGCATGTCCGACGAGGACTGGGATGGCGTCATCAACACCCATCTCAAAGGCAGCTTCATCGCCGCGCGGGCGACGCAGAAATATATGGTCGAGCAGAAGTACGGCAAGATGATGTTCATCTCGTCGACGTCGGCGCTAGGCAACCGTGGCCAGGCCAACTATTCGACGGTCAAAGCCGGCCTGCAAGGCCTAACTCGTACTCTGGCCATCGAGCTGGGCCCGTTCAACATCAACGTCAACGCCGTCGCGCCCGGCTTCATCGAGACGCGCATGACCCAACAAACCGCCGAGCGCCTGGGCATGGACTGGGAGCAATTCAAAAAGGACGCCGCCTCGCGCACCCCCGTCCGCCGCACCGGCAAGCCCGAAGACGTCGCCAACGTGATCGCCTTCCTGGTCAGCGACGAATCGAGCTTCGTCAGCGGCCAGATCATCTACGTCGCGGGTGGTCCGCGGGGATAAACGAGCGTTCGTTGACCCAGAGCGACATCAGGTCTACCCTGAACTCAGTCCCGAGCTAGGTTAAGCAGGACAGGGAAGGCTCCGCGGCCTGCGCGGTCGCGGTCCGACGAGGAGGGTGGAACCGTGGCAGATGCGGCCGACGTATCCCACGCGGCGTTGCGCACGCGCTGGTCCCGACGAGGATTCCTGACTACCTGGGGCATCGCCGGAGTCGGCGCCACGCTCTTGAGCGCGTGCGGTCCGCAAGTCTCGCCGCCCGCCGCGACGACGGCGCCCGCTGCGCCTGCACCGACAAGCGCTGCTGCCGCACCGGCAGCGACCACCGCGGCCAAGCCGGCCGCCGCGGCCACCACTGCCCCCGCCGCGGCAGCAGCCGCCACGGCTGCACCCAAGCCAGCAGCAGCGGGCGCAGTGCCAAAAGACGGCGGTAGTTTCCGCTTCTCGATCCTGACCGAAGACCCGCCCACCCTCGACCCCTACTTGAACGTCTCGTTCAGGACCCAGGAGTTCGCCGCCTTCTTCTACAGCCGCCTGCTCATGTCGAAGAAGGCCCCCGGCATTCCCGCGCAGGCGTACATCATGGAGGGCGACCTGGCCGAGACGTGGAAGGTCAGCGATGACGGTAAGACCTACACGTTCAACCTGCGGCCTGACGCGAAGTGGCAGAATGTCGCCCCATTAAACGGGCGGCCGGTCACGTCACAGGACGTGGTCTGGTCGTTCGAGCGGTTCATGAAGGTCTCGCCGCAAAAGTCGACCTTCGACCAGGTCGCCGACGTGAGCGCGCTGGACGACAAGACCGTCCAGTTCCGCCTGAAGGACGTCTACGTCCCGTTCGAGGCCGCCATCGGCGCGCCGATTTTCTGGATCATGCCGCGCGAGGTGATCGAAGCCGACGGCGACGCGTCGAAACGGGTGATCGGCAGCGGCCCGTTCATCTTCGACAAGTACGAGTCGGGCATCTCGTATACGGGCAAGAAGAATCCGAACTACTACCGCAAGGGCGAGCCGCACGTCGCCGAGATCGTCTCGCTGGTCATCCCCGACGATGCCACGGCGATGGCTGGCCTACGCGGCAAGGAGCTGGACTTCTACCAGATCGCCAACCAGAACCAGGACGCGCTGAAGAAGAGCAATCCCGAGATCCAGTACGTCGAGTGGGAGTATCTGCTGATTCCCTTCGCGTACTGGAACGTCAACAAGCCGCCGTTCAACGACCCGCGCGTGCGCCAGGCGGTGTCGATGGGCTTGAACCGCGACAACATCATCAACACCATCTACGCGGGCCGAGGTAATTGGAACAACTTCATTCCATGGGCGCTCTCAGAGTGGTGGCTCGATCCGCGCGGACCAGACATGGGTCCGGGGGCGAAGTACTACAAGTACGACCCGGCCGGGGCGAAGGCGCTGCTGGCCGCGGCCGGGTTCCCGGATGGGCTCAAAGTCGACATGATCAGTACGCCGGGCTATGGCCAGGTGTTCGTGCAAGGCGTCGAGCTGGTGCAGCAGGACCTCAAAGCTGCTGGTATTGACGCGAACATCAAGATGCAGGAGTACACCGCGTATATCGCCTCAACGTTCAAGGGCAACATCGAAGGCGAAAATACGATGGTCTTTGGGCTCGAGACGCCATTTACCGAGCCACACGACTTCCTGTTCAACATGTATCACCCGAATGGCACGCGCAATCACGCCAGCGTCAACGATCCCAAGCTGACCGGCATGATCGAGCAGCAGATGCGCACGCTGGACCGCGCCGAACGCAAGAAACAGATCTACGACATTCAGCGCTATCTGGCGGACCAGATGTACTACCCGCCGGGCGCGACGAGCGTACGCGTGGCCGCACTGCAGCCGGGCGTGAAAGACTTCTACCCGCGCTCGGACTTTGGCGTTGGGGCCGAGATCGTGCCGAAACTGTGGCTCGATAAAGCGTGATGTCCGATTCCCCAGAGGGACTCATAGGTATGAGACGAGTCGAGTGACGCGGCATTCCCCGCGGGGGACCCCTGGGCACACTGGGACAGCTCCGCGGCCGACGGCCTGATTGATGTCGGCCTACGTCCTGCGCCGGCTGGCGTTGTTCGTGCCGACGCTGATCGGGGTGAGTATGGTCGTGTTCGTCCTGGTGCGCCTGCTGCCCGGCGACGCGACCACGCTGCTGCTGCAGGACGCCAAGACGACGGCGGCCGACGAGGCCGCGCTGCGGCACCAGCTCGGTCTGGATAAACCCATCGTTCTGCAATACGTCGACTGGGTAGCAACGCTGGCCCACGGCGACCTGGGCCGTTCGTTCAAGAGCCGCAACCCCGTCGGCGACGAGCTCAGCGGACGCATTCCGGTGACCCTCGAGCTGGGTTTGATGGCCATGGTCATCGCCGCCGCGATCGCGATTCCAATCGGCGTGCTGTCGGCCGCGCGTCAGGACACCTGGGCGGACTATCTGGCGCGCAGCACGGCCATTGGTTTGCTTGCCATTCCTGGCTTCTGGCTCGGGACGCTGGTGGTGACGCTTCCGTCAGTGTGGTGGCAATGGACCCCGCCCTTGCGCTACACGCGCTTGTTCGACGATCCCATGAAAAATCTGGCCCAAGTCATCATTCCCGCGATCATCCTGGGTCTGGGACTGTCCGGCGGCTTGATGCGGCTGATCCGCACCCAGATGCTCGAAGTCTTGCGCCAGGACTTCGTGCGCACCGCCGCCGCCAAAGGGCTGGCCGAACAAACGATCGTCGTCCGCCACGGCCTGAAAAACGCGTTCATTCCGGCGTTGACGGCGATCGGCCTGCTCGTGTCCCTGTTGGTCTCAGGCACTGTCGTCCTCGAAAGCATCTTCGTCTTGCCCGGCATGGGGCGTTATTTGCTCGAGTCGGTCCAGGCGCGCGATTACCCGGCTATTCAGGCGCTGAATCTGCTGTTCGCCACGGTCATCGTCGTATCCAACCTGGCGGTCGACTTGCTGTACGGGTGGCTCGACCCGCGCGTGCGCTACTCGTGAGCGTTCAGCCGGCGACGTTCCGCCCAGTCGCCACGCGACAGCCCGCCGTCAAGATCAAGCAGCGCAGCGCCGGGCCGACCTGGCTCACGGCCCTCGGACAGTTCGCCCGGCGCAAGCCGCTGGGCGCGTTCGGGGCGGCGATCGTCGTGCTCATGCTGGTCTTGGCGGTCGGCGCGCAGTGGCTGGCGCCATATCCCTACGACGTGGGTGTCACGGCCGACCGACTCCAGGGCCCGACGCTGGCGCACCCGTTTGGAACGGACGCCAACGGGCGCGATTTGCTCAGCCGCATCATCTGGGGCGCGCGCATGTCGGTCACGATTGGCTTCGGCGCGGTGTTCCTCAGCACGTTGATCGCGGTGACGGTCGGTGTCGCGTGCGGCTACTTCGGCGGGTTGTTCGACTTGCTCGTTCAACGGCTCGTCGACGTATGGATCTCATTTCCAGCCCTGGTACTGCTCGTCAGCCTGGTGGCGATTCTCGGCCCGGGCCTGTGGAGCACGACGTTGGTGCTGGGCGTGCTGCTCGCGCCCGGCACCGCGCGCATCGTGCGCGGCGCCGTGCTGGGCATGCGCCATCAGCCGTACGTGGAGTCCGCGCGGTGCGTCGGGGCGGGGCATGCGCGCATCGTACGCAGCTATGTCCTGCCGAACGTGTCGGCGGCGATCGTCGTGCTGGCCACGACGCAGCTTGGGACGGCCGTGCTGGCCGAGTCGACCCTGAGTTTTCTGGGCTACGGCGTGCCGCCGCCATTTCCGACCTGGGGGGCGATGCTCAGCGGCACCGGCCGCGCATTCATGCTCCAATCACCGTGGCTGTCGATCTGGCCCGGGCTGGCGATCAGCGCGGCCGTCTTCGGCTTCAACATGCTCGGCGACGCACTCCGCGACGTGCTCGACCCACGACTGCGCGGCAGATGACCAACAGGAGGTTGCTGTGGACCTGAACTATTCACCCGAAGACCAGGCGTTTCGGCAGCGCGCGCGCCGCTGGTTTGCCGAACATCCGGCGGGCCCGCTGGACACACTCGCCCAGAAAAAGGCCTGGCAGCGCACCCTGTACGACGCCGGCTTTGTCGGCATGGGCTGGCCGCGCGAATACGGCGGCCAGGATGCGCGGCCGATGGAGCAAGCGATCGTCGCCGAGGAAATGGCCCGCGCCAACGTGCCCGGCGCGGTCAACAGCCTCGCCCTTGGGCTGATCGGCCCCACGCTGATCGTGCACGGCAGCGACGAGCAGAAGCAGCGCTACGTGCGGCGCATGCTGACGGCCGACGACATCTGGTGTCAGTTGTATTCGGAGCCCGACTCGGGCTCTGATCTGGCCAGCCTCAGGACTAGCGCGGTCCGCGACGGTGACCACTGGGTGATCAATGGCCAGAAGGTGTGGACGAGCCTCGGGCCGATCGCCGACTACGGCATCCTGCTCGCACGCACCAATCCCAGCGTGCCCAAGCACCAGGGCATCTCGTACTTCATCCTGGACATGCACTCGCCTGGGGTGGAGGTGCGGCCGCTCAAGCAGATCACTGGCAGCTCGGAGTTCGCCGAGATCTTCTTCACCAACGTGACGGTGCCGGCCGAGAACATCATCGGCAACGAAGGCCAGGGCTGGGAGTTGGCCCAGACGACGCTGGGGTTCGAGCGCGGCGGCAACACGCTGGCGCGAGTGACCCGCCACCAGGCCAACATGCAGCGCCTGATCGAGATCACCCGCCTGCTGAGTCGCGATACCGTGCCAGTTCTCGATGATCCGGTCGTGCGGCAGAAACTCGGGCGGATGGTCGTCGAAGTAGAAGTGCTGCGCTACGCTGGCTACCGCATCCTGAGCAAGCTCGAGCAGGGCAAACGGCCCGGCTCCGAGTCGTCCGTCGACAAGCTGTACTACAGCGAGCTCGACAAGCGTCACCAGGAGCTGATTCAGGACATCCTCGGGCCGTATGGCCAGCTCGAACACGGCGTGCCGACGGAGCTGGGGCTGAACTCCAGCACCGCGCGCGGCGACGAGAGCACCTGGGCCTGGAACTTCCTGTGGTCGCGCGCCGGGACCATTTACGCTGGGTCCAGCGAGATTCAGAAAAACATCATCGGCGAGCGGGTGCTGAAGCTGCCGCGTGAGCCGCGAGCGGACCGCGCCGCGCCCGCTGGGAAGGGAGCCTGAGCGCCATGGACTTCGATTTCACCCAAGAACAGGTCATGCTCCGCAATCTGGCGCGCGAGTTCCTCACGCGCGAGAGCACGCCGCGGGCGGTGCGGACGCAGATGGAAGATCCGCGCGGCTTCAGCGACGCGACCTGGCAGCAGATGTCCGAGATGGGCCTGCCTGGCCTGGCCATCGACCCTGGGTATGGCGGCCAGGGACTGGGCATGGTCGAGCTGGCGCTGGTGCTCGACGAGATGGGTCGCGCGGCGTACCCCGGCCCGTTCTTCGCTACGACGGTTTTGGCGGCAAGCGCGATCATCGCGGGTGGTCAGCCGAACCAGATGGCGCGCTATCTGCCCGATATCGCGCAGGGGCGGACGAAGGCGACGCTGGCGTTGATCGAGGAGGCGCTGTCCTGGTCTTCCTCAAGCGTACGGATGACGGCTGAACGCCGCGGCGACTCGTTCGTGCTGTCTGGTCAGAAGCGCTTCGTGCCATTTGCCCAGGCGGCGGATCTCATCCTCGTGGTCGCGCGGACAGGCGCTGGCAAGGATGGAACGACGGTCTTGGCCGTTCCCGCTGATACCAGCGGCATCAGCCAGACCCCCAACGTGGAGATGGATCACACCGCGAAGACCTCAACGCTGACGTTCGCGGGTGTCTCCGTGCCCGCCGATGCCGTGATCGGCGAGATCGATCGCGGCTGGGACGTTATCGGCCCAACCCTGCAGCGCGCGGCCATCGGCGCGTCGGCCGAAATGCTCGGCGCGGCACGACGGTGCCTGGAGATGAGCGTCGAGTACGCCAAGGTCCGCCAGCAGTTTGGTCAGCCCATTGGCGCGTTCCAGGCCATCAAGCACGCCTGCGCCGAGATGCTGCTCGAGGTTGAAAATGCGCACGCGGCGGTGTACTACGCGGCCTGGGCGCTGGATGCCGGCTCACCGGATGCTGAGCTGGCCGCCTCTGTGGCCAAGGCGTACGTCGGCGACGCGTCGCGCAAAGTCTGCGGCAATTCGATCCAGGTCCACGGTGGCATCGGCTTCACCTGGGAGTACGACCTGCACCTGTATGTCAAGCGGGCCAAACACTTCGAGCCGCTGTACGGCGACGCCGACTTTCACCGCGAGCGAGCCCTGCAGCTGTTGCTCGCACGCACGGAAGCTGCAGAGGCAACGGAGGAGGCGGTAGCGGCGTTAGCATCCTGAGCAATCCGACCGCCGCTGCGCGGCTCCTTGGCGAAAGAGATTCCCCTTCTATTGGTTTGTTCGACACTCGATGGGAGCCGCGCAGCGGCGGCGAGGCGCTTTGCGGTATCGCACTCTGCTCAGGATGACCGCTCAGCCGTGAAAGGGACTGGCCGCGTTGAGGCCTTCAGCGATGGCGTCTTCGCCATCGCCATCACCTTGTTGGTGCTCGACCTGAAGGTCCCCGCGCAGTCGCCGCTCCTCGCGGGGCTTCTGGCGCAGTGGCCCGTCTACGCCGCCTACCTGATCAGCTTTCTCTTCATCCTGATCATGTGGATCAACCACCACTGGATGCTCGAGCACATCATCCGCGTGGACGGCACCTTCATGCTCTTGAATGGCCTGCTGCTGCTCGGCATTACCGTGGTGCCATTCCCGACCAACGTCGTTGCCCAATATGTCTTGACCCCGGACCAGAACATCGCCACGGCCGTCTACACCGGCTGGTTCCTGATGATCGCCCTCTTCTTCAACTTTCTGTGGCAGTACGCGGCGCGTGGCGGGCGCTTGCTGAGTAAGGACGACCATGAGGCTGGTCTGGCCGGGGTCGTCACTGCACGCTACCGATGGGGCGGACCAGCCTATCTGGCCGCCTTCGTGCTGTCCTTCATCTGGGCGCCGGCGGCCCTGGCGGTGACTTTCCTGCTGGCGGTCTTCTACGCGCTGCCGCACGAGATGTCCCTGCCCGGCGATGCCCTGTCGGGTGGACAAACTAAAGTCAGTTGACAGATGCAACCTGTTGACCGAGACCAGGCGTGGTGGCAACGCGGGATCATTTACCAGATCTATCCGCGTTCATTCATGGACAGCAACGGCGATGGCACCGGTGACCTGCCCGGGATCACCGCTCGGCTCGACTACCTGGCCCAGCTCGGCATCGACGCGATCTGGATCTCGCCGATCTTCCCGTCGCCGATGGCCGACTTTGGTTACGACGTCGCCAACTACATCGACGTCGATCCGTTGTTTGGCACCCTCGACGATCTCGATCGACTGGTCGACGCCGCCCATGAGCGCGGCATGGGCGTGCTGCTCGACTACGTGCCCAACCACACCTCGGAGCGGCATCCCTGGTTCGTTGAGTCGCGCGCATCGCGCGACAGTCCCCGCCGCGATTGGTACATCTGGCGCGATCCGAGTCCCGACGGCGGACCACCCAACAATTGGGTGAGCGTCTTCGGCGGCAGCGCCTGGCAGCTGGACCCCACCTCTGGCCAGTACTACTACCACGCCTACCTGCGTGAACAGCCCGACCTGAACTGGCGTAACCCGGCCGCGCGTGCGGCGATGCTCGACGTCCTGCGCTTCTGGCTCGATCGGGGTATCGACGGCTTTCGCATCGACGCTCTGCGCCAGGTGATCAAGGACGACCAGTTTCGGTCCGATCCGCTGGACCCGGCCTGGACCGAGGGCAAGGATCCGTATTTGTCAGTGGTCCATGTGTACTCGACCGACCGGCCCGAGCTGATGGACATCGTCCACGAATTTCGAGCCCTCGCCGACTCATACGACGGCGAGCGGGTGATGATCGGCGAGCTGTACCTGCCGATCGAGCGACTGATGGCCTACTACGGCGTCGACGGGCGCGGCTTGCACCTGCCGTTCAACTTCCACTTGATTCTGACCGCGTGGGGCGCGCGACGCGTGGCAGCTCTGGTCGAGACCTACGAGGCGGCGCTGCCCGCGCATGCCTGGCCGAACTGGGTGCTGGGCAACCACGACCGGCCGCGGGTGGCCAGCCGCGTCGGCGCGCCGCAAGCGCGCGTGGCGGCCATGCTGCTGCTGACGTTACGCGGCACGCCAACCGTCTACCAGGGCGAGGAGATCGGCATTCACGACGTGGAGATCCCGGCCGAGGCAATTCGGGACCCAGTTGCCCACAACCTGCCCGGGCTGGGCTTGGGCCGTGACCCCGAGCGCACGCCGATGCAGTGGGACGCCGCGCAGTTCGCCGGGTTTTCGAGTGTTCGGCCGTGGCTACCGCTGGCCGAAGATTTCGCTACCGAAAATGTCGCCGTTCAGGACGCCGATCCGAAGTCAATGCTGAGCCTGTACCGGCGGCTGATCGAGCTGCGCCGCGCTCATCCGGCGTTATCGGTCGGTTCGTACCGCCAGGTCTATGTCGACGACGATCTCTTCATCTATGCCCGTCGCCACGGTGATCGGGAGATGCTGGTCGCCCTGAACTTCTCAGGCTTAGAGCGCGCGTTGCCGCCCGGCGTGGGCGACGGCCTACGTCCGGTGCTCTCGACCTACCTCGATGAAGGAGAGCCAGGCGTCCTACACGCGGACGAAGGCCTGTTGCTCGAGTAGCTCCGCCGCGATGGCGGCCATGTGCGGACCAAGGCGCTCTCGTGGCAGCGTCTGCAGGTCGTCCGGCGTATCGATGTCCAACGCCAGCCCAAGTCCCGCGCGCACAACGGTGTGTGCGCCCGCGGCCAGGCCCAGCTGCACGTGCCGCCCAACGCTTGGCGGCCCGAAGGCCGGCGCGATCACATCTGTTGGCGTCAGCAGCAGCGCATTTGTGCCGTACCCGTCGTTGCTGGCGCCAATGACGACCGCCCGTGACTCCGCGCCCGCCGAATCGAGCAGCGCCCGAATGTCAGCAACTGAGATCAACGGCACGTCGCCCGGCACGATCAGCACAGTCTTCGCGCCCAGCTTGGTGACTGCCGCCACGCCCGCCCCCACGGCCGCGTTCATGTTGCCCGCGCCGAGATCAGCAATCGCCAACGCCCCACCTCGTAGCGCAACTGCGCGTGCCGCCGGCTCATCCACCACGGCCAGCGTGCCCGCGACGAGTCCGCGCGCCTGCTGGCATGCGTCCAGGACGTCAGCCAGCATTGCCAGCGCCAGCCCCCGCCGCTGGTCGGCATTCAACCTACCCGCCAGGCGGCTTTTGGCGCCGTCGCCGACGCGGGCCACGACCACGATCCAGACCGACTCAGTCACGCTGTTCGCATTCAGTCTACGCAACATCGTTTTGGTAGGCTGAATTTCAGCATGCACCGAATCGTGGCCCTCGCCGGCGGCGTGGGCGGCTCCCGCTTTGCCCGTGGCCTCAAGGCGGCGGCGCCCGATGCCGATCTGACCGTCGTCGTCAACACCGGGGATGACGTGACCTTGCACGGCCTGCGCATCTCGCCGGACGTCGACACGGTCTTATACGCGCTGTCGGGCGTGGTCGACGAAAAGCGCGGCTGGGGTCCGCGCGGCGACACCTTTCTGGCCATGGATGCGCTCGAGCGCCTCGGCGGCGAGACCTGGTTTCGGCTCGGCGACAAGGACCTGGCAACCCACATTCGACGTACCGAGCTGCTCACGGCGGGCTGGACGCCAAGTCAAATCACCCGTGAGTTCGCCCAGCGCCTCGGTATCGCCAGCGTGACGATTCTGCCGATGACCGATGCGCCTGTCGAAACCTGGGTCCAACTTGCCGAAGACGGTGCCGGGAGTCTGGGTCACCAGGACGATGCTCTATCTCTCGAACGGACGGCGAGTCCGTCGCTGACGGAGGACGGGGCCAAACTCCACACAAGGGTCCCCACCGGGGAGGACGGTCGCTGGGTCCACTTCCAGGAGTATTTCGTCCATCGCCGCACCGACGTGCCGATCCGCGCGGTGGACGTCCGTGGCATCTCGGAGGCAGCGCCGGCGCCGGGCCTGCTCGAGGCTTTGGGCAGCGCCAATGTGATCGTGATCTGTCCGAGCAATCCGTTCGTCAGCGTCAGCCCGATCCTGCAGGTGCCGGGCGTGCGCGACGCCATCGCGGCTGCCCGGCGGCGCGGTGTACAGGTAGCCGCGGTCAGTCCGATCATTGGCGGCGCGACCATCAAAGGGCCGGCGGCCCGAATGTTGACCGAGCTCGGCTATGAACCCTCTGCCACAGGCGTGGTCTCCGTCTATGACGGCCTGGTGGACGTGTTTCTGATCGATCCCCTGGACGCCGCCCAGGCCGCCGCCATCGCTCTGTTGGGCGCCCGCCCGGTCGTCGCCGATGCGTTGATGAAGGGCCGCCGCGGCGAAGCGCGCCTGGCCCGGGCTCTGCTTAGTGCTTGCTTGCCTTCCGTCGCAAGCCGCCGTTCGGGTGGGCCAGGCCGTCCTCCTCGATCAGCGGGTGCACCGGGACACTCGTAACCACGAACCCTGGCGTGAACAGTAGCGACAACTTCAGGAACTGCGCTGCCTGGCCGTGCAGCAGGTGCTGCCAGATGCTGTCGGGCACGTACTCGGGCAGGACCACGGTGACCGTCTCGGCGTGCTCGTGGCGCTTCAGCTCCGACAGGTACTGCAGCAGCGGCCGGGTCAAGCTGCGGTAGGGCGATTCGACGATGGTCAGCGGGATGCCGCGGCCCCACTTCGGCCACTCCGCCTCCATCTGCTCGGCCTTCTCCGGATCGGTCGCCACGTGCACCGCGGTGACGTCGTCCGACAGCGCCTGCGCGTAGCGCAACGCCTGCACCGCGGGCAGGTTTAGGCGCGCAATCGGCACCACCACGACGTGCCGCAGGGGCTGTTCGGGGATCATGCTCGGATCGGGCGGTAGCGCCGTGTTGCGTTCGGCTTCGCGGTAGTGCGTCTTGATCGTCAGCAGTAGCCAGATAAAGAGCGGCACGATGACCAGCACCAGCCAGGAGCCCCAGCCGATCGGGAAACCGGGCACGATCGGCAGCTTGGGATCCATGAAGTTGGTGGTGGCGGCGATGATCGTCACCAGGCCTGTCGCGGTCGCACCGATGCCGTTGACGATCGATTTCGGCAGCCAGTGCCGACCCTTCAAGCGCCGCCAGTGCTGGACCATACCGCCTTGAGACAAGGTGAACGCGGTGAAAACGGCAACGGCGTACAGCGGCAGCAGGGCGCCGGTATCACCGCCGAACACGACGATCAGCAGCGCGCTCAGCGCGCCCAACACCAGGATGCCGTTGGAAAAGGCCAACCGCTCACCGCGGAAGGCGAGCTGCTTCGGGGCGTAGTCGTCGCGCGCCAGCAGCGACGCCAGGCGCGGGAAATCGGCGTACGCGGTGTTCGCCGCGAGCACCAGGATCAGGACCGCCGAGTATTCGACCACGTAGTACATCGGCCCCCGGCCAAAGACCGCGTGCGCGAGCAGGGAGACGACCGTCTCCTCCGGTCGCGGGATGATCTGACCGCCGACGATGAGAAACGCCAGGCCGAGGAACATCAGCGCCAGGATCGTGGCCATGATGACGATCGTCTGGGCTGCGTTCTTGGATTCGGGCGGCTTGAACGCGGGGATGCCGTTCGAGATGGCTTCGGTGCCGGTCATGACCGCTGAGCCGACGGCAAAGGCGCGCAATAAGACAAACAGCGTCAGCGGCTCAATAACTGGCGGCAGATTCGCCGGTGGTGGGACGAAAAACTGACCAGTGAAGTACAGGTACAGCCCAATGCCGACCATGCTGAACATGGCCGCCAGGAACACGTAGGTCGGCGCGCTGAAGATGCTGCCCGACTCGCGAATGCCGCGCAGGTTGGCCATGGTTACGAGCGCCACCGCGCCCACGCCGAGCAAGATGCGGAATGGAATCAGGCTCGGAGCCGTGGACACCAGCTGGTCGACCGCTGAAGCGATCGACACCGAGACGGTCAGGATGTAGCCGACTGACAGCGCCGCCGCGGCGATGAGGCCGGGAATCTCACCCAGATTTTCATGGGCGACAATGTAGCTGCCCCCGCCGGACGGGTAGGCGTAGATCGTCTGGCGATAGCTGAAGACGACCGCCGCCAACAACAGCACGACGGCGATGGAGATGGGCAGTGACCAGAAGATCGCCGCCGTACCCGCCGCGAGCAGGACGACCAGCGTCTCCTGCGGCGCGTACGCCACAGACGACAGCGCGTCGGACGAAAAAACGGCGAGCGCCTTTTTCTTGGTCAGCCGCTCGTTGATCTCGAGCTCGCTGTGGATCGGCGAGCCGACCAGGACCCGCCACAGCTTGCCCCAGGCGCCGCGTGGCTCCTCGAGGGTCAGGCTAGCCTCGAGCCGTCCCGCGCCGCGGCGGGCGAAGCCAGTGAACTTGGGGCGGGTGACGCGGACTACCGCGTCGCCGGGGCGAAAGCGTCGGACTTGTTCGACGACGCGCCGATCGGCCGGGCCCTGGCGCGGAGCCGATGGACCGACACCTCGTGGCGGTGGGGGTTGATCCATTGCGATGGTGGTCTGACCAGTTACCTTAGCAGAGTAATGAGCGCAGACCGCGTGCCTATTGAAGCCTCCGCGGAGTGGCGGCGTACGTTCCCTGACGCGTCGGTCGGATGCCTGCAGATGCGTGGCGTGAGCAACCTTGAGCGGCACCCCGCATTGGATCAGCGGCTCGTGGAGCTGCAGTCCGAGCTGCGCAGCCGCTACGCGTCGGCCGATCGAGCGACGCTGGCGAGCTTGCCCGTCGTCCAGGCGTATCAGGCCCACTACCGGCCATTCAGCCAGACGTATCACGTGCTGCGTCAGCTCGAGTCAGTAGCCCTCAAAGGGCGTGACATGGCCAGCCCGGGCGGCGCACTGGTCAGCGCGATGTTCGCGGCCGAGTTGAACAATGTGCTGCTCACCGCCGGGCACGACGTCGACGCACTGGCGGCGCCGCTACTGGTGGATTGCTCGCACGCGGGCGATCGGTTCGTCGGTATCAACGGCCAGGAACGGGAGCTGAAGCCCGGCGACATGCTAATGCGCGATAGCCTCGGGATCATTTCGGCCGTGCTGCACGGACCCGATCAGCGCACCCGTTTTTCTGAGACCACCACCAGAGCGCTGTTTGTCACCTACGCGCCGAAGGGCATCGCGCGCGCCGATGTGCAGCGCCACCTGGAGCAAATCGCCGCGAACGTCCGCCTGACTGACCCGGGCGCCGAGGTGGTGGACACAGTCATCCTCTGAGCGACGGCACCACTGCAACACGGGCCAGTCGGCGTGCGCGCGCCGTGTCGGGAATCATGAAGGTCAACGGCACCGTGGTCAGCAACAGGACCGCCAAGACCCCGTAGATGGTGCGCATCCCGGCTGCCTTATCTGGCGATAGTTCCAGCGCCAGGACGATGAACGCCGTGCCGATCACGCCACCGGTCGAGCGGAAGACACCGCGAATGCCGGTGATCACCGCGGCACGCTCGGGCAGCAGGTCGAGCAAAGCGTTGCTCGACGATGGCGCCGCCAGGCCCATTCCGACGCCGCCCAGGGCCACCTCGGCCGCCAACAACGGGAACGTGCCGATGAGCAGGCCACCGAAGGTCAGCTCGTTCCAGCCCTGGCTCAGCAGCAGCATGGTACCGACGATGCACGCCATGCCGGCCAGCATCGGCCATCGATACCCGCGGCGGAGCACGTAAATACTGACGATGGTCGACGTCGCGGTCATCGCGATCGAACGGGGCGTCAGGATGGCGCCGCTCTCGGCCGGCGTCATCCCGTATTGGGTCACCGCGTAGTACGGGATGAACGTGAAGAAGCCGAAGACGGACGCGCCGAAGATGAAGTTGTAGGCATTGGCCGCCAGAAACGGATGCCGAAAAACGAGGCGGAGGTCGAGCACCGGCTCGGGCGTGCGCAGCTCCTGGCGGGCGAACAGCACCAGCAGCGCGGCCGAGCCGACGACTAGCACCCAGAAGGCCGGCGATCGGATAAAGCGCGGGTCGTTGCCGAGGAGGCTGAGTCCGGCCAGCAGCGACGTGATCGCCGCGGCGAACAGCAGCGCGCCGGGAACGTCGACGCGTCGCTCGGTGGCGTCCTCAGGTGGGCCGGCCTGGCGCCACAGGATGATCAGCACCACGATGCCGATCGGGACGTTGATCAGGAACACCTCGCGCCACGACCAGTGCTCGACGATGAATCCGCCCAGGTTTGGTCCGATGATCCCGCCGAGCGGGAAGATGCTGCTGAACATCCCGATCATGCGGTTGCGGTTCTCCGGGAATGCATGGGCGACGATCCCCGCGGCGATCGGCAGAAAGCCGCCGCCACCGAGGGCTTGCAGCACGCGGCAGGCGATCAGGACATAGATGTTGGGCGCCAGGCCGCACAGCAGCGAGCCGAGCGTGAAGACAAACACGCACACCAGAAAGAGGCGCATGCGGCCGAACGATTCGCTCAACTTGCCTGCGAGCGGCATGACCGCGGTCTGGGTGAGCATGTAGCCGGTCAGGGTCCAGCCCAGCCAGACGAGCGAGGTTTGCAGGTCGGCCTGCATATTGGGCAGGGCGACCGAGACGACCGTGCTGTCGATCGAGAACATCAGCAAGCTCACCCCCGCCAGCGCGAAGAAGAGGTACGGTCGCCGACGCATCCACGTCAGGTTAAGCCTCTCCCTCTGGGAGAGGCCGCGCGCAGCGCGGGTGAGGGGTGGCCATCCGCAGGGAAGCTTGTCAGCTGATGCGCATCCCTCACCCCCCGCCCTCTCCCAAAGGTAGAGGGAGCCCGTGCTGTGAGTTACGATCTCGCCAACAGGAGGGCAACTGCCATGGCCATTGAGACACCCGCGCGCAAGCGCACCGGCCCAGGGAGCCAGAACACCGCCGGTCTGGACCTCGACGAGCTGCGCCAGTTGTGGCTCAAGCCGCTCTGGCTGGTCCTTGGCGATGCCTTCACCGCCGAGCCGAAGACCGAGATCGTGCCGCACATCTGGAAGTGGTCGGACGTGCGCCCGCGCATCCTCGAAGCCGGCCGACGTATTTCGGCCGAAGAAGCCGAGCGGCGCGTGCTGATGTACCTGAACCCGGGCCTGAACGGCAGTCCCGGCGCGACCCAGACACTCTTCAGCGGTATCCAGCTGATCATGCCCGGCGAGATCGCGCCGACCCATCGGCACGTGCCATCGGCGCTGCGCGTGGTCGTCGAGGGCCGCGGGGCCTACACCACTGTTTCAGGTGAAAAGACGCTGATGCGGCCAGGCGATTTCGTCACCACGCCCAACTGGGCCTGGCACGACCACGGCAACGAGACTGACGAGCCGATGCTGTGGCTCGACGGACTCGACATGCCCTTCGTGCTGGCGTTGAACGCCATGTTCTACGAGGAGATGGGCGACGGCTCACAGATCCAGCCCGTCACCCGTGAGCTCGACGATTCGCAGGGCCGCTACAACCGCGGTTTCCGTCCGCACCGCGATGGTTTCGCGGGCAATTACTCGCCCGTCCTGAACTATCGCTACGACGACGTGCGCGAAACGCTTGATTTGATGGATCGCGCCGGCGATTCCACTGCCGAGGAAGAAGGTGTCATGCTCGACTACGTCAACCCGCTCACGGGCGGGCCGACGCTGCCGACTATCGGCGCGCACGCCCAGTTGATCCGCCCGGGCGAGCACACTCGCGCAGTCCGCGATACCGCTAGCCGCATCTACCACGTGCTTGAGGGCCAGGGCACAAGCATCATCTCTGGAAAACGCCTGGACTGGGCGAAGGGCGACACGTTCTGTGCGCCGACCTGGGCCTGGCGCGAGCACCTGGTCAATAGCGCCGACGCGCCGGGCGTGCTCTTCTCATTCGACGACGCGCCGATCCAGCTGCCGTTCGCCCTGTACCGCCGCCAGGTGCTGGTCGAGGGCAACGGCCGCCAGGCCGCGCTCTGAGGCGCGCTTAGACTGACGCGACCAGCTGCGCCGCGCTCTGGCTCGAACTTGTGCTCGCGCCACGGACGGCCGCCAGGTGCTCGAGCATGCGCTGGCGCGCCAGGTCGGGATCGCGCGCGGCGATCGCCTGCAGGATGCCATCGTGCAAGCGCGCCACGCGCTCGGCCACCGGCCGCGTGGTCGGCGGCCCCATGTGTTCGAGCTGCGTTGATCGCAGCGCCGCCAGCGACGCGCGCAGCGCCCGATTGCCCGACATATCGGCCAGTGCCTGATGAAAACCGACGGCCAGTTGGGCGAACTGCGCTGGGTCGTCGAACGCCGCGCGCGACTGCTCGACCAGCTCGCGTAGCTCACCCAGCTGCTCGTCCGTGGCGCGTTCGGCTGTCAGCGCAGCGGTCACCGGCTCGATGGCGAGCATCGCTTCGAATAGCTCATCGCGGGTCAGGCCCATGAGTCGCATCTGAATCGAAAACGCGTCGATCAATCGCTCGGGGTCGCTGGCCGCAACGCGCAGCCCGCCGCGAGCGCCAACCCGCACGTCGATCAACCCGCGCGCGGCCAGGGCGCTGACCGCGTCACGGATGGTGACGCGACTGACGTTGAACCGCTCCGCCAGCTCGGCCTCTGTCCCGAGCCATTCACCCGGCTTGAGCCCAGCGATATGGAACGTGTCCAGGATCTGGGCCACCACGTCCTCGGACGCGCGCACCGAGCGCCCGCCATTGCGCTGCACAGACGTCACGCGCGCGCCTGCGGGGCCCACCAACCCCCGCCGCCGCCCAAAGCATAACGACGAGGCGTCACGCCACCGTCACGCGAGCGTCACGCGCTCTCGAATGTTCGGCTTGCCGTCGGGCAGCATGCCCATCGCCTCGCGATACGCCTGGGTGATCTCCTCGGGTTGGCCTGCCTGGAAGATGAAATTCTTCGGATAACGGAACGGGCTGCCGTTGGCCACGTCGCGCATCGAGTAGCCCGCCAGGAAGAAGTCGCGGCCGATGATCGGCAGCTGCACGAATCGGGCGGCCTGCGGGTCGCGGATCGTCCCCTTGGCCTCGCCGCCGGCTCTGACCTTCTCTGCCTCCTCGAGCATGCGCTTGCGCATCAAAATGACGCCGCGGTCGCTTTCGCCCAGATGCTCCTGGGTGCGGTCGGCCACGCCACCCTGGCCGACCCACGCGACGAAGTCCTGGTTCATCACGTGCGACTCGATCCAGCGGCCGGTGTGCTCGTCTTTGATCGGCCCGTACCAGTACGGCATGCGCTCCTGGCGGAACGGCTCCATCTCCTCGGGCACGCGATCGAAAAACCAGCCGATGCTCAGCGTGTGGCCGTCGTCAATCGGCACGCGCCACTCGAAGTGGTTGCCAGTGAAGAGGCAGTTCGGCCACAAGCAGACGCGGCCCACCGTCCACAGCTCGTCATTTTCAGATTGGCCTTCGCGGATGCGGCGGTACGCGAAGCCGTATTCGAACTCCTCAAAAGCAATTCGGAGGTGCGTCGGCGGCTTCTGGCTGTTCGTCTGGCCGCGCAACCGCTGGCCCCAGTTGTCGTGCAGCCACTCGAAGTGGACCGGGTCGATCGAATTCTCCTGACACTGGAACCAGTTGCAGGGAATCTCGCTCATCACGATCTGGACGAAGCCATTGCCCCAGGTGAACGGTTCCCAAACGGGCACTTCCGGCGCCGGCAGCGGACCCATGTACGCCCACAACAGCCCGGCCCGCTCTTCGACCGGATACGACTTGATCGTGATGCGGTCCTTGAAGTGCGCGTCTGGATGGGCGATCTCTTCGAACGGCTGATCGATGCACTTGCCGGTGTGGTCGAACTTCCAGCCGTGATAGTTGCAGCGCAGTCCGCACTCCTCGACCCAGCCGTACGACAAATCAGCGCGGCGGTGCGGACAGTGTCGGTCCACCAGGCCATAGTTGCCGCTGCCATCCTTATAGAGGACGAGGTCCTCGCCCATCAGCCGGACGGGTTTGGTCGACTGCTTGTCCATCTCGCCGGCGGCGGCGAACGGGGTCCAGTAGCGGCGCAACAGGTCGCCCATCAGCGTGCCCGGGCCGACCTCCATCAGAGCCTGGTTTTGTTCTGGCTTTAGCATGGGCTTACTGCCAGCGACCGAATGCCCAGCCGCCCCCCGTGTTGGCTGGAGTGCGATAGACGGGCACGTAGTCGACCACCTCGAACTGCAGTGGCTCCTTCTCCATCACGCCGCCCAGGGCGACCCAATTCAGCGACTCGGACGTTGCCGAGTACAGCCGTTCCTTGGGTAGTGAAGTGAGGGTCGCGGCGTCCTTCTGCTCGAGTCCCTTGAGAATCTTGCGATCGAGCTCCTCGTCGACGACGAAGTGGCTCAGCCCACCCGACGCAATGACCGCGACGCGCGCGGGTGCATCCCAGGCCTTGATCGCCGCGGCGATCTGCAGACCCAGCTGGTACGAGCGCTTGGCGCTGGGCTGGTTGGGCGGGTAGCACGTGTTCTGAAAGACCGGCAGGATCGGCCGCGGCTGGTTATTGAACAACCGCTTGACCACGAACGCGAAGCCGTGCGGCAAGCCCTGATCGTGCGACGGCGTTTCGCGTACCGAATTGAGCTCACCATCGGGCGTCGGATAACGCCGCGCCACGCGGCCGCCGTAGGGCTGCTGGATGTGGTTGAAGTGCGCGACGTCGAAGTCGTGATCGCTCAGGTATTCGACCAGGTAACGGCCGAACTTGCTGGCGATCGGCACGTCCATCGGAATGTCGCCGTAGCCCGCGGCGATGCGCTTGGCCATATCGCCGGCGCCCGGCACCAGCGAGCGCGGGATGAGCGGCGCACTCTCGCCCCAGTAGATGGCAAAGCGCGGCATGTTGTGCTCGTAGAACCACTCGTCCTGGTCGTCGCTGATGATGACGGTGACATCGGGATCGGCGGCCTGGAGGGTGCTGGAGAGCGTGTCCAGCGCGGCCTTGAACTTCTTTGATTGGTCGACGAACGGCTCGGGTCCGTCGTAGCGCGCCTTGCCTTCGGCCTTGAGGGTCTCGACGGCTTGCGGAAAGGACATCACGTGTCCGTGCGGCGGATAGGACAGTTCGGGGTTGCGCTCGTCGCCTTTGGCGTATTCGGGCCACATTTCGGGCGGCAGCGACAGCAGCGGGGTGTGGGAGGTTCCGATGCCCAGCACGATTTTGGCCATGGCGTAATTAGACTCCTTCGAGCGCAGCGCGAGGTCGAATCATCTATTGTGATACATTACCGCGCCGCGCGAAAGCGAGCAGTGAAGCTGACCGTCGTGCCGCCCGGTCCGCCCGGTGCTACACCTGACCCCTAGAATTGAACCGTGGGTCAAGCTGTGCGCCCGGTTTCGCCAGCCCGGGTGGGTGCGCTGCCCACCCCGCGCGCGCTGATCGTCGCGCTCCGCCCGCGGCAGTGGCCGAAGAACGGCCTGGTCTTCATCGCCCTGGCGTTCACGCTCAATTTGCAGGAGCCGGGGCTGCTGGTCCGCTCGGTGGCGGCGTTCGCCTGCTTCTGTGCGCTGTCGAGCGCGGGCTACCTGCTCAACGACGTCGTCGACGTCGAGGCGGATCGCGGCCACCCGACCAAACGCTTGCGGCCTATTGCCGCGGGCCAGATGCCGGTGCAGTTCGCGCTTGGTCTTGGGCTCGGGCTGGCGCTCGTTGGCCTGGCCGGCGCGTTCGTCATCACTCCGCTGCTGGGCGTCCTGGCCCTGGCCTACGCGCTGTTGACCGCCGTGTACAGCACGACGCTAAAGCACCTGGTGCTACTGGATATCTTCGGCATCGCCGGCGGTTTCGTCTTACGCGCCGCCGCGGGCGCGGTGGCCATCGACGTACCGATCTCACCCTGGCTGTACATCGCGACGCTGCTCGGCGCACTGCTCATCGCGCTCGGTAAACGGCGGACGGAGTTGGAAACGCTCGGCGTCGAGGCGGCCATCGGCCACCGCCGCAACCTCGAGTCCTACTCGCTCGACTTCATCGACCAGTTGATCCTGGTCGTCAGCAGCGCCGCGCTGATGACGTACGCGCTGTACACGTTCTCGGCCGAAAACCTGCCGCGCAACCACTCGATGATGCTCACCATCCCAGTGGTCCTGTACGGCCTGTTCCGCTACCTGTTTCTGGTGCGCGAGGGCGACATCGGCGCCTCGCCCGAAGAGCTGCTCTTCCGCGATCGGCCACTTTTGGCGGCGGTGGCGGTGTGGGCGCTGTTGGCGGTTACGATTTTGTACCTGGGCCGCTACTCGCCGTAGCGCCGGCGCCTGGAACGCACAGCGCCAGGAGTGCGCAGATGGCCGTGCATGCCGCGCCGGCTTCCAGGAGCGCAGGGCCTGACCACGTCGCGGGATCGGCGCCGAGTAGCACGACGAAGGACGGCTCCAGCGCGGCGAGCGTCAGCCCGAAGAGTCCGCCGGCGAGTGACGCGCGGGATCGTCCTGGCTGACGCGGGGTGGTGTTGCGCTTGCGCCACGGTTTTCGGCGACCCGGCCAGAGGTTGCGCAGGTTCGCCATGTCGCCGGCGGCAATCCACAGGCTGAGGTCGAACACCAGCGCCGGCACCAGCAGCAGCGGCGGCGGCTCGAGTGCTGGATAGAGCAAGCTGAGCAGGCTGCGCGGTAGCAAGTAGGCGCCGCAGACGGCCGCGGCCGCGCCCGGGATGCGCGTCAGCCGCGTTGCCAGTGCGAGCGGCGCAAACGCGCACGCCGCCAGGACGGGCAGATCAGGGATCGGCCTGCTCGGCGTCCCGACGATGAGCTGGCCGCCGGCGAGCAGCAGCGCGCAGCCCAGCAGCACCCCGGCGCCGGCAGGCGAAAGACCTGGCCAGGGCCCGGCACGATAAGGCCCGCTGAACCACGCGGGCGTCATTGCGTACGCTTGGGGGCAGCGTGAGCTTGCCACTGGTTGACTACCACGTTCATACCGCGCGCTGTGGACACGCCACTGGCGCGATGGAACGGTATGTCGAACACGCCATCGAAGCGGGCCTTACCGAGCTCGGCTTTTCGGATCACCTCTTCATGTACTGGCTGCCGCCTGATCGGCGCGATCCTGAGCTCGGCATGGCGGAGTGGGAGCACGATTTCTATATTGAAGACGTCGAGCGCTGTCGCCAGCGCTACGCCGGCGATATCACCATTCGTCTGGCGACCGAAGCCGACTTCATCCCTGGCCACGAAGCCAAGCTCGAAGCGATCCTGCGCCGCTACGACTGGGACTACGTGATCGGCAGTGTGCATTTCGTCGACGACTGGGGGCTCGACGATGCGCGTTACCTGAGCGGGTTCGACGCCTGGGACATCGACGCGCTGTACAGGCGCTACTTCGATCTGGTCGGCGCGTCTGCTGAGACGGGACTGTTCGACACCATCGGCCACGCGGACCTGGTCAAAAAGTTTGGCCATCGCCCGACACAGGACCAAGCCGAAAATTACCAACGGCTAGCCGCGCGGCTGTCTACGGCCGGGGTGTGTGTTGAGGTCAACACCGCGGGGCTACGCAAGCCAGTCGGCGAGTTCTATCCCCATCCAGATCTACTGCGCGCGTGTCGCGAAGCTGGCGTGCCGACCACACTGGGATCGGACGCGCACGCACCGAACGAAGTCGCCGCCGACCTGGCGACAGCTGCCGAGCTGATGCGGCGCGTCGGCTACGACACGTTCGTGAAGTACGCCGGTCGCCAACGGTCCGCCATCCCGCTCACGCCCACGGACGCCACCGCCACCTAGAAGAGTGGCACCGCAACGAATTGACCCCTCCCGCGGCTTTGCGGAAGGGGCCAATCGACGGATGTTGCGAGTGAGATTACGACCTAGTCGTACATGTCCCCGCCGCCGCCGCCAGGCATCGGCGCGGCCGACTTCTTCTCGGGCGCGTCGGTGACCAGTGCTTCGGTGGTCAGAATCATGCCCGCCACGCTGGCGGCATTCTCCAGCGCCGTGCGGGTGACCTTGGCCGGGTCGATTATGCCCGCCTTGACCAGGTCGACGTACGACTCGGACATGACGTCGAAGCCCCAGTTGGTGCGCTTTTCGTGGCTGAGATGCTCGACCACGACGCTGCCTTCGAGGCCAGCATTGCGGACCAGCTGACGTACCGGCTCCTCGAGCGCGCGCTTGAGGATGTCGGCACCGAGCCGCTGGTCGCCCTCGAGCGTCAGCTTGGCGATGGCCGCTGCCGACCGCAGAAGCGTCACGCCGCCGCCGGGGATGATGCCTTCCTCGACTGCCGCACGCGTTGCATGCAGCGCATCCTCGACGCGGGCCTTCTTCTCCTTGAGCTCGACCTCGGTGGCCGCGCCAACCTTGATCACGGCTACGCCACCGCTCAGCTTGGCCAGGCGTTCCTGGAGCTTCTCCTTGTCGTAGTCGCTGGTGGTCTCCTCGATCTGGACCTTGATCTGGGCGATGCGCGCCTGGATCTCCTCGGGCTTGCCGCGACCCTCGATGATGGTCGTGTCGTCCTTGGTCGAGACCACGCGCCGCGCCTGGCCAAGGTCGTTCAGGGTCGCCTGATCAAGCTTCTTGCCCAGCTCTTCGCTGATCACCGTGCCGCCGGTCAGCGTGGCGATGTCGCGCAGCATTTCCTTGCGCCGGTCGCCGAAGCCCGGGGCTTTGACCGCCAGCACATTCAGGATTCCGCGCAGCTTGTTGACCACGAGCGTGGCCAATGCCTCGCCGTCGACATCCTCGGCGATGATGACCAGTTCCTTGCGGCCGGTCTGGACCAGCTTCTCGAGCAGGGGCACGATCTCGGTGATCGCACTGATCTTCTTGTCGGTGATGAGGATGTAGGGCTCGTCGAGCGCGGCTTCCATCCGACCCGAGTCGGTGATGAAATAGGCGCTGACATAACCGCGGTCGAACTGCATGCCCTCGGTGTATTCCACCTCGAGCTTCAGGCCCTTGCCTTCCTCGACGGTGATCACGCCGTCGCGGCCGACCTTGTCCATCGCTTCGGCCAGCAACCGGCCGATCTCAGGATCGTTGGCCGAGACGGCGGCGATGTGCTCGATGTCGCCATGGCCCTTGAGCGGCGTGGACTGCTTCTTGATCTCCTCGACCACTGCTCGCGTCGCCGCGTCGATGCCGCGCTTCATCAGCATTGGGTTGGCGCCCGCGGCGAGATTGCGCAGACCTTCGGTGACGATCGCCTGGGCCAGGACGGTCGCCGTGGTGGTGCCGTCACCTGCTACGTCGTTGGTCTTCGTCGCGGCTTGCTTGAGCATCTGCGCGCCCATGTTCTGGAAGTGGTTCTCGAGCTCGATCTCCTTGGCGACGGTGACGCCGTCGTGGGTGACCGTGGGCGCGCCCCACTTCTTGTCGATGGCCACGTTGCGGCCGCGCGGGCCGAGGGTGACCTTGACCGCGTTGGCGAGGGCGTCGATGCCGGACTTCAGCTGCCGACGCGCCTCGGCGTCAAAAATCAAATCTTTAGCGGGCATTTATCCTCCTGCCTACTTCTTGCCGTTAGTGATGATCGCCAAGAGGTCGCTCTCACGAATAACGAGATATTCCTCGCCGTCGAGCTTGACCTCGGTGCCGGCGTACTTGGCGAACAGCACTGCGTCGCCAGTCTTGACCTCCATGTCGACGCGCTTGCCGCTGTCGAGCATGCGGCCGGGGCCGACCGACAGAACTGAGCCTTCCTGGGGCTTTTCGCTGGCCGTGTCCGGCAGCACCAGGCCGCTCTTGGTCATTTCTTCCTTCGCCTTCGGCTTCACGATCACGCGATCGCCGAGGGGCTTGAGACTTTGTGCCATCGAAGCAATCTCTCCCTTGTCCCTGAAACGTTACCGTCGGAAAGGGTGCCTGCTGGCGCGTTAGAGGCGCATATGACGCCGTGTTAGAGGAGCGTTAGATCTGGTCGGCGTTGGCGCTTCACTGATAGGCCTTGACATGGGGCCTTCAATCCCGCGCACCTGACCGGTTAGAGTGAAGGCGACTCGATCGACATGAGCCGGCTGCGCTATCCGTTCACTGAGATCTCGGCGCGGTGTCGGCTGTGCGG